>Ga0209125_1001565_pt1 | contig 20693 bp, 19 predicted proteins | sample BarGraIncub1131A_FD_184503 | JGI IMG/M metagenome (GOLD analysis project Ga0209125, IMG submission 184503) | Arctic peat soil microbial communities from Barrow, Alaska - Barrow Graham LP Incubations 11-31A (SPAdes) (version 2) | ecosystem: Environmental > Terrestrial > Soil > Wetlands > Peat...
TAGACAGGATAAGAACCCTGAGACAAAGAATCAAAGTGTTAAATCAGCATAAGCAACCGTAGATTTACATAAAAATCTTTCGTTCGGAAGAGAACAGACCCAAGTAGGACAGTTTTTCAACGCCCTGATATGTCCATATTCACCTCAAGAAAATTGATACTAATTTAAATTTAACGGGGTCGGCCTTGACCTGCCAGGCATCGCCGGGGTCAGGTCTTGAAACATCACTTTTCACCTGCATAGAAACTGACTTTTCAAGACTTGACCCCCGTCATTCCCCAGTCATTTTGACCCCAGTCATTCAGCAAGACTTGACCCCAGTCATTTGCGCCACACATCCGCTCTAATTTTTAACCCAGTGGAGAAGTAGACTAATTAAATTCGGCTGTCAAAAGGAAAGTGTCATGCTTATCATTTCGAATGCTGTTTTTTATAAGTTCCTAGAATCCCTCGCCGAAAAAAACTTTTTCAGCGGATGTATTGACCGAATATATAAAATGGCTGCGCTATTATCTGAATTTCTGCGACAAGTATCCGGTCCCTGATTCCATATCGGAAAGGGTGCTGATGTTTGCTGAGAAACTGAGGGAAAAGAAGCAGACAGATAAACAGGGAGAACGCGCAGCTCACGCTGTCTCGCTTTACTTTCAGAGGCAAAGTGGGAACGGACCTTCATGCTCTCAAGTAGTCCATCAGCCGGTGGTACGAGGGTCTGGGGGGACGCTTATCGTCAAGGTCCTGTTCGGTTGCGGGCTGTGTTTATTCGAATGTCTGCAGATGCGGTTGGAAGATTTTAATTTCGACACAGGAATGCTTTTGGTGTGGAAACCTACGGAGTGTCGCGCCTGAAGATAGGACAAAGTGCCGAGTGTGGATCACCCCTTTTGCGGCGACCGTTCTCCACCTTTTCAGGGCTGCGGGCCGAAGAAGGCCTCCATCTCTGCGCAGATCATCTCCTCTGCTCCCTTCACGACGTTAACCCCGTGTAGCGCGGTCAGGAAGGCCTTGCCGTAGTTCTTGGTCAGCACCCTGGAATCCAGGATCAGCACCGCTCCCCGGTCCTCCCTGCTTCTGATCAGCCTCCCGAAACCCTGCTTGAACTTGATGACCGCCTGGGGCACCGTGTAGGTCATGAAAGGGTCCCCACCCAGGGCGGTGATGTGCTCGCTCCTCGCCTCGAGGATCGGTTCGGTCGGGACCCGGAAGGGAAGCCGGGTGATGACCACCAGCTCTAGCCCTTTCCCCTGCACGTCCACCCCCTCCCAGAAGGAATCGGTGCCGAAGAGGACCGGATTCTCGGCGGTTCTGAACCGGGAGAGGAGCAGGTGGCGGTTGGTCTCACCCTGGCGCATCGGCGTGATTCCCGCCGCCTTGAGCGGCTCGGCGAGCCGGTTGAAGACCCGTGTCAACAGGTCGTAGGAGGTAAAGAGGACGAAGGCCCGCCCCTGGGAGATCTTCAGGAATTTCAAAAGGGCGCCGCTCAGGCGCGCCTCGAAGAGCTGCGAGGTCGGCTCTGGCATGTCCGAGGGGACCCCGACGAAGGCCTGCCGGGCGTAGTCGAACGGGGAGGGGAGCAGCAGTTCGGTCACCCTCTCCTTCGGGAGCAGTTCGATGCCGGTCCTTCGCTTCAGGAAATCGAATTTTTCGCCCACGGCAAGGGTCGCCGAGGTGAGCACCACCGTCTTGAAGCGATCCAGGATCGCCTTCTTGATGGAGCCGGCGACCTCGAGCGGCGAAGAACAGAGCTTCACCAGGGGGCCTTTCCGGAGCTCGAACCAGCGGCAGTAACCTTCCTCGCGGGAGGTGAAGAAGCGCAGCGCCTCAACGGACGACTCGATCCGTCCCTTGGCGCCCTTCAGGTCGGTGAGCGGACCGGCGAGACGCTCCAGCACCTTGTCCGAGAGCTTGTCGCACCCCTTCAGAAAGGCCTGCATGGCGCCGGCGTAGTCGGAGAGCTCCTTGCACATCAGCTCCACCTGCGCCGAGACCTCGGGCCAGAGCGGCGAGGCGTAGACTGCGGGGGTGACGCGGAGTTTCTGCTCGGCCCCCTCCTTTTTCAGTCTCTTTTGCAACGTTTCTCCGATGGCGTCCATGCCGCGCGCCACCGCGTCGGCAACGGCGACCCGCTTCGGGATCAGCCTTCCCTCGAGGACGGCAGCAATCTCCATGTAAAGGTCATCCTGGGACTCGGGGACTGCCGCGGAGAGCAGGGTGGAGAGCTGCGGCAGGATGCCGCGGTGCGCTTTTCTCGGATGCTGCAGCTTGCCGAGCAGCTTCATGAGACCGAGGCGGGAGACCTGGCTGGAGAGGAAGCTGGTGGCCACATCCTCCAGGTGGTGCCCCTCGTCGAAGACCAGACGGGTGAAGGGGGGGAGGATGGCGGTGGAATCGTAGCCGGTCTCCTGACGCACGGCGAGATCGGCCAGCAGCAGGGCGTGGTTCACCACCAGGAGATCCGCGCCGGCCGCCTCGCGGCGCGCCTTGTAGAAGAAGCAGCGCGGGTAGCTTGGGCACTTCACCCGTCCGCACTGGTCCGACTCGCAGCAGAGCTCCTCCCAGACTTCATCCTTCGGTATGAAGGAGAGGTCGCTGCGGCAGCCGTCCACGGTCTTCTTGCTCCAGGCGACGATGGCGTCCAGTTCCTGCGCCGTGTCGTCCTTGAAGAGCGAGGCGTCGGAGGCGTTGGTCTGCAGCTTCCTGAGGCAGAGGTAGTTCCCCCTTCCCTTCACCAGCACGGCCTGGAACGGGAGTTCCGCGTGCTGCTGCAGGAAGGGGATGTCCTTCCGGATCAGCTGCTCCTGGAGGTTTATGGTGTTGGTGGAGACCACCACCCGCTCCTTGTTCCTGACGGCCCAGAGCGCCGCGGGGAGCAGATAGGCCAGAGATTTGCCGGTACCGGTCCCAGCCTCGACCACGGCGACCCGCTCCTCGTTGAACGCCTCCGCCAGGGTGAGCGCCATCCTGGTCTGTTCCGGGCGATGCTCGTAACCGGGCAAGGCCCGCGACAGGACTCCGTCCGGTGCGTAAAAGCGCTCGATCTCCGGGTAGGAAAGCCGCTCCACGCTCTTTCGGGCGAAGGGGGAGACCGCCTGGTAGCAGCGTTCCCCGGAGTTGTCCACGATGTAGAACCCGACCCCCTGGTTGCCAAGGAGCGAGGCGATTTCGATATCGGCCTGGGAAGGGGTGAGCTGGCCGGAGGGGTGGTTATGGATTACCACGTCTCCGAAGGAGGCGGCGATCATGATGGCGGCCACGGCGTCCCGGTTGCCCCGGGCGAGCGGTTCCACCTCTACGACGAGGCGCGCCTCGTCGGTGCGCCCCAGGAAAAAGACCTCGTTGCCGTCGGCGTCGCTGATCGCCGCGCGGAGTTGCTGTATGGCATGATTTGAAAAAGAACTTTGCATGGCCCTCAAAATACAGGCTTTGAACGGGGGGTGCAATAGAAAAGCCGTTCAACGTTCTACGTTCTACGTTCTAAGTTAAAACCCTCAATGGTTAGGGCTGGCTCATTTCCCGGCCTCGATGCTAAAACGTAGAACATAGAACGTAGAACGTAGAACTGCTTTAGTGTTTCTCGGCAAACTGTGATAGAAAAGGGACGGGGAGAATGCATGCATAGCTACAACGCTTTTTCGGAGGAGTTGAAGAGGGTGTTCGGCTGCCGGGTGCAGAGGCTCTCGGTGGACGCCGGGTTCACCTGCCCGAACCGGGACGGCACCGTCGGGGTGGACGGCTGCATCTTCTGCGGCGGCAGGGGGTCCGGTTCCTTCGGGATACTGCAAGGCGCCGGTGTCGCCCAGCAGCTGGAGCATGCCAAGGAGGTGATGGTCCGCAAGTACAAGGCGGCGCTGTTCATCGCCTATTTCCAGTCTTTCTCCAACACCTATGCCCCCGCCGATAAGCTGAAGGCGCTCTACGACGAGGCGCTCGCCGTGCCGGGGGTGGTCGGTCTCATCGTCGGAACCAGGCCGGACTGCCTCCCCGAGGAAACCCTGGACCTGCTCGCCTCCTACGCCGAGCGCTGCTACTTCTGGCTGGAACTCGGCCTGCAGTCGCCGCTGGACCGGACCCTTGCCCGCATCGGCAGGGGGCACGACCTCGCCTCCTTCACCGCTGCCGCTGCGGGCTGCCGGAAGCGGGGCATCAGGGTCTGCGCCCACGTCATACTCGGGCTTCCCGGCGAGACCCGGGAGGAAATGCTTTCCGGCGCCGAGTTTCTGAACCATGCCGGGGTGGACGGGGTGAAGATCCACCTGCTGCATGTGATGCGGGGAACCAGCCTCGCCTCCCAGTATCTGGACGGATCGGTGCGCATGCTGGATCGCGACGAATACGTGGGGCTTGTCTGCGATTTCCTGGAGCGGCTCGACCCGGGGATCGTGATACAAAGGCTGACCGGGGACGGCAACCGTGAGGACCTGATCGCTCCGCTCTGGTCCCTGCAAAAATTCGAGGTACTGAACTGCATCGACGGCGAGCTTGCCAGAAGAGGGACCCGGCAGGGAAAGAAGTGCGAGGTTCTACGTTCTAAGTTCTAAGTTGAAACCTTTGAACCTTGACCTTGAACGTAGAACGTAGAACTTCGCCTCAAAACGGATAGCCGAGTCCGACGAAGACGGAGGGGCCTTCCCGGCCGATACCGATGTCGATGCGCCCGACGATGTTGGGACGGACCACCGCGCGAAAGCCGACACCGGGGTTGAATTCGAAGCTCCTGGTCTTGAAGTCGGTCAGCGACTTCATCACGCTCCCGAGATCGATGAACGGCGCCAGTTCCCAGTCCGCCTGAACCCCAAACACCTCCCAACGAAACAGCCTGATCCTCTCCTCAAGATTGCAGAGCAGGGAGCTGTTGTCGATAAAGCGGTTCCTGCCGTAACCCCTCAAGGTCGTTTCCCCGCCCAGGACGCTGCGCTCCAGGAAGGGAACCTTGTCTCCCAGGGTCTGGTTGTAGCCGACCCTCCCGACGCTGATGAAACGCCCGTCCTGGAGCGGATAGAATCCCTTCAGCTCCGCCTCGTAGTGCCGGTAATCCCCGGTGCTTCCGAGCGCGCCGATGCTCGCCTCCACGGTCGCCTTGGCGCGCACCCCGGAACTCGGAATGGTCAGGGAATCGAGGGTGCTGTAAACGATGGATAGCGCCTGGGCGTGGGTGCTGAACCCGCTGCTTCCCGGGACTGCCTCGCTGCTGAAGGTGTCGCGGATGAAGTGGACCCCCTGCACCGCACCCTGGCCGATCCGCACCTGCCTGAAACGCTCGCCAAGGACCAGTTGGGTGTGGGCCAGGATCGGATATCCCGCTGAAAGGGTGAAGCCGAGTTCCTGGTCCGCGTAGTTGGTTTCGTTCTCCGCCTCGCTGGTGGACTGGAACCCGAAGAAGCGCGCGGAGCCGTCCCGGAACCTGAAAAGGAAGGCGTTCAGCTCCAGTTTGCCGTCCATCATGGTCTGGTCCCGAAGCCGCGCCTCGTAGTCCTCGTTCACCCGAGTGGATTTGGAAAGGTTCATCTCCAGGCTTCGCTGCGGGGATGGGTAGAAGGCGCCGTAGAGGGACGCGGTGATGCCGAAGTTCACGTTCTGGTTCACCTGCGGCGCGATCAGGGTGGTGACCTCGTCCTTTTCGTTGTGGACAAGGAAGGCGCTCAGCCCCCCGTAGGTGATCCCCTCGTTCGGGCTGGAGGCGATCACCGGCAGCGGGATGGTCACAACTTTGACGTTCTCCTGGGTGGAGTCCGCAAAGGGGAACCGGCCGGACGGCTGGTAGCTGGTGCAGCCCTCCAGGGTTGCCGCTACGAGCGTAAGTAGTATCAAAATCGTGGCGCGCATGGTCCCTTTCCCGTGTTAAAAATGGATAAGATAACGGCTGGTCCGCTTTTTTACAACTAAAAAAATAGGCCCCAGCGCCGCCTTTGACGGGGCCCGGGGCGCGAGCTCCCGCCGCACGCCTGGCGCCCGGGGAGAAAAACCGGCCGCTTTGCGCCGCTGTGGCGTCCCGGCGCGGTGCTGCCCCGCCTCCCTGGGGCCAGACGCCGACCGCGACCGGCTGATAACCCTCTCTTTTCCCCGCCTCCTTTCTGAAACGCATGTCCCGAAAAAACACCCCGTCCCGTCCTTATTCACGGTACGGATCATCTCTGCTCCGGGGCCGGCGCTCTTTGGAGAAGCCCGGACTGGTCAAAAACTTGACTTACGACGCTTCTAAAATGACGTCGCCGCTGTCGGGTCCGGGCTATCCGGTTTTGGCGCCACCCCGCGCCCCTTCCGGTTTGCGCCAGCTTGCCAGCTTCGTAAAATATTTTTATCTCACATGGCACAACGGTTGCAACTGTCCCTTGCCGAACAGAATTTATCTCCAGGATCGGCAAAGGAACATTCCCGTATGTCCAGTACCACAGCGGACGCCCTAGCGATCCCGACCCCCAGCAAGAACGCGGATATCTACATGGCGGTAGCCCTCATCGGGATACTCTCCCTGATGATCGTCCCGCTGCCGGCGTTCATTCTCGACATCTTCCTTGCCGCCAATATCACCATAGCGCTGGTGATCCTGCTGGTCTGCCTGTACACGGTTCAGCCGCTCGACTTCTCGGTGTTTCCCTCCATCCTGCTGGTCACCACCCTGTTCCGGCTCTCGCTCAACATCGCCTCGACCAGGCTCATCCTACTGCACGGCAACGAGGGGACCGAGGCGGCCGGCGCGGTGATCAAGGCCTTCGGCCAGTTCGTGGTCGGCGGCAACTACGTGGTCGGAGCGGTCATCTTCCTGATCCTCGTGGTCATCAACTTCGTGGTCATCACCAAGGGCGCCGGGCGCGTCGCCGAGGTGGCCGCCAGGTTCACCCTGGACGCCATGCCCGGCAAGCAGATGGCGATCGACGCGGACCTCTCCAATGGGCTTCTTACCGACAAGGAGGCCAAGGCCCGGCGCAAGAAGATCTCGCGCGAGGCGGACTTCTACGGTTCCATGGACGGCGCCAGCAAGTTTGTGCGCGGGGACGCCATCGCCGGCATCATGATCGTGCTGATCAACATCATCGGCGGCTTCGTCATCGGCGTCTGGCAGAAGGGGATGGCGCTCGACGTGGCGCTCACCAACTACACGCTCCTCACCATCGGGGAGGGGCTGGTGGCGCAGGTCCCGGCGCTGATCATCTCCACCGCGGCCGGCATCATCGTCACCCGCTCGGCCGATGAGAATAACTTCGGCCACGAGATAGCGGGCCAGCTCCTCAACTACCCGAAGGCCTTTCTGGTCGCCTCCGGCGTGATGTTCCTGTTCGCGCTGATCCCGGGACTCCCCCACTTTGCCTTTCTGCTGATCTCGGGAATCGCCTTCCTGCTGAGCCGGATGGCGTCGGAGAAGGCGGAGGAGGTGGAGGAGATAGCCGGCATCGCGGCAAGCGAGGAGGATCAGGACCAGACTAGCTCCATCCGTCCCCTGGACATGCTGGAACTTGAGGTGGGCTACGGCCTGGTCCCGATGGTGGACGCCAGCCAGCAGGGCGAGCTTTTGGACAGGATACGCGCCATCCGGAAACAGTTCGCGGACCGCATGGGCTTCATCGTCCCCCCGATCCACATCCACGACAACCTGCAGCTCAAGCCGTACGAGTACAACATCCTGATAAACGGAGCCAAGGTCGGCGGCGGCGAGCTCTCGGGGCAGTACCTGGCCATGGATTCCGGCGGTGCCACCGGTCTTCTCGAGGGGATCAAGACCACCGAGCCGGTCTTCGGCCTTCCCGCCGTCTGGATCAAGGGGAAGGAGAAGGAGCAGGCGCAGATCTCCGGTTACACCGTGGTTGACAACACCACCATCCTCGCCACCCACATAAGCGAGATCATCAAGAAACATGCCCACGAACTGGTGGGCCGCCAGGAGCTGCAGCAGCTTTTGGACGGGATCGCCACCAGTCTCCCCAAGGTGGTGGAGGAACTGGTCCCCTCGCTGCTCAGCCTCGGCACGGTGCTCAGGGTGGTGAAAAACCTGCTGAAGGAGAACGTTTCCATCAGGGACTTCCGCTCCATCCTGGAGACCCTGGCGGATTACGGCGGGGTGACCAAGGACCCGGAGATGCTGACCGAGTTCGTGCGCCAGAGCCTGGGACGCTACATCGTGGAGCAGTACAAGCGCGAGGACGATACCCTCTGCGTGCTCTCCATGGACCGGGAGGTCGAGGAGACCATCTCGGACGCGGTCCAGCTCTCGGAACAGGGAAGCTACCTCGCCATCGAGCCGAACACTGCCCAGAGGATCCTGGCCACCATCAGACAGAACGCCGAGAAATTCGACAGTTCCGGCGCGCTCCCGGTGCTGATGGCATCGCCCACCATACGGCGTCACGTGAAGAAACTTACCGAACGGTTCATGCCGAACCTGGCGGTGATCTCCCATAACGAGATCCCGCCCAACATCAAAATCCAATCTCTAGGCGTGGTGGTGCTCAATGCTAGTTAGAACGTTTCAGGCAGGCGAGATGTCCGAGGCTCTGAGGATGGTGAAGGCCGAAATGGGGCTGGACGCCATGATACTCTCCTCCAAGAAGGAGCGGCGCAAGGGAATCCTTGGCTACTTTTTCAAGCCGTATTTCGAGGTGACCGCGGCCCTGGAGCCTCGGCCCCCCAGCCGTCCCAACCCGTACCGCGAGGAGCCGGCTCCCGTCCCCCCGGAGCGCGAGCTCTCCGCCCGGGAGGAGTTCCAGAACTCCATGCTCGGTCCCCTGGCCCGGGAGGTGCGGGAACTCAAGATCCGGATCGAGGCGCTCTCCAGAAACGACGCCGCGCAGGCGCCCGAGCAGAAGGCGCAGCCGGAGCCGGCACCCGAGCCCGAGCAGGGGCCGAGGACCTTCGCCAAGGAGGAGCTTGAGGAGATCAAGAAGCTCCTCTACAACGCGGTCTCCGGCAAGGACAAGCAACTTCCGGTGCCGGTCAGCTTTCCCCAGGTGGACGCCCAGGTCCAGCACCCGACCCAGCAGCAGGGGGCGCTGCAGCTGCGCGATCATCTGGCGGGGATGCAGGAGCTGCGGGAGCCGCGCTTAGACCGCTCCACCGCGCCGAAACTCCCGGCGACCGAGGAAAACCGCCTGCTGGAACTGCTGGCCCGCGAGCTGCGCGACGAGGAACTCGGAAACGAGGGGGTGGAACTTCTGATGGAACAGATCCGTCCCGCCGCCGAGGACGGCGCCGACCTCGACGAGCTGAGGGGGCTCCTGGTCGAGGCGTTGACAGGGCTGGTCAGGTGCGCGGGCTCCCTGCGCCTGAAGAAGAACGGCCCGAGGATCATGGCGATCGTGGGGCCCACCGGGGTCGGCAAAACGACCACCATCGCCAAACTCGCCGCGATGCACGCCCTGAAGCGCGGGGCGTCGGTCGCCATGGTGACCACGGACAACTTCCGGGTGGGCGCCATCGAGCAGCTGAAGACCTACGCGAAGATCATGGACCTCCCCCTGGAGGTCGCCACCACCTCCCAGGAGCTCGCCAAGGTACTGGCACGGCACGCGGACAAGGACCTGATCCTGATCGACACGGCGGGGAGAAGCCCCAAGGACGCGGAGCGGCTCGCCGAGCTGAAGGGGTACCTCGAGTGTCACCCCGGGATCGAGACCTATCTCTGCATGTCCGCCTCCACCCGGGCCAGGGAACTCGATGAGATTGTCGCCACCTTCGGCGTGCTCCCGGTCACCAAGTTCCTCTTCACCAAGCTCGACGAGAGCGAGAGCTTCGGCAGCATCGTGTACGCTCACCTGAAGCACAAACTACCGCTCTCCTACTTCGCCACCGGCCAGAAGGTCCCCGAGGACATCGAGGTGGCGAGTTCCAGAAAGCTCGCAGCCCTAGTGGTCAAGGAGTCGACCCGATGACCGCGGCGCGCGTGGCAACGGACCAGGCCGACACGCTCAGGCAGATGGCTTCCAGCGCGAAAAAGCGCGGCATCGCCGAGGAACGGCTCCAGGTGCGGGAAGGCCTCAGGGTGATCTCGGTAACCAGCGGCAAGGGTGGGGTCGGCAAGAGTTCCGTGGTGATCAACCTCGCGGAGTCCCTCACCAGGCTGGGAAAAAGGGTGCTGGTGGTAGACGCGGATCTGGGTCAGGGGGACATCTGCCTGCTGCTCGGCGCGGAGGCTCCCTACGGCCTGAACCACGTCCTCTCCGGGGAGAAGACCCTGGAGGAGATCGTCATCGATGCAGGTAACGGCATCAAGATCCTCCCGGCGGGGATGGGGGTGCAGCGCTACATGTCGCTCTCCCCAAGCGAGAGGCTCTCCCTGCTGCGGGGGATGGGGCGGCTGGAGGACCGGTTCGACTTCTTCCTGATCGACACCGGCGCGGGGATCTCGGCGAACGTCACCAGCTTCGCCAGCGCCGCGCGGGAGATCCTGCTGGTGGTGACTCCCGAGCCCACCTCCATAACCGACGCCTACGCGCTGGTGAAGACGCTTTCCGGCCGCTACGGCGCGTTCAACTTCAGGCTGTTGATCAACATGTGCCGGGACGCGGAGGAGGGGGCATCCCTCTATCGCAAGCTCTCGGCGATCACGGTACGCTTCCTGGAGGTTTCCCTGGATTACGCGGGATGCATCCTCCATGACGAATTACTGCTGGAATCCGTCAAGCGGCGCGGGGCGCTTTGCCGCCTCTACCCGGACGCGAAGGCCTCCCTCGGTTTCAGGGCCTTGGCGCAGAACATAACCCTAGAAGGGTCGCTCGGCGCCGCTGTCGCGCCGCTTGATCCGGCCGTTTCACGCAAGGAGTGGAGGAACCATGAACTGTCTTCTTAAGGCGTACGAGCAGGAGGCGAGTCGCGGTGTGACGCTCACCAGGGATGAACTGGTGGTTTCCCACCTGCCGCTGGTGAAGTTCATCGTGGATCGCATCGCTTCCTCGCTCCCACCCCACCTGGATCGCGACGATCTGAGGAGTGCCGCGGTGATCGGCCTTATCTCGGCCGCCGAGCGCTTCGATCCCTCCCGCGGCGTGCAGTTCAAGACCTTCGCCGAGCAGCGTATCCGGGGGACCATCATGGATGAGCTGCGGGCGCAGGACTGGCTCACCAGGAGCCTGAGGGACAAGTTCAAGAGGCTGGAGCGCGAGTTCTCGCAGCTGGAGCAGCGCCTGGGGCGCAACCCCTCCAGCGACGAGGTGGCCCAGGCGATGGGATTGGAGCTGAAGGACTATTTCCGGCTCCTCGAGGAGATACATCTCCTTTCCTTCGTGAGCCTGGACGACGCCTGGCACGACGAGGATGGCGCCCCCTTCGGCCTTCTGGACGTGCTCGAGGACAAGGGTGTCGAAAGCCCCCAGAACCAGCTGATCGCCCGGCAGACCGTGGAGCGGCTCGCCGAGGCGATCGACAACCTCCCGGAAAAGGAGCGCATCGTCATCACGCTCTACTATTACGAGGAGCTGAACCTGAAGGAGATCGGCGCCGTGCTCGACCTCACCGAATCCAGGATCTCCCAGCTGCACAGCCAGGCGATCATCAGGCTGCGCGGCAAAATGAAGCGCGTGGCATGAGGGGGCGACTATGAACAGCGGCATGTACGCGGCCCTCTCCGGCAACCTGTCGGCGATGCGCAGGCTGGATGTCATCTCCAACAACCTCGCCAACGCCAGCACCCCGGGGTTCAAGGCGGACCAGATTCAGTTCGAGAGCCTGCTGGCGAACGTCAAAAACCCGTCGCCGGACCCGGTGTTCAGCAGCGAGCGTTTTTCCACCGATTTCTCGTCCGGTTCGCTGCAGAAAAGCGACAACGTGCTGGACCTCGCCCTGGACGGCGACGGCTTCTTCGTGGTGAACACCCCCCAGGGGCCCGCCTACACCAGGCAGGGGATCTTCCATCGCGGGGTCGGCGGACGGCTGGTGAACGCCGACGGCTACGAGGTGCAGGGTCAAGGCGGGCCGATCAGCGTGGCCGGCGGGCGGGTGGATGTCGGCACCGGCGGGGTCGTGACCCTGGACGGAGTCCCGTCCGGGACCCTGGTAAAGGTGGATTTTGCCAAGCCGTACGCGCTCACCAAGACCGGCGGTGGGCTCTTCCTGCCCACCGACCCCCAGGCGGCAACCACGCCGTCCACAGCGGAGGTGAAGCAGGGGTATCTGGAAACCTCCAACGTGAAGGTGATCGTGGAGATGGCGCGCATGATCGAGACCAGCCGCTACTTCGAGTCCTGCGCCAAGGCAGTCAAGAGCTACGACGACATGACGGGCAAGGCGGCCAACGATCTCGGCAAGGTGTAGGGCGAACGGCGAACGGCTGTTCTACGTTCTACGTTCTACGTAGAACCGTTTCTCACAAAGGGAGATATGACATGATCAGGGCCTTATGGACCGCAGCATCGGGGATGCAGGCGCAGCAGCTCAACATAGACGTGGTCGCCAACAACCTGGCCAACGTGAGCACCACTGGGTTCAAGAAGAGCCGCGCGGATTTCCAGGATCTCATGTACCAGACCGTGAAGAGCACCGGCGCTCCCTCTACCAACGCGACCACCATACCGACCGGTATCCAGGTAGGCCTCGGGGTGAAGCCCGCCTCGGTCACCAAGATATTCTCCCCGGGAAACATCACCCTGACCGGCAACGAGCTCGACCTGGCGATCCAGGGGGACGGCTTTTTCCAGATCCAGCAGTCCGACGGCAGCACCGCCTACTCCAAGGCGGGCGCCTTCAAGAAGGACGGCCAGGGAAGGGTGGTCACCCCGGACGGAAGCCCGGTGCTCCCCGAGATCCTGATACCGAGCAACGCCACCAAGATCACCGTCGGCAACGACGGGACCGTCTCGGTGCAGCAGGCCGGCCAGACTGCCGCGACCACGGTCGGCACCCTGCAGCTCGCCTCGTTTTCCAACCCCTCGGGGCTGAACAGCATCGGCAAGAACCTCTTCCTCCCCACCGACTCCTCGGGCTCCGCCACCACCGGCACCGCCGGGCAGAACGGCCTGGGAACCCTGGAACAGGGGTACGTCGAGATGAGCAACGTGAGCATCATGGAGGAGATGGTGAGCATGATCGTCGGGCAGCGGGCCTATGAGATCAATTCCAAGGCGGTGCAGGCTTCGGACGAGATGCTGCAGCAGGCCGCGGGCCTGAAAAGGTAGCGCGATGCGAGCCCTTCTTGTAGCCCTCATGCTGCTGATGCTGCCGCTTGCGGCCCTCGCCCAGCCGCCCGGCGCGCCCCTGCCCCCGGGAAACGTGGTCTCCGAGGCGGAGCTGCGCCGCGTGATCAGCGACTTCCTGATCCAGAAAGGGGAGCACCTGAACGCCGAGGTAAAGGTCAAGAAGATCGGCATCAGCGCTGAGCTTAAGCTTCCCGCGGGCAAGGTGAGCTACGAGGTGATCGCGCCGGAGCGCTGGGAGGGGTGGGGCAACGCCTCGCTGGCGCTGATCGTGCGAGTGGACGACCGGGTGCTGCGGAACCTCACCGTCAACGTGGAGGTCGAGGCGCTCGCCGAGATGGTGGTCGCCACGCGGACCCTGGAGCGGGGCGAGGTGGTCGGGGAATCCGACGTGGCGCTGGCACGCCGGGACCTGGCCCACGTGCGGGGACGCTTTTGCGGCAAGCTGGAAGAGGTGCTCGGCATGAGGGTGAAGAGCGCGGTCCGGGGCAACTCACCGCTTCGGGGCGACTATCTGGAACGGCTGCCGATCGTGAAGAGCGGCCAGCTGGTCACCATAGTGGTCGAGAACGAGGCGGTCAGGATCACCGCCGCCGGCCGCGCCAAGGGGGCCGGTGCCCTCGGGGACACCATAACAGTGCAAAACCTTTCGTCGCAGAAGGACCTCGCCGCGCGGGTGGTGGACGCGACGACGGTAAGGGTGGATTTCTGATGGCCGGGACCGGCGGTTACACGATGATTCTGAGTCGAGCGCTGCTTCTCGCGCCGCTACTTTTGGCCGGCTGCGCCCACCAGAGCGCGGAGGTGAAGAGCCCAACCTTCGACGAGCAGATCCCGAAGCCGCAGCTGAGCTACGCCACCGGGAGCCTCTGGCAGGCCTCCTCAGCGGGGCTCGCCGAGGACCTGAAGGCGCGCAGGCGCGGCGATATCATCACCGTGGTCATTTCCGAGCAGGCAAGCGCCAGCAAGCAGGCGAGCACGGGAACCAAGCGCGGCACCAGCATGAGCGCGGGTATGCCGAACCTGCTCGGACTCGAGAAGAGCGGGCTAAAGAACCTGGTGGACCTGAACCAGCTCCTGAACCTCAGCTTCGACTCCAAGTTCGACGGCAGCGGTTCCACCACCAGGCAGGAGAACCTGCAGGCCACCATCTCCGCCAAGGTAGTGGAGGTGATGCCCAACGGCAACTTCATGATCGAGGGGAGGCGCAACGTCAAGGTGAACAACGAGGATCAGATCATCGTGCTGACCGGTACGGTGCGCAGCCGCGACATCAACTCGGACAACACCATCAGCTCCTCCCTGATCGCGGATGCCCGGATCACCTACAGCGGCAAGGGGATCATCAGCGACCGCCAGAAACCGGGCTGGCTGATGAACGTCCTGGACGCGGTCTGGCCGTTCTAAAAAATGTTCCACGTTCTACGTTCTAAGTTAACCCCCTAGAACGTAGAACGTAGAACGTAGAACAGTTTCTAAGAGGTTCCAGTGAAAGGTGAAATTAGGCTAAAGACATGCGCGTTGGCGCTCCTCATGCTGCTCCTGCCGCAACTGGCGCTCGGGGCGAGGATCAAGGATATCGCCGCCTTCGACGGGGTGAGGGAGAATCAGTTGATCGGCTACGGCCTGGTGGTCGGCCTGAACGGCTCCGGGGACACCGACCAGACCAAGTTCCCGGTGCAGTCGCTGGTGGGCGCCCTGGAACGGATGGGGGTGACCATCAGCCGTAGCGAGATCACGGTGAAGAACGTCGCAGCCGTCATGGTGACGGCGCTCTTGCCTCCCTTCGCCAAGCAGGGGAACCGTCTCGACGTGCTGGTCTCCTCGGTCGGGGATTCCAAGAGCCTGGCGGGGGGAACCCTGCTGATGGCGCCCTTGAAGGGCGCCGACAGCCAGGTCTATGCGGTCGCCCAGGGCGCCATCCTGACCAACTCCTTTTCCTACGGCGGCCAGGCGGCGAGCGCCATGAAGAACCACCCGACCGCCGGGACCGTGCCGGGGGGGGCGCTCATCGAGCGGGAACTCCCCAACGTGCTCGCCGGCAAGAACGAACTTAGGTTGAACCTGCACCAATCCGACTTCACCACGGCGTCCCGGGTGGCGGGAGCCATCAACGAGCGCTTCCAGGGCGTCGTGGCTACCCTGGCGGACCCGGGGAGCGTGCTGATCTCGGTCCCGGACCTCTACCGGGGGAGGATCGTCGAGTTCGTGGCGCAGCTGGAGCGCCTCGAGGTGAACCCCGATGTCACGGCCCGGGTGGTGATGAACGAGAGGACCGGAACCATCGTCATGGGTGAGAACGTGAGGATTTCCACCGTCGCGGTCTCCCACGGAAACCTGACCGTCGTGGTGAAGGAGACTCCCATGGTCTCCCAGCCGAGGGCGCTGTCGAGCGGGACCACGACAGTGGTGCCGAGGACGCAGTTAAAGGTTACCGAGGAAAAGGTGAACCTATCCCTCTTGCGGGAGGGGGCCAACTTAGGCGAGGTGGTGCGGGGGCTGAACCTGCTCGGCGTGACGCCGAGGGACCTGCTCGGCATCATGCAGGCCATCAAGGCCGCCGGTGCGTTAAACGCCGAACTGAGCGTCATGTAGGGATATTCACGGGGAGTAATGATGGATGTCAAGGCGGTGCCGACAGCGATGTTGCCCATCAGGGATCTGAATGTAACGAATCCCTTAAAGGTTTCCCGGGGATCCGCCGATAAGGGTAGTGCTGCCGCCGGAAAAGTGGCCCAGGAGTTCGAAGCGATGTTCGTCGGGATGATGCTGAAGTCGATGCGGGATACGGTCGGTAAGGATAAGTTGACCGGCGGGGGACACGGCGAGGAGACCTTCCGGTCCCTCCTGGACCAGGAGTATGCCGCGACGGCCGCCCGAAACGGCGGCATCGGGCTGGCGAAGATGATAGAGAAGGAACTCGCGCGCACCGGCGCTGCCGCGCCACCCTCCCTGAAGGGGGCGCCCGATGCGGATTGAGGGGGCGCCCTATGTCGTTGATCTGTCGCGTCCGGAGGCGGTACCCAAGGGTGGCGGTGAGGCGGGCGGGGTCCGTGGGGCAGCGGCGGCGAGCCGGGTGCCCAGTTTCGACCGGGTGGAAATCTCCTCCCGGGCGCGGGAGCTGGAGGGTTTCAAGCGCGACCTGGCAGCCCTTCCCGAGGTGAGGCTGGACCGGGTGGCGCTCGCCAGGCAACAGCTGCAGTACGGCTCCTACCGGGTGGACCCGCTGATTATCGCGCAGAAGATGGTGCAATCCCCAGGCAGTAGTCAAGGAGAGGTCACATGAAGCAGAGCGTAACGGAACTGATCGCGGCCCTCTCCGAAAAGGGGGCGCTGCTGCAAGAGATGAGACGTCTGCTGCAGGAGGAGCAGTCCTGTCTGGTCTCGCTGGATCTGGCCAGGCTGGAGGAGAACCAGCAGGAGGTCGCCTGCGCCATGGAGCGCATGACGCTGCTCTCCGACGCCTGCAGGACGATGATCTCCGCGGTAGGGGCGCAGCTCGGTCTTGCCGAAAACTCGACCCTCTCCCCTATCATCGCCCGGGTGGCCCAACCTGAGCAGGCGGCGCTCACCGAGGCACAGGCTAGGATTGCGGCGGATTCGCAGGCGCTGGGCGGAGCCCTGGAGCTGAATAGCGCTCTCCTGGAGGATTCCCTCAAGGTGGTGGACCGGTCGGTCAGCTTCTTCAACCGGCTCTTCAACCCGGGCGACACCTACGGCCTTGCCGGGTCCCTGGTGGCGAGGCGTGGCGGCAGCCGTTTCGTCTGCAAGGAGATCTAAAATGGGGATCAATACTCTCTTCGACATAGCAAACTCCGCGGTGACCGCCCAGCGCCTCGCCATCGAGGTGGCGGGCGAGAATATCGCCAACGTGAACACGCCGGGATACTCGCGCCAGCAGGTGGTCATGCAGAACCGGCCGGTTACCACCAGTAACGGCTTCGCGCTCGGAACCGGGGTTGAGATACAGGCGGTGCGACGCTCCTACGATGGCATGTTGCAGCAACAGATAGTGGACGGCAACAGCACCTACCAGCAGAACCTTGCCAGGCAGTCGGCTCTGGAGCAGATCCAGCCTTCCTTCAACGAGGTCGCGACCGACGGGCTCGGCAAGGCCCTGGATAACTTTTTCGGCGCCTGGCAGGACCTCTCGACCAACCCCGCGGGGACCGCGGAACGACAGGCGCTGCTTTCCCGCTCCCAGGTCCTGGTCGATACCTTTAGCCAGATGAGCAATAGCCTGACCAGTGTTTCGAAAGTCGCGAACGACAACCTGATCGGGATAACGGCCGACGTCACGGGCAACGCCGCCAGCCTGGCTCTGGTGAATACCCAGATCCTCTCCACGCAGGCCGTGGGGGGAAATCCCAACGAGCTCCTGGATCAAAGGGACCTGCTGCTGCAGAAGATCTCCGAGAAGGTGGGGATCACCTCGAAACTGGAAAGCGACGGCACGGCGACGGTGAAGCTGGCGGGAGGGGAGACGCTGGTGAGCGAAGGCAAGTACGCGACGCTCTACACGAACGCAGTCACCCCGCCGACCAACAACATTCTGCTCTCTGGCCTTGGCTACCCGCCGCCCGTCAAAAACCCGGCGACCGACACCGATGTCAGCGGAACAGTTGGTGGTGCGGGAAATAGTCTCGGGGAGATGGGCGGAACGCTGGCGGTCCGTGACTCCATCGTCCCGGGGTACCTCAATAAACTGAACGAGTTGGCTTCGAAACTGGTAACTGCCGTGAACGCCCAGCAGTCGATCGGCTACGGGATTGACGGCCCGCCGGCTACGACCGGGCACAACTTTTTCAATCCCGCGGGGGTGACCAGCGCGACCATCGCGCTCGACCCTGCGCTCAGCGCCGCAAAGATCGCCGCGGGGCTTCCGACCGCAACCGATCCGATCCCGACCAGCACCGGGAACAACGCCAATGCCTTGCTGATCGCCGCCATCCAGAAGGACAGCACCCTGGCCTTCAGCACCGGCAGCGACAGTTTCGCCGGTTTCTACAACTCGATGGTGAGCACAGTCGGCATCGACACCCAGGCGGCGCAGAACACCACCACGCAGGGAGCCGCCTTCCTGAAGCAGCTCGGCACACTCAAGTCCTCGAACTCGGGGGTCTCCCTGGACGAGGAACTCACCAACCTGCTTAAGTATCAGCAGGCATTCCAGGGAGCCGCCAAGGTTATCACCACTGCGACCACGATGCTCGACACCATATTGGGACTGGTGCGATAGGAGATAGCTATGAGAGTAACCCCGGGAATGACGGCGGATAACGCCGTGTACAACCTCCAGAAGGAACGGGCAGTTCTGGACGTTCTGAACGAGCAGGTCGCGTCTGGGTTCATCGTCAACAAGCCAAGCGATGATCCGCTGACCACCCGCCAGCTCCTCGACCTGCAGAACCAGGTCTCCTCAGGGGACCAGTACCTCTCCAACATCACCAAGGGGTCGCTCCTTCTGAACGTCACCAACACGGCGCTGGGGGGGATGTCGGGTCTCATGCAGCAGGTGAAGAAGATCGCCGGGGACATGGCGAGCGGGACGACCGACCCGCAAATCATAGCCAATGCCACCAGCAACCTGAACCAGCTCAAGTCGCAGCTCATCGATCTCGGCAACACCTCGATCGGCAACCAGTACGTCTTAGCAGGTTTCAAGAATAGCGCGCCCTTCGCCAGCAACCTGGTCGCGCTCGGGACGACTCCGGTGGTAAGCACCCGGTCCGGGGATTTTTCCGGTACCAACGACTCCCTAAGCGTCGAGATAACCCAGGGGAGCCAGGTGGCTACCAACGTGTCCGGCGGCAGCCTGCTGCGCGGGGGAACGCCCCCGGCGGCGGTTGGCACGGGCGCTACGGCGGGGATAGGGCCGGTAGACATCCTCGGCTCGATCGACGCGCTGATCACGGCGATCTCCAACAACGACACCACCGGCATTGCGGACGGGGTTAAGAACATGAAAGCGGCTGGGGACCAGATCGTCGCGGCTCAGAGCGACGTGGGGGGGCGCCTGGTCCGCCTTGCCAACACGCAGACCATGATCACTAATAATCAGAACACTCTGAAGTCCATTTATGGGGATAAACAGAACGTGGATTACGCCAAGGCCGGCGTCGAGTTGAGCCAGCAGACGACCGCGTTCAATGCGGCACTCGCGACAACAGCGAAGCTCACTCAACTCTCCTTGCTGGATTACCTGACCTGACCGGAGGCAGAACCAAGCCCCGCGAGAAGGCCGTGCGAGCGCTTCAGTTGAGCCGGCACGGCCTTTTTGCTTGCTTCGCAAATAGGGCTAAAGGTTTTCCATCCCCAGCCGAAAAATTAATAAACGGCTTCGGCCGCATCTCGAACGAATCGGTGACATATGATAAAGGTGACCACGCTGGATGGCAGTGAGATGTACCTGAACCCCGACCTCATCGAGATCATCGCCGAGATCCCCGACACGCACATCACCCTCTCCAACGGCAACCGCTACCTGGTGCTGGAGCCGGCGCGGGTGGTGATCGGCCGAATTGTCAGCTTCAAGGCGCGTCTGCTGCGCCGTGGTAGCGCGGCGGGGAAGAGCTACCTGCGCAGAAACGATGCAGAGAGGTACCGTCCGCTTTGCCTGCTGTAACAGGCATCGGACCGGAGATCAAGTGAAGCTATGGATTTAGCGACCATAATCGGAATCATGATGGGGCTCGGCGCCGTGTTCGGCGGAGCCGCCATGGAAGGTCTGCACATGAAGGCGCTGGTGCAGCCTACCGCCGCGCTGATCGTCCTTGGCGGGACCGCTGCGGCTACCATCATCAGCTATCCGATGGGGACGCTCCTGACGGCCATCAAGGACCTCAAGAAGGTCTTCCTGCCGCCCAAGGACGACCCCGAGTCGGTGATCAAGAACATCATCAACTACGCCGCCAAGGCCAGACGCAACGGCCTGATCTCCCTGGAGCAGGAGGCGCAGACCGTGAAGGACTCCTTCACCAAGAAGGGGATCTCCCTGGTGGTGGACGGGATCGATCCGCAGAAACTCCGGGAGACCATGGAGATCGAACTGGGATCCTTCGAGGAGCATGCCAAGGGGAGCGCCGAGGTGTTCGAGTCGGCGGGCGGGTTTGCGCCGACCATCGGGATCATCGGCGCCGTACTCGGCCTGATCCACGTGATGAACAACCTTTCCGACCCCTCGAAACTGGGCGGCGGCATCGCCGTCGCCTTCGTCGCCACCATCTACGGTCTGATGACCGCCAACATCTTCTGCATCCCTTTCAGCACCAAGCTGAAGCACCGGCTGAAGGAGGAACTGCTGCAGAAGGAAATGGTCATTGAGGGGCTGATCGCGATCCAGAACGGCGAGAACCCCCACTTCATCGAGCAGAAGCTCCGGGCCTACCTGCATGACGGCGGCGAGAAGAAGGGGAAGTAAATGGCAAGGAAAAAGAAGCCTGAGAAGGAGGCTAATCTCGAGCGCTGGCTGGTTTCCTACGCGGACTTCATCACGCTGCTCTTTGCCGTCTTCGTCACCCTCTACGCCATGAGCCAGACCGACAAGAAGAAGGTGGAGGAGGTGATGGCCTCCATGCG
>Ga0209125_1001566_pt1 | contig 20689 bp, 20 predicted proteins | sample BarGraIncub1131A_FD_184503 | JGI IMG/M metagenome (GOLD analysis project Ga0209125, IMG submission 184503) | Arctic peat soil microbial communities from Barrow, Alaska - Barrow Graham LP Incubations 11-31A (SPAdes) (version 2) | ecosystem: Environmental > Terrestrial > Soil > Wetlands > Peat...
CCCAGAACCAATTCCATGATGTTCCAGCCCGAGGGTATTTGCGGTCGAGTGCATCGGGCATCGCCACACCACCACGTCCGGCTTCCTGGTCAGCGCTCCACAACACCCGAGACCGGGCCAATTGCTCCCGCAGACCAGAAACAAGACGCTGCGGCAACATGACAGCCCTATCCTTTCCACCTTTCCCCTCGCGGACAATGATCGTGCCGCGATCAAAATCCAAGTCTTTCACCCGAAGCTGCAAACCCTCGTTGATCCGCATTCCAGTGCCATAGAGCAATTGGGCAAACAGGCGATGCTCCCCAGTCAGAATGCAGAAGATTTTGGCAACCTCATCAGGTGACAGAACGGTGGGAAGTCGTGTTTTCGTGCGTGGCCGACCAATCTCCTTCATCCATGGCAAATCCGTACCGAGGACTTTGCTGAAAAAGAACAGCAAGGCTGAAAGGGCCTGCTTGTGCGTTGACGCGGCCACATTCCGTGAATTGGCCAGCCAGGACAGAAACGCCTCTACCTCAGGACCACCCATCGTTGCCGGATGCTGAAGGCCGTGGAATCGGATGAACGTGCGTACCCAATAGACATAAGTCTCCTCCGTGCGTATGCTGTAGTGCAAATAGCGGATGCGCTCGCGCAGTTGGTCGAGCACTTTCACGGATTTGAGAGGAGGCAACGGCGCAGTGCTGCTTTTCACGATTATTTAATGCTGTATAAAAACACAGTATAGGTGTCGAAAATGCAGGCTACAAGTTGCTTTTAGTGCGGTCCGTCACGCCGAGTTAGGGAGCAGGCGCCGGAGTTATGCAGCAAAACTGTCTCCCGATAACAAAGTTCCCATGGACATAGAACGCTACGGTGCAGCAGCGTGGGTAACCGAACAGTATAGGACAACTACTGTGCGTATATACAGCTCACAAAAAATGCTAATTTGCGGAGCGCAATTGGCGCGCTCGCGTAACACCGTGGTGTTAAGCAGACACGCCAGCCGCGCTCCGCAGGAGAAGCACGTTTTCGAGGGCACTTTTGCGTCCCTGGTCCCTACGGTCGTCATCACGTGTGAGCGCGTTCTACGCCAGAGAACTTGTCGTCAGAACGGACACCCCTGGCGGGGTGCCGCTCAACTCCAAAGTTAGAGCGCATATGCCTTGCTCTTGTTCAGCCTTCGCCGAAGTCGAGAAAGTTGAGAACCACTCAGCGTTCTTCGCTTCGCTGCCTGTTATCGCTACTGGCAACTGGCTCAAACTCTGCCGGTGCCAGAGCTGCGACCAACTCTGGAGCGTAGACGAATGGGACAAGGGCCAAATCGCATTCGCACGCAAACTCTCCAGCACTGAGAATTGGGAAAGGGTGGATGTTGAAGCCCAGAAACGCTATTTGCTTCGCTCCCGTGGCATTCAAAATGGCGTTGCCTGCATACAAGCTGGTTGCCACAAGCCTGCCCTAAATGGCGTTGTCTTTTGTGTGGATCATCTCTACGGTATGGGGTGGAGAGAATAATGGGCTCTAACCCTGCGTTCGAGGCGACCTGCGCGAAAAGCCGCGCAGGCCAGTGAATTCAAACGTGTGCGCCGGGCATGGCGCGTTACTTCGTCGGTGTAAGTCCGATGGCCAGGTTTTCGCAGAGCCGAAGGCAAGGAGAAGGGCAAGGGCGTCGCCGCGAGGCGGGGTCTGAAGGAAGCCTAATCCGAAGCTGCGGGGCGATGAACAAAAACCGGATATGAGGCGTGATGCATTCGGGGCGAGCGGGCACGTGACCGCGAAGCCCTCCATCTGCGGCAGTAGGGTGCATTTTGTAAATCCGGCGTCTATGCAGTGAAGGTAACGCGTCTTACCCCGGGAGATCTCTCCGGTGCTTCAGGGGATCGAAGCTGGGCGTTCGGCAACGGACGCTGAATACCGTGGAGAAGTCAGCAGAGGGCATAGTAGGAGCGGTAGGCGGCGAGCCATAGAAACCGATCTGAAGGCCCGAACGGTGCCCCGAGAGGGGATTGAAAGAGAGGAGAAGTCGCTTGGCAAGGAAGACTGCTATTGCATCCGGCGAGTCCCGAGGGCGCGAGCCCGCGGGTTGGGATGAAAGCAAGCTTGGCGCGACAAGAAGTGACGCTCCGGTTGGTGCGCGTGCTGCCACTATGTCGTTTCGGCATCGTGGTCGCATGCGTATCGACTTAATCTGCCGAACCGCCGGATACGTGATCCGTACGTCCGGTGGTGTGGGAGGGGGAGGCCGTGAGGCTTTCTCCTATCCCGATTCCTGAGCGTCCGCTTTCACCGTCAGGCTACTTCCGCTTAGGGTCGATTGCACCCGCTGGACTTCTCCGGTACTGCCGCAAATGCTAAAGTCATGTCAGCAGGCGGTTGCCGGCCATTACCCGTCGGTTGAAGATTTTCCCAATAGCCGACATCCCCGCCGTCTGCATTATTGGAGTTGTTATACGGACCCAGCCAAGGCTACTTCCTTGCACCACCGGAGATACCGGATGCATAATGGCTGCATGCATATCAATTCATATACGGACGCTGCGGGTCCGTTTAATAACGGTTAGCACTTAAGGGGAAGGACATGAGTAGGGGAAAAATAGTGCTCGGTGTTGCGGCAGGGATTTTTGCAATCTACGTCGTAGCAGCGCCCTATATAACCGTTCATCAGATGAAGTCGGCGGCAGAGGAGCACGATGGCGAGGCACTTTCTGAGCACATCGAGTTTCCTAGTGTTCGCCAAAGCCTCAAAGACCAGATGAATGCCATGTTCACAAAGAAGATGGCAGAAGATGAAAAAATGAAGGGCAACCCATTTGCGGCGTTGGGCGCAGCGTTTGCCGGAGTGATGGTCGACAAGATGGTTGATGCTTTCGTAACCCCGGCGGGAATCACTCAACTGATGGCCGGCGAGAAGCCGAAGCCCGGAACCAGCCAAAGCGAAGACGGCTCCGGCAACTCAAGCCGCAAGGCACTGGCCAACGCATCAATGTCGTACGAGTCCCTAGATAAATTTGTTGTAAGGATTAAGGGAAACGATGGCGGAGAAGGAAAGTTTGTCCTTCGCAGGCGTGGGCTTGGGTGGAAGCTCACAGACATCATGGTTCCGCTGGAATGAGTGCTAACGATTAAGGTTAGATCGTGATCGCGAAGCGAGCCACGATCTGAACCGGTTGTTGGACAAGCCCGGTTCGGCAGTTCGGTTTTCCCCCTGGAAATATCTTTTTGTCCTGCACTGCGCCCAGGGCTTTGGGTCACAAAAAGCCCCTGAGCGCAGGTCATCCACGCCGTCATTGCAACGGTGCGTCGCCAGATTCAACCGTTCTGGCGGCCGAATCCGTGAGTTTCGCCGATTTCAGGCCAAGCGCGCCCGTGGCGCCGAATGGCGCATCAGCAACCAGCGGATGGCAGGCTTACACGCGCCCGCCCTCGGCCAGACCTGCGCCGCGCCCTCGGTCAACCGCCGACGGAATCCGCCGTCGCACCACCCGCATCGGCGCCCCACAGCAGGGGCATAGAAACGGCGGGCGCGGTTTCATCCAGCCCGAGTCGGCATTGGGCATCATTTTCAGCACGACCTGCAGCAGCGTGATCAGGCTTTTTCTGTTGGGATGCAGAAAGCCAAAGTTGCGCGCTCGCCGAAAGCCCTTGGGCAGGACGTGTTGCAGGATCAGCCAGAGGAAGGTCGCACCACTGACCGTGCGTACCGCCAGCTCGCCGGTTTGGCTGTCGCGGTAGCGAAAGCTGACTTGCCCGTCATCACAGGCCAGGATGTCCTTCTCCTGAACGACGCCCCGATAGAGATAGCGGCCGAGATAGACCAAGGCCTTTTCACCATTGCCGACGCCCTTGCAGTCGACGACCCATTTCTCCGGGTGACAGGTGGGCAGTTTCAGGCCTTCACGGGTCAGTGCCGCCAGCAACTTGGCGCGAAATACCTTGGCCAGGGCGCGGTGGTTGAACAGGTAGCCATGGCCTTTGCCGCGCGGTTTGGTCCGCCAGCGCCGACTCTTGGCATCAAGCGCCGCGGCGGGCATCGCCAGATGCAGGTGCGGGTGGTAATCGAGGCGGCGTGAGTGGGTATGCAGCACGCTCACCGCCCCAGGCCGACCGTGCAGGTGCTTGTCGTTCTGGCTGAAGGTGCTGACCGTCGCCCAGGCGCATTCGAACAACAAGGCATAGAACATACGTTGATGGCGCCAGGCCAGATCCCGGAATTCGGCCGGCACGGTGAAGGTGACCAGGAAATAGTTGGCCGGCACCTGGCGCTTGAGTTGGCGTTCCAGCCACTGCTGGCTTTCGTGATGCTGGCAGTGCGGGCAGTTGCGATGCCCGCAGGAGTGCGGCACGAGGCGTCTTTCGTCGCAGGCGGTACAACTCGCCAGCATCTTCGGCGCCAAGGAGGTGCGGCAGTGCTTCATGGCGGCCAGCGCCTGGCGGTGGCTGGGCAGTATCGCGTGGCGATACTGTTGCAGGTAGGCCGCCTCATGGCGGCTGATGACCTCGGCGAGGGCAATCATTTGACCACGCCCCAGGCCATCGAGAAGCGGTCCATCAGGGCATTGATGCGAACGCTGGCCTGATCGTTGGTGTGGCTGGTCAGGTGGGTATAGCGAGCGGTGGTGAGGATCGAGTAGTGGCCGAGAATCTTCTGGACTTCGAGCAGGTCGACACCGGCTTCGATCAGGTGGGTGGCATAGCTATGGCGCAAACTATGTGGGGTGATCTTTTTTTTAAACCCATACTCAGCGCCACTTTGCGCAGGGTGGTTTGCACGCCGCCGCGATCCAGCGGCGAGCGGGCGCGATGCGCCGCCTTCAGGCCACCATGGCGATTGGGAAAGAGCAGTTCGGGGTGGCGGTGCAGTTGCCAGAATTGCCGCAGAGCCGTCAGCGTCGCCGCCGGCAAAGGCACGAAGCGATCCCGATTGCCCTTGGCGTCGCGTATCTGGACGCGCATCCGGGCGGCATCGATGTCGCTGACTTTCAGGGCCAGCCCTTCGCCCAGACGCAGTCCCAGGCTGTAGAGGGTGAAATAGAACACCCGGTAGCTCAGGGTGCGTGTCGCCGAAAACAGGCGCTGCGCCTCATCGACCGTGACGATATCCGGCAAACGCTGCGTCTTGGGCGGCTTGATCAGATTCGGCATCACCCACGGCTTCTTCAGAACGTGAGTGGTGTAGAACTTCAGACCGTAGAGATCGAGTTTGACCGCGCTCCACGAGTGCGTCCCGATCAGGTCGCTGAAATACTCGGTGAGCTGCGCTTCCGAAAGATCGTCGATCTGCTGGCCGAAATATCCACCCAGGCGCCGGATGGCGCGGGCGTAGGCCTCAATGGTCTTGGGTTGCAGCCCCTTGAGTCTGAGATGCTTGAGATGGGTTTGGTATTGCCGGTCAAAGTGCACGGCCAAGGCCTTCATCATGCTGGTTTATCCTCACGAAATATTGCAGAATCACTTCCCTCAACGGCGAGGGGTGAACGTGCAGAATATGTCGTGCGGCCCAGTCAGGCGACTTCTCCGCGTAGCGGCTTCGTCCAACCACCGCATCCAGCCGACCTCCTTGCCTTCCCTTCGCTACGGCAAAGCCGCGGCTGATGCGGGGCGTTCTTGAGCGTCCGCTTTCCAAGAGCAGCTAAGGCAGCAAAGGGTCGGGAGTACATGTTCGTTGGATAAGGAAGTAGCCGTTCGACAGCGTTTGTCGGTGAGCGGCAGGTAACCGGCGGACTGCTGCCCGACATGGAGCACATGTCCAACGGCGGCATTGGCCGAGGAGCGGACCTTGGCGAACGACTGCTTGGTGGAGACAGAGCATGTGCAGCAGCTACAGTGAAAATGGGAGCATAGAAAAATGATTGAACCTGCAGACGCGCTAGCGTTCTCGATGTACGCCAACAAGGGCGTGTACGCAATCGTCTTAGGTTCAGGTGTTTCACGGGCTGCGCGGATTCCGACAGGCTGGGAGATCACGCTCGAACTTGTGCGCAAGCTTGCGGCTGTTCGTGGTGAAGATTGTGAGCCAGACCCGGTTGCTTGGTGCATCGATGCGACGGGAAGGAGTCCCGACTATTCGGAGCTGTATAGTGGTCCCCGTTTTCAAGACAGAGGTTTAAGCTGCGCGCTGTCATAAGGTGTTATCTCGCGCCCCTATGGATCCATTTGAATCGCGGCTCGTTCCCGAGCGACGAGGCGCTGCTGAAACTCTTCTATCTGGCGCTGCGCAACATCAGCCAGAAATGGACTATGCCCATTCGAGATTGGAAAGCTGCATTGACTCGCTTTACTATCCAGTTCGAAGACCGCATGAGCGGCCTTTAACTCAAAACCCGTTTACACAAAATTCCGGACACTCTCTCTCAAGTGCCAAGCAATATCCCGATAACAAAGAAAGGCGACACTTATGCCACTCAGCGACTACATAAAACGCTACATCGATGAGGCAGAGCTTGAGAATTCTGATCTCAGGCACCCTGCATGGCTTCGCGATTTCTTTAAGTGCTTTTCTGATTCCCTTCGTCAAAGTGCAACAAAGGCATCCAGCGGTGACAGGTATATCGTTTCCGTCGCTTTTAGGGACGTCTTGATAAATCATCTGTTCCCAAAAAAAATTGTCATTAAGCCCGAAGAACATTTGGACGAACATATAGACATTTCAACGAGTGACCCACTCGGTCGCTTACTTAAGAACAAACGTGTCGATTTTTTTATTGCTGGTAAGAACGTAGATCTTTTTATCGAATTTAAGACAAACCTGCAATTCAATGACCTTGCGGCAGCAATGGTAGAAATGGCGGCCCTAAAGAGATTTTTTTCGCCCGAAAAGACCAAGACAGTTCAAACTGCTTCGCTACACCTGTTCCCATCCCAGCCGGATATAGAGGGGCTACGTGCACTGAATGCAGTCATAGGAAACCCTCCACTCGATCACATTTGGGTTCTTTGCAAGGCCCAACCTGAATTTAGATTTGATATTGATGCGATTAAGTCATTCCGCAAACAAGTCACGGAAATTGTCGGGTAATCCATCAGTGATGTGGAGCACCTTCGACCGTTGCTGAATTACAGCGTTGGCTTGCGGCCCCGACTGGTTATATTTCTACGCGACGTACGTGGTTAATGGCTGTCCCAAACCCTCTAACCCACCGCCATAGCCATTCCGAATTCACGACTGTGGCCGTGATTTCATAAGTGTCACCCAGTTCCAACACCTGTTGATCTATCGACAGCGGCGACTCCAGTAGATGGCTTCCGGCCGACTTGTCTATCCTGAAGGTGATTTTGATCCGCTCGCCTTCGCCAAATCCAAAGCGCCCGTCATCGTCGTATTTCCGCAAATCGAATTCTTTTGGCCGCTCGAAGGTCAGCGTCAGGGCGCGAGCGGAAACGATGCGGTGGATCGCCAGGCTGCGCTCGTTCTCAAATCCTTTGTAGCGACAAACGAGATACAGCCGCGGTCCCTGCTGGGCGAGGCCCAGTGGCATTACCTCGACCTTGGCCCGCTTGCCGGCAGAATTCTTGTAATCCAGTTCCAGCCAGCGGTTGGCGTACAGCGCATTGCTGACTTCCTCGAACACGCCTGGCTGAATTTTTGGAGGCAGCAGGGGCTGCGTTTCGCTGACCACGCGCACCTTCGTCAGCCATTCGCGCTCGCGCTTGGTGTTGGCGTACGGGCCGAGATTAATTCTGGCTTGGGCGAAGAAGCCTTCCATTGAGTTCATCAGGTTCGCCGGCAATAAATTGCGCAGGTGTTGCTCGGCGAGGCTGAGGAGCAGGGATTCCTGCTCGCTGAGCATCGGCAGCGACAGACCCTTCGCCCGCTCTTTCCAACAGTAGCCGTAAGGTTTGTTACGGTCGTCCCGCTCAATGTCGAAGTGCTCGGTAAGCATTTCGAGCTGGCGCTGGATAGTGCGCAAGTCTCTGGCAAAGCCGGTTCCGGCAAGCTGTGCGTGCAATTCCGGTGCAGAAATCTTGCGGCTTCGCGGAATCCGGCGTAAAAGTTCGAGTGCAAGAAGGACGGTTTCGTGGGTGTCAGGGCGTTTGGACATGAGGTCAAAGCCCGAAATCATCGCGCCCGGCGAAAAACTGCCAGATGCGTACCATGGCGTAGGTATCAAGCCGACAGTAGTCGAGCAACTGGCGCTCGATCTCATCCTTGCGGGCAGTTGCCGTTTCGGGTTGGATGGCCTCCAAGTACGCCGCCATCGCCATGCCGCCATCCTGAACGCCATCGAGAGTGTCGTAATGCAAGTCAGGGGCGATCGTCGGCAAGACGGACTTGATGCTCCAACTGCCGTGCTGTTCGGGGTGATAGTAATGCTTCCTGGCAATAGGCAGGAGATCGACGATGCGTTCGTTGATGGCAAGTAGCGGCCGCGCCAGGCTGGGGAAGCGTTCGGTCAGGTCGCGGATGCGGCCGCTTTCAAACCCGGAATAGACGAACACCGGCCCGCGCTCGCCGCAGGCCGCGATCAGTGCCTCGGCAAATTGCTTGGCGGGGTCCTTGCCCGATAAATTTAGAAAATCCCGATGAGTTAGCTTGCCGGTGCGAGAAAGTCGATGCAGGCTAAACTGGAAGGGTGTTTGCTGGAAGGGGCGTGTGCCTTTCCAGATCGGCACGGTTAAATTGATGGTCTCAAAGTCCAGGAAGAAGGCCGGTAGGCGATGTGGCGCAAGTGCTGCTGCGGCCCCGGTTGTGTCGAAATAGACGGTCCCGGCCAGAGTGTGCGTCTTGACGCAGAGTTGTTGTGAGTTCAGGAACTCGTCGGGCATCTCGCGTAGGTCGGTTACGCCGTCGCCCTCAATAAAAGAGGTCAACTTGTTGCTCTTCTTAGGCAACCAGGCGACGGGGTACTCGACGACCGCGGCATCGCGTTGGCAATAGTCGAGGAACGCGCAGGGGTACGGATCGGTACAGTGGCCGCCGACATCGATCGCGGGCTCCTTGCGCTTGCGGACAATAGCCTGGGCTGCGGCGATCCACTCCTTCACCTCTTCCTCGCGCCGGAAAGCTTCCTCGGTAAAGTCGACCTCCTTGAGCATGCCCTGATAGTCTTCACCACCCGGATACACCCACTGTCCGTCAATGTGCGCCAGGGCCACTGAATCCAGCGGAACACCAGAAGCTCGGGCGATGAAGGTCTGGATGGCGATGTCGTCAGCGTAGGCATCCTTGATCTTGGAAGAAGATTTGACCTCGACCATGCGCCAGACCTGCTGGCCCTTCCTGCGTAAGGGCAACATAACGTCAATATACGCGCGGACCCCGTCAGCGGCGAAGCCAGCCTCAAACATTGGGTGCGGCGCACCGATCAGCTTCTCGGTTCGGGCGACTACTTGGTCATACCCCTCCACTTGCGGATCGAACACGACTCCCTTGCTTTTGGTGTCATAGATTTTTTGGGCAATCTTTCCGACTTCATGCCCGACCTTAAATCTAGCCAGGACTTGATCGCTGGGCTGGGGCGATTTCGGTCCATGAACTTCCAGCCAAAGCCGTTTTGGGCACTGGCGGTAGGCAAGCAGTTTCGATTTTGACAGATTGCGCACAACGATCCTCTTTCCTGGTGTCCGTTGCGGGATCACGGGGCTGGCGAAGGGCATCCATGCATGAATTGGCGCTCCTTGTTTTGCCTCCGACAATATCGGCCGAGGCCCTTCCAGAGGCGTGAGTTGGTAACTTCTTGTCAATTATCACACGCACCCATTGATCATACGAACCCTATTGCGGTTCGGCCACCCTCCTTTAGTGCGCATTCAGCGTCGAGAGCGGTGATCAGCGCTGCTGCGGATTTGATGGGACGAAATCCGTGCTGGCGAATGACAGTTGCAAAATCGCCAGGCGTGAGTTTGGTGAGCCGATCAAGCGGTGACCGCAATTCTGGAGCGGGTATCTGTATTGCTACTGCGGCGCAATGGCGGTGCAGCAGTTCCCACGACTGTTCTGGCTTGAGGAAGTCGAACTTGACCTTGAGGTCGAAGCGGCGCAGCGCGGCCTGATCCAGCCCGTCCATCAAGTTGGTCGAGGCAATGAAAAGGCCCGCGTAGCCTTCCATCTGCGTCAGCATCTCATTGACGGCCGTGACTTCCCATGATCTATGGGCACCACGGCGATCTTGAAGGAAGCTGTCGACTTCGTCGATCAGTAACAGTGCACCGTCGCGTTCGGCCTGGCGAAATGCTTGGGCGATACACTGTTCTGTGCCACCTACGTACATCGATAGCAGGTCAGATGCGCGTCGCGCATGCAAAGGCATGCCCAGTCGCTCTGCCAACCAGCGCCCGTAAGCAGTCTTGCCGGTGCCAGATGGACCGTATAGGCACAGTCGTCCTTCACGCCGGCGAGCCAGCCCTTCGGCGATTTCCGCCAGATCCGCATCGGCGTGAATGAAGGCCGGATCGTAGGTTTCTGGCAGCCGGCTCGGATCGTAGCGACGAATGGGGCGATGCCCCTGTGCTTCCAGCGTGTTACCGATTAGGTGCTCAATGGCGTCGGTAGCCGCTTGATCGCTCAGTTCATCACGAATTAAACGCACCACCGAGGCCGCTCTTGCCACTATGGCGGGCGCCAGATCATCAGATTCGGCGACCCGGGCTACGGCCGGTCCATTGAGCAAGTCGCCGCAAACGTTCTGGACGATCTGCTGGCGCTGGCGTAGGGTTGGCACCGGCAGTTCGATCACCATGTCGAAGCGGCGAATGAAAGCGGGATCGAGACAAGAAATCGTGTTCGACAGCCATAGGGCTGGAACGGGATTGTCTTCGAGCATGCGGTTGATCCACGCTTTGCGTGTCTGCGCTGTACTCTTTCTGCCGAAAAAACTGTCGCCGTCGTTAAAAACATCTTCGGCCTCGTCGAAGACGATCATCGCCCTTCGTTGAGCGAAGAAACTTTGCGCGGCACGAAACGCGCGCAATCGCTTCTCCCCGCTGACGGGATCACCGTTTTCATCTTCGCTCGCAACCTCGAACAAATCACACCCCAGGTGGGCAGCTAGAACCTTGGCCAATTGGCTTTTGCCGGTGCCGGGCTCCCCGTGCAGAAAGACGTTGACGCCCCGCCGTCCGGTCGCTAGCGACTGGCGCAGATAGGGCTGCAAGATGGCCAGCGAGCGAGTGATATGGGTGAAGTCGTCAAGGGTTAGCGACGGTGCGGCTGAAGGTGCCACGGTATCGCGCAGCAGACTGACCGGGTCGGCTTCGGACGACAGGATGCGATCGGCGAACTGGGTGGAGAGCAGATTGAGCTTGCCGCGTAAATTTGACGTTCCACAATGGTCGACAGTAACCAGGCCCGATCGAGCAAGAACACCGTGGGCTGCAAGGCATTTGCGCACCTCGTGTTCAGGTAAGTCAAGAAGCACTGAGACCACATGGTAGATCTTGGTCGAGGAGAGTTGGCCAAGCCATTCGGCCGTATTGTCAAGCAAGCGTTCGTTGTGGACCATCACCGTGAAAGCGAGAATCTTGGCATCGTTCGCTGAGAGGCCCACCAGGGTGGACAGGCGGGCGATATTCATTCTTAGGCAGTCGGGAAGGTTGCCATCCCGCGACTTCCTTTCGCTCAGCCTATGCAGACGGCGCAGGTCGCTAAGCACTGCCTTCGGATCGTAGTTGTGGGGAGTGGTCCCACCTTCGTCATCTTCGATCCAATCGAGTCGGCTCGAACTGCCATCGTCGGGTTCGCCGTCTATCCAGCGACCGAGTCCCAAGGCCACGGCCAACAAATCGTCGGAAAAACTGTACGTCCGGATGAATTCGCGATGTGCACCAAGGGGGACCAAGAGGCGCAGCAGCCACAGTCGAATGATCTCGGGGCATGCAGAATTCGCTTGTGAGCGGCGTGAGTGAAATTGGCGAAGTGGCATGGCGGCCTCCTGATGATTTGGAAACCATTCTCCATAACAAGACGACATATTGTGTCGCACGTATGGCAAGACTTCAGCGACACGGTATGTCGTATCGAACTGTAGAGTGATGAAGAAAGGTGAGCGATTCGCAGCAGGTTTTGGATGCTTCACGCTTCACCCCGCTGTCAAGGGGATGCCGCTCAGGATATTCGTTTAGCGTTTGGGGAGCGTAACAATATGGAAGTATGGAAATCGGTATTTGATCAGCAGCCGTGTGGTGAGGTCAGTGTGGTGGTGAGTACGAGCTTGCGTCTGGATAGGGGGCAGAAGTAATGCATCCTTCACTCGATCTGCGTGGCGCGCGCCAGCCGGCATCAGACTTGATTCGAGAAGCATTCGTCTCTGACAATCCTGCTGCAGTTGAAACGCTGCGCCGCTCGCTTTGGAGCGGCGGTCACGAATTTGTTAGTCCGGGGTTGGCGGACTTTCTCAATATGAACGCTGATGAACCACCGAAAGCCTACGCCTGGTTATTGGCGGCCGAACAAGAAGGATGGCACTGGGTACTTGACTACTCTGAATCAGAGGATCGCATTCCCGGCGCTGACAAAGAAGGTTTCCTTGCTTGGCTCGAGAGGTTCTCACCGGTCAACTGCAACGATTGGTTGATGGTGCCATTCCTCTACCAGCGCCATGTTTTCGATGAGGGAATGATCGATTGGCATGCCCTGCCGTTTGCTATCGATACCGTTCTTGACAATCTGCTGCGGCCAACCAGGGGCCTGTTGCTGTGGAAGCACCAATTCAACTTCCTGTTTCGCGAAGTATTGAACCTGTCGAATGGAGAGGCCGATCGGTTCCGGCGCAAGTGCCTCCAACAGCAGGTGGAGGCACTTGCGTTGCTGGAACGGACGTATTTCGGGGGTCGCACGTTGGCCGATATTATCGATGAGCGAACGCTTGGTGGTACGTATCTCGCCGGGGGACCCGACTTTCACCTGAGCGGCTTCCTGTCCGAACAGATGACGAGTTTTTCAGGGGCGCTGGCTGTCCCCGATTGATCACGAGGTTTCCTTGTCGTCTGAGATCATGTTCCAAAGAACGGCCGAAATAGGGCGCAGAGCGGCGGCCTCAAAGTCCGTGGGCGATCAGTTCGAAAATTGCAAGCGACACATGTCGTCGTAGCGCCAAGTACGCTTGAGATCGTTTTCAACGTATTGGAGAAATCATTGTGGATGATCTGGTCGCCGATCAACTTGAATGGCTACTTTCCTGCAACCTCGAAGGCAATCGCCTCGCGCGCCACGTGCTCATCATCTCTGGTTGCCTGGCTGATACGGTTCTGCCGGAGCACATCAGTAGGCAAATGGCAGCCCTTTCCCGTCAGGTAACGCTGCAAGAAATATTTGAGACGCTCGTCAATTCGCTGAACCAATTTGCCAAGACGCAGCCCAGAACCAACGAGGAGACACTGTCTCATGATGCGTACGTCAACCCGGGATCGACTGGATTGATTGATCAAATTCAGGATGCGCGACAACAGCTGTTGCAATGCGACCCGGTCAACTATGCAGAACTCATCGCCTGGATCACGGGCCAGGCAAGGGAAAGAAAGCTCTGGAGCAAAGGACGTCGCCGGTAGTTGGCCAGTCGATTGGTGTCCAGCGCTTCAACGCCTTCTGCTTTTATGGCTCTTGCCCGGCAACCGCGAGTAAATGCACTCGGTCCTGTCTATGTGACATGTTCAATCGCGGTGGTGTCTCGAGATCATTGTATTGAATTGAGCTGAGAGAAAGAGATGGACAGAAGAAGATTCATAAGTTTGGCGGGTCTGGCTGCGGCATTTTGCTTCCCCCTGGTCGCGAGGGCAGGGCAATCCAGTGTCATGGCCGGAAGGGCAGTCTCTGGCTTTTTTGATGCAATTCACTCACTGAATACACCATTGCCTTGGCAAACCTCTGGTCAGGCGACGGTCATTAAGGTAATCGGTGTCGGTGGCGCTGGTGGTAACTCGGTTGATCACATGATGCGTGACGGTATCAGTGGCGTTGAATTCATGGTGGCTAATACCGACGTGCAGGCGCTCAGGCGCAGCACCGCAATGAATCGCTTGCAGCTCGGTAAGAGTGGCCTCGGTGCAGGGGCCAATCGGGTAGCGGGACGTGATGCCGCGATGGAAGTGCGCACGCGGATCGCTGAGTCGCTGGCGGATACGCACATGGCCTTTATTGTCGCCGGCATGGGTGGTGGTACAGGCACCGGCGCCGCGCCGATTATCGCTGAAGTGGCGCGAGAGTTGGGTATTGTGACCGCGGCCTTCGTGACCACGCCTTTCAGCTTTGAAGGTAATCGGCTGACAGTGGCGGATGCAGGAGTCGCCGAGTTATCGAGGTATGTCAATGCCCTGATTGTCCTTCCCAATGACAGAATAATAGACGCGCTCGGCGATGATATCTCCATGGACGAAGCATTCAAGGCAGCGGATAACTTGATGCACTATGCCGTTGACGTCGTCGCCAAGATGATCAACCGCCGGGGGGTGGTCGGCGTGGATTTCGAAGACGTGCGTACCGTGCTGGGCCGCACCGGCTATTTTGGACGAGACGCAGTTCATTCGTCTCTATTGGGGTGAACACTGAACCGTTGCAGTTGGCACTGTGCAAGCCCCATCCGCGAGAGTTTCGACGAAAACTAACCACAAGGCATCGCCACGTCCCCAATTGGTAACGAAAACATTTCCCACTGTGCCAGGTTCATTGATAAATATTGATCTTCGAAGCGAGCCACGTAGCAGCAGTGCCATTCTCTGCGGTCGAGGTGATGGCAGGGATAACCTTTATGAGGTGTTTACCGAGTACTGGCGTCGGACGCGGCCGGCGTTAACCGAAGAAGAATTAGGGGGCGGATTTGAGCAATATGCCTGGCAAGCAATGCGCTTTTCATCTCGCTGGTTCGGCAATATTGGTCGTATTTCCGGTCGCACTTCCGTCGCCGTAATGCGGTGTTGGTTATTTTTTGGTTGGTACGGATCAGAGGCGGACAATTTCTTCCTGACCACTAAGTTTTGAGTCGACTTTGCTGGCTAATAGATATCTCCTTGGCTGATCTGCCGAGAATTGACCGCATTCACGCCTCTTCGTCATCAGACCGCTGATCGGGTTCAGTCAAGCCAAGATTAAGCCACTCTCCCGAATTCAGCGGTTACGACGTTGTCGGCGCCGCTGGTCAGCAGTTCAAGGCGTTCGCCTAGCACTCGCGATGCTTCACGCATTTCGCTCTCGTAGCTATGTCGCTGGTACGTCCGCTTAACACGGTTCTGCTCGGTATGATTCAGGCAGCGCTCTGCCACTTCAGGCAGTACGCCGAGAGCAACCATCGTCGTGGCGCCGGTGCGTCGCATGTACCTACTTACGGCGGCGATTAAAAAAATCGGGGGCCACAAGATCCCTCAGGCTCGGAGGAGTAGAAGGCTTGGCGATATCTGCTGAGCAATAATCTGCCCATGCCTGCATCATGGGCCGACGCTGGTCCAGCAAATCGGTACGGTGGTAGGCCGCTTCGACCTTGTTCGTCACAATGTGGGCAAGCGCTCTTTCCGCCAAATCGCGTGGATAACCTTTCTCGCTGCACCAGTCCCGGAACGAGCTACGGAAGCCGTGAGCGGTGGCTACACGTGCGGGCGAGTCACTCGTAGCTTTGACTCTTCTCAAGAACGCGGTCAAAACCATGTCTGACAAGATCACTTGATCGCGTGGGGACGGGAATACAAGTTCCTCGTGCAACCCCTTGTGTTTTTTGACGATCGCAACGGCTTGATTTGAGAGCGGTACTCGATGAGGTAGCTTCGCCTTCATCCGTTCTGCCGGGATCGTCCATATGGCAGCCTCCAGATCCACTTCGTCCCAAACCATGCCGCGAATTTCACCCGAGCGCACACCTGTAAGGATCAAGAGTTCAAGCAGTGGCCGTGTCCGATCATGGAGGTCTGCGCCGTGCAGATGGGTGGCTATGAATTTCGGAATGTCGCGCCATGGCATCGCCGGTTGGTGCTCCGTTCGTACTGCCTTGCCAGGTTGTTGCGGGAGTAAGTGGTTGACGACATCGACTGGATTGGCCGAACAATGGCCGTGCGCCCAGCCCCAGGACAAAACGACATGAAGGCGTTGTTTTAGACGTCCGGCCGTTTCCGCCTTGGTAAGCCAGATGGGGCGCAGCACATCAGCGATGTGGCGAGGTTGGATTTCGTTCAGCGGAAAAGTGCCGATTGTCGGAAACGCATATTCCTTGAGCGTGTTGATCCACTGTTGCCCATGCTTCGCGTTCTTCCATCCCGGCAGAAGCTCGGCATGAACTTTTGTTGCTGCCTCTTCAAAAGTGGGGAGTTTGGGTTTTCTGGCGGAATCTTTCTTATTCTCAAGCGGATCGACGCCAGCAGCGAGTTGCTCGCGCATTGCCATCGCTTGCTTGCCTACCTCGGCAATCCCAATCTCGGGATAGCTACCGAGTCCCGCATTCCGACGCTTGCCGGTTGAGGGGCTGACAAAACGCAGGACCCATTTGCCACGTCCTTTGGTACTGGAGGGGATCAGTACCAAGCCGGTCACGCCGCCATGCGCTAGCTGCGGACCATCAGGCTTGATGCTACGTGCTTTTGTGTCACTTAAAATGGCCATGCATGCCTCGCTGAGTATGCATTCGAGTATGCCATATCTAGCTGGCTGCAGTAGGATTGCTTAGGACTGATTCGATAAGTGTACGATGGTAACTATATGTAAATACGTGACAAATAGGATGGTATTGGATGTGGTTGGACGCCATTAAGGCGGTCGCCCTCTCCGCCAATGACTTTTAAGTAGCTGATAGTTAAAAAGTTGTTGGATTTCACGCTGTTGGTTTCCTTCCTGTAACACATGACTGTTACACTTCCAAGGACGGAAACCAAAGTGGCCAAGCCCAATCACCTCCTAAGAAGAGGCTCTGTCTATGACGCCAGAGTTCGTGTTCCTGCTGATCTGCTCGAACAGTTTCTCCTAGAAGGACATCGTTCGTTCGCTGAGAACATCCGACCATCAGGTAGCTAGCCTGAAGGTCGGGATGGAGTGACGACGCCACACTCAAGGATGAGGCGGTAAAGCCATTGGGCTTTGGCCTGGTTGGTCACAGCGGCCCAGAAACCTATTCGTGTTTCGTCATCGAGCGCATCGCCGATCACCCGGTCAATCACGTCGCCGAGTTGCTGTCTTGGGAGGTGGGTGAGCAGACCATCTCTTCCGGCGCAACTCTCGTCGTTGCTGCATGAATACTAAGCCATCAGCCAGACGGTGGGTGCCGGACGCCTACGTCTTTATCCACACAAAAATCAAATCACAGACAACCTATCGGTTTGCCGGGTTCGTACCTGTGTGGCGCAAGGGGCTTATTTCCATACTAAGAAACGGTACTGGCTCGCCCTGAATCAGTTCGACAATTTCACCGCAGGGCTTGAAGCCGACGCCTTCATACAGCGCGATACCGCGCTGGTGCCATTTACGCACCTTGAGATAGATGCGTTGCAAACTCAACTGATCAAAACCAAACTGCAGCGTGCGCTGTGTAATCTCTCTGCCGATGCCATGGCCGATTTGTTGCGGGTGTAGGGCAATATAAAATTCCGCATCGGCCACGGTGATATGCGTGAGCAGTGAAAAGCCCACCAGGATCGAGTCTTCGCGCGTTCCGAATCGCCGAGTCTGCGCGCCGGCCGGAAATTGATCGAGCCAGCCTCCTTCACGCAAAGCGTAATCGAGTTGGTCGAATGTCGGCGGATACGGCGGCCAACGGCGAATCGCCTCGGCGTCGGCCGTGGTAAGTAGCGAAAGTTCGAGCATGGCGCGTTGCAACCGTTACAGGGGGACTGCCACGTCGCGCAGCAGCTTGAAAAACTCTATGTAGGGACGGATCTCATTTTCGCCAAACAGCAACTCACCGCCGTCAATCTTGCGCTGTGCATCGAAATGCCAACGCAAAACGACGCTGTCATCGAAGATTGCGAAATCCATGTGGTCGTCGGCAATTGCACGTTTCTTGCCGAGCTCGGTGTCGATTTCGCTCCGGTTGATATGGCGCACCGGAATGCCAGCGTCGCGATGCATTTTGACCGTGGCTTGTGCAGGGGCGCCGTGCAACTCCGCAGCGTTGTCAGTGATGAAAACTTTTTCAATCTTGACTTCGTCGTTCAGCATTTTCGCCTGTTGCGCAGCGATGATCGCTTTGGCGCCATCATTGCCGTACATGTGCTGGTAGTCAATGTAGTTGGTTGCGAAATAGTTGGTGCTCAACGATTGCGTCAGCCGTCGCCACACTGCGTCAATCTGTGACGCTTCCACCTTGGCGTTGGCGCGGCCCAGTTCTTTGATGATCATCAGCCGCGTCATTTCACTGGCGTTGATGCCAGCGATTTCCTGCATGTTCGCTTGTAAACGGTCAAATTGGTTCTTGCGGACCCTATCTTGCTCGTGGAGCTTGTGATTGGCATGCAGGATTTCGCAAAGGATGCCCGCCAGCAGAGGCACAGTGACGACGTCGACGATGTATTCGTGGACTATCCACTTCTGCTGGATCAGGTAGATCAATACACCGATCAATGCCAATTCAAACAGGCGAAAGTAATCGCTAACTATGGTGGCGCGAAGTTGTTTGAGCATCTCCATGACCGCCCTTTCGTGGTGGTTCGTCTGACTTGAATTCCATTTTCAGTCTAGAGCGCCCCATCTCAAAAACCAAACCCGACGTTCGGCCGAGGAGAATGTTCCACACAAATCACGCAAGATCGAAGCGATTGAGGTTCATTAGCTTGTTCCAGGCTGCCACAAAGTAGCGCACAAACGCTTGCGGTGCGTCGCTGCAGGCGTAAGCTTCCCGAGGGTTCGGAGTTGGGAGTTCGAACCAAAGGTGAGATCAACGATGGTGCCTGTCCACTTGATTTTACCTGTCGCTCGATCCGGACCCTCTAGCACGCCTTCAGAGGTGGCGGACATCTGCCCCTTGGTGCAACTGCAACAACCAGGCAACAAAATGGGGTTGATAGGAGCACAGTCCGCGGGCGGGCGATTTGATCCGGGAAGCTTCCCATCCGACGCATTGTTTGAGCTACTTGGAAGAAATGTCCGAGCTCATTAGGCGACGAGGTCGGCAGGTCCAGACCAACGGGATAACAAGGCGGCCTAGCGGGCAGTCAGCCAGCTGATCTGTCTGCCTGCCGCTGACCGTTGCTCAATTTGACATAAGCGGCCATAGGAGCCGATATCGCGAAAAGAAGTGATGGCTACTGCAACCTGATTACATCGAATTCAGTATGTGCGATCATGGTTGTAGGGCAGATATCAGGATCGTATGGCAGGGGCCTGGCAACTAGTTCCGGTGATCTCTGCCGTGCCCAAGGCCGCGGCTGTCAGGCTGTCGTGCGTGATGACGATGGCGATGATGGCTAGGCTGATCGCAACCACGAGGTGAATGACCAACTTGACCAACTTGGAGCGCCCGCTGCCGATTACCTCGACATCACGGGAAACCAAGACGCCGTTTTCGTATTTTTCGCGGATTATTTTCTTCATGGGGCCAAAGGGGGTTAAGTGATTAGGCAACTATATCGCATGCTGCGAGTCTTTCCTCGGCTTGACCTGCACTCCCAATTTTTCGTCGCAACGACTATCGCGCCGAGCTTTGGGTCCGCAGCCCTCCGGACCCAGTGAGCCGGGAGAGAGAACAAACCCACCCGATGATTCGGTGACCATCAGCAAAGCAGGGATCTGGGTCATGAGCTTGCCCCTGATCCGTGCCTTCGAACTGGCGGATGGCGCGTTACTTTGCATAAGGCCATAAGCTATTGGTTGAAGCGGAACATCCACTGAAGGAAGCTAGCCATGCTGAAAACCATACTTGCCTGGGCCATCGCCGACGGCCTTGCCAGTGCGCCTTTCACCGTCGAGGGAATTGCGCTGTCTGCTAGCTCGATGGAAGGTCATGCCCGGTCCCTGCAGACCGTGCAGCATCATCGACACCAGATGGAATACACGAAGTGAGTGATCCAACAGTGAAACGACCCAGTGATTGGTGGCGCTTGATCTTCCTCCTAAGTCTCGTACTGGCCGGCTGTACTGGTGATGAGTCGCCGACGGAGCCCGTCCAGGCAGCGGCGCAAGGTTCGGAGGAAACGGCGGCTCCAACAAGTCTGACCGTGGAGGTCTCGCGCGAAGCCGGAGAATCCGAGACCACTTTCTGTGGCGAGGATTGCACGGAGGACGCGGGCTATCGGTGGGCAATGCAGCAGAGCATTACCAATCCCGAGAAGTGTGGTGGGCCGTTACTTTTCTTTGAAGGTTGCCGCCGCTACGCCGTGGAACATGAAGACGAACACGGCAATTAGCTTGAGGCCTACGCGAAGTGGTGCGGGGTGACTAATAGTCTAGGAGGCAGCTAGTCCGGCAAGCCTCAGTTTGCCGGACTAGCGGGTTGCCGCCTGATGACCCTTTCATTGCACTGAGCATTGTCGTTTTCCTGGAGACACACCCGTTCCAAGACGGCAATGGCCGACTAGGCCACGCCTTGACAACGCAACTGCTTGTGCATGCCGGCTACGCTTTTGTGCCTTACCGTCCGTTGGAGTGCGTGGTCGAGCAGATATCAGGGTGACCATAGGCGCGTAATCGAGCAGGAAGACATGTTTTTCATGAACTACTCCAACCGAGTCGCTGAGCGATTGGATGGCGTTTTGCAGGGCACAAACCCTGCCGCCGTCAGTTCCTGACGTGATTGGGGCGCAGTCGGCGTGCCGTACAGCGCCCAATTCAAAACCACACGCGCTGATGCCATGTCTCGCGGCTCGGTAT
>Ga0209125_1001568_pt1 | contig 20675 bp, 20 predicted proteins | sample BarGraIncub1131A_FD_184503 | JGI IMG/M metagenome (GOLD analysis project Ga0209125, IMG submission 184503) | Arctic peat soil microbial communities from Barrow, Alaska - Barrow Graham LP Incubations 11-31A (SPAdes) (version 2) | ecosystem: Environmental > Terrestrial > Soil > Wetlands > Peat...
TTCTGGTTTGTTGAGCAAGCCATATGTAACTATCCCAGATGGTAAACCCTTAAAAGTGCCTATATATGAGCGTTTCCAGCCCTTATTAAGAAGTTACACGTGCCATCAAGACAACACACTCAACGTGCGGTGAGATGACATAATTGATGTCGATTGAACTTTTTCATCAAGGGTGAGTTGACGGAATAGATGTATCTCGAAAAAATACCTCTGGATAGTTTTGGAAATATATCTAAACATTTATTTATTTTCGGTAAGCTGTTCCCACTCTTGCCCTAAAACCTTTTCAACAAATACCCTGGTAACCTCTGGATCAAACTGAGTGCCAGAACATCTCCTTATTTCGTTTATGGCTTCTTCCTCACTCAAAGCTTTACCATAAGTCCTATCACTAGTCATAGCATCATAGGAATCAGCAACGGCAATAATCCTTGCACGTAATGAACTTTCTTCGCCTTTTAGACCCCTCGGATATCCTTTCCCATCCCATCTTTCATGATGTTCAAGAATATCATCTGCTATTACAGAAAATTCATTGACCGAACTCAATATTCGATACCCTATTTCAGGGTGTCTCTGCATCCTTTCCCATTCATCTTTGCTCAGCTTTTCGGGTTTATTGAGAATTTTTTCATCAATTTCTATTTTCCCTATATCATGCATTAGTCCAGCTATTTTAATCTGATAAACATCATTCTCACTAAAATCCATCTTGGTTGCAATAGCTTCACAGATTTCACTAACTTTTATAGAATGCAACTGCTCTCTGCTGCTTTTTTTGTATAGCGTATTCATAACCAAGTCTATTGTTTTGCTTCTAATGCCCGAATTTTCAGAGCGCTTATGCCGATACATAAGATCTTCAGCATATTTAAATATCTCTTGAATATTTTCTTCCTCGTTGCTTTTTGTTGCGTAACCAAAGGAAATAGAAACATCAATGTTGCCTACTTTTTCTTTTAATGACAGATCCTTGATACGTTTAATGATTTGCTCTGTTTCAAAAGCATCCGTTTTAGGTAATATAATAACAAATTCATCCCCCCCGAGTCTGGCAATAATATCATCCGTTCGGCATCCGTTTTTTATCACTTCTGCTGCTTTCCTAAGAAGCTCATCACCCATGGCATGTCCAAAGGAATCATTGATCAGTTTTAATCCGTCTACATCACCCATAACAATGGTCAAAGGAAGGTTTCTTTTTGTATCAAGCCTCTTTAGCTCTTCTTCGTAAAATCTGCGATTATATATTTCCGTAAGACAGTCGTGATAACTTATATAAAGGATTTGTTCTTCCGCTTTTTTGTAATCCGTGATATCTTGAATAGTGCCAATAACTTTAACCGCATTACCACTCTTATCAACTAACAATATAGCCTTAGAATGAACAAAGCGCTCTTCTTCAGTTCTAATATTTTTTATTTTAAATTTTTCATCATACTTTTCGTTTTTCGTAATTAAACCGATAAGTGCACGATCTTGTGACTTGCGATATTCTGGAAACACACTTTTTTGCACAATTTCTAACGGTAAATATTGCGAAGTGTGATCAATTCCGTATATGCTAAAAGCTTCTTCAGATGCCCATATTGTTTTAGTATCTAAATTGAGTTCCCAATTACCCACATGTGCCATCAATTGTGCTGAAATTAGGCGGTCTTCACTTTCCTGAATAATAATCTGAGATTTTTTCATTTTTTCATTTTTATTTAAAATATTATAAAAAGCAAATAATAGCAGAAATGATATAAATACAATAACACACGCTTGCACTGTATGAGATACTGCTTCATCACTCCATGTTTCTGCCGGATAATCCATTCCAAACACAGCTATCGTTTTACCTGTTTTATTATCTTTCATCGGGACAAGTATACTAACCCAAGTTCCCCAACGGTCTGTTGCTGGTTGTGTAATTAGAGTGTTTCCATCTTCAAAGGGTTTTTTAGATTCATTGCTGGCTTCTGTATACTCCTGTCCTGGTGGTGAATAGTCCTTTGAATCAACTGGTTCAGAATCTGCAATAAAATAAATCTTGCCCTCTTTTTGTGTGTAAATATAGGCAAAGCGTATTCCTTTATTAACCTTAACTAATTTTTCTAAAATGCTTTTTATAGACTCATACATAGGATTTTCGATATCTTTTGGAGAAACATCCAGGTTGTTTAATGCTTCTTTTAGAAAAGAGGCTTCTGCTGTTCTTGCTGTGTTCATTGCTTGTTTAGAGGTTTCATTCATAGCTGTAGTCCATGTATTCCATATATATAGAGAGCCTAAAACTGCCAACGCAATTACCATTAGAAAAAGAAAAAACTTCGGTTTACTAATACTTTTTACCCCCTTAATAATGGGTTTAGTCATATTTTTCACAATACCCCTTCCTCTTAAAATCATCTCACTATATAAAAAATGACATGTTCTATTACTCCTCCAATTTACTTTTTTCTTGGATCGCGGGGTTTCTCGGCATCTTTTGGTATTAGCCATAAGTTTGCCATTTTTTTCGCTCCCTCTATTCTGTTTTGAACACATAATACTTGAACACGTCTTCTTGTAATTCCCCATTTATCTGCTGCTTCTTGTGCAGTTATATAATCCATTGATATACTCCTCCAGTGTAAAATATTACCTTTATTGTATTCTTTATGTCGAATAATAGCAACAGACTTATCTTTATTTTCAGAACAATGCACAATTCTTTTACTTCTTTTTAATGCAACTTAGCCACCCATACAAAAAGCACCTACCTCTCAGCAGATGCTCTTGAATATAAGTCAATTTACTATAAATATTTTTCTATTTCTTTGGGCAAACTAAAAACCCCTACAACACAGTGATTGCAGGGGTTTTCAGGTTTGGTGCGCCGGGCGGAATTGAACCGTCGGCCTACCGCTTAGGAGGCGGTTTTGAAAGTAACAGTACGCTTAACTTTAATGGTAAAAGTGCCTGTTTTCAGGCCTTTTCGGGTAAATAGTTAATCCTATGGTTACTACGATTACCCCTATGTTTACTATAAGTGGGGACAAAGTGGGGACATTTTAAAGGTTCTTCGAATAGGGAACCCCTCAACCAGCATTGACATCCTACTCATAACAATAAGCATACACCTTCTAATACCTGATCCTCACGAGCTAGGAGTGATCATAACCTGATTAACCAGTCAGAGCCTAATATCAGGGTTTTGTTGTATCAAACATTGTGTTTGATGGTGGCAGCACTACCATCAAATGATAGAAATGCACACCCCCTGCCCTATTGTTCAACGATTACCTGAGGGGGTGTGCATTTTGGTCAGGAGGTGTGCAAACGCTGATTTATATATTTCATCATATAGATGCATCAGTCTTCTGTATGCATATACTATACTTTACCTACCGTCTGAATAATGTTGCCTCAACAGCCCACATTGACCAATCCAGGCTCAGGATGACTCGGAATTTTTGCGCAACTTGAAGGGTAGTGGCATTAAAAGTGTCACCACCAGTCATCGAACCGGAAGTGTATCCCTTAAGAAACCAGCGTCTCCTTTGTTCGGAAGTCCCATGGGTAAAGCTTTCAGGCACAATGTACCCCTGGGTGTTCTGTTGAATGCGGTCATCACCGATCGCGGTGGCCGCATTGAGTGCTTCTTCAAGATCTCCTGCCTCAAGAAGGTTTATGCGATCAGCGTAGTGAGCCCAGACTCCAGCTAGATAATCCGCCTGCAATTCAAGCTTGACAAGATATTCATTGAATTCGTTCTCGCTAAGTTTGGTCTGGAGTGACATCACTTCGTCAGTGATTCCCAGAAGGTTCTGGACATGGTGGCCAACTTCGTGTGCGATGACATAAGCCATGGCAAAATCCCCCGGTGCCTTGAATTGATCGCGCAACTCTTTGAAAAAATTGAGATCAATGTACACTTTGCTGTCGCCGGGGCAATAAAATGGGCCGGTAGCCGAACCGGACAGACCACAGGCTGACTCGACGCTGCCGGTATATAACACCAGTTTAGGATTAATATAGCTTTCCCCTTCCAGACGGAATTGTTCAGTCCAGATATCTTCGGTCTCAGCAAGTACAACGGAGACAAACTGTGCTAGTTCTTCTTCTTCTGCAGATGCTGTATAGGACGAGTCAATTTCGGTACCGGCTGGCAGTACATTATTCAGGATTTGTGTCGGGTCACCGCCAAGAAGGGCAAAAATGATTACCACGACTACGGATACTATACTAATACCGTCGCCAACAATACCCTTTACGCTGCGTCCTCGTTGGTCCTCGACATTGGTGCTTGTTCTTCTTCCTTTCCAGTCCATGGCGATACCCCATTATCTGTTATCAGAGAAATTAACCGATCGTGATTTTTTCTTGGTTTGGCTGACCCGCGAGGGCCGACGGCTCTTCTTTTCCGATTGATTCATTTCCAGTATCGAGCAGAGTCACAATTTTGCTTCTAGCCAAATCAGATAAGTTGATCAACACGCTTTCCAAGTCTTTTTTCATCTTCATTCGTAGGCGCTAGCTTTTATGATGACTTTCGCCAGCATACTATTAGCCTGATCAAGCTTTAACCCAGCAGCATTGTATCCTGTGATGCAGGCAAATGAGACCATATCAACCCCTTGACTTTTGTTGATTTCCGAGACGGTTGCTGTCTTGAAAATACCCGAAAAGGGCATGATGAGGACATGGGTTACGTCGTAGATGAACTGAACAAACCAGCTTGCCGTGCTATCGGCAAACAGCTTGAGAAGCAACCGCAAGCCCAGGAATACTTCGACAACACCGAGTAGAAAGGTGGCAACCCTGACACCGGTGGCAGACCAGAGCGGCTCATGCCGAGTGTCGCTGACTGTTGACCGGACCCAGTGCATTTTCAGCCGGCTGGTTTACAAAGGTGTCCAATGATTTGCGGCACATATAGTGTCAATCCAATCTGCCACCTGGATATTAGCCAGTTGTCAAATTGGATTGCTGTTAACTCAAAGATGCCTTAAAAAACATCTTTGAATTGTTCTCATCGACGACCCTTTAAACGACTAAATTACGCCAAGCAGTTTCAAAATAAGCAGAATGACGGCGATCACGATCAGAATATGAACCCAGTTACCCACTTTCGGAAAACCGGAAAATACTCTGCCACCGAAAGCACCAAGGAGCCATAAAACAAACACGATTACGATAATTGCCCAAAGCATCTCACTCACCTCATAAATGGTTTCCAGCTATTACTGCTTGCTGGAAACGGCGGATCAACTTATAACCAGCCAAGTTCTTGCAAGGATAAATCAATTATTTTCACTTGGATTCATCCATGTATTCTTTGGCTTGCTTGAATAGTATCTTCTTATAATCTCAGTACTGTATAACACGAGGAAGTTTTTTCGCCTGGGCTATCCAATCCTCAACCTGTTCTTCTGTTGGCATTTTTTTGACAAATTTGTATTCAGCATTAACGCTGGTTATTTTGATGAAAAGGTTTTCTGCGTTGCGCTGGGCAAGTTCAGGTATAGTATCCACACCTGACGCCTCCAGTAAATCAGCGTACTCACTACCAACGCCCTTGATTCTCGCCAAATCTGCGCGGTTAACCCACTTGAGAATCAAATGATCGGGTATATCGGTTTTTTCGGCCAATTCGGTGCGCTCTTTTTTTGAAGTACATGCTTTAAGGAGCGATTCGATTGAAGTAATGCCGATAGCGATCAGTTTCTCTTCATAAGCACTTCCAATTCCTTCGATTTCACTAAGTTTCGTCATATAAGTCTCCTTTCGATGATGTGTGATAATCTTTGCAGGGTGCTCATTTATGGATCAACCTAGAATTTCGGACGGGATGGTTCTGATACCTCGCTTAAGACATCACCTGCTTTATCCTGTATCATCGGTTCAACAGCAAGATCCCCAAGGGAAATAATGCCCACCAGCTTATTATTTTCAACAATTGGCAGCCTTCTGATCTGGTTTTCACCCATAATTTTACCGGCTTCGGTCACGTCCATTTCAGGATTACCCAGTATCGGGTTTGGTGACATGATCTCACTTACACGCAATGTCGCTGGATTACTTCCATTGGCAACTGCTTTCAATGCTATATCTCTGTCTGAGATAATTCCAATGACTTTTTCACCGCGGCATACTGGAATTGAGCCGACGTTATGTTCTTTCATAAGTTGGGCAGCTAGAATGACTGTATCATCTGGTTTAATAAATGCTATTGTTTTGGTCATAATATCTTTGACCTTCATAAATATCTCCTCTCTTAAAGCTACTTTGTAGTTTCGGTTGTTTCTGTACGGCTGCTTTTACGTGGCGTCACCAGCATAAGAATAAGCCAGGCCACCAGAGCGACGATGATCATTGCAATCAGAGTAGCCGGTTCAAACACAGCACCAGTGTCGGTTACCTTGCCGAAGATACCTTCAAAGATCCCGACAAAAAACTGGGTGACGTTATAGATGACTTTGACAAACCCATTGTCCGGATTCGCTCCCAGCAATTTGAAAACCAAGCGGAATCCCAGAATGATTTCAATAACTGCAAAGATGACACCCACAATATTCTTTGCTGCATGACTTTCAGTTTTCGTGCTCGTGGTTTCAGATTGTCTCGTTGTATTATCCATTTTAACCACTTCTTTCTATATGATGCATTTCACATCAAATGTTTATGCTGAATAAATATTGCTCATTAAACTATTCTTCTTCCTTGGATTAGTCTAATAACAACAACAATAACAGCAATGACGAGTAAGACGTGGATAAATCCACCCAGCGTAAATAACGTAATCATACCTAAAATCCACAAAACAAGAAGAATTACTGCGATCGTCTATAGCATATTATACACTTTCTGCCCTTTCTTTTGTTGAATAAATCATCCTATGAAAATTATGAGTATGATTTATCCGATTTTTGTTCAAATTTCATTTAATCTTTATTCATGTTATTATCTAGACCCCTTGTTACACAAAAAAAATAAAGGTTCCATTGTCTCCGATTCTTTTATTGAAAACAGGACTGCATCGGGTTCGTTGTTTTTCAAAATAAATACCTTACCCAAGTCATGCTTTTTGTCTTGATTCGGCAAGATTTGTATTTCTTGATCATGTCGAAATTTGAGACAATAGATTTGGTCGAAATATTTATCGCTGCGACCACGTAATTTTCATTGGATTAGTTACATTATAATATTATAGTAAAAATTACTATAACATAATTACCCACTTAGTTTTGTTAATTATTATTTCACGACTCATTATCACTCCCCCTTTAGCCTACAATCTACCTAATGGAAGTTTAGCACTAAAACAGGCATTACCAGATAAGAAATCATAATATTTGATTCCCAACACCCTTAGCACGAGAATCGCTAAAAAGTGCACCCAAATGCACCCTATGCACCCTAAGGGTGCATTTCCCGAGATGCCTCTCCCCTTTTCTCCCTTTACGGGGTACGCGCAGCATTTTCAATCAATAATTAAAACTTATATGAAACCTGACCCCCCTGCTACCAGGCCGTTTCAACAACAAAGCCGGCCATCGCTGACCGGCTTTATTGTATCAAACATTGATTTTGATGGTGTCTAAGAACTCATACTTTGATACAATTTGGCGATATTAGGGATTATCGCTAATTTATTTGATTAACGCTAAAAGGTGCACCCATACTTTTTTTAGCATTTATACCGAGATCAGTCTTGAACATATATATTAATCTTTGTGATTCATTAATGGTTATAAAGAAGGGATTTTCGTCTCGATCTTTACAATCACTTCTCAACAAGACACCTTTCATTTGTGTCAATGAATAAAGGTCAGCTCTAAAATTTATTATGTCAGAATATAATTGAGAAGATAAAAATAGCTGCATTTCACCTTCTTTGTTATTACAATAATCTCCAAATATTTTAACTATTTTAGAAAATTCATCCACATTAACTTCCAAATGATCATTATCTGAAATGAAAGTTGGAATCTCCATTTTTCCGATAATTCTAGATAAATCCACATATAAATCAATTCTCCGTTGTCTATTGTCCATATTTATTTCATGTTGTATCTTGTTGTTTTCCATTTTTTCTGTGCTCTTCAAATTTGATTTTGTAGCATAATAAGTTGCAAAAAAGCTAGACAAAGATCCAATGATAGTTCCAATTAATGTTCCAATTATTCCCCATAAAAGATCACTCACTTAACTTACCTCATTCTAATATTTGTAGCGCAGCTACAATTCTCTCATCACATCAACATATTTCGCTCAACCTATCGAATGTCCCAAATACTTTTTCTTGGAGATTACTAGAGGTAAATTCGATAAGTGGGATTGAGGTTGTTTGTACTTTAGTTTACTCTTCGTCACAATTCATCACGATATCAATTTTTCTTACAATCTCTTGCATCGTTATTTCGTTGATCACTTCAGCAAGGGCATGAAGAAAACGATCAGATATCCTATCCTGAAAAGTTCCATAAGCACTAGTCAAGATTTCTTCGCAGAAGTATTTGGTGCCTATCATATCGTCTGAAGTTGATTGCAATCGAGAATAAAACCATTCCTCAGGAAAATTCACTTCAGAACACACCTGCTCGATTATTTTCCGTCTATATCTCTTATCTATTTTTTGAAAAGTATCGGCGATATTGTGCCCTTCCTTCTGTATTCTCCGCTGAAGAGTTAGTCTATCATCTTGCATATGTTTCCCGACCGCGAATATTACCTTCAGCCCGAGTTCAATTGAGAGAAGAAGGTTGACCGTAATCGCTGACAAATAAGATATATTTCTTTCTTCGTTTTCGCTTATAAAATGGGCTCTGGCTGTCTTGAATATCCTATAATGGCTGTCCGCCAGCAAGCAAAGCTGTTTCAAGTAATCGAATTTTTTCATCATCTCCATGGCGGGTGCAAGTTCGGGATGCATAGCTAAACAATTCTTGGGAATATTTACCACCTCGCCCAATGTCTGGCATCCTTTCTCTTCATTGTCTTTGCCTAAGCCAAGTTTTTTCTCCACTTTGAGTATTTTCTTATCAATTATTGATAGTCTCTTCCAAGCTAATCGGCTGTCAGTTAATCTGTGAAACTGTCGATAATCTTGATAGAGCGTCTCTATACTGTCTAGCCTCTTAATATCACCAGGTCCAAAGTGCTCACAGAATTCTGGACTTGTGACGAACGTACGCACTTCATCAAGAAGTTGAGTCAGCTTTAAATAATCAGTCATGTCCACATATGCGTACCAATTGTGCGATGTTGACATTTTCTCTTGATCGTAATTCATGGTGCAGTAATGTTCTTCTTGAAATTCAGTCAATAGATTCGAACTAGGGAATATGTAATAATCCATATTTCGTCCCTCCTGATTTTTAATCTAATCAAAATTCATCCGCATATATGGGTTGAGTTTGACCTGATCCCAATGACTTGACCAGGCGAAAAGTAAGTTTTCCGGTGATTGCAGTGAGTGGCAATAATGCAAAATTGCTATTTTGTATTTGTTAAGGCATCAAAATAGTCTCTTTTTAATCATTAATCCCTCAACTAAGTCATCAATCACAATTCTCAATCCCTTTATATTCAATTTCGTCAAATGCTGGCGGACCGTTATTAAAATACCTCTTTCGAAATATTTTCGACCTTTCCTTATAAAACACTGATTCCATTTTGACCGGATTTTCATTTCCTAGATTATAATAAATGACTGTAACTTCATCTGTTCCATACCGTTTCATGGTTTTTTGTATCTGTCTATATTCATCTAAATCACTTTGCAAATTGATTCTAGATACCCATACCTCATATTGGATTTTGTTTTCATTGTTATAAATATTTGTTTTATCATGATATTTATTACTTAGTTGTGTTCTAATTTGTTCCCAGGTTCTGTATCTAAACATCTTTTCAATGATCTCGCCAAAAACACTTCTTTCAACTCCAAGTTTATCATCGATCATGCATATTTGAGAATTAACAAGATCATAGTATTTATAATAATTTTCTCTCATTTCTTCATCCAGTCTGTCTAATTTACATATTTGCAGTCTGATATTTTCAATAATAGCAGTACGTTCGCACACATCAGCTGCATCATCAATTAATTCAAAATTCAGAATAGCCATTTCAAGCAAAAATGAATAAACAAACACTTTCAATTCCGGCACTAATTCAAACAAATTAATTCTATCAATGATAATATTTGCAAAATAATACTCTGTTTCGGCTATATACGGCAGATCTATTAAATTCATAAGAAGCTTGTTTGCATACATCTGCTTAATAAGGTGCATAAATCCAATCATGCAATTCAGCATTTCTGTGGAATCAACCTGTATCTGATAGTCATCTGAGCCCAACATCCGCAAATATTGTCCAAACAATTGCTGCATTCTTTTTTCAATTGTTTGAGCTTGCTGCTCCGTGTATTGGTGGGTTGTGTGAATTTTTTTCTCTTTGCCTATATATAGCTTATCATGAGCATTCATTCTAAACGGCGCAAGAAGAATGCTAGCAAAATAGCTAATAGCATCCGTCCTTTGCATTTTCATAAAATCAGACTGAGAATTATCAGGTTCATCATCAACAATATATTGTGTAGGGTCGTCATTATAAGAATCCGAAGTCTCATTTATCTTTTCCGGTTCTTTTGTATATGGAGATACATATTTACCACTTTGTATATCATTATTGGTAATCTGTATCTCTTTCAAAAACTGGTCAAGGAGAGTTATTAGCAACTGTCCTTCATTAAAATCTTCGATATTTTTTGCTGTATAGATATATTGATTGGCAGATGTAAGACGGTTGTATGCCAATGCATCCGGATCAACAAACCACCCAAAAACTCTAGCTACTTTTTCGCCTAAATCAAGATCTAATTCATATATAAGCTCATACAAATGAATTTGTTCAAAATCAAATTTTATCTCGTACATATTGTAATCAGTTTGTACTATTTCCCCAAAATGTCCATTAATGGTTGCTGACTTTATTGGTTGAGCATCATTAATAATTACAACGTTTATTAATCTACTGTTCTCTTTATAAGCAAAAGCAAATTTCGCTGATGCTTCTGGTAAATTCTCGCTTGTTATTTCTGATGTTGTCAATTCACAAGAAGTGAGAACTTCAGCATTTAGTGAGTCAAAAATATAATCATACGTTCCGATTTCGGATTTATCCAAGACAGCTACTTCAAAATTGCCTTTGTTTTTAAATGCATTTATCAATGCAACACTGCTACAATTCGGGCTTCCAAAAATTATGTATTCACTTCTTTCTGTCCTTATTCGAAATATTTTGCCATGATACCGCCGAGACTTTTGCCTATCAGATTTTAAATCAATTTGATCGAATACATAAACATTTTCAACGCACTTAAATTTTTCATCGTCTAGACGCTTTCGAGGGAAATTACTTGTTCGATTTTGAATATACAGATTTATCTTGTTGCATTTAAACACCTCAGAAAGTCGGCTTATTGCATAAAGGGAAGAATCATAATAAGGCACACAAATATCGATTGAAACCACTGGTTCTTCGACCACAGATGCTATTTGTGTAATAAGTGGGTTGCTATAATTAGATAAAATGATTGGGTGCCATTGTTCATCAGACTTGGCGATCTCTGAAATATATTTGTACTTACGAACTGTATCAAAAATCAACTTATCATACTTGCATAACTCTGGCACACTGGATTCACAAATTGAATACATATCTGAAAAACAACTAAATGCAGTTTGAATTAACGAAAGATTTTGTTCATCTTTCAAAGAATAATTAATTTCTGTAAAATATTCATAATTACCAATATGACCAGGGCATGTCAAATTTCCACTACCAATAATAAGTTTCGCACTGTTTTCATTCAATAACATAATCATTTTGGGATGAAATGCAGTTTGGCAATCAATAGCATGAATAATATATTTATAGCCGAGCCCGCTCAAATTAGGATGCTGAGACAAGTTTTCCATAAATTGAGATCGATCTGCGAAAATGGAAATATTCTTGCAGCCTTTTTCCTGTAGTTTACTGATTATAGTCCTCTCAAAATAATGCAGTTCTATCGTATATGTTGCGAACAAAGCAATATCATAATTATCTGATTGTTCAATAATACTGAGTATATTAATGGTATCTATCATAATTCTTCTCCCAGGCAACAGATTTACATTTTAGTCTATTATTGATAAATCCTTTGCTATAGAAACAGCTTGAATCGTGCGATAAACATTGAACGCAGGATGGTCTTCAATTTTGAAGTGCAGTAGTCCTTCATCTTCCTCAAGATGAAAGGTAATATTGCCTGTATTTAACAATTTATCCATAGTTGTGTTAATATGTTGATTAATTATATATTGATTGAATATAAATAACAAAATATCTTCAATAGTTTTATCCGCATGATAATCAACAGTTTGAAACCATACGTGAAGTGAAAGATTTTTACGTGACCCATTCAGTAAAAGCTCTTCATGAAAAGTATTGAGATCATTTCTTTGGAAAAAACGCATTCTCACGTCAAGCATAAGACGAAGTGCTGAAATAATTGTTTTTTCTCCATTATTACCTATCTCATTTATGTCTTTTTCTCTTTGAAGCATTGAAATTGGCATATCATTTATTAAGTCACGTACTAAAGAATCCATTTTTATTGGTTCGCTCAAATTTATCACTTTTTGAAATAATTCTCGACGCGATAAAGGTTGATCCATTAATTGCTTCAAAACAAATGACCAAATCCCTTCAAGGCCATAAGTAAATAACTGCCTTGCTTGAAATATTTCCCACCCTAGTGCTACTTCTTTGAATTCTTCCGGAATTGTCTCCCTAATTTCACCTTTGGGGGAATAGACATCATAAAATATTTGAGCCCAAAATTTCCGACTGCTAATTTTATCTGGATGCTTTTCTAAAGCATATTTATAAAACATTATAGATTGTGCCCTTCTACATGTCTTATACTTTTCTCCGTATGGTACGAAAATACTTTTTAAAATCGGCAGGTCTTTTGCATCGCGTGAAAATTGTAGCGCTGCCTTTTTTCCAAATTCGATCAATACGCTTTTAGGAATATTTTCAGAACTATGACGATATTTTTTATAATATTCTGTTTCGCATATTTCAGATTCAAATGCAATCGCAAGCTCCTGTCCAAGCCGTCTTAAGCAATCAATAAATATACCATTTTCATTGTCTTCAGAGTCAGTAACTCCAGTAGTTTTCATTACATTTCTATAAATTGAATAACCACCAAATGAGTTCTGCAAATAGTCTGTATGACAAACAATAAAATTCGTGCTTTCGTTCCATATTTCTTGCATCAAGGTCACACCTTGAAGACCATCAATGTTGTAACCGTACTTTACTTGCATAGCAATATTGGCACAAATAAAATAACACTCTTGTCTCTTAAGATAATTTTTAAAGTTCTCCAAGGACTTAATAAACAATGGATTTTTTTCTGATGAAGTGTTAATAAAATCATATAATACCCAGGCATAGAAGGACCAATATCTAGCTCGTCTTGTTACACTCGTAATGCCAGGCTGCAGCAAATCAGCAATATTAATGGCAACATACTTAATTCCTAAATGGTCTTCTCCTACAGTAGGAGTCAAAAGTGTGGCAAGATTGATTTTTGGCTTAATGGGATCCATAGCAGCCTCCTGATTACAACAAGAACCATTAAATGACGTATTATTGATCATTCATAATATTCTCTCAATTATTATATTTATCAATTAGAGCAAAAATATATGCAGTGTTTCTTGATTTCCCTATTACTTCCTGTCGTACACCGGTTTCGCCATTCACCCAACGATCATAGTAAGAATAAACTATCAAAAAATCCTTCTTTGAGATTGACCTTTTCATAGAAAGCTCACTGGAAGGAGTGTGATTTTGTGCCCTATCTACAAATAACTTGTCACTTAATGAAAAAGCGCGAAACCAACGACCCGTTGTTGTTTTCAGTTCTTCTTCCGATGAAGAAAGGCTAGAAAGAATTCTGTCCCATAATGTTTCACCGTTCATTTTGCAATCTCCTCCAATATTCAGATATTAACGTCACTCAAGGCTCAAACACATATTAATTTAGTATATATTTATTGTATAGCTTTTATTCAAATTTAAAAGATTGCCTTTGACTTTATTTTCAAGTGCATTTTTTGCTGGGCAACGCGCTCTCTGTCGGGTTTTGGTGATTTGTGGTAAAATATAATCATAACGAGACTGATATTATTCAGTGACTTATTCTAGCGGAGGCTAAGAATGCCTAAAAAGCTTATATTTCTAAAATCTCACAAAAATTTTAATAATAATAGTAAACAGTGGATATCTCTAATTGTTTTGCTTGCTATGACGATTTTAATTGACCTAATCATAAAAATAGAAGGGGTTATTGTTCTAAGTGGGCTAATTGTAGCTGTTATAGTCATTATTCACATCCTGATTAAACTTTCTGCTATTTTTAAGCCTTGGTCAAATATCTCTGTTGAGCCTGCCCCCGATTATAAGCCCTTTGTATCTATCCATATTGCATGCAAGAGCGAAGCGGCCGAGTTAGTCAATAAAACGGTAGAATCCACCACTAAACTTAACTATGATAATTATGAAGTAATAGTAATTCATAATAACAATCAAGACGCTCATAATTGGCAAAAAATACAAAAATATGTCGAGAGCTGTGGCAAGAATTATAAGTTTGTACATATAGATAAAATGCCAGGTTTTAAGGCTGGAGCCTTGAACTATTTAAATAGCCACTATATTGACAAAAAGGCCGAAATTATTGCAATAGTCGATTGTGACTATATTGTTACTCCCGACTTTCTAAACGAAACCGTAGGTTATTTTAAAAATCCAGAGGTTGGCATCGTACAGGTGCCTCAGAGCTATTATAATGTTAACTCTTGTAATATTGGTTTGGCTTATGAATATAGAAGCTTTTTTACTCTAGTCATGCACCAGGCTCAACGATTTAATTTAGTGACCTTTACTGGTACTATGGGCCTCATTAGAACTGACCTAATAAGAAAAGGTTTGAAATGGAACGAATGGTGTATCACCGAAGATGTTGAAGCTGGAGTTCATATTAATAGTGTAGGTTTTAATGGTGTATATGTTGATAAAAGTCTTGGTAAGGGCTTAATGCCATTCGATTATATTTCGCTAATAAAGCAACGACAGCGCTGGACTTATGGCAATATGCAAATTATCAAGAAAGATTTGGTTTCTGTTATTTTGAATAAAGCATTGTCAATCAAACAAAAATTCGCTTTTCTGGCCTTATTGGTAACATGGTTTCATTTTGAGCTTATTATTACTGGTATATATCTAATCTTAAATATATTAAGATTATTTAACCAATCGATAGGGGGTGTTGTCCCTGTGATTAATTTAATGCTTGTGTTATTAGCTGTCAGCCTCATTGGCAGTCTGTTATATTTTACAATTGGTATGAGAAAAGAGGCGTCTATATTGGAACGAATCAAGGCCTTTTTGGTCCATTATGGGCTGCTTTACGTTATGTCATCCAGTTGGATTATTTGTCTTCTGGGGCGTAAACTAGGCTTTATAGTAACGAGTAAAGAGAAACAGGGCAGTAAAATGCTACTTAATCAATACTCTCACGAATTCATTATTATTGCATTGCTATTAGTCGGCTTGGTAATGGCACTATTAAGCAATAGGCTAATATGGCTTGACTTAGTGATAATATTACCATTTGTCGCAGTGGAATTAATGGGAATTATCTATCTATATAGGGCGTTGGCTGAATCTGATATAAAGAACATTAATAAATGAAGGAAATAAAATGCGAATAGCTATACTTGCTCCATTATGGAAGACTGTGCCGCCACTAAAATATGGAGGGACTGAATTAATAGCTAGTTTACTAGCTGATGAATTGGTTAGGTTGGGGCATGAAGTTACCTTATACGCCTGCGGGGGGTCTATAACTAGTGCTAGCTTGGTGCAGGTGATAGATCGGCCTATGTTTGATATTTTGGGCGGATTCAAGTTTGATGCTATACAGTTTTATGATTTTATGGAGATAAAATTAGCTTTTGATGCTGCTAAGCAGGGTAAGTTTGATATTATCCATAATCATATGGGATTACATATGGCGGCTTTCGGCGATTTTTCGCCCGTTCCGATGGTTACGACTAATCATAGTAGCGTTCCTCCGGATTTTGAGCCACTGGCAAAATTAGCAAAAGATAGTAACTATGTTTCAATAAGTGATTCTCAGCGTAAGATGTCGTCCTATCTTAACTATATAGCTACCGTATATCATGGAATAGACACTGCTAGTTTTGATTTTAATCCTGATAGCGGTGACTATTTACTATTTTTAGCTACTATGTCAAAGGCGAAAGGCGTCGATAGGGCTATAGAAATTGCCCAAAAAACAGGTATGAAAATGATTATGGCTGGCGATATAAGGAGCGAGGCTGATTTTGCAGAAATTAAGCCTCTGATTGATGGTGACCAGATTGTTTATTTAGGCGAAGTTGATTCTAAAAATAAAAATGAGTTAATGAAAAACGCTAAAGCCTATATATTTCCTATTCGTTGGAGCGAGGCTTTTGGCCTCACGGTAATTGAAGCACTTGCATCCGGAACGCCAGTAGTCGCTTATTCTAATGGATCGTTGCCAGAAATAATCGATGACGGCATAACTGGTTTTTTGGTGGATGATATTGATCAAGCGGTTGAAGCTGTCAAAAATATAGATAATATCTCCAGAGGAGAATGTCGTCGTCAGGCTATAGAACGTTTTGATGTTTCGGTTATGGCTAAGAACTATATTAAAGTTTATGAGGGTTTATTAAAATGAAGATTGCCATTATTGCTCCCGTAATGCGTAAAATTAGCAATAATAATCTTTATGGCGGGATAGAGAGGATTATCCTAAGTTTAGTTATCGGAGTCGCGGACGCTGGCCACAAGGTCACCTTATATGCGCCATTTGGCACCGATTTAATACACGAAAACCTAGAAATTTGTCTTACAACTAACCAGGACGTTACAGGAATGCCTGATCTTATAAAAAAAGCTGAGGATAGTCTATTTCAAAGAATGATTGCAGAACAAGAACGATTTGATATTATACATACTCACATTGAGCCTATTATAGCCAGGCTAGGTGATGGTAATTACTTTAATAATATTAAGAAACCGGTGATTGTAACTATGCACAACCAAACACATTTGCTAGACAATATAAATTATTATGAATCGCATAAAGAACTTCATAATTTAAATTTTGTCTTTATTAGCAAGGATCAATCTAATCCGCTTAGTTTTCTACCAAATAAAACAGTCATTTATAATGGCATAAATATCGATGACCTTACTTTTAACGCAACCCCAAATTTAGGACAATTGGCGTTTTTGGGTAGAATAACTCCAGAAAAAGGAATTGCTCAGGCTATAGAGATAGCAAAAAAGGCCAATAAAAAACTGATTATCGGTGCGGCAATTGACTCCACAGAGCAAGATTATTACGATGAGGAAATAAAGCCTCAAATTGATGGTAAAAATATAATTTATCTTGGCGAAGTCTCTAATGCAGTAAAAAATGACATACTTAGAACAAGCGAGGCTTTGTTATTCCCTGCTAAGTGGCACGAACCTTTTGGATTGGTATTAGTAGAAGCGATGGCTACCGGTACGCCAGTGATAGCATCGGCAATAGGATCAGTTCCTGAGATTATCCAAGATGGGAAAACTGGGTTTGTTATCTCGGATTTAGATAATTCTGATAGCTATGTTAAAAAAATAAACATAATCAATACTATAGATAGAAAATATTGTCGACAAGTAGTTGAAAAAAATTTTACTGAGAGCGTTATGGTTGCAAACTATCTAAAGTATTACGACTCCCATTTACCTTGAAAGTATTAAAAAACAAAGTAATAGTGCTATTTTGATGGCAATTACATCCAAAGACGAAGCAGATGCTACAATTACCCAAGTAAAAAGGTTTCGCAATGTCAGTGATCCAAATGCCTAAATTGTTAATATGAGTGACAATGATTTTAGAAATATATGGAAATATACCCATAAAGATTTGATTGGTGTAAGGCTAATATTAAAAATCTAAAACATGAAAGTATTTAATGATATAAAAAAAGAGCTTAAAAAGGATATCAATTGCGTTTATACAAGAAAACGGGACAATAAAAATGCTAGGTCGGCATCCCAAGATTTTTATACTGATTTGGCCTTTGAACGTATAAAGAAAAAATATGAGGAAAAAATCGACAATTAGAAATACTTTAGAAATTTTATAAAAATTGTAGAAAAGATTTCAATAAAAAAGAATAGATGAATTAATTAGCCGGGCACACTGTTGCATTGCCGGGATTCGCGGAGAAACGAGCCCCTGGAGAGGGATAAAACGCGTTCGCCAAGCGTGGAGGTGGAATTACCCGACCGGAAGATTCAAACGTAAGCGTCAAATTAACCTACACATGTACAGCACCGGCCAGGTATGAGAAAATCCGCATAGACGAAGTACACCAGGATCGTCGCAAGGTATCTTGAGATCACTTAAGACACCTAAAGAGACCTTGCGATAAGATAGAAAATCTTCAGGAGCGGATACAAGATTGAGTATTCCGGAGTGATCAAGACAGGGTAATCCGATTTTTCCAAGACACCCCATTCCGATCCGATCAAGACACCCCAATCCGGAGCAATCAAGACAGGGCATTCCGATTTTATCAAGACACCCCGTTCCGATTGAATGAGGACACCTCTTGCGACGTTATCTCTTACAATTGAAGGATCAATTGCAGGAGGTGAACCTAACATGAGGAGGTTTACAACAGTGAAAATCAGGGAAGCGCTTCGGCTCAAGGAACTGAATGTTAGCAACGTCCAAATTAGCCGCAGTATAAAGTGCGGACGGTCAACTCTTATCGAAGTATTTCGAAGATGCGACGAGCTAGGACTGGACTATGGTCAGGCCAGCCAGATGAGTAATACAGATCTGGATCAGTTACTCTATCCCCCCGTTCCGATAAAAGAATCCAAACCATCCGATCCGGATTTTGCGTATGTTCAGCAGCAACTGGAAGAGTTTCCTAACCTGAACCGCAAATTTCTGTGGGAAGAATACATCAGAAGGACACCCGATCCTCTGCAGTATTCTCAATTTTGCGAACGCTTTCGGACATGGCGGAAAGAAAACAGCAAAGAACTCACCTTGAGTCTGGAGAGAAAACCCGGAGAAGTCATGGAACACCCAATTCGGTTTAGAGATAAAAGCAGTCAGGACATATGTAAAAAGTGTAAGCGCAAGATATTTTAGAATCTTGGAGTACTTTTTGTATGATACAAAAACTTCAAGGATAATTATTACAACGGTTATGAGAAGCAGAAAAAAAAGGGGGGGTAATCCAAGCAGCATTTGCGCTGAGGAGGCCATCGCTCCCAGATCTGCTCCAATATTAATTGTATTGGTAATTACCAACAGGGAAACGGCAATATATAACACTGGTTTGGGATAATGTGCGCGAATCACCCCTGCCAGGCCCTTGCCGGTTACCATGCCGATACGCCCGCACATTTGCTGGATTACAACCATAAAAGGAAAGGAAAACAGCGCCAGCCAAAGCTGACTGAATCCGAAAATAGCGCCAGTCTGCGAGTACGTTGCAATGCCGGAAGGATCATCATCTGCTGCACCGGTGACAAAACCAGGCCCGATTTTTTTGATAATCTTTTTAAGAAGAACAAACATTTTTTCACCTTACGAGTTCGCCGAACCGGATTACCGGCAAGGAGGTGATAATTTTCTCCTGTTCCTTTTTGTGTAAATACGGCCGTAGAAATTTTTAAAAAATCTCTACGGCCTCTTATATAGGATAGTTATTAGGACCTGATATTACTTGCTGCTATTTTTAGCTTCCTTCTTAGCTTCCTTCTTAGCTTCCTTCTTATCGATCATGTCATTCATTTTACCCGCTATGCCCTCTTTGGCTTTCTCCACGTTATCACTAACATTCGTTTTCTTTTTGAAATCTGCTTTAGAGGACTGAAGTTTACCACGTAATTCCAACTGTTCATTTCCAATGACTTTTCCAACGGCCTCTTTTGTTTCTCCTGCAATCTTTTCTTTGGAATTGTCAATTTTATCATTTTTTGAATTCATAAAGCTTCCTCCATTCGATAAAGAACTCTTGCATCTGTTTCTACCGGGATCATCTGGATCGTCTGCCTCTTAACAGCTGTACAATAACGACAATAATTGCAATTACGATAAGAACATGGACAAGTCCTCCAAATGTAGTTGATGTAACCAGACCCAGTACCCACAGAATTAGTAAAATAATTGCGATCGTCCATAACATAAGTCATCTTCCTTTCTTTGAATATGCCTTTCTGAAAAGCACGGTTTGTAAAATATATTTTATATTTATATCATATCATAAACGAGGCATATTTGATTGCAAAAACCAGTTATACAGGGAAAGTCGACAATCGTCCAGGGGTCAGTGTTAAAATTAATGAAAAGTTTATCTAGGACAAAATTGAAAATAAAGTTCAATTATTGCTCACTTTTTGCTCGTAAAGTGTTCCATAATTTTTGCCCATATTTTTTGTGTCTCTTGAAATGCTTCATAATCCTTTTTCACATTTTTATAGTACTTATCTAATTCAATTAAAGCATTCAT
>Ga0209125_1001570_pt1 | contig 20641 bp, 19 predicted proteins | sample BarGraIncub1131A_FD_184503 | JGI IMG/M metagenome (GOLD analysis project Ga0209125, IMG submission 184503) | Arctic peat soil microbial communities from Barrow, Alaska - Barrow Graham LP Incubations 11-31A (SPAdes) (version 2) | ecosystem: Environmental > Terrestrial > Soil > Wetlands > Peat...
ATGCTCCAAAAAGACAGAAAACTACACAAATCAAGGGGCTGTGAACAGTACCTTCGTAACCGATTGACTGTTAACGACTATTTCGATGGGTCTACGACGGTGGCATTCATGCGATTGCCCTGGTAGATCAGGCCGACACGCGCGATTAGGCGGATACGGCGGGCGGGCGTCGAGCGCCTGCTAGCCGTAGCGGCGCGCGGCCTCGACCGCCAGACCGGCACCGATGCTGCCGAAGAGGTCGCCTTCGACGACACGGGCCTGCGGCAGCAGCGCGGCAATGCGCTGGCGCAGGCGGGGGATGCCGCTCGAGCCGCCCGTGAAGAAAACCGTGTCGATGCGTCCGGCGGCGACGCCGGCTTCACGCAGCAGTGCGCCGACGGTCGCCTCGACCTTGTCAACAAGTTGCACGGTGGCTAGATCGAACTCGCTGCGCGTAATGAGGTGCTGCAAGTCTGGCGCCAGACGGTCGAGGCGCAGGGTCGTCACCGCCTGTTCGGAGAGGGCGATCTTGGCCTGTTCGACTTCGTTGGCCAGCCAGTGGCCGGCACGCTGTTCGATAAGCGCGAGCAGGCGCGCCATGCGCTCGGGGTCACCCGCGTCAAGCGCCAGGCGCTGCTGCTCGGCCAGCGCCTGCCGGGTGTAGGCGAAGTTGATGGTGTGCCAGGTGGCGAGATTGAAGAAGATGCCGGACGGCATCTCGCGCCCGCTGGTCAGCAGGCTGCGGTAGCCGAGCAGCGGCATGATGCTGGACAGACTGAGCTGCTTGTCGAAATCGGTGCCGCCGATATGCACGCCACCGTTGGCCAGCAGGTCGTCGTGCCGCTCGCTGGCCTTGGCGCGCTCGGGCGAAAGCCGCACCAGCGAGAAGTCAGAAGTACCGCCACCGATGTCAGCGACCAGCACCAGTTCTTCGCGATGAATCTCCGTCTCATAGTGGAAGGCGGCGGCAATCGGCTCGTACTGGAAGCTCACGTCCTTAAAACCTACCGCGCGGGCAATCCCGGCCAGCGTCGCTTCGGCCGCCTGGTCGGCCGCCGCGTCGTCATCGACGAAATAGACCGGCCGGCCAAAGACGGCCTGTTCGAAGGGGCGCGCGCAGTGCTGGTCGCCACGCCGCTTAAGGTCGCCAATGAAGTGGGTGAGCAGATCGCGCAAGACCAGCGAACGGCCGTGCACCTCAGTCTTGCCGTCAATCAGACTGCTGCCGAGCAGGCTCTTCAGAGACCGCATCAGACGCCCCTCGTATCCCGCCAGATACTCGCGCAGCCCGGCACGCCCGTAGCTCACCGTATCGTCCTCTGCATTGAAGAAGACGACCGAGGGCAGCGTGACCTTGTCGTCTTCCAGCGTAAACAGGCTAGATTGCCCCGGCCGCAGGCAGCCGACGGTGGAGTTGGAAGTGCCGAAATCGAGGCCGCAGGCGCGGGCGGGAGATAGGTGCGGCATGAAAAAAGTCGTCAATACGGGGCGGCGATGCTACGCGAGGGGGCGAGCGATGTCCATCGGCACACAAAAAAAAGCGAGGTGCAGGACACCTCGCTCTTTTCTGCGGGAGAGCGCGCGGCCTAGAAGTGCAGCGCCCGCTTATCGCAGGCCAGCGCGGCTTCATGCACGACTTCCGACAGGGTCGGATGGGCATGGCAGACACGCGCCAGATCTTCGGAGGCAGCGCCGAATTCCATCGCCACCACGGCTTCCGCGATCAGCTCGGAAGCACTGGCGCCGATGATGTGCACGCCGAGGATGCGGTCGGTCGTTGCGTCGGCCAGCATCTTGACGAAACCCGTCGGCTCGCCCATGCCGAGCGCGCGGCCGTTAGCAGCGAACGGAATCTTGCCAACCTTGTAGGCGATACCGTCGGCCTTTAAGCGCCGTTCGGTCTTGCCGACCCAGGCGATTTCCGGGTTGGTGTAGATAACGAAAGGCACTGTGTCGAAATTGCAGTGGCCAGCTTGCCCGGCGATCAATTCGGCGACCATGACGCCCTCTTCCATCGCCTTGTGCGCGAGCATCGGGCCGGCAACTACGTCGCCGACCGCCCAGACGCCCGGCAGGTTGGTGCGGCAGTGGCCGTCGACATTGATCTGGCCGCGCTCGTTGAGCTGCAGGCCGACCTTGTCGGCGTCCAGGCCCTCGGTGTTCGGAATGCGGCCGACGGAGACGATCAGGCGATCGGCTTCGAGCTTCTGCGCCTTGCCGTCCTTGTCGGTGTAGGCGATCGAGACGCCCTTCTTACTCGTCGTGACCTTGCCGATCGTGACGCCGAGCTTGATGTCTAGGCCCTGCTTGGCGAAGACTTTGGCGCCTTCCTTGGCGATATCGTCGTCAGCGCCACCGAGAAAATCGGGCAGCGCTTCGAGGATGGTCACTTCAGAACCAAGGCGGCGCCACACGCTGCCCATTTCGAGGCCGATCACGCCGGCGCCGATCAGCGCGAGTTTCTTCGGCACGGCGTCGATATCGAGCGCGCCAATGTTGTCACAGATGGTCTTGTTGTCGACCGGAACACCCGGCAGATGACGCGCTTTGGAGCCCGTAGCGACAATCACCTGCTTGGCTTCGACGACTTCGCTGCCGACCTTGACCTGCCAGCCGGCGCCGCCCTGGGCGACGAAGGCACCATGGCCGTTCAGCAGCGTCACCTTGTTCTTCTTGAACAACCCCTTGATGCCGCCGGTAAGCTGGCCGACGATCGTGTTCTTGCGCGCCAGCATGGTGCCAACGTCGATTTTCGGCGTACCGACGCTGATGCCCTGCGCGGCAAAGCTGTGGCCCACTTCCGCGAAGAGGTGCGAGGTGTGCAGCAGCGCTTTGGACGGAATGCAGCCGACGTTCAGGCAGGTGCCACCGAGGCGCGGCTCGCCCTTCGGATCGGCATAGGGTTCGGATTCGCAGCAGGCGACGCTGAAGCCAAGTTGCGCGGCGCGGATAGCAGCGATGTAGCCGCCAGGGCCGCCGCCGATAACGAGTACGTCAAATTGCTTGGACATTGTTCTTTCTCCTGTAGGGAACAAGAAGAAGGGGCGGGGGCAAGGAGCTCATGGCCCCCTGCGCCGCCCCCTCATCTGCGCTGCATTAGACGCCGAGCAGCAGGCGAGCCGGATCTTCCAGCGCTTCCTTCATGGTCACCAGACCGAGCACGGCTTCGCGGCCGTCGATGATGCGGTGATCGTAGGACATAGCCAGATAGTTGATCGGGCGAACGACGACCTGGCCGTTTTCGACGACGGCACGATCCTTGGTGGCATGAATGCCGAGGATGGCCGACTGCGGCGGGTTGATGATCGGCGTCGACAGCATCGAACCGAAGATGCCGCCGTTCGAGATCGAGAAGGTGCCGCCGGTCAGGTCTTCCATCGAGATCTTGCCGTCCTTGGCCTTCTGGCCGAACTCGGCGATCTTCTTCTCAATGTCGGCGATGCTCATCTGGTCGGCGTCGCGCAGGATCGGCACGACGAGGCCGCGCGGGCTACCGACGGCGATGCCGATATCGATGAAGCCGTGATAGACGATGTCGTTGCCGTCGACGGAAGCGTTGATGATGGGGAACTTCTGCAGCGCAGCGACAGCGGCCTTGACGAAGAAGCCCATGAAGCCGAGGCGAACGCCGTGCGTCTTCTCGAACTTCTCGCCGTACTGTTTGCGCAGCGCCATGATCGGCGCCATGTTCACTTCGTTGAAGGTGGTCAGGATGGCGTTTTCGTTTTTCGACTGCAGAAGGCGTTCGGCAATGCGGGCGCGCAGGCGCGACATCGGCACACGTTGCTCAGGACGATCGCCCAACGGCAACGTCACCGCGGGCGCGGCGGCTAACGCCGGGGCGGCGGCTTTGGCAACCGGCGCCTGCGCCGCGAGTGCGTCTTCCTTGGTCACGCGACCACCACGGCCGGAACCGGCGACGTCGGCGGCGGCAATGCCCTTTTCGTCGAGGATCTTGCGCGCGGCCGGCATGGCAATACCGGCGGCGGTCGGCGCGCTAGCCGTCGGGACTGGCGCAGCAGCCTTCGGCGCGGCCGCAGCGGCCGCCGGAGCGCCTGCAGTAACGGTGGCGGAGGTGTCGATGCGGGCGATCACTTCGCCAGCAACTACCGTCTCGCCGTCGCCCTTGATGATTTCAACCAGCACGCCAGCGCCCGGCGCGGGAAGCTCGAGAACAACCTTGTCGGTCTCGATATCAATCAGGTTCTCGTCGCGCGCGACAGCCTCGCCAGCCTTCTTGTGCCAAGTAACGAGCGTCGCTTCAGCGACCGATTCAGACAGCTGCGGAACTTTGACGTCAATGATCATGTTCACTCCGTTTTCTATGCTGGTTTAATACTCGATCTTGCCCAAGGCGGACTCGATCAGAGCTTTTTGTTGTGCGTTGTGTTTGGCCAAGTAGCCGACGGCTGGGGAAGCCGAGGCCGGACGGGAAACAAGCAACAAGTGCTGCTTGGCCGTGAGCGAACGCGCGAGGTGCTGACGCGACGCAATCCAGTACCAGGCGCCCTGATTGCGCGGCTCGTCCTGGCACCAGACGATCTCGGTGGCTTTCGGGTACTTGGCGAGCTCGGCCTTGAACGACTCTTCCGGGAACGGATAGAGTTGCTCCAGACGAACGATGGCAATATTGCCGATTTTTCTATCGCGCCGTGCGGCGACCAGTTCGTAGTAGATTTTGCCGGAGCACAGTACGACGCGAGTCACCTTCTTGGCATCGAGGTCGTCGACTTCGCCGATGACGCGCCTGAATTCGCCCTTGGTCAGCTCATCCAGCGAAGAAGTCGCATCCTTGTGACGCAACAAAGACTTCGGCGAGAAGACGACCAGTGGCTTGCGCTGGTTGCGCACGCCTTGGCGGCGCAACAGATGGAAAATCTGCGACGGCGTGGTCGGCTGGCAGACTTCCATGTTCATCTCGGCACACAGCGTCATGAAGCGTTCGATACGCGCCGACGAGTGTTCCGGCCCCTGGCCTTCGTAACCGTGCGGGAGCAGCATGACCAAACCGCAGGCACGGCCCCATTTGGCTTCGCCGGAGGCAATAAACTGGTCGATGACGACTTGCGCACCATTGACGAAGTCGCCGAACTGACCTTCCCAGACCACCAACTCGTAGGGGTTGGCCGTCGCATAGCCGTAATCGAAAGCGAGCACGGCCTCTTCCGACAGCACGGAATCAAAGCACTGGAAGCCGGCCTGCTTCTCCTGCAGGTGCGCCAGTGGATAGTAGGTTCCTTCGTCCCAGTTTTCGCGATTCTGATCGTGCAAAGCGGCGTGACGGTGGAAAAAGGTGCCTCGACCAACGTCTTCACCGGAAATGCGAACACCGTAGCCCGACACGAGCAGCGAGGCGTAAGCCAGATTCTCGGCCATCCCCCAGTCGACGAGCAGTTTGCCCTCGCCCATGGCGCGGCGGTCGTCGATGATTTTCTTCACGCGGCTATGCAGCGTGAAGTTTTCCGGAATCGTCGTCAAACGCACGGCAAGACGCTTGATTTCGTCGGCAGGCACCTTCGTATCACAGATCTCGATGTACTTCTTGGTCAGGAAAGGGGCCCAGTCGATGGTCATCGGGTGCTTGTAGCCGGCGACAACCGGGTTGTACAGCAATTCGCCGCGATCGAGGTGGGCGCGGTAGTCCTTAATCATCTCGTCCGGGCCGTCGACGGGCAGCACACCTTCGGCCACCAACTTGTCGGCGTAGAGTTTGCGTGTTCCTGGATGGGCCTGCACCTTCTTGTACATCAGCGGTTGCGTGACCATCGGCTCGTCCTGCTCGTTATGGCCGAGCTTGCGGAAGCAGACGATGTCGATCACGACATCTTTCTTGAAGGTTTGGCGGAATTCCATGGCAATGCCGGTGACCAACGCGACAGCTTCGGGATCGTCGCCATTAACGTGGAAGATCGGCGCTTCAGCCATCTTGAAAATGTCGGTGCAATACAGCGAGGAGCGGAAGTCGCGCGGATCGGAGGTAGTAAAACCGATCTGGTTGTTCACCACAATGTGCATCGTGCCGCCCGTGCCGTAACCGCGGGTCTGCGCGAAGTTAAGCATTTCCTGATTGACGCCCTGGCCGGCCACGGCAGCATCGCCGTGAATCAGCACCGGCAGAACCTTGTCCTTGCCATGTTCGCCACGCCGGCGCTGACGCGAATAAACCGAGCCAACGACGACCGGATTGACGATCTCCAGGTGTGACGGATTGAAAGCCAGCGTCACATGACAGGGGCCTTGCGGTGTTGCCACGTCGGACGAGTAGCCCATGTGGTACTTGACGTCGCCGGCCGAGAGCTCTTGCACCTTTTTGCCTTCGAACTCATCGAACAACATCGACGGTGCCTTGCCGAGCGTGTTAACCAGCACGTTCAGGCGACCGCGGTGGGCCATGCCGATAACAATCTCGTCAACACCACCGGTACCAGCAACGCGGATCAACGCGTCCATGGCGACAATCAGCGATTCACCGCCTTCGAGCGAGAAGCGCTTTTGGCCGACGTAACGGGTATGCAGATAACGCTCAAGGGTTTCTGCCGCCGTCAGGCGCTCAAGCAGACGCAGCTTCTGTTCCGGCGTGCAGTTTGCCTTGGCATGGATCGGTTCGAGGCGGTCCTGAAGCCAGCGCTTTTCGGCAATCTCGCTGATGTACATGTACTCGACACCGATCGAGCTACAGTAGGTTGCCTTCAAGGCCTCGTAAATCTGGCCGAAGGTGGCGTGTTCAGGAACGCCTCTGAACGAGCCAGAGTTGAAGGTAGTGTTCAGGTCGGCGTCGGACAAGCCGTAGTGGGAAGGTTCCAGTTCATGGACTTCCGGACGCGGCTGGCGCTTGAGCGGATCGAGGTCGGCCCAGCGGTCGCCAAGAAAACGATGGGCATTGATCAACTGCAGAACGCCAACCTGTTTCTTGTCGTCGATCGGTGCAACGGCGGCGGCACGATAGCCGCCCTGCTTCGCCAGTTCGGCGAAGGCGTTGATCACTGGCAGGTGCGGAACGTCGCGGGCGACGAAACCAGGCAATTGGGCGAGCTTGTCAAAATAAGCGCGCCATTCGTCGGTGACGGACGCGGGGTTATCGAGATAGTTCTCGTAGAGTTCTTCAACGAAAGGCGCGTTGCCACCAAAGAGGTGGGAAGTGCCGGATAGCTGCGTCATCATGGCAGTAGCCTGTAGTCAGGGGTTCTGGGGCATGTACGGGAAAGCCGGTCAAAACGCACCGGCCATATAAAAGGGGCGGCTGTCTCCGCCCACCCTCCTGCTCTGCTTAGCGCTTGTCGAGCGGCACGACGTCTCGCGCGGCGGCGCCGACGTAAAGCTGGCGCGGACGACCAATCTTGTATTCCGGATCGGTCAGCATCTCTTCCCACTGCGTCATCCAGCCGACCGTGCGGGCCAGCGCGAAGATGCAGGTAAACATCGAGGTCGGGATACCAAGCGCCTTCTGTACGATGCCGGAGTAGAAGTCGACGTTCGGGTAGAGCTTCTTCTCGACAAAGTAGGGATCTTCCAAAGCGATCTTTTCCAGCTGCATGGCCAGTTTGAACAGACGATCGTTCTCCAGGCCAAGCTCTTTCAGTACGTCGTTGCACACCTTGCGCATCAGCTTGGCGCGCGGGTCGAAGTTCTTGTAGACGCGGTGACCAAAGCCCATCAGCTTGAAGCTGTCGTTCTTGTCCTTGGCGCGAGCGATGTACTCATCGACGCGCGACACGTCACCGATTTCTTCGAGCATCTGCAGACAGGCTTCGTTCGCGCCGCCGTGTGCCGGTCCCCATAGACAGGCAATCCCCGCCGAAATACAGGCGAAGGGATTGGCCCCAGAGGAACCGGACAGTCGAACGGTCGAGGTCGAGGCATTCTGTTCGTGGTCGGCATGCAGCGTGAAGATCGTATCCAGCGCGTGCACCAGGACAGGATTCGGCTGATAGGTTTCACACGGCGTGCCGAACATCATGTGCATGAAGTTGGCGGTGTAGCTCAGATCGTTGCGCGGATACATGAATGGCTCGCCGGCCGTGTATTTGTAGGCCATGGCGACGATGGTCGGGATCTTGGCGACAATGCGATTGAAACTGATGCTGCGGTGTTCGGCGTCGGAGAAATCCTCCGCTTCATGATAGAAAGCCGAGAGCGCACCGACTACCCCGACCATGACGGCCATCGGATGCGCGTCGCGCCTGAAGCCCTGGAAGAACTTCACCATCTGCTCGTGCACCATGGTGTGTTTCTTGATTGTGTTCTCGAACTGAGTCTTCTGCGTTGCGTTGGGCAGTTCACCGTGCTTTAGCAGGTAGGCGACTTCGAGGAAGTTACAGTTTTCCGCAAGTTGCTCGATCGGGTAGCCGCGATAGAGCAGTTCGCCCTTCTCGCCGTCGATGAAAGTGATCGTCGATTTGCAACTGGCCGTCGACATGAAACCGGAATCGTAGGTAAACAGACCAGTCTTGGCGCCCAGCGTGCGGATGTCGATACAATCGTTGCCATGGGTTGGCGACATGATCGTGAATTCGACAGGCGCTTGTCCTTCGATAGTCAGAGTTGCCTTGCGTTCGGTTGTCATGATTAGTTCCTGTACGGGGTTGTAATGTCGCAGCTTCAAGCAGGAAGCTGCAAATATAAGGTAGATTCCTTACTTAACTCTTACGTTGCGCAGCATGGCCACGACTTCTGCCTGGATAGGGTCCTTGCATTCAGCGCTGCCGTTGATGTAGGGCCAGAGTTCCAGATCTTCCATATCCGCCAGCACCACAAAAGCCTCGGCTTGCGCTGGACTGAGGTGGGAAAAACTCTCGTCGAGAAATTTTCCCAGCAACAGATCCATTTCCAGCATGGCCCGGCGTGTGCAACGCCAGCGCAAGCGATTCAGTGCTTCGCTCGCTTCCATCAGATGGCGCGACGAACCATCATTTCCTTGATCTTGCCGATCGCCTTGGTCGGGTTGAGACCCTTCGGGCAGACGTCGACGCAGTTCATAATGGAATGACAACGGAACAGACGGTACGGATCTTCGAGATTGTCGAGACGCTCATTGGTCGCCTCATCGCGCGTATCGGCGATAAAACGGTAGGCGTTCAACAACCCCGCCGGGCCGACGAACTTGTCCGGATTCCACCAGAACGACGGGCAAGACGTCGAGCAACAGGCGCACAGGATGCACTCGTAGAGGCCATTGAGCTCTTCCCGATCGTCCGGTGACTGCAGGCGCTCCCGGTCCGGCGGCGGCGTATCGTTGATCAGGTAGGGCTTGATCGAGTGATACTGTTTGAAGAACTGCGTCATATCGACGATCAGATCGCGGATGACCGGCAGACCTGGCAGCGGGCGCAGGACGACCGGCTGTTTCAGATCCTTGATCTCGGTCAGACAGGCAAGACCATTCTTGCCGTTGATGTTCATCGCATCCGAACCGCAAATGCCTTCGCGACACGAACGGCGATAGGACAACGAATCATCCTTGGCCTTGAGCTTGGTCAGGACGTCGAGCAGCTTGCGATCGACGGCATCATCGACCTCGACCGAGAGTTCCTGCATGTACGGCGCATTATCCTTGTCCGGATCGTAGCGATATATCTTGAATTGCATGGTACGGGCCATATTCCTTGACTCCTTAGCGCGCGATCAGTAAGACCGCGTCTTCAGCGCGATGGTTTCGACGGACGACGGGGACATGTTCACTGGCTTGTAGCTCAGCTTATTCCCCTCGCGATGCCACAGCGTGTGCTTGTGCCATTCGACGTCGTCACGGCCGTTCGGATTCGCTGCCGTATCCGGCGCGTCGTCGCGGACGTGCGCGCCGCGAGACTCCTTGCGGGCTTCGGCCGAAATGAGCGTTGCCTTGGCAACTTCGATCATGTTGTCGAGCTCAAGCGCTTCGGTCCGCGCCGTGTTCCAGACTTTGGACTTATCCTTGATCTCGGTCCTGGCGACCAGCTTTTCGACTTCCAGGATCTTGGCCACACCCTCGATCAGCATGTCCTTGAAGCGGAACACGCCACAGTGCTTCTGCATCGTGCGCTGCAACTCCAGGCGAGTTTCGTTAACGCTGGTGCCGCCGGTTTGCGTATCGAGACGGTTCAGACGAGCCAGGGTACGATCGGCGAAGTTCTCGGGCAAGGCCTTGAGACCAATCTCGGCCACCCTCGACTTGATGTCTTCGACGACCGAGTCGCCGGAAGCCTTGCCGAATACCAACAAGTCGAGCAGCGAGTTGGTTCCCAGGCGGTTGGCGCCATGCACCGAAGCGCACGCACACTCTCCGGCCGCATAGAAGCCCTTGACCGGCGTTCCGTCGGCGGCGACCACCTGCCCCTTGAAGTTCGTCGGAATGCCGCCCATCTGGTAGTGACAGGTCGGGACGACCGGGATCGGCGCCTTGATCGGGTCGATTCCGGCGAACTGGATGGAGATTTCGCGAATTCCCGGCAAGCGCTTCATGATGGTTGCCGGATCGAGGTGGGTAATGTCGAGCAGAACGTGGTCCTTATGTGGACCGCAGCCGCGACCTTCGTTGATTTCGGTGACCATGGCGCGCGAGACCACGTCGCGCGAGGCGAGGTCCTTGGCGTTCGGCGCATAGCGCTCCATGAAACGCTCGTTGTCCGAGTTGCGCAAAATACCGCCCTCGCCGCGCACCCCTTCGGTAATCAGCACGCCTGCGCCGGCCACGCCGGTCGGGTGGAACTGCCAGAACTCCATATCTTCCAGCGCAATGCCGGCCCGCGCCGCCATGCCCAAGCCATCGCCGGTATTGATGAAGGCATTGGTCGAAGAATAGAAGACTCGGCCGGCACCGCCGGTCGCAAAAATCGTCGCCTTGGCGTGGAAGGCGACGACGTCACCGGTTTCCATTTCCATGGCGATCACGCCGAGTACCTGACCGGCATCATCGCGAATCAGATCGAGCGCCATCCATTCGACAAAGAACTGGGTATTGGCCCGCACGTTGCGCTGATACAGAGCGTGCAACATGGCATGGCCCGTACGGTCAGCTGCCGCGCAGGCACGACGCACCGGCTTGTCGCCGAAGTTCGACATGTGGCCGCCGAACGGACGCTGATAGATCTTACCTTCGTCGGTGCGGTCGAACGGCATGCCAAAGTGCTCGAGTTCGACGACGACTTCGGGCGCTTTTTGGCACATGTATTCGATCGCATCCTGGTCGCCGAGCCAGTCGGAGCCCTTGACGGTGTCGTACATATGCCAGTGCCAATGATCTTCCTCGGAGTTGCCGAGAGAAGCGGAGACCCCACCCTGCGCGGCAACCGTATGCGAGCGGGTCGGAAACACCTTGGACAGCACTGCTGTCTTCAGACCGGCTTCGGAAAGCTGAATGGCAGCGCGCAGACCGGCGCCGCCGGCACCGACAATCACTGCATCGAATTTACGAACGGGGATTTTTACCTTGCTCACTTACATTCTCCACAGAATCTGAACCGCCCAGCCGGCGTAACCAACCAGCACCGCAGCCGTCGCAATCATCAAGACCAGACGCAGACCGTCCGGCTTGGCGTAGTCCATCCAGATGTCCCGAATGCCGATCCAGGCGTGGTAGAACAAACTGATGAAAAACAGAAAGGTAGCGAACTTCATGAAGCCGTTGGCAAAAATGCCACGCCAGGCTTCGAAGGACGCCGGCCCGACGGCACCTACCACGGCCAGGAAAAGCACCGTGTAGAGAGCCATGATGACGGCCGTGGCCCGCTGAATGATCCAGTCTTTGAGGCCGTAATGTGCCCCGACAACAATACGATTTAGCATAGGACTTTCACTCCGATGATCAGGGTCAGGGCGATGCTCACCGCGAAGACGATCTTGCTGGAGAGACGTGCCGCGTCAAGTTCGATACCTTTGTGCAGGTCGAGCAGCAGAAAGCGGATACCGGCGCAGAAATGGTGCATGTAAAGCCAGATCAGGCCAAACAAGACAATTTTGACCAGTGGATTGGCAACCACGCTCCTGAAGGTATCAAAAGTATCCGGAGAAGTAAGACTGCTCTGGAACAACCAAAGGAGAACGGGCAGCAGGAGAAAAAGCACTGCACCGCTGACACGATGAATAATCGACAGGATGCCCGGAAGAGGCAAACGGATTGAGATTATGTCCAAATTCTTTGGACGTTTCTTCTTGATAGCTATTTCTGCCATGAACGTCATCCTTCTTGTTACGCGACTTGAAATTCGCCGCTGAGACCTGTTTGGAGCGAATGATTATAAACCATCCGATCCACCGCGACTTGCCCGAAACGCTTGAACGGCAACCTTTTAACCCAATTCGTTATGGTAATGGTAATTCCGGGTGGAATAGAAACCGCGCCGCCACTCAACTGGTTTGTTGCCATAAGTAAAGGTCACCCGCTCGACGAGCAACAAGGGAGCGCCCTCGTCGACCTGCAACAATTCGGCGCTCAGGGAGTCGGCCGAAACCGCCCGCAGATGCTCGTCAGCGCGGATCATGCGAACGCCATAGCGACTCTCGAAAAGACTGTAGAGAGACTTATCACTATCCTTCAGCACATCAAGGGAGAGGTCCACAAAAAGTTCGCCGGGCAAATAGATCTCGTCGAACACGACTGGCTCATCGCCAAACTTCAGCAAGCGGCGCAGGATGATGACCGACGCCCCCAACTCAAGATCGAGCCGCCGCGCCACGTCCGCGCCCGCCTTGGCGCGCCAGCACGCCAAGGGAATACTCTGCGACGACTGCAGAATACCCTCGTTGGGAGCCAGGCGCAAAAACCGCGGCGAGGCACGCGGATCGCTATGCGTCGCAACGAAGGTCCCCTTGCCCTGACGGCGCACGAGCAAATTCTCGGCCGCCATTTCATCAATTGCCTTGCGCACCGTCCCCTGACTCACGCCAAAACGCATGGCCAGCTCTGATTCGCTGGGAATCGCGTCGCCCGGCCCCCACTCGCCCGACTCCAGACTGTGCATGATCAAGTTCTTGATCTGCCGATAGAGCGGACTAAAGGTCGGCGAGGGCTGCACTGAGCGCTGAGCGGGTTGTTCCATGGGCGGCAATTTCAGCACATTTTTTGAATGACGTCTATCATAAACTAAATATCTTATATAAGACATATGATGGAATATTGACACCCTCCCTCTTTCGCTCTTATGATTCTCGCGATCTGCTTCCCGCAGGCTAGAACGGTCTGGGTTCCACGCTGATCGTTCTCCCTCATATTCGTGTTCATCGCCAACAACAGGAGTCGCAACATGTCCAAAGCCCCCTTGCGCGTCGCCGTCACCGGTGCCGCCGGCCAAATCGGTTACAGTCTGCTCTTCCGCATCGCTTCCGGCGAAATGCTCGGCAAAGATCAGCCAGTCATTCTTCAGTTGCTCGATCTGCCGCAGGCCCAACAGGCCGTTCAAGGCGTCATGATGGAACTTGACGACTGTGCTTTTCCGCTGCTCGCCGGCATGGTCGCCACCGACGATCCTAACGTCGCTTTCAAAGATGCCGACGTCTGCCTGCTAGTTGGCGCTCGTCCTCGCAGCAAAGGCATGGAGCGTGCCGATCTGCTGACCGCCAACGGTGCGATCTTCACCGTTCAAGGCAAGGCTATCGCCGAAAACGCGAATGAGAACGTCAAGGTTCTGGTCGTCGGCAACCCCTGCAACACGAACGCCTACATCGCCCGTTCCGCAGCGACCAAGGTCGGCCGCACCAACCCGAAGAACTACCACGGCATGCTGCGCCTCGACCACAACCGTGCTCTGTCGCAATTGGCCGCCAAAATCGGTCGCCCGGTTGCCAGCCTAAAGAAGCTGGTCGTCTGGGGCAACCACAGTCCGACGATGTACGCCGACTACCGCAGCACAACGTCCAACGGCGATAGCGTCAAGGCCCTGATCAACGACCCCGTGTGGAACAACGACGTTTTCCTGCCGACGGTCGGCAAGCGCGGCGCCGCCATCATTGAAGCGCGCGGCCTGTCTTCCGCCGCTTCGGCTGCCAACGCCGCCATCGACCACATCCGTGACTGGTCGCTCGGCTCCGACGAGTGGGTCACACTCGGCGTCCCCTCCGATGGTTCCTACGGTATCCCCGAAGGGATCGTCTTCGGTTTCCCGTGCGAGTGCAAGGGTGGCGACTACAAGATCATTCAAGGTCTGGAAATCGACGCCTACTCCCGTGAGAAGATCAACGTCACGTTAAAGGAACTCACCGACGAAGCAGAAGCCGTCAAGGGCATGCTGTAAGCGGAATTGTTTCGCCGACAAAGGCCGCGCCGAGTTGGACTTGGCGCGGCCTTTGTCGTTAACGGTTTTCCCCACGATGGAGGGCACGCTAAAATGTCAAGGCCTTCTGCCTTTCCCTCTCATTGGACCAATCAACATGCGCCACCCGAGCGAAGTTCTCTTCGTAGGCGAAAAGCCCTTTCCCGTCCTGCCGGCCGTCGATCATTACGCCGGGTCGGAGAAATTGATGAAGAAAGCCCTCCAGTTGCAAAACGAGTTGGGCCCGATTTTTGATATCACCTGCGACTGCGAGGATGGCGCGCACGCCGGCGCCGAGCGCGAGCATGCGCAAATGGTCGCTGGCATCATCATGAGCGAAGACAATCATTATGGTCGCGTCGGCGCACGCATTCACGATATCACGCACGCACACTGGCGACAGGATCTTGAGATTCTTGTCACCCACGCCGGAAGCCGCCTGCCTTTCCTGACCCTGCCGAAAGCACGTGGCGTCGAGGATGTGTGCATCCAGCTCGCTGCGCTACGCACTGCCGAAATAACCTGTCGCTTGAAACGGGAGATTCCGGTGCACGTCCTGATCGAAACGCATGGCGCCCTGCGCGAGGTGTGGCCAATTGCCGCGCTGCCCGGCGTCGAGTCGCTCGATTTCGGCCTGATGGATTTCGTCAGCGGCCACCACGGCGCCATTCCGGGCAGCGCGATGAAAAGTCCTGGGCAGTTCGAACACCCACTGGTCGCGCGCGCCAAATGCGAGATATCGGCCGCCGCACTCGCAAACGGGGTCATCCCCTCGCACAACGTCACCACCGAACTGAAAGACATCGAACACATCCGTCACGACGCCTGGCGGGCACGCAACGAATTCGGCTACCTGCGCATGTGGAGCATTCACCCGAACCAGATCGTGCCGATTGTCGAAGCCATGCGTCCCGATTTTTCCGAAGTCGAAGCTGCTACGGCCATCTTGATTGCCGCCCAGGATAAGGACTGGGGGCCGATCCAGCATGAGGGTCGGTTGCACGATCGCGCCTCCTATCGCTACTACTGGGAGTTACTGGCGCGTGCGCAAACCACCGGCATGCCGCTTCCGGCCCCAGCCCAAACGCGCTTTTTTGGCTAAGACGATGAGCCTAAAGACACTGACCGAGGCGCTGCTGAAATTCCGCGACGAACGGAACTGGGCTCAATTCCATACCCTGCGCAACCTGATCGTCTCACTCAACCTGGAAGCGGCGGAGCTGCTGGAGCTCACTCAATGGAAAAATGACGCCGAAATGGCCACGCTACCCAGCGACCTGGCAGCGCATGAAGCACTGCGCGACGAATGCGCCGACGTTCTGCTGTATCTGTTGTTGGTTGCCGAGCACGCCGGATTCAACCTCGAACAGGCTGCGCACAGCAAGCTGCTCAAGAACGCCGCAAAGTACCCAGTGGAAAAATGTTACGGCTCAAGCCGCAAATATACGCAGCTCGCCAAGGACGACGAGCAAGACGACTGACGGGGCTCAGGACTCCTGCTGCTCCAACGTAAAGCCGGCCCCCGCATCGAGACCGAGCGTCCCAACCAGATAGGGCATCACTTCCTGCAATGTGGCGTACAGCGTCCACGGCGGATTGAGCACGAACATGCCGCTGCCGTGCATACCGAAACCATCCTTGGCCGGCGTACTCACGCGCAATGCCACGTGCAGCCAGCTCTTGGCAGGCAGCTTTTTTAGGCGCGACGGCAAGTCGTGCGCATCAAGGCGGGTCAACTGCGGATACCACAATGCGTAGGTACCAGTGGGAAAACGCGTCAACGATTCTTTCAACGAGTGGTAAACCTGCTCGTAGTCCTGTTTGTCCTCGTAGGACGGATCGATCAGCACCAGCGCCCGGCGCGGCGGCGGCGGCAGCAACGCCTTGAGCCCAGCAAATCCGTTGCCCGGCTCGACGATGACCTGCTTGCCAGAATCGTGAAAATTTTCCTGCAAAAGCCGTGCATCCCGGCTATGCAACTCGAAGAGGCGCAAGCGGTCCTGCTCACGCATCGTCCACAGCGCGAAATACGGCGACCCGGGATAGGCGCGCAATTTGCCGTCCGGATTGATCCGGCGCACCAGATCCAGGTATTCGGCAAGCGCCGCCGGCAGATCCTTGCGCGCCCACAGGCGGCCGACACCTTCCTTGTACTCGGAAAGCTTGGCCGCATAGCCGGCATCAAGCGCATAGCACCCCGCACCGGCGTGCGTATCGACGTACCAGAAAGGCTTGTCCTTCTGAGCGAGGTAACGACTCAGCTGGATCAGAATCAGATGTTTGAGAACGTCGGCATGGTTACCGGCGTGAAAGGCGTGACGATAGCTGAGCATGGGCGAAGGTTATGCGGCGAAGGATGCGATTGTACGCCGAGCCACAATGACTCGCCCGTCAAACAAATGCTGCAGAACTCCCCGCAAGGGCAGGCCGGGAGGAGTCTGCAAGCGCGGGATCAGCTGCTGGCGGTGTCTGCCGGACCGGCATCAGCCGGTGCAGCGTCATCGGGAGAGTCTTCGGCGCTGCCGTCGCCCGCAGGCTTCTTCTCGGCGAGTTTGCGCAGACGCTTCTCTTCCTGCTTTTTCTTCTTCTCCAGATCCCTCTGGCGCTTTTCGAATGAGTAATTTGGTTTTGCCAAGACAATATCCCTGATCGGCACACGTGCCGAATGAAACGTTAAGAAGGATGCAAAGCAACAAGTCGCGCTGTTGAAGATTTTCTCAACAGTGTCAAAAACCAGTGCTTGCGCAAATCAATCAGTAGCGATTACCGCCACCGCCACCGCCACCGCCACCACCACTACCGCCACGCCCCGTGCCGTACGGGCCACGTGCACCACCACCGCCACCGGGGCCTCGGCGTGGCGCACCGGAACCGCTACGCGCTTCCTGTGGACGTGCCTCGTTGACCGTCAACGCGCGGCCATCGATGCTCTTGCCGTTGAGCGCCGAAATCGCCGCTTGCGCTTCCGAATCGGAACCCATCTCGACGAAACCAAAGCCCTTCGAGCGTTGCGTCTCGCGGTCAGTAATGACCTGTGCCGACGCTACCGTACCGTGCGCGGCAAACATCTGTTCCAAGTCGTTCTTGTTGATGTCGTAGCTCAGATTGCCGACGTATAGCTTCGTACCCAATTGAGAGGCTCCCAGGTAAGGACGTTTAGGAAACTGCTCTTCAACAATAGCAAGGCTAACCGCCGGAGTCGAATCATTTGTAAAAGCAGGTCGCCATGCCGGAGCCGACGCTCACTCCGGCAGGGCGATCTTGTTATCGGTGCTGTATTGGTAGTCGTGAAAAACATGCTCGGCGCTCAGCAACCGGTAGCTGCCATCCTCGAGCCGATGCGACGTATCCTTGAGGCGATAGGTATATTGCCCGCAGGTCCACAAATCAAAGTTGCGCATATGGGTGCATAGACAGGTCTTCTCCATCACCGAAATGCGCTTGACTCCCGGATGCGCCGCCACTTCGCGGTTGTAGGCATTGATGTAGGCGCAAGTGCCATTGCTGTCGAGCAGGTAGCCATAAGCCTCACAATTGGGGCGAATGCCCGCCCCGATCGCCGGGCTGCCGACCAGCATGCGCATCGGATAACCGGTCGGCGAAATCAGGTTGACCTCGATCTCGTCCTCACTGGCCTTGAAGTATTCCTGCTGCACGTCTTCCGGCAATCCACACTCCTCGGTCACCGTAAAACGCGTTGCCACCTGCACGGCAGCGGCACCGTTTTCGAGGAACGAGACTGCATCGCTGCCGGTAAAAATCCCGCCGGCCGGGATCAGCGGGATATTGAGCTTCTCGGCCTGCAGATACTGGGCAATCTCGGCCACGATAGTCGCCAGATCGTACTTCGCCCAATCCAGGCCGAAGCCGAGGTGACCTCCGGCAAGCGGTCCTTCGACGACGACGTAGTCGGGCAACCGCTTGGTGCGCGCAGTTTTACGCAGGAAGAGGATCAATGCGCGCAACGAGGACACGATGATGCCCAACTTGGCATCGCGAAAACGCGGATGATCCTCGATCAGCGCAAACGAACCAAGGTGCAGACCGGCGGCTAGCGTGATGCCATCAGCACCGGCATCGAGCGCCGCGCGCAGGCGAACGCGCAAGGTTTCCCTCGGCGCGTTCATGGTCAGTTTTTCCATGCAGTTGACGAAGATCAGCCCGTCACCGCGCTTGGCTTCCATGGTTCGGCCGACGTGCAACTGCGTGGCTTCGGCCAGTTCGCCAAGGTTGAAGTGGACCACCGACTTGTCGGTATTGGCCACGTTGAACTTGTATTGCTGGAGCTTGTTTTTGACAAACTTGGTGTTGAAGCGGCGATCAGCCACCGTCTTGACCATTGCGTCCGAAATGTGTCCGACCCCGCCCAGCCGAGCCGCTTCGAGCGCCAGTTCGGCTGTCGAAATATCGACCCCCATGCCACCGATCATGATCGGCACCAGTTCCTGCTTACCAAACTTCAGACGGAAATCATCAACACGCTTCATCAGTGTCCTTCCACACACACAGCAGCCACCCCATCCACACACCGGACAGGGAAGAACGAAAATACGCAAGTCCGCTATTATCACCTATCGGGGGCCCCCGTAGCGCGCCCACGACGCGAAATCCCGTATGAATAGACGCTTGGCGACGATCGACGGCACCAGCCGCACACCCGTCAAGCGTATATTGTCGACCGTCTCAGCGACTTGAACCGGAAGCAAGCCATGCCCGACTGCACCGACCACGACCATCCGCCGCTGCCCGCCGGCATCGGCATCCCGCGCCAGAACGCGTTCGACCCGGTAGCTTTTGAGCGGGCCATCGGCGATCTTCTGAGCGCCTGCGGCATCGCGCCCGAAGCGGCCCACATGGGCCGCACGACGGAGCGCGTGCGCGAGCTATGGCAGCGTCGCCTGCTCGGCGGCTACGACCTCGACCCGGCCGAAGCGCTGGGAGAGGGCTTCGCCGATCACCGCACCGACATGGTTGTGATCCGCGGCATTGCCGTGCATGGTGTGTGCCCACACCATCTCGTGCCCTTCCGCGGGCTGGCGCATGTCGCTTACCTGCCGGGCGGACGCCTGCACGGATTTGGCCGTATCGCCCGCCTGGTCGACGCCATCGGCCACCGTTTCACCTACCAGGAATGGATGACACGCGACATCGCCGAGGCGCTGATGCAACACGGCTTGGCGCGTGGCGCGGCGTGCGTCGTCGAGGCCGAACAACTGTGCCTGCTGCTCGGCGAGGATCGACGCGGTGACGAACGGGTGATCACGCAATCCTTCACCGGCGAATTCGAGCGCTCGGACCCGTTGCGCAGCGAGTTCCTGCGTTTGATTGGCGGACGGCGCGGCGACTGATCCGGCGCTACGCGCCGATCAGCGTCAGCACCAGCGGCGTGGACAGTGCCGCCAGCCCGGTTGACAGCACCAGGCTGCCGGCGACCGGCCCTTCGAGGACCTTGAACTGACGCGACATCAGATAGACATTGGCGCCGACGGCAATCGAGCCGAGCAGCACGACGACCTGGCTTTCCATCGGCGGCAAGCCGAGCAGACGCGCCAGCCCCCAGACGACAAGCGGCTGCAGGAGCAGTTTGACGGCACAGATCGCGACGCTGATCTTCCAGCCATCGCGCACGCCGAATTCAGCCATCCCCATGCCGAGGGCGATCAGCGCCAGCGGCGCCGCGGCCTGCCCGATCATGCTCAGCGGCACGTCGATGACTGCCGGCAATGGCAAGCCACTGACGCCGAACAGGGTGCCGGACAGAATACTCGCGACAATCGGATTCGTCAGCACGGCACGCGCCGTTTTGGCGAAGCCCTCCAGCGAAAAACTGCCGTGCCGCGCCCACTCGACCGAGACGGTGACCAGCGTCCACAAGATCAGGGCGTTGAACACCAGGACCAGCGCGACCGACGGCAGCGCCGCGTCGCCGAGCGCCACCTTGGCCAGCGGCAGACCGAGCAGCACGTTGTTGGAGAACACCCCGCCGAGGGCAAACACCGACTGCGCAACGCCATCGAGTCCGAACAACCGCCAGGCGAGCAGGCGGCCAATTACAAAAACGATCAGACAGCCCCCGAAGAAGGCGATCAGCAGGCGCGCATCAACCGGCGGCAGCTGCGAAAGATCGCTCATCATGCGAAACAGCATGGCCGGCAGCGCCACCGAGAAGACAAAACGCGCCAGCGCATCCGACATCGATTTCGGCCAGCCGCGCCAGCGCATCAGCCCGTAGCCGACAAAGACGAGGACAAAAAGCGGAAAAGCGAGCGAAACGTGATGCAAAAAGGTACTCATCGGCAAGGGCAGTCCGAAAATCGTGCGAGGCCTGGCAGTCTAATGGATTGGGTGTAACTCTCACACTGACTCTACCCGAAATGCATTGATTGGAACGACGTTTTCGAGGAAGCGGACGTCGCGCCGATATTCCGCCGAGACCATCT
>Ga0209125_1001573_pt1 | contig 20604 bp, 18 predicted proteins | sample BarGraIncub1131A_FD_184503 | JGI IMG/M metagenome (GOLD analysis project Ga0209125, IMG submission 184503) | Arctic peat soil microbial communities from Barrow, Alaska - Barrow Graham LP Incubations 11-31A (SPAdes) (version 2) | ecosystem: Environmental > Terrestrial > Soil > Wetlands > Peat...
GTTGGAGAGCCGGATGCATAACGAAAGGTGCACGTCCGGTTCGGCGAGAGGGTATGCGAAACCGCTGATCGCAAGATCAGGCAGGCGCGCATACCCTACTTAACGCTATATCCGGCTGCCACGCGGTTTCGCCTACCGGGTGGCGATCATCGACTGGTACTCGCGGCGGGTACTCAGTTGGCGGACCAGCAATAACATGGAAGCGGTGTTCTGCGTCGATTGCCTGGAGGGCGCCTTGCGCCATCACAGCACGCCGTAAATCTCCAACAGCGACCAGGGCTCGCAGTTCACCAGCGCCGCCTTCACCGACGTGCTGAAACGGGAAGGCGTGGTCATCAGCATGGATGGCCGGGGGCGCGCCTTCGACAACATTTTCGCCGAGCGGCTGTGGCGTAGCGTCAAGCACGAGGACGGGTATCTGAAGGGCTACGCCTCAATGGGCGAGTTGTTGGTCGGCCTGACCGATTACTTTGCCTTCCACAACGGCGAGCGTTCGCACCAGTCGCTGGGGCAGCAGACGCCGATGTCGTGAATCGAAGCGCCATTGGCGGCGGCGCAATGATCGTCGATAAATTCGGCGGCGCGGTGGAGGAAACCCCTGTTCCGCTACGCGCCAAGGGGGATTCCTTCACCGCAAAGACAAGACCTGAAGCCAAGGCAACAACCAAATCAAAAGCAAAACCGGGGCAGCGCCGTTCAACTGCGACTGCAGTCGAATGTGCTGCATAGACTAACGGCATTACTGTTTTGACTCAGGGGGCCACTTCAGCACAAACAAGAACGGGAGCCTAAGCCCCCGTCATTTCCTGTATCAAGCAATTAAGCTTGCTTGGCCTTGCGTCGTTTGACCGCAGCACCGATCAGACCCAAACCTGCGAGTAGCATAGCGTAAGATTCGGGTTCGGGCACCGCAGCAGTGACCGCGGTGTATTGCAGACTTAGGAAACCGCTCCCGTTGAACGGGAGCTGCCAGCCGGTGCCGGGAGTGGTGCTGAGGTAGGCGTTGCCAGTGCCGAAGCCGGAATTATCCAGCGTCGTCTGGGTGCGCGACAGCTGAATGCCGGTCACGGTCGGGTCGTTGCTGGTCAGGTAGGCAATGTACTTGGTATTGGAATTCAGACTCAGCCCCAGGTTGTCGAACTCAACGGTGGTGAAGCCCCCGGTCGAGTTATAGGTCTCGACGGCCGCACCGGTCGTTGTCAGAAGGGGCGACCCGACCAAATTGGTTGCCTGGTTCTTGGCGTTCGTACCGGGGTTCCACTGCGCCACATTCAGCTGCAGGGACGCCGTTGTGTTACCGAGCGCATAGAAGCTGAAGGATGACAGCGTGGCGGTCGACGTCAGGGAGAACACTTCGCCCACCTTGGGCGAGTCGCCGCTCGGGTTTGCCGCGTTACCAAAGTAAGCAAACGGTGAACCGGTGTTCGCGCCACTTGGCACGTTGGTGTAGGTGGCAGCGGAGGCACTACCGGCGAAGACCAGCAGAAGGCCGGCGAGTACTTTCAGTTGAAGCGCTGATTTGGTCATGGTTCCATTCCTAAGCGTTAATATGTTTACAAATTTGTGAAATTGTTTGATCGAACTTCAGGTGAAATCAAGGGGGTGTAGATATCCCCTGCGTCTTGCGAATATCTCCACTTCCCTGACTAGCGTTCGTGAAATCTCGTTCGATGGCCGTGTGCCGCACATCGGGACCGACCATCGTTGTTGACTACGTCACTGTTGTTAGAAAATTATCTAACTCAACCAAGGTACTCTTTGAATGTTGCAGGGGTGTCTGAAAGAAAATTCGCCCAATAGTCCGAAAGAGCCCCTTTTGTGACCGCCGACCGAAAATTAACAGCCTGAAGGTGTGAGTGCCGATCCAAAACTAACAGGGGGCGTTCGACTGTCCTGCTGAGATTTTCAGCCGGGATGCGAAAGGACATCACCATGGACATGATTGGGCCCGGTGAAGTGACCTTGATGCAAACGTCGCTGACAAAGCCAAACGCCGGCACCGTCCCAGACCAGGCGCTTGAGCCGATTCTGCCGACGGTTGCGGAAAGCATAGGTGCTGCCGTCGCAGGGGGCAACCGAGAGAGGTCTGTATCCGTTGCGAGAGACCGTCGATGCTGGCGCGCATGTCGATTGCTTCGACCACCAGCCAGATCCGAGTCGGCGTCGGCATCATGGCAGTTGCCTCAGCAGGTCGGTAAAACGCGGTGTATTCGTTGCTGGCAATTCGATGCGCCAACCGCTGGGACTATGGAGTACCGCGACGCCACTCTTTGCCGGCGCACCGGCACCCACATTTATCGGCACCAGAGTCAGCAAGGACTTCTCCGCCGCGACCGATGCCTTCTCTTTTCCCGCCACCGATAAGAACTCTTCTCGCTCAAACCGTGGCTCGCGCAGTAGTCCCGCTGCGTCAGATCACTTTGGTGCCAACCTTCCAACTGTCCACGCCAGAATTCCGCTCTACGCGTCGCCATAACCAGTCCCTTTGGCAAGAATACCCAGAATGCACGGGCTTGGCAGAGGAGTACATGTGGCAGCGACGGAGACTTACCTCTGACGGAGAGCTTTGCGGACGAACGGGACTGGCCAGAAACACCTTCAAGCAGTGGCTCAAGGCCCCCTGAAAGCGGTCGCTGAATTCCGATTCTTGAAAGCGGCCAATCATCGTCGAGTGCTTCGTGCCTTATGCCACCACGCTCTAGACTTCAGCCCCGTTAACAATTCCAGTCATTCATCTCACCAGAATTGAGGAATTAGGAACGCTCGGCCACGGGCGTCAGCCGGACCTTCTCGCCGTCCATCAAAAACTGAAGTGTTGCTGAAGGCTCGGCGATTTCGGTAACCACCGCTATCGTAGGGTGGACAGATTAGTTCACCCAGACCAGCGCCGTCGTCTGGTCGTAAATTTCTTCTGGAGTAAGACCTCGTGGAATGGAATCATGAACTGCTGGCCAGCCTGATATGGATTGGCGAAGCCTTCGTCATGAGCCTGTTTGGCCTGGCCGTCACGGTTGCCGGGCTGAGCCGATTCACCGTATGGGACCGCCAGTTCCGGCGAATCACTTCGACCTACTTCAATGAGCGACGCAGCAAGCTGCCCTTGGGCACGCTGCGCTCGGCTCTGCACTATCCTGCCGCCGCGGATCGGGCTGCCGACATATTGCGCCGATGCCACTCGGGCATCTCGTGGCGCGCCTTGATGAAGAGAGTGATTAGGCAAGAATCTTGTCGCTGGGCGAACAGCAGCGTGTGGCGACCGGCCGCATCCTGCTCAATGGCCCGCACGTGATGTTTCTCGACGAAGCCTGTTCAGCCATGGATGAACGCGATGTATCAACTCCTGCGCGAATCGCTGCCGGAAGCCATTCTGGCGAGCGTTGGCCATCGCAGCAGCCTGTTGGATTTCCATTCGCACGAACTTGAACTGCTCGGCGTAGGGAAATGGCGTTTGCGCGATCTCCCCCTGAACCCGGTGCAAACGGACTGAGCGCAATCGCTACCCGATTATCGCCATGAAAATGGCCCTTGATTCTGCGATCCATCTCTTGCACGAAGCTTCTCATGCAGCATTGACCACTCACTCGACCCAGTTCGCAGCCTATCCGCACGCCACGGCGTTCGGCATTATGCCGTCTACCCATCCAAATGCTTACGAGTGCTCGGCTACCAGTTAACTGGTAAGCGATTGAAAAAACATCGTTTTCTAAATTGCCCACAGAAGCTGTGGATAACCCTGTGAGTATTCCGCTAAATGGGCCACGTGATCCGCGCTGGAGCGTGATCTCTGTCACTTTGCTGAAATATTAGGCAAAGTTACTCTATTTATGTAATTCAATGACTTAGCAATACGACTTCGTTCGCATATATCGCATGGTCATGAATCGCTACACGAAAAAGCTGCATATGCCAACCGCTGTGTGTAAGTCAAGCGCATAAGAGCGATTCCGAACATTCTGGCAATACAAAGGTTAACCGACGTATGCCGGCTTGCTCGTCCTTTACAACATCCAACGCCCCCTGCGACGTGCCAGCAGTCGGTGACGGCTGAGACTCGCTCTGGTTGTGGGCTTGGGCGAGGTTGATGTTAGTCATCAAGCTGAGGCGACGAAAGCGGAGTCGATTCCCTTTATCGGGCCAAGCCAATGCTCTTAGCGTACCGGGATAACGCTTGACGATTTTCTCGTCGTATTCTTGGGACATCTAATGCAGATTCCAGTTGCCATGCTCGGATATGTCATGGGCCAATTGTTGTGCGATGGTTGTTCGACGTTCGAGAGGAGTTAGCCAATCAATCGGAATGCCTTCTCCGCACCCTGGCGACCATCTGCCGGGGCATCGTTCTGGATGCCGTCTGAGCAGAAGCTGGCCTTGATTTCAGAAAGAGACTTGAACTCAACAACGCCAGCCAGAATGTCCGCACCGAGGGGGGTATTCTCAAGGCGGCAGGACGGTCCGTCTCTGCACGCGGAGGCTGCATCAGCCCAGCGCTTATTGCGCGGGCACCGGCCAACGAAGTGGGAAACCTATATCGCCAGGCGTAGGAGCAGTCACAAAATGGCTCATGTTCTTCATAATGTGGCTACACTTTAGCCACATTGCCGCCAGCTTGGTCACGGCATTTGGTACTTCGTTCAATAAGATGACAGAAAAATGAAACCGATTGATTTCAGCCGCGAACCAGACGCAGAGCAAGTGAGGCAAGTCACTGCTTGGCTTGCGCGTGGCGACTATCGTGTCATTCGCCCACTGCAAATACCGACCTCCTACAGCGACGCTCAGCCCCCCGAAAAACTCATTACGGTGGCAATCCTCGACACTGAAACGACGGGAACCAATCCGGCTCGGGACAAGATCATCGAGCTTGGCATCGTGTTGGTCGAGGTTTGCCCAGAGACCGGGCAAGCCTATCGCGTCATCCAGGTATTCAATGAGCTCGAGGATCCCGGTATTCCGATCCCGGAAGAGTCGACCCGCATCCACCACATCACCGATGAGATGGTAGCCGGCAAGCGCATCAACGATGCGGATGTCGAGTCACTGCTTTCTGCCGTTTCGCTGGTGATCGCGCACAACGCCGCTTTCGACCGCGTGTTCGTCGAAGAGCGCTTTCCAATTTTTGCCTCGAAAGCGTGGGCCTGTTCGTGGGCGCAGATTCCATGGGCGGAGGAGGGGGTCAGCAGCGCGAAGTTGGAGTTCCTGGCTTACAACTACGGCTTTCAGTTCACTGGACATCGCGCATCTACAGACTGTCATGCCCTGCTTGAAGTGCTTCAGCAGACGCTGCCATCGTCCGGTGCAAAGGCCATGCAGGTCTTGCTGCAGAATGCCCGGATTCCGGATATCAAGGTTTCTGCGCTCGGTTCACCGTTCGAGTCGAAGGATATCCTTCGTGAGCGGTCCTATCGCTGGAACGCAGACAGGAAAGTCTGGGCGAAGAGCGTGCCAAAACAACGTCTTGAGGAAGAGGTTTCTTGGCTAAGAAACTTTGTTTATGCCGGAAGAGGCTTCAGGCTGGAACTTGAGAAGATGACCGCAATGAACCGTTTCTCAAATCGTCCAGGGCCGATCGAGGTCGTTAAGTACGACTAGCAGTCGTGCCACGACTGATACTAGGAACTGGGCGGGAAGGGGGCACTAACGCGGCGCATGACTTGGAGCGAATTGAAATCTTCAGGGGAACTGATGATGCCATACAGCGTTTGTTCTGGGCACAATGGAGGAATCACTGATGTCGACTGCTGGAACGACTCATGTCCTCAGAAAATGGTGGTCTGGAGAGCTTCGGAGCGAGGCGTAGAGGGCTTGCGGAGCAAGCGACGTGAGGCTGCCGGGATGGGCTCATGATGTCGTCTCTCGTTTTTTTTTGTGAGCCGCTATCGTCAGGCGAAATAAAGGTGCGTCCAACTCGCAGGGGACGGGCAACACGTTACGGACGAGTCTTCGGGAAATAGATCGGACTGGAAATCAGCGCTGGACGAGGTTCTTCTTAGGCGCCTTGCAGGGCGATGGTGATCAGATCGCCCCGCTTCATTCACTGCCCTCGGTATCAGCAGCGGTTTCAAGCCATTCGAGTGTTTCCGCCTCGTGGGGATCGTAGCGCAACACTCGCGATTGACGGCTGCATTCTTCAGCAAATCCGGGACGGCGGGTGTCGGTGACCCAAATCGGAATACCGAATGCCCGCAAGCCTCTCCGATGCTTCTGGGCGCGTTCAGAAACATTAGCTCGTATGAGTTCCTCTTTGGTTCTGTTTCCTGCGACAGAATGATTGCCCCGGCTTTGTCGCATGCAACGTCTACGGCTTTTTACTCTTCGGAATGTTGATCGCAACTCGCCGTTGATCGTCGCGGTCCAGCGTGTCTGGGCCGAGGATGTTTCGGCCTTGATCACGGACACGCGTACGCCGGTATTGCCGATTTTTCCGAAGCTGGTTCAGGCGATGCAGAAGTCGGTCAAGGAAGGCGTGCGCGGAGCGGGCGATGACGGTTTGCCGCGAGAAGGCGCCGCAGTTGTTTGTTGCACGAGGTTTGGCAGATTCGCCGGTTCGCCTGAAGGCGCGCAAGGCCGCACCAGGGGTAACTTTCGGTATCCTGTGGTGCGCGGCCGCTAGCTTGCGCACCCTATCGGTGCGCCAATTGCAGCGTTCGGGCGAATTGGGGACGCGTGGTATGGTGCGGGTCTTGCTACCGCTTTGTTAGACCTTTTGCTTCGGAGCTTGCCGTGTCGATCCATGTCGCCCTCAATCATGTTACGCATTACCGCTATGACCGCCTGATCACGCTCTCGCCGCAGGTGGTCCGCCTTCGGCCGGCGCCACACTCGCGCACGCCGATCCTGGCCTATTCGCTGAAGGTTACGCCCGGCGAGCACTTCATCAACTGGCAGCAGGACCCGCAGGGCAACTATCTGGCGCGCCTAGTTTTTCCCGAGAAAACGCGCGAGTTCCGCGTCGAGGTCGATCTGGTCGCCGAGATGTCGGTGATCAATCCTTTCGACTTTTTCCCCGAGCCCTACGCCGAGAAGTTTCCATTCACGTACGAGGACTGGCTGCGCGACGAGTTGTTGCCGTATCTGCATACACTGCCGCTAACGCCAGCGGTCCGTGACTTTCTCGAAACGATCCCACGCGAGCCTAAACCGAGCGTGGATTTCCTGGTCGATATCAACCAGCGCGTGCAACACGTCGTCGGCTACGTTATCCGCTTGGAGCCCGGCGTGCAGAGCCCCAACGAGACGCTGACCCTCGGCAGCGGCTCGTGCCGCGATTCGGCCTGGTTGCTCGTTCAGGTTCTGCGCCATCTCGGGCTGGCGGCGCGCTTCGTTTCCGGCTATCTGATTCAACTCGTGCCGGATGTGAAGTCGCTCGACGGACCGTCCGGTACCGACGTCGACTTCACCGATTTGCACGCTTGGTGCGAGGTCTATCTGCCGGGCGCCGGCTGGGTCGGCCTCGATCCGACCTCCGGGCTGTTCGCCGGCGAAGGGCATATCCCAGTGGCCTGCTCGCCGCAGCCGTCTTCCGCTTCGCCGATCACCGGCTTTACCGAAAAATGCGAGTGCGAGTTCGCGCATAGCATGAGCGTCGAACGCGTCTGGGAGACGCCGCGCGTCACTAAACCGTACAGCGAAGACCAATGGAAACGCATCGAAACGCTTGGCCATCACATCGATGCTGAGCTGGCACAGGGCGACGTGCGCCTGACCATGGGTGGCGAGCCGACCTTCGTCTCGATCGACGACCCGGACGGTGCCGAATGGAGCACCGCGGCGATGGGGCCGACCAAGCGCATCCTCGCCGCCGAGGTCTTTCACCGCCTGCGCGAGAAATACGCGTCGCAGGGGCTGCCGCACTTCGGCCAGGGTAAATGGTATCCCGGCGAACCACTGCCGCGCTGGTCGCTCAACTGCTTCTGGCGGCGCGACGGGCAGCCGGTGTGGAAGAATGCAGCGCTGTGTGCCGACGAAACGCAAGACTACGGCGCCGACGAGGGGCTGGCCGGACGCTTCCTGCGCCATCTGGCTGAGCGTCTGGGGCTGGCCGCCAAGTATGTTTTTCCGGCCTATGAAGATACTTTCTACTACCTGTGGCGCGAGCACCGCTTGCCGGTGAATGTCGATCCCTTCAAGGCGCGCCTCGACGATCCGCTCGAACGGGCCCGTCTGGCGACCATCTTCGGGCGGGGCCTGGACAAGGTCATCGGCTACGTCCTGCCGGTGATGCGCCATCCGAAGCATAAGGCGCGCTGGCACACCAGCCCGTGGTTCCTGCGCGGCGAACGCTGCTTCCTGGTGCCCGGCGATTCGCCGGTCGGTTACCGCCTGCCGCTCGATTCGCAGCCCTGGGTGGAGAAGAGCGACTATCCCTACACCCATGCGCCCGACCCGACACAAACCTTCGAGCCGCTGCCGGCACACGACGAGTTGCACGGCAAGGTGAGTGCCGGCGCGTCGGCCGCTACGCCGGCGACGGATACATTGGAGCCAACCGAGGCGGCGAGCGATCGTCCGCCGCAGCATCAAGAGTCAGCCTCAGAGATCACGCGCACGGCGCTTTCGGTGCAGGCGCGTAACGGCGTGCTCTACATCTTTATGCCGCCGACCGACAGCCTTGACGACTACCTCGAACTGGTCGCCGCCGTCGAGGCAACGGCTGATGCGCTCGCAACGCCGGTCCTCCTCGAAGGCTACGAGCCGCCGTCCGATCCGCGTTTGACCAATTTCCGTGTCACCCCCGACCCGGGAGTCATCGAAGTCAACATCCAGCCGTGTATCAGCTGGGACGAGCTCGTCGAGCGCACCACGCATCTTTACGAAGTGGCGCACCTGTCGCGCCTGACCTCCGAGAAGTTCATGCTCGACGGCCGTCATACCGGAACCGGTGGCGGCAACCACTTTGTCTTCGGCGCACTGACGGCGCTCGATTCGCCGTTCTTGCGTCGTCCCGATCTGCTGCGCAGTCTGATTAGCTACTGGCACAACCATCCCTCGCTCTCCTACCTCTTCTCCGGTCTGTTCATCGGCCCGACCAGTCAGGCACCACGGGTCGATGAAGCGCGCAACGATTCGGTCTACGAGCTGGAAATCGCCTTTAGCCAGTTTCCCAAGCCGGAAGAAGAAGTTGCCCCCTGGCTGATCGACCGCCTGCTGCGCAATCTGCTAATCGACGCTACTGGCAATACGCATCGCGCCGAGTTTTGCATTGACAAGCTCTACTCGCCGGACGGCCCGACCGGCCGCCTCGGCTTGCTCGAAATGCGCGCCTTCGAGATGCCGCCACACGCGCGCATGTCGCTCGCCCAGCAACTTCTGCTCCGCGCGCTGATCGCCCGCTTTTGGGCGCAGCCCTACGCGCCCGAAAAACTGATGCGCTGGGGAACCGAGCTGCATGACCGCTTCATGTTGCCGCATTTCGTTAAACAGGATTTCGACGACGTGATCGGCGAATTGCGCGGTGCCGGTTATCCGTTCGAGAGCGATTGGTTCGCGCCACACTTCGAGTTCCGCTTCCCGCGTCACGGCGGCTTCGTCGCCGAAGGCATCGAGTTCGAGCTGCGTCATGCACTGGAGCCCTGGCATGTGATGGGCGAGGAAGGCTCGGCAGGCGGTGCCGTGCGTTACGTTGATGCTTCGTGCGAGCGCGTGCAGGTCAAGGTCGAAGGCATGGCCGGTGAGCGTTACGTGCTGACCTGCAACGGCCAGCCGGTGCCGCTGCAGCCGACCGGCAAGGTCGGCGAGTTCGTGGCCGGGGTGCGCTACCGCGCCTGGCTGCCGGAATCGGCGCTGCATCCGACGATCGGCGTGCATGCACCGCTCGTCTTCGACCTCGTCGATACCTGGATGAAACGTTCGCTGGGCGGTTGCCAATACCACGTCGAGCACCCCGGCGGGCGCAATCCCGAGCGCTATCCGGTCAATGCCAACGAGGCCGAAGGTCGCCGTCTGGCGCGCTTCGCCGCATTTGGCCACACGCCGGGGCGGATCGACGTAACTCCATCGCCACGCAATGAGAGCTTCCCGTTTACGCTAGACTTGCGGCGCTCCTGAAACCTGCGCGCGGGATCAAGCCCCGCGCCCCTTCTCGTTTATGCCGCGTAGCCTGCTTTCGAATTATCCGCGATCGACCGACCGCTTCGACGAGATGCTCGCCGAGGACGGCGAGTTGCGTCCGTCGTGGCAGTCTTTTTTCGACCATCTGAGCGCGGCGACACCTGAGCAGATGCGTCACCGGCTCGAGTACGTGCGCCGCCGCATTCAGGAAAATGGCGTGACCTACAACGTCTACGCTGATCCGAAAGGCGCCGACCGGCCGTGGGAGCTCGATCCGCTGCCGCTGATTCTGTCAGCCGGTGAGTGGCAGGAGATCGCCGGCGCGGTCACGCAACGCGCGCGTCTGCTCAACGCCGTGCTGGGCGACCTCTACGGCGCGCAGACGCTGCTCAAGAGCGGTGCGCTGCCGCCTGCCCTGGTCTATGGTCACAATGGTTTTCTCTGGCCTTGCCAGGGGGTCAAGCCGCCCGGCGATACCTGGCTGCATCTTTACGCTGCCGATCTCGCGCGCTCGCCGGACGGCCGCTGGTGGGTGATTGCCGATCGCACGCAGGCGCCCTCTGGCGCCGGTTACGCGTTGGAAAACCGCCTTATCGTCTCGCGTGTATTTCCCGAGCAGTTCCGCGATCTGGGCGTGCAACACCTGGCTTCCTTCTTCCGCGCCGTGCAGGACAGCCTGGCGCAGTGGGCGCCGCAGGATGGCGGTGGGGGAAGAGATGCGCCGCTGATCGTGCTGCTGACGCCGGGGCCGTACAACGAAACCTATTTCGAGCACGCCTATCTGGCGCGCTACCTGGGCTTTCCCCTCGTCGAAGGGCAGGACCTGACGGTGCGCGGCGACTGCGTCTATCTCAAGACGCTGACCGGGCTACGCCGCGTGCACGCCATCCTGCGCCGGCTCGACGACGACTATTGCGATCCGCTCGAACTGCGCGGCGATTCGGCGCTCGGCGTTCCCGGCCTGTTGCAGGCCGTGCGCGCCGGCAAGGTGCTGGTCGCCAATGCGCTTGGCAGCGGCCTGCTCGAATCGCCAGCGCTGCCGGGTTTCTTGCCCGGCGCCTGCGAGAGCCTGCTCGGCGAAACGCTGGCCATGCCCTCGGTCGGGACCTGGTGGTGTGGCGAGCCGGCGGCGCTCGCGTTTACGATCGAACATCTCGAGCACTTGGTGATCAAGGGGTCTTTCCCGTCGCAACGCATGGACCCGGTGTTCGGGCACGAGCTGAACCGAGTGCAACGCGAGGAAATGATCGGCCGCCTGCGTGCCAGGCCGCAGGCCTATGTGGCGCAGGAGCTGGTCGATTTTGCGCAGGCCCCGGCGTGGAGCACAACGCACGAACGCCGCCTGCTGCCGCGCGGTGTGGCCCTGCGCGTTTTTGTGGCCGCCACGCCGGATGGCTACGTGGTGATGCCGGGCGGCTTGACGCGCGTGGCGGCGGTTTCCAATACGCGCTACATCTCGATGCAGCGCGGCGGTTCGAGTAAGGACACGTGGGCGCTGACCGACGATGCCGTCAATACCTTCAGTCTGCTCAAACGCTCGGTGACTCGAACCGATCTCGTGCGCAGCGGCCGCAATTTGTCCTCGCGCGTGGTTGAAAATCTTTACTGGTTCGGCCGTTACGCCGAACGTTGCGACGATGCGGCGCGGCTCCTGCGCGTGGGCCTTTCGCGGTTGGTTGATACGGGCACCGACGCGATGCCGGCGCTCGTTTCGGCCTTCGATCTGTGCCGCTCGCTCAAACTGTTGCCTGAGCTCGATGATGAAGCGGCCCGCGACAGCGAGAAAGAGAGCGACAACAAGGGCGAGCGCGAAGGTGACGCACCGAGCCCTGACGTCGAGACGCGCTTGCTTGCTGCCATTTGCGACAAGGCGTGGGGGGACGGTCTGGCCGGCAATATTCGGCGTTTGCTGTGGGTCGGCGCGCAGGTGCGCGAGCGCTTTTCGCTCGACAACTGGCACGCCCTGAATCACCTGCAGCAGCAGGTGCAGCGTTACAGCGAAACACAGCCCGAGATTAGCGACGCCCTTGCCTTCCTCGACCAAGTGCTGCTCGCTTCGTCGTCGCTCTCCGGTTTTGCCATGGACAACATGACGCGCGACGACGGCTGGCGCTTCCTGATCATCGGCCGCCGGATCGAGCGACTCATCTTCCTGTGCAACGCCATCAGCCAGTTCCTGCGCCTCGAATCGACGCGCGCCGCCGGCAGTATCGAGTGGCTGCTCGAACTGGCCGACAGCATCATTACCTACCGCTCGCGTTACATGACGCAGCCGGAGATACTACCGGCGCTCGACCTGATCGTTTTTGACAAGGACAATCCGCACGCCGTTGGCTTCCAGTTGCAACTCGTGGTGCATTATCTCGCCCGTCTGGCCAGTGAACTTGGCGATCAACGCGATGACTCGCTGCGCCCTGCAGTGGCGCGCTTGCAGTCCTTCGATCTGGGCGGCTTCGAGGGGCTGAGCTTCGGCCACGAGGGCGACGGCGGGCCGTGTGGTGAACTGGCCGATCTGCTCGACGAGATTTCAATAGCTGCCGCCAGCCTCTCGGACCGCCTGGCGATGCGGTATTTCACCCATGTCGGCGATGTCAGCCGGCAGACGTTGGCGGCCTGATATGCATACGAACGCGCTGGTCGCCCGCTATCACGTTGTGCACGAAACGAGCTACAGCTACGACAGCCCAGTCTCGCTGTCGCGCCAGCATCTGCATCTGACGCCGCGCGATTGTCCGTGGCAGAGCTGCATCGCGCACGAGATCGCGATTGATCCCGCGCCGACCCTCGCTTTGTCACGCTTCGACCATTTTGGCAATCCGGTCAGGCAGTTCGCTATCGAGGCCCCTCACAGCAGCTTGGTCGTGCGCGCCGAAAGCACGATCGAAGTGCGGCCGCACTGGCCGGATGCTCACATGCTGGATTCCCTGACCAATTCGCCGCCCTGGGAGTCGGTGCGGGCGGCGCTCGCCTACGGCGCCATGCCGGTGCGGCTGGAGGCGAATAGCTTCCTCTTTGAATCGCCCTATGTTCGCGTCAAGCGTGAGTTTGCCGCCTATGCCGACCCCTCCTTTACGCCGGGACGCCCGCTGCTCGAAGCCGTCAAGTTGCTGATGAACCGTATCCATAGCGAATTCGAGTTCGATCCCGAGGCGACGACGGTGTCCACGCCCGTGCTGAAGATCCTGGAGGACAAGCGTGGCGTCTGTCAGGACTTCGCGCACCTGATGCTGGCCTGTCTGCGTTCGCTTGGCCTGGCCGCACGTTATGTGAGCGGCTATCTGCTGACGCAACCGCCTCCTGGGCAAGCTCGCCTGATTGGCGCCGATGCATCGCATGCCTGGATTTCGGTGTATTGTCCAAGCGCCAGTGGGTCGATCTGGGTGGACTTTGATCCGACCAATAATCTGCTGCCCGATACCCAGCACATCACGCTGGCCTGGGGACGTGATTTCGGCGATGTCTCGCCGTTGCGTGGCGTCATCCTCGGTGGCGATGCGCACGAACTGGATGTCGCGGTGACGGTAACGCCCTGCGCCGCAAACTGAAACAACGAGAAACCGATGCCCTTTCGCGATTCCGAAATTGCCCTCCTGAGAACCTCACCGGTTCTGCAGGACCTTCCGCCGGAAGTCGTTATCGAGGCTATTGCCGAGCATGTCGAACAGCAGTTGAGCCTGCCCCCCGATACCGTCTTCATCGAAGTTGGCCAGGGGGGCCACGGGCTCTATATCATCGCGCACGGAACGATCGAGAGCTTTGTCGTCGATGCCGACGGCAAAGAAAAAATACTCGACTTCGCCAAGACCGGCGGCACCCTAGCAGAGGAAACCTTGTTTAGCGACCGGCCACTTCAGTATTCGGCGCGCAGCCTGACGCAGGCGGCCGTGCTGTTCCTGCCGAACGAAATTGTCTCGGCGTGGATCACGATTTATCCAGCGTTTGCCCGGCGACTGATGTCGCTAGTTGCCTCGCGCATCCAGTACCTGCGCAAGGATCTGATTACCTTCTGCACCAAGAAAGCAACGGGGCGACTGGTCTGCTATATCGTTTGCCACTTCGATCGCGCACCGGATACGGTCGATGGTTCGCATAGCCTGCACATGGCGATCCCGCGCCACAAGCTTGCCTCGCGGTTGGGGATCAGCGATTCGCAACTGTCGCGCTCGTTCCGCGAGTTGCAGGCCGAGGGGTTGATTGTTTCCCAGGGGCACGGGATCTTTATTCCCGATGTCGCGGCCTTGTCCCGCTATACCTGTCCGGCCGGCTGTGATTTCTAATGGCAGCGGCCTTTGAACTTCCCCGCGCTCGAGACGATACAATCGCCTGAGTTTCTCCCGATCCTTGCCACTAATATTGTGACCTACGTGAATTAATACATCAGCACGCAGCTGAATCTCTGGAGAAGTTGATGCCATTTTCCGCAACTGAAATTGCGTTGTTGCAGTCCTCGCAGATTCTGCAGGACGTTCCATTGGCCGTCGTTCTCGAAGCCATCAACGCGCATCCGGAAAATCAGTACTGTCTGCCTGCCGACCAGATATTCATCAACGTTGGCCAGGTCGAGCCGGGGCTTTACATCATTGCGCACGGTACGGTCGAGATGTTCGTGCTGGACGCCACCGGCAAAGAGAAGATTCTCGATTTTGCCAAGACTGGCGGGACCCTGGCCGAGGAGACACTGTTCAGCGCCCGGCCGCTGCAGTACTCGGCGCGCAGCCTGACGCAAGCCGCCGTGCTGCACTTGCCGAACGACTTTGTCTCGGCGTGGATCGGCACCTACCCGGCCTTTGCCAAGCGCGTGATGGCGCTGGTCGCCGCGCGCATCAATTTTCTTTACAAAGACATGCTCACCTTCTGCACCAAGAAGGCGACGGCCCGGCTGGTGTGCTATATCGTCTGTCACTTCGACCGTGCGCCGAAAACAGCGGATGGCACGCATAGTCTGGATCTGGCGATTCCCCGCAAGAAGCTCGCGTCCCGGCTGGGAATCAGCGAGTCGCATCTGTCACGCTCGTTCCGCGAGTTGCAGGAGCAGGGTTTGATCGTTCCCCGTGGACGCGGATTCTTCATTCCCAACGTGCAGGCCCTGTCGCGCTACGTTTGTCCGGCCGGCTGCGACTTTTAGATCGCCATGGGTAGCGCTGGCGCCGCTTCCCCCACGTACAGAAAAACATGCTCGCTACGACGCTCCGAATATTCCTTGCGCTTGAAGTTGCCTTCTACGCAACGCTTGCCATATGTTACTTCAATGCCTCGCCGGCCGTGGCTGCCTTGGCCGCACTCGGCGGCGTACTGGCAGGGCGCTTGTGGATGGTCGCGCTGACCTACGTTTACGCTGGGGTCTTTCATTCGCCGGCGCCAAGGCTCTCCGTGCCGCAGGCGCTTGGCATGGCGTTCGCCGAATACGCCGCCTTCGTCGCCGTGTTCGTGCTGATCGCCCCGTTCGAGCGCCAGTGGATGGGGGAAGATCGCCTTAAGCCAGCAGGCGGGCGCCCACCGCTTCTGCTGGTTAATGGCTACGGTTGTTCGCGCGGTGCGTGGTGGTGGCTGCGTCGACGTCTGGAAGCGGCCGGTTGGACGGTCGCGACGATCAACCTGGAGCCGCTCTACACCAGTATCGACAACTACCTCGAGCCCTTGGCCCAACGCATCGATGCCGTTCTTGCTCAAACCGGCGCGCCGCGCCTGATCCTCGTCGGACACAGCATGGGCGGACTGGTCGCGCGTGCCTACCTGCGCCGTTTCGGTGGCGGACAAGTGACCAAGCTGGTGACTCTGGGCACGCCGCATGCGGGCACCCAGCTAGCGCGCTTCGGCAGGGGCCAGAACGCTCGTCAGATGGAACCGGGTAGCGCATGGCTGCAAGCGCTTGCCAGCGCGCCGCTGGCGGTGGAAACTGTACTCATCTACAGTCTGCACGATAGCAACGTCGTGCCGCAATCGAACCTGGAACTGGCCGGTGCGACCAGCCTAACGGTGGAAGGGGTGGGGCATTTGTCGATGCTCTTTTCAAAACGTGTAGCGAGCGTTCTGCTGGCCGCCCTGGAGACTCCTGAGATCGCCAGCGCGGGCTGGAAGTTGCGGAGGAGCTGAACCCATGAAACGACTAGTCGCCGATGTCTCGCTTGCGCTTGCCTTGTCGCTCTGCGCGGCAACGCTGCTGGCTCAGACGGTTTATAGGACGCATGATGCCAGCGGTCCGGTCTTTTCGGACAAGCCATTGCCGGGTGCCCAGACCATCGAGTTAAAACCGCTCAATGTGATTGAATCGCCTCCGGCAGGCGCCAGTACTGCCGCACCCTCTTCTCCGGTCCAGCCGCCGGCTGCGGCTTATCGTAGCTTCGCCATCGTCTTTCCGGAAAACGACGGCAGCGTGCTGACCAATACGGCTGTCTTCGAGGTTCGCGTCGTCGCCGAACCGGCACTTATGCTCGCGGATGGACACGCTTTTACGGTACGCATCGACGGCAAACCGGTCGGCCAGCGTTTTACTGCCTCCGAGTTCATGATTCCGGACGAATTCTGGGGTGACGAATTGCCGCCAGCGAATCAGCGTATACAGCTCGACGCGGCGATTGTCGATCGTAGTGGCGCGGTGCTCAAGCAGGCCCCGCCGATTCAGTTCTACCTGCGCCATGCCACGCTCAATAGCCCGACGCGCAGGCCAATAGTGACCAATCCAGGTTGAGCGGTATCTAACCTGCGAGGCATACCAGCAAGTCTTTTGATGACCAAGACCAAGGAGAAAAAAAATGGGCAAGAAACTGAAAGCACTGGCGGGAAGTTTCACCGAGAGCCAACTCACCGCGACCGTCAAGGAGTCGGCGCAGCAGATTTGGCTGGCAGGTCTTGGCGCGTTTGCCAAGGCGCAGGAAGAGGGTAGCAAGGTGTTCGACGCGCTGGTCAAGGAGGGTGAGAGCATCCAGGCCAGAACGCGCAAACTGGGCGACGCCAAAATTGGCGAAGTGACGGCCAAGGCGGCCGGCACCTGGGATCGTCTTGAACAGGTGTTCGAGGACCGCGTCGCGCGTACCTTGACCGGCCTCGGCGTGCCGAGTCAGAAGGACGTTGATCAGCTAGCCAAGCGCCTGCTTGAGTTGACTGCAGCGGTGCAGGTGCTGGCCGACGAACGGGCACGGACAAAAGCGCCTAGAACGGTCAAGAAAACGCCGGCGACGTCCGCAGTCAGTGCGGCAGTCAAAGCGCCACCTAAACCAGCGGTCACGAAAGCGGCCCCGAAGGCTGCGGCGAGGCCGGCTGCGCCAAAGGCTGTTGCGGCAGCGACGCCGAACGTCGCCGGAAAAAAAGGCTGAACGAACCGGGTCTGAGCCGGCGAGCGATCATTTCCGCTCAGTCGGCCGCTGCACCGGCGAACTGCTCGTCGAAATATTCCATGACCTTGCGCTCGATGGCCGGCTTGAGTGCGGCGAACAAGCCCCCAAGCTGGACGTGCAGGGTGACGGCTTTGCTGTCGAGCGTGAAGTCGCCAGACACGCCGGCGCGCTGAAAACGCAGCAAGTCGCAGACGCCGTCCTTCTCCCAAACGTAGTCGAGGTCGAAGGCGTCCTTGAGCTTGTTGGCCATGTGGTCGACCGCAGCGCGCGCGTCGGCCGGAGTCTTGCAGTGTTCGCGGCGGATGACGATTTCTTGCATGAGCGTCCTTCTCTAATTGGCTTAGCAGTCACCTGACTTCCGCGCACAGCGAGCGGAAGGCGGCGTAGCGGCGCGGGTCGATGTCGCCGCATTTGAGGGCCGCGTGTACGGCGCAGTCGGGTTCGCGGTCGTGCCGACAGTTGCGAAAACGGCATTGCCCAAGGAGCGGCCGCAGTTCCAGGAAAGCGTGTTCGACGGCCTCTATCGACAGGTGACGCAGGCCGAATTCCTGCAGGCCAGGCGAGTCGATCAGCGCCGAGTCCGCATTGAGGCGGTAGAGCGTGGCATGCGTCGTGGTGTGCTTGCCCGAATCAAGCGCCGCCGATATTTCGCGGGTCGGCGCGTTGGTGCCGGGGATTAGTGCATTGGTCAGCGTCGATTTGCCCATGCCGGACTGGCCGACGAGGACGCTGGTGTGACCGGCAAGGTAGGGGCGCAGGGCGTCGACGCCTGCGTGCGCACAGATCTGCAGCACCGGGTAGCCAAGCTTCAGGTATGGGGCGAGCGCGGCGACGGCAGGCGCCATGCGCTCGACGAGATCGCACTTGTTAAGCACGATCAGCGCCTTGATGTCCTGGCTTTCGGCAGCGGCGATGCAGCGCGCGATCAGCTCGTCGGAGAAGGAGGGCTCGGTGGCGACGACGATGACGATTTGCGTGACGTTAGCGGCAATCAGCTTCTGCTTGTATTCGTTCGAGCGGTAGAGCAGGGTGCTGCGCGGTGCCACCGTATCGATGACGCCCTGTGCGTCGCCCGTGCGCATGACCACGACATGGTCGCCGCAGGCTAGATCGCTTTTCTTGCCGCGCGGGAAACAGAGCAGCGTTTCGTTCGCTACGGGAGGCGTGAGTTCCACCACATATTGTCGACCGTGCGCGGCGACGATGGTGCCGGCAAGCTTCGCGTTGTTGCCGCCAGTTGCCACGCCACTCGTGCTGCCGGGCTTCATGCGTCCTGCAGTCGGGCAATGCGCAGCGCGGCGGGCGGGTGCGAGTCGTAGAACAGCGAGTGCAGCGGGTCGGGTGTCAACGTGGAGGCATTGTCTTCGTAGAGCTTGACGAGCGCATGCACCAGATCGCCCGCCGAGGCATGCGTCGCTGCGTAGCGGTCAGCCTCGAACTCGTTGCGGCGCGAGAGCAGGCTCATCAGCGGCGTTAGCAGAAAGGTGAAGACCGGGACGACGAGGAAGAAGAGGATCAGCGCCAGTGTCGTGTTTTGCGCCTGCATGCCCAGACCATGGAAAAACCATGACGCGTCGATCAGCTGACCGAGTGCGGCAAGACCGGCAAGCGACATGGCAAAGAGCAGGGCGATGCGCTGGATCACATGACGGTGCTTAAAGTGGCCAAGTTCGTGCGCCAGCACAGCTTCTACTTCGACCGGTTGCAGGCGCGCCAGCAGCGTGTCGAAGAAGACGATGCGCTTGCTCTTGCCGAAGCCGGTGAAGTAAGCGTTGCCGTGGCTCGAGCGCTTCGAACCGTCCATCACGAAGAGTCCCGAGCTAGCGAAACCGCAGCGCGTCAGCAGCGCCTCGATACGGGCTTTGAGCGGTGCGTCGTCGAGTGGCGAGAACTTGTTGAAGAGCGGCGCGATCCAGCTCGGGTAGATGAAGAGGATCAGCAGATTGAAGGTGCACCAGAAGAGCCACACGTCGAGCCACCACAGGTTGCCCATCTTCGCCATCAGCCACAGGACAGCGAGGATCAGCGGCGTGCCGATGGCAGCGCCGAGGGCGGTTTGCTTGAGGAGGTCGGCGAAAAACAGCTTGAGCGTCATCCGGTTGAAGCCGAACTGTTCTTCGATGACGAACTGGCGATAGAGCGAGAACGGCAGCTCGACGACGCCGGAAACAGCCATCACGCTGAAGATCAGTGCGACGCCGTAGGCGAGGCCGGCGAGCCGCACGTTCCAGAAGTCGTGCAGCGTCTGCAGCCCGCCGCCGAAGGTGAAGGCAAGCAGGACGACCACTTCGGAAACGAGTGCCAGCCGGCCGAAGCGGGTGCGGCTCACGGTGTAATCGGCGGCCTTTTGATGGGCGCCCAGTTCAAGGCGGCCGGCGAATTGCGCCGGAATCGCCGCACGGTGAGATAGCACATGCGTGATTTGGCGCTGCGCCAGCCACAGGCGAAGCCCGACCATGAAACACAGGGCGGCAAGGAAAGTGTACGAGAAAGTATTGGTCATCGGGCTGTGACAGAATATCGTTTTTAAGAATTTGGACAGATTATATGGCACAGGACGCAAATCACCTCGTTTGGCTGGATATGGAAATGACCGGCCTGGAGCCGGAGCGCGAGCGCATCATCGAACTGGCGATGATCGTCACCGATAACGATCTGCAGACCGTCGCTGAATCGCCGGTCTGGGTCGTGCATCAACTCGACACCCAACTCGACGCGATGGACGACTGGAATAAGAAGACGCACGGCCATTCCGGCCTGGTCGAACGGGTTCGGGCGTCAAGCATGGACGAAGCCGCAGTCGAAGCCGCCGCCCTGACGTTCATGCAGCAATACGTACCGCAACGCGCGAGCCCGATGTGCGGCAATTCGATCGGCCAGGACCGCCGTTTCATGGCGCGCTACATGCCGTCGCTGGAAACCTGGTTCCATTATCGCAACCTGGATGTGAGCACGCTCAAGGAACTGTGCCGACGCTGGAAGCCGGAATTGGCCAAGGGCTTCGTCAAGAAAGGCGAGCACACAGCGCTGTCGGATATCCGCGAGTCGATCGAAGAGCTGAAGTACTACCGCGAACACTTCATCAGGCTCTGAAGCGCCCACCCAATGCGCGAGGGGCTCCACGCAATCCGCACTGGTTCGCTTGCGAACCTTTTGGCCCTAGGCCATGCTGCGCGAAGGCAGCGCCGACCGGATTGGCTGGAGGGGGACAGCGCCCGGCGCG
>Ga0209125_1001574_pt1 | contig 20565 bp, 13 predicted proteins | sample BarGraIncub1131A_FD_184503 | JGI IMG/M metagenome (GOLD analysis project Ga0209125, IMG submission 184503) | Arctic peat soil microbial communities from Barrow, Alaska - Barrow Graham LP Incubations 11-31A (SPAdes) (version 2) | ecosystem: Environmental > Terrestrial > Soil > Wetlands > Peat...
CAATTCTACGCCATGTGTGGCCTACCAGAGGACAGCAAAACGAACAAAACGGATGCCTTCGAGTACATCATTACGGTTAAAAACCTGTTGTCGGCACAAGCTGACAGCGCGGCACTGTTGAAAAACATCATCAATGATGCTGCCGCCAAGGTGCAAACCTCACTGTACCCTCTTTCCAAGAGAACGCTTGGAACCATGTCCACGTACAAGTATGACGAGCAGGCCAAAACGATTGAGTTCTACTTTGAATTGAAGGAGCTGCCTATCAGTAGCAGTGCGGTGCAACTTGTTTATAGCATCTGCAGAAGCATTATCGTGAATGGCGCTTTGTCGAAATGGTACACAATGGCAAATATTACGGACGATAAGAACGAAGCTAAGGCAGAACTGGAAATGAACATCACCTCGCTTTCCTACGTGATCGAGGACCGACTGCGCTTCATTGGACTGTTTGACCAACTATTCTTGGAGTCCATTGTCATGATACGTCAAAAGATGCTCGGATATACGAAAAATATGGAGGAGTCTGATTTTGAAATTCTAGGTGATTTGGCAATTCTTAAATTCATACATGCCGACTGGGAAGCCTCTGCCGACAAGTCCATCAACTACATGTCGCTCTTGACGGACAACATCAAGGATGCAATCTACCGCTATGTCCTGAAAGAATGGTGGAGGATTTCAGACAACAAGGAGTTTGAAGCCGATTTCGTCAATTTCCAGAATGCCATCAATGCCGTGGAAGGGTCGCTATCGCGCAGACGGAAGCCCGTCATTCGTCCATTGTCGTGGTTTTAATCAAACCACACGCAAACAAAGAAGGGGCCTTAAAAAAGCCCCTTCTTTTATTTATACACCATGCCGTTTTATCTGGGCTTGTCTCCGTAACGTTCATCTGTAAGAAATTCCAGACCGTCGAGCCTCGTTCCGTAGAAAGGCTTACCGGCAAACACCACGCGAAAGTATTTGCAGGTTACAGGAAACAGATCGGTGGAAATATCGTGCTGGCTGCCCATTCGGTCCACACCTCCAATGAATTTCCATGATTCGCAGTCCTGTGAACCGAACACCATTAGCCTGAAAATCCTTTCATTCTGAACAATGTCCGTGTACCCGTAAACGGTAACCGTTCCATCGTTGGCAATGTTACCCGTCGTAATCTCCCCACGCAGGTATGCCTTTGTGAGTTTCTTGAAGGCCGTGGAGCCGAATTTGATAGGCCGACTGACAAGCAGGGTATCCAAAGGTAGCCCGTTTGTGTTCATGTCATGGATTGATAAGGATTCCGTAGATTCCATTATCCGGTACAACTTCGGATAGAAGGACACAAAAGAGCCTATTCCGATGGTTGATTTGTGCCAGTTTCCAGTAATGACATTTAAGACAAAGCATACCCTTTTGCCGATAGGCGTAAACCCAGATAAAACAACCTCGTCCTCATGATGGTTATACCCAATGGCGCATTTTTCAAGAAACGATTCAAAGAAATCATCAAATGAATAATCGGTAAGGCTATCCACTAGCATTGCTATGCGGCTGTTATTGACCGCAACCTGAAATTGTGACTCCACTATAAGGTTATCCCTCCAAACACCCCTAAGGCTATCCGATAGGTTTCTGGTGGTCGTTCCTGATATTACCATCAATCCTTTCTCGGTCGGAAACACAACACCGCTATTGAGGGGCAGTATCCCGTCTTTATTCACACATACGTCTCTGGGGCCATCTACAAGCCGCGTATAGAATGTGGTCGTTCCCACCTCCAATAACTGGATGCCTTGTTTTGTGAAAACATATAATGGATTCATGCCAAAGGCGGTGCCCTCGCTAACCGACTCGTTTATTGAAGCCATTCCTACGATCTCCCCATTGGCTTCATAGGTATTTACAGCATCAAAGTACAAAGGGTTATAAACCTTAGACACTTTCAATTTTGCAGGGGTGACCTCATAGGCCACCGGAAGTGCTGCCACCTGCAGGGCCGTTTTCCCATTCACATCAGATACGATGCCGGTAGCGGTGTACGTTGTTTTGTTTACCTCGATGTACTTATAATTCGGGTCGATATAGTAAGCCAGATTTAATAGGGCATGAGGTTTCAGAAGAAAGGTTTTATGCTTACAGAAGGTGTCCGTTGTGTCCATAAGCCATACGGTAATGCTTTCGGCCCTTGCATCAGGATATGACAGGTAGGGCGTTATGTAGTTCCCAACGTACTCCCAAGCAATCGGGTCTGAATACACGTTACGAACACCGTCCGAAGTCCTAATGCGTGTTTCGGTCATTGCAAATTCGTAATTCGTCCTCCAGTAACTATCAGTAATAAAACAGAAATCTCCATCATTATAATCCAGAGAAACACTCTCTCCAACATATCGGCTAACCTTTATATATCGGAAGTACGGTACAGCGGTCAGGACCGTTTCATTACTGCTATTACGAACACCTGAAATTGACATAAAAACGTATGACCCACTGTACATGCAGTATCTTTCATATCCTTTGAGGTGGGCTACCCCATTTGGTGGAATCGCCATATATCCAGTAATCAATGAATTTCCAGTAGAGCCAACCCTTGCGACAATCGAACCATTGTCACCCAGTTCGGTGGTGGTGCATAACGATATATTGCCATAGGTCCTAAATGAGTTGCTTGCTTTTACGCCAACACCTGAAAGGGCATGGCCCTTGAAAAGCTTTGTCTTAATGCTCCCGATATGCAACTTTCCGTTATACATGAATGTAGATTTGGGAATCATAGCGTTATGTGAAAAGGAATCGTCTGGTAGCATTTCGTTTGTGGCCAAGTTGTCACGGGTTCCCTTTGTGTCAATAACCGAGCCTAAATCCCCTTTTGCCAGTTCGTCGAGCGAGAGAGATTTTATCTTGTAGAAAAGGGAAGCGTCTGCCATATTTTTTACAAAATCCTTTTTGTCAAAAAACTCGTACAGGGCTGTGCTTACGTGGCCATAAGTAACGCCTTCAATAGTCCGTTTGGGTATCTTTGCATCGTTTGCGTCCAGTCCGGTTGATAAGCTGTGCATGTGTTTGAAATCATAGTCGCCTCGAACGATCTGTTGTGAAACGAAAATGTCCACACCTGAAATGATACCCTTAAGATTTGACAACCCGAAGATAGGAGGGAAGGCGATCTTTAAATTATAGAAGGACAGGAAATACAATTCAATACCGGATGCTCTGATAATGAACTCCTCCTCGCTTATGCCTCTGGGAGGAACGATAAGGATAGGGGCGGAGTGCATTATGTAATTTCCGTCAAACAGCTTGACCGCATATCTGACGTATCGGACACCGTGCAGCCATCCGTATTCGTCAGCCATGGCGTGTGTTGTATTTACTGCGGCTCTTATGTAATCATCCATGATAAGCCTAACGGCTTCATCGGCTGAATTAAAATCAAAGGTGGGCACAGAGGGGGCTGTCGAGGACGATGATTTAATTTTCTGGAGATAGAAGTCGCTTCCAAAGGTTGCTTTCCAGTCGCTACAATATGCCGACATCATATCCGCTTCAATGTATTCTGGTTCAGCGTTGGCCGCCTTTAAGGAAGGGGTGAATTTCAGTTCAGGAAAAATGTTGTCAAACGGAAGGACCATATACGCGCCATCCTTGAAGAAAATGTATGTTATGCCCGTATCGTTGGTTACGATCAGGATATTACCCATCTGTTCAATGTTGGTAAAATTAGTAACGGGCGCAATCTTGATAGTCTCGGACGTTGTTACGGTCTGGGCTATGCGCTTAGTAAATAGTCGGTTATTGGTGGTGGCAAACCAGAAAACGGCAGTAGCTGAAAGCCCTATCCAGTTCTCATAGGTTCCGTTGCGGTGTACGAACACCTTCTTGTAGGGCGCACCGGCCATTGAAAACACTTCCTTGGTATCAAACGTAGGTTGCAGGGAGCCATCCTTGTGCCGCCAGTTTGTTAATTCGCTCATATCGCCATCCAGACATACGTTGCCGCTTGTGGAATGGGTAATACCGTTTAAGGGTACGTTCACCTTCTGCATAATGGATTTTTTTTTGCAGGTAAAGATAAACTTGTGAGGTATTTGCAACCCGTTAATATGTTGAAATGTGAAAATGTGGACAATAATCTGTAAGAAACTCAGGACTGCAATGAATGCGTCGTATTGATGTCCACAGAATAATTTTCGGGTGCATTCTTCAATGTTTCCGTTTATTGAAAGGACAAGCGTTGTTATTGATTATAAGGATTTTCGTAGCATGTCGCTAAACATGAATATTTTGTACACAAATTAAAAATAAAGTTGTAACATTGCTATGTTTTTTCTGCTCAGATTTATGTGGGTTTTATAAGTTAGTGACTGAAAAAAGGCAGGGAAATGGATTTTTAAAACACACCTATAAAATATTACCCTTTAAACTTAAAGAAGGCCTTTCTATGAATACTATCAAACAAACTCAAGCAGGTAAGCCAAAACATAGTATTATTCAACGATTAACTGCGAATGCTCATCGAATTGAACTTCTCACAAAATCAATATATTCGCAATTCCTAACGCTCCTGCCATTATACGTGTGTTATGGCTAAGTTTAGAACCGGTCATTTTGGTTACTGCAATTTTGAAACAAACATCCAAGAGAAAGACGCGTCAATTTGAGCGGTGGAAAAATCAAGAAGGGTTGATTTGAGACTTCGGTTTCGGCCGATAGAGAAAGACGTCTGAGATTTAATTTCTGCAATAGTGAATCAAACATCTTGGAGAAAGATTATTTTTGAATCAAAGAAAGAGAATTGAGACTGCGATTTTGGTAAGAAGCAATACAAAAGACACGTTGAATGGGTAACATACTGATAACTGGAGCAACTGGAAACATTGGATCTGAGGTTATCCGCTATTTGTACAAGAATGATACATCAAATAGGATAATTGCTGGTGTTAGGAATATTGAGAAAGCAAAAAAAGTGTTTGCGGACTATCCTAAACTAGAGTATGTTCATTTTGATTTTGAGGATTCTGATACTTTTGATGGTGCTCTGACAGATATTGACAAGGTCTTTCTACTACGACCACCGCATATATCAGATATTGACAAATATTTTAAACCCTTGATTTCAAGGATTAAGGAAAAAAACGTAAACGAGATTGTTTTTTTATCAGTTCAGGGAGCAGAAAAGAGCAAAGTGATCCCTCATAACAAGATTGAGCGATTGATAAGTGAGCATGGATTGGATTACATTTTTCTTCGTCCAAGTTACTTCATGCAAAATCTGACAACGGCTCTAATTGGAGATATTAAAACAAAACGAGAGATTATTTTACCATCGGGATCTGCAAAATTTAACTGGATTGACATCGATAATATTGGAGAGGCAGGAGCAATTCTGCTTGACAAATTTGATGATTATAAAAATCAAGCATTCGAGATAACCGGATTGGAAAATGAAAGTTTTGCGGCTGTAACTTCGCTGATAAATAAAGCAATTGAAAATCCGATAAGATTCAGGAATGTCAATCCTTTCAGCTTTTACCGAATTAAGAAAAGTGATGGATTGGAAAAGGGGATGATTGTTGTAATGCTTTTGCTCCATCTTTTACCTAGATTTCAAAATGAGCCTAGGATTTCAGATTTTTTTGAGCAACTGACAAGTAAAAAGCCTACTGATTTAAAAACATTTATTGAAAGGGAAAAGAGACAATTTGAAAAATAGAGGCGATGTAGGTGGATGCAAATAAAAGAAAAACAGAAAGATAAGATTAGGGCATGCTAAGACGTGCACGATCAGATGAATGAAGAGCACCGAAAAAATAAGAATAAAAAAACCTAGCCATAACACCAGGTAAGCCACAGGCTGCCACTCAGGCGAAATACGCCTTCGTTCCGCCCGCGCCCTACCTACCCGTTAGCGGCTATAATAGAACGCGTCTATTAAGCTTTACTGCAATATTAGCAGCAAGTGTAGAAGCGCGTATTTTAACAGTTTTCGAATTTTTTTGATTGTAATTTAAGACTAAACTGATGAGTACATTTCGAATTCAACAAGTACTAGAGTTTCAAATATTATTTCCTGACGAAATACCTATGTCGCCAGTTGAATATATGAAAGGTGGAGGGAGAGATGTTATATTGAAATCTGCATTATTTTTACTTAGTCTCAAACCTGATTCAACAAGAGAAAAAGATAATCAAATATTTCTGAGTAAATTCTTTAGTAATGAAAATAATCATTTTGCAAGATATGTAGCAAATAGAATTCAAACACTAGAAAATGAAGGGATGTTTGTTTTAATTAATAATCCCCTAACCAGCCTTAAGTTATTTGAATACTTTTTCTCGAAAGATGAAGATGAGAAAACTCAGTCAGATGTTGATTTTGAGATTAATCTATTTAAAGCATATTTAGTTTTAAATTCAGAATTTGCTAGAGTTCAACAAAAGGCATTTAGCTCTACAGAGGGACTTGAATCAGAATTTCAACTTTCTATGATGATGTTTTGTGCAGAATACCCTTCATCTGATAAAACAAATTTTGATATAAAACAGATTTGGGGAACCCAAATGATTAAGTCTGTTTACCTTTTTAATTTTCTGGAGTCAAATAGTGTTACAAAGCCCTTATTAGATGCATTTCTTCTAAGTTTTGATAAACCAAATTGGCAGGAGTATTTAAAGGGACTACTCCCATTAGCGTCGCCAATTGTTTTAGGGGAGATTAAGGGACAAACTGATTTAGTTATCAAACCGGATGTTAATTTTGAAAAGAATTGTGCATTTATTGAGAAGCTAGTTATTAAAGAGGTTGATGTCCTTGAGGAATTTGATTACATAGCACTACGTTCAAAGCCATTTTTTAAGATAGAGGAGGGTGTGTATCGAATAATATTCAATCTATTTGTTGTAGAGAAGATTTTTAAAGGAGCATATTTCTTTCTAAATAAAATTAACGATGAATTACCAGAAGCGCAAAGGATCAGTGAATTTCGTAGCTTTTATGGCTTTGAATTTTCTGAAAAGATCTTAGCGTACAATGTTCTTGACAGCATATTTAGCAAATGTAAAATAAGATTTAATGGTCAAGAATTATCCAAACTAAAAATCGAGGGAGAACCTGATTATTATGTTCATAATGGTAATAATATCTTTATATTTGAATCAAAAGATTTTTTAATCAAAGCTATTAATAAAGAGTCGTTTGATTACAATATTTATTGTGAAGAATTTAAGAGGATACTTTATTTTGAAAAAAAACCTAACAATAAGATCAAGAAAAAAGCAATACTTCAAATCGTTAATAATATCAAAAGAGTTTTGATGAATGATTTCATTGCAGATACTGATTATCACTATAAGGATATAATTATTTACCCAATTTTAATTGTTCATGATCATCAATATGATACTTTAGGATTTAATACCCTTCTTAATAATTGGTTTAAATTTGAATTAAAGAAGTTGGAAGATGAAGGATTTTTTATACATCATATTAAACCTCTAACTGTTATAAATATTGATTCATTAATATACTTTCAAGCAGCATTGACAGAAGATGTTACATTAAATAAAGTAATTGATTCATATCATGATTTCGTTGAGAGAATAAAAATGAATCCCCTTTTTAATTCACAGCAAAATGAGTCTTTGATGATGTCAAAAAATATGCCTTTCGGATACTTTATTGATGATTTTTTTGGAAAAAGAGGGATTAGAAAAGTACCACATTTGTTTAAATTTGTAAGAGATTTATTATTTGTGGATAACTAGTTCATAAAAAAACACCTGCTGCTAACACCAGCTAAGCCACAGTAAACCAATGCAAGAACCGCACTATTCATCTTCTTCTAATCGATAAAAATTGATAAAATGGATCATATTGTATCTTTAATAATGTCATTCCCGATTAATTTAATCAGAAAAGTTATTTTGTTGGGAAAAGCTAACGATTATTACAGATTGTACATGGTTGGAGATTCAAGAAATGCTGTTAAAGTGGATCTTACAAGAGGTATAAAAGATAATTTTCGCGTGGTAAGTAAGTCAGGAATACCAAATGGTCAATTAGTTCAAGAATTACTACCGCAATCAGCCTTAAATTTATTGATGGATGATTTTTATCTTAACGGAAAATATCCACCCAAAAAAGAATTGGTGGATGTTTTGAAATATCTCTTTGAATTATCAGATTTTCATGGCGTTAAATCTAGGATTGATAAGAATTCCTTTTCTTCATGGCTTATTAAACAAATTGGTCGTGATGATTATATAGGAGATTTGGCAAGCCATTTGAAGCGTAGTTATTATTTCTGTGGGATTGAGTCAACAGATCAAATTATAGAGTGGGTAAGTGAAATATCATCATTTTCACATTGGCAAATAAATTCTTTAGAGGAAGTAGATAAAGAGGGGCTAGTAAATCCATTATTGGTTCTAACACTTGCACAAATGGAATTTGATATTTATACAAAAAAGATAATATTGAATAAGTTTGCTATAAGGAATAGTGATGGATATGTGTATTTTCTTAAAAGAATGGATCAGGATTCATCAATTAAAATTGGCCGGGCTAAAAATATTTTTAAAAGAATATCTCAACTAGAGACCTCTTTACCGTATGATCTTCATTTGATTGGATATATTGACACAGATAATGATGTTAGTCTTGAAAAGAAAATTCATAATGAATATCGAGAAAAAAGAGAAAAAAGAGAATGGTTTTCGATTTCAGAAGAAGACGCCATAAATATTATAAAAAAATATAATGGTAATATTGATTAAGATTCTCTGTTTATATGTGTTCTCATAACATTAACATTCTATATTAACAATTGTACCAAATTTACTACCATGATAAAACAAATCTATTCGGTGATCGCCATTAGTTGCTTACTATTGTTAATGTTATCAATTTTCGATAGTTGTGTACAGGAAGAGACTTTTTCCAAAGCAGCTGTTGAAACTAGTCAGGTTACATCAATAACTGAGGCCACTGCTACCTGTGGTGGAATCATAACAACCGATGGAGGGGCAGATGTTACTACACGTGGCGTTTGTTGGGGTACTTCGCCAACTCCGACCATTGAAAATGATACTACTATTACAGCTTCTGGAACTTCTGCTTTTACAAGTTCAATAAAAGGATTGTCACCCGGTACAATCTATTACGTCAGAGCATATGCTGTGAATAAAGGTGGAGTTGCTTATGGACTTAATGTGACCTTTACAACGAAAACTTTTTCAATAACAACCAAACCAATAGCGAAATCATTAGATACCGTCACCTCAGTAATTTGTGGTGGAAATATCATTTCTAATGCAGATAGTAGTGGTTTAACGGTTACAGCGCGTGGTGTTTGTTGGAGTACATTTCCCACACCTACAACAGAAAATAGTAAAACTACTGATGGAGTTGGTGGAGGTAGTTTCTCAAGTAACATTGATGGTTTGACGGTTTCTACAACTTATTATGTTAGGGCTTATGCCACCAATTGTGTTGGTACTATTTATGGGAATGAGGTGACTTTTACCACTCAAAGTGGAGTAGTTAACTTGACGACAACTGAGGCATCCGCTATTACATACAACACCTCAAAAAGTGGTGGGACGATATCCTCTGATGGTGGAGCGGCTGTAACAGCTCGTGGTGTTTGTTGGAATACAACTTCGGCACCAACTATTAATAATTTCAAAACAGTCAATGGAAGCGGTACTGGCACTTTTACCTCAAATATTACTGGATTAATTCCTGGTACGACTTACTATATACGAGCCTATGCATTAAATAGTGCGGGAATATCGTATGGTAATGAGTTGATATTTACATGTTTGAGTAGATCTGGAACAGTAACCGATATTGAGGGTAATGAATACAATTATATTACAATCGGCACTCAGGTGTGGATGGTTGAGAACTTGAAAACCACGAAATACAATGATGGTACATTCATACCTTTAGTAATTGACGGCACAGCATGGTCAAATCTTTCAACTCCCGGCTACTGTTTTTACAACATAGATGCTTCCAATAAAACAACTTACGGAGCCTTATACAATTGGTATACGATAAATACAGGCAAACTTGCCCCCAATGGTTGGCATGTACCCACGTATGTTGAATGGACAACACTTCAAAACTACTTGATAGCCAATGGCTTCAATTACGATGGTACCACTACCGGCAATAAAATTGCTAAATCCTTAGCCTTCAATTCTCTCTGGAGTACAGACACAGGGGTTGGTACTATTGGTAATGATTTAACAAAAAATAATACTTCCGGCTTTGCAGGTCTTCCAGGTGGTAACCGCTACTACGATGGAACATTCAATTACGTTGGTCGTGGCGGTTACTGGTGGAGTTCTACTGAGAACAATACAAACAACGCTTGGCCTTTCTACATGTACTCCTTCAGTAGAGGTACCGAAAGAAACAACGAATATAAGCAGTATGGGTGCTCTGTCCGTTGTGTCCGCGATTTCTAATATGTTGCCTATTTGAATATTTAATTAAAAACCGCTTTGCAGTCGAATTTTGAAATAAGATAAAAAATTACAGCCGCTAACATCAGCTAAGCCACAGTAAACCAATGAAATACATTGGTTTCCCGCGCCCTAGCTACCCGTTAGGCGTAATGCTACAACCCGTATTTCAAAGTTCATTGCACTTTGCAAAATTCATTAATAAATTAATACTATGAGTTACGAATCTAAACCACTTGAATTATCATTGCTGAGTGTAAATATTGAGAATCCACGATTTGAGATGGTTGGAAACCAAAGAGAGGCTATTGCTCAGATGATAGAGGATCAAGGTACAAAACTGGTTAAATTGGCACAGAATATTATTGACAATGGATTAAACCCATCTGAGTTGGTTTTAGTTACACCACATGAAAAAACGGAAAATCAATTTAATGTGTTAGAAGGTAATCGAAGGATATGTGCATTAAAACTTATGGCCAATCCTGATTTGATACCTGAAAAGAATAAATCACTATTAATTTCGTTTAAGAAGCTAAGTGAACACTTTTACAAAAATCCAATTACTGCAATTCCATGTGTGATTTTCTCAAATGAAAGTGACGCATATAGATGGATTAAGCTTAAACATACAGGGGAAAATGATGGAGTAGGAGTTGTATCATGGGATGCGCAACAAAAAGCTCGATTTGATGAGCGTGTTGAGGGAAAATCTTCATATGCAATACAAATAATTGATTTTCTTAAGAATCAGAATATTAGTGAAGAATTGAAAAAAGAATTACCAAACTTGCCATCATCCAGTTTTCAGCGGCTAATAACAGATCCTGATTTTAGAAAAACGGTAGGACTTGAAATTAAAGATCAGAAAGTTTTTACGAATCTGCCAGCAGAAGAAGTTGTAAAATCCTTGACAAAAGTGATTAAAGATTTGTTAAGAGAGGACTTTACAGTTAAAGAAATTTACTATAAAGATGATAGATTAAATTACCTTGAGACCTTTAAACCATCTGAATTACCAAATAAAACAACTACATTCAAAGAGAGTTGGGAGCTTACAAAAAATAATCCTCCTTCGAAAGTAAATACTATTGCTGCAGCTGCTAAATCCACGAAAAAGAGTTCAAAACCTCTTTCCACCTCAAGAAATTCAATAATACCAAAAAGTTGCATTATCCATATTAATCAACCTCGTGTAAATAAAATTTATCGAGAACTAAAGGATTTAGATTTGAGAGAGTTTTGTAATGCTGGAGCTATTACATTCAGAGTTTTCATAGAGTTGAGCATTGATTCTTTTATCGAGGAACAAAAAATAGTTGCTGTTACAAAAGATGACAAGTTGAGAAGGAAAGTTGAAGAGGTTGCAAACTTTCTTGAAAAGAATGGTCATCTCGATAAACATAAATTAAAAGCAATACGAAATAGTGTTGCCAATAACACAAATATCTTATCTATTGAGACGTTCAATTCATATGTTCATAACAAAGATCTAAATCCAGTTGAGAACGAACTAAAAGTAGCATGGGATAATATTGAAAATTTTATTGTTAAATTGTGGGAATTAATATAATTGTATGGATTTTCTATCGCCATTAAGATACCCTGGAGGTAAGGGTAAGTTGTCAAAATACATTGAGTTACTTTATAATCGTAACTATTTAAACGGAGGGCACTATGTAGAGCCATATGCAGGAGGTGCTTCAGTGGCATTATCATTGCTTTTTAATGAATATGCATCCGTAATTCATATAAATGATTTTGACTATTCGATTTTTAGTTTTTGGAGTTCTGTAATTAATCAACCTGATGAATTATGTAAAAAAATATGGGATACTCCTGTGAGTGTTTCTGAATGGAAGAAACAAAAGAATATTCAAAAAAATCAACATGATTTTGATTCATTGGAAATCGGATTTTCTACATTTTTTTTAAACAGAACAAATAGATCTGGCATACTAAAAGCTGGCATTATTGGTGGCTTTGAGCAAAATGGTGAATGGAAAATTGATGCAAGATTTAACAAGACGGATCTTATTAAACGGATTAAGAGAATAGCACTATTTAAAAATAGAATTAAAATTTATAATCAAGATGCTGTTGAATTAATTCCCCAAATTGTAAAGGAACTCCCATCTAATTCACTAATTTATTTTGATCCGCCTTATTACAAAAAGGGGCGCGATTTGTATATTAATTTCTATAACCACGACGATCATGAAAAAATTTGCAAAGTGATTAATAATATTAGTGACGTCAAGTGGATTATATCATACGATAATGTGAAGCAAATAAGGGATTTATACACGAATTTTCGACAAACGACTTTTGATATTAATTATCATGCTGGAAACGCAAGTAAAGGATCAGAGGTCTTTGTTTTTAGCGATAATTTGAGAGTCCCCGATTTAGAGAGTCCAACAGATAAAGTTGCGATCAAGCAATTATATCTTAATTCTGAATTTGCAATTTGATAAAAATATACTGTAATTCTTCTGATTACTAGATGTAATTATTCTGCTTGTTAATATAAAGATTATTAACAAGCACTACGCCTAACATCAGCTAAGCCAGAGTGACTCCTCAGCGCTTCGCGCTTCGTCGCACCGCGCCCTGGCTACCCGTTAGCACTAATCGTAGAACCCGTAGGTTTAGTTTTCTGCAATTGATTGATTAATAGAAAGAAAGAGCGGTCACGGCATGTGGTGATTTATAGGAAAGACCTTCGGCAGCGGTCGACTTCTGACTTTTCAAGTTCAATGGAAGTTATAAATAGGTAATTTGAATTTCTGCTACTTTCACATATAACCAGTTCAATACCACCCTCCAAGACATAGAAAGACGTTCCATCTTCCCGATGTCTTTCCTTGTAATCAATAATTGTAACCATTTCTGAAAGTTTTTGAGTTGAAAAAACCCCTGAACAAAGACTGGATGAATTTCAGTGATAAGGTATTTTTAAATAAATAAATTCCCTCTGAAAATTGCCATCACCATTTAGGGTACGGAGATGCTTTCCCCGCAAAGATGAGTGAGTGTATTGAAGTTGGGTCTTTTACGTAAGAATTTTTTATAATTATTTTTCCAGAAAAAATTATAACTTTGGTGTTATATACAGAGAATCGTTTGGGTTGATAATAAATAAGTTCAGAAAAAATGGCAAAGATAGAGGCGAAAAAACTGATAGAGCAATACGAACATACCGATAAAGTAAGGGCAAATAATCCTCAAGTTGGTCTTGTTACTCCCCAAAGTGACCCCGATACAGGCGAGAAAAAAACATATCAATTCGACCCTCACCTCGACCCACAATTACAATGGGCTGGTAAAGCTGAACATACAAGTTTTAAAGTGCCAACAGTAAGTTTGCATGTACACGAGCGGATTGACCCAAACTCGATAATTCAAACCGTAAAAAAGGAACATGAAGGCACCAAACAAATGTCGTTGTTCGAAACCAACGAAAAGCCTTTGCGTGAAGCAATTGACTTTTATAAACACAAAGAAAATTGGTCGAATCGACTCATTGCTGGCGACAGCCTTTTGGTCATGAACTCCTTATTGGAAAAAGAGGGCATGGCAGGAAAAGTGCAAATGGTGTATTTCGACCCACCTTACGGTATTAAATACGGCAGCAATTTTCAACCTTTTGTAAACAAACGCGATGTAAAAGACGGCAAAGATGATGACCTTTCTGCCGAACCCGAAATGATTAAAGCTTTTCGGGATACTTGGGAATTAGGCATACATTCTTACCTTACTTATATGCGTGATAGATTACTACTTGCACGTGAATTATTAAGCGATACCGGGAGTGTATTTGTGCAGATTAGTGATGAGAATATGCATCATGTTAGGGAGATAATGGATGAAATATTTGGGGTTAACAGCTTTGTTTCAACTATTTATTTCCAGACAACGAGTGGCTTTGCAACAAAAGGACTTACAAGAATCGGAGATTTAATTCTTTGGTATGTTAAAGATTATGATTTGTTTAAATTCAATCAACTGTTCATTGACCAACAGTTAGAAATTGGTGAAAAAGGTTATTCGTGGGTGCAAATGCCAAGTGGAGAAATGCGAGGAATGAAAAAAGAAGAAAGAGAGAACCCATCTTTGCTTCCGAAAGGCTCCAAATTTTATAAAGCAGGTAATATTAAGTCACAAGGTAAAACAAATTCCCCTCAAGATTTTGAGTTTGATGGGAAAATTTACCATCCAGGACCAAATCATCATTGGAAAACCACAGTTGAGGGTCTGCAAAATTTGACGATAGCAAACAGAATTCATAAAGCTGAAAACAGTATTCAATTTGTAAGATATATTGATGATTTTCCTTTCACACAAATAACAAATGTTTGGACAGATACTGGAACAGGGAGCTTTTTAGATGACAAAAAGTTTGTTGTTCAGACTTCCCCTAAGGTTATAGAGAAATGTGTTTTAATGACCACCGACCCCGGTGACCTTGTACTTGACATTACTTGTGGAAGTGGCACAACCTCTTATGTAGCTGAACAATGGGGACGGCGTTGGATAACTTGTGATACTTCAAGGGTAGCATTGACATTAGCGAAGCAGCGCTTGATGACAGCTGATTTTGATTATTATAAAATGGCACATCCTAAAGAAGGCGTAGGCAGCGGCTTTGAATATAAAACCGTACCCCATATTACACTTAAAAACATAGCTAACAACGAACCGCCTGCAATAGAAACATTATACGACCAACCTTTGGTTGAAAAAAGCAAAACTCGTATTTCAGGACCTTTCACTGTAGAAGCTGTTCCTGCACCTTATGCTAAAAGTTTTGACGATTTAGAGAATGACAACAACGGTTCAGATACTTCTATTGCACGCACAGGCGAAACCCTTCGTCAAAGCGAGTGGCGAGATGAATTGTTGAAATCGGGTGTTCGTGGTAAAGGTGGCAATATTATCCAATTTACAAGGGTTGAGCCTTTGTCGGGAACAAAATATATACAAGCTGAAGCAGAAACGAGGGAAGATACGCCTAAAAAAGTATTGGTGGTGTTTGGTCCCGAACATGCACCGCTTGAGCAACGCATGGTTGAGAATGCATGGCAAGAGGCAAGAACTTTGAAACCAGATATGTTGTTGTTTTGTGCATTCCAGTTCGATGAAGAAGCCGCCAAAGACATTGACGAGCTTACGCCTTCTATTGCAGGTATGCAATTGCTAAAAGCACAAATGAATGCCGATATGCTTACCGACGATTTACGCAAAAATCGCAGCAGCAACGAAAGTTTTTGGTTGGTTGGTCAGCCCGATGTAAAAGTACATAAACTTGATAAAGGCAAAGTACAGGTTGAAGTAATGGGTTTCGATTATTACAACCCCAAAACAGGAAATGTTGATAGTGGAGGTAAAAAGAATATTGCTATGTGGATGCTCGATACAGATTACGATAACCGTTCATTGTTTCCCTCGCAGGTATTTTTTCCAATGTCCGGTAGCGGTGAAGGTTGGGACAAGCTGGCTAAGAACCTGAAAGCAGAAATTGATGAAGAAAAAATGGAATCGTTCAAAGGCACGGTTTCATTGGAGTTTGTTCCGGGCAACTGCATTGCGGTAAAAATTATTGACGACCGTGGCATTGAATGTTTACGAGTAATAAACATGTAGTGCATTATGGCAACAAGTATAGAAAAACTTATCATAAACAGCCCTCATGCAGAACCTACTCAATATTGGTTTTACGATAGGGAAAACAGAGATTTCTACATTAAAGAAGGTCGTCGTCCGGCTGGATATGTTATGGCTACGCCAAATTCAAAAGCATTTGATGACCCGGGGATTTTTGTGGAAATCGACACCGTTAATCAAATTCGCCCTCGTGTAAAAGCATGGCGTGAAGCTAGCTATCCCGGAGTTACAGGCATTACCAAGAGACTTTTAGACCATTGGCAAGACCCCGAAGAACGCAAAGACCGCCGTTTTTTCTTTTGTCAACTCGAAGCCATTGAAACATTAATTTGGTTAACCGAAGCACCAGCAGCCGAACAAGTTGGCATCGATATAAAAGGCGACGGTGGCGAATTAGAACGTTGGTGTAGCAAAATGGCAACAGGTTCGGGCAAAACTATTATCATGTCAATGATTATTGCTTGGAACTTTTTGAATAAAGTTACCAACCCAACAGATGCACGTTTTAGCAAATATGCTTTGATAGTTGCGCCGGGCTTAACAGTTAAAAGCCGTTTACAAGTTTTACTCCCAACAAATCCAGAAAATTATTACGAAGAATTTAATATTGTTCCTGCTTCATTGATGGAGAAACTTCGTCAGGGTAAAATTATCATTCACAACTGGCATTCGTTGGCATGGGACACACAAGAGAAAATTGATTCTAAAATTGAAAAAGGGCAACTTCGCTCGGTTGATAAACGACAACGAATAGAAATAAGTGGTGAGGCGTATGTGAAACAAGTTTTAGGCGAAATGTCAAACGCCCGAAATATTATAGTATTAAACGATGAAGCTCATCATGCTTGGCGTGTAAATCCAGAAGCAGAAGGAAAATACCAACGCATTGGTTCAGAGAAAGACAGTGCCGAAGAAGCAACTATTTGGATTGGTGGATTAGACAGAATACATAAGCAAAGAGGTATTTTAAAATGTTATGATTTATCTGCAACTCCCTTTTCTCCCTCGGGTAAAAAGGCAGCCGAAGAATCTTTATATTCTTGGATTGTATCTGATTTTGGTTTAAACGATGCCATTGAATCGGGTTTGGTAAAAACCCCACGTGTGGTAGTTCGAGACGATAGCGAACGCACCAAAGAATTAAAATCAAGGCTATACCATATCTACATGGACGATGAGGTAAAAGACGACATCAACCGTAAAGCAGAAGAAACAGAACCATTGCCCGATTTAGTTATTAATGCTTACTATTTGCTTGGTAAAGATTGGTTAGAAACAAAAAAAAGTAGGGAAGAAGCTGGTCATAAAGTACCGCCTGTAATGATTACTGTAGCAAATCGTACCGAAACTTCATCTCGGATAAAATATGCTTTCGACCACAATCAAATATTGATACCCGAATTGTGTGTCCCCGAAAGAACTTTACAAATAGACAGTAACGTTTTAAACACGGCAGAAGCTGAAACCGAAGCTATACAAATTGTAGTTGAAACTGATGATGATAACGAAGAAGTCGCTCCAAAACTAACAAAGAAACAACAAGCAGAATTGCTTCGCCAAACCGTAGATACCGTAGGCAAAATGGGAGCACCTGGCGAACAGATTCAAAATGTAATTTCTGTCGGAATGTTGTCAGAAGGCTGGGATGCAAAAACGGTTACTCATATTATGGGGTTAAGGGCATTTTCGAGCCAGTTACTTTGTGAACAGGTGATAGGTCGTGGGTTACGTCGTGTGTCTTATGATGTTGGCGAAGATGGTTTATTTGAAGCAGAATATGTAAATATTTTCGGTGTCCCATTTACATTCCTTCCACACGAAGGAGGCGATGGGCCACCACCACCGCCACCACCACCCAAAACAAAAATTGAACCTGTTCAAGATAAAGTAGAACACGAAATTTCATGGCCAAATATTTTGCGAATTGACCATGTTTACCGTCCGAATTTGCAGTTGGATTGGAGTAAAGTCCGTACATTGGAGATTGACCCTTATGAATCAATTACCGAAGCAGAATTGTCAGCAATTATTTCGGGTAAAGCAAACGAAAAAGTAAAATCATTTATCGGATTAGAGCAAATTGCAGAGGATACAAGAGTACAAACCATAGTTTTTAAGATTGCTTCTACTATTTATAACTCGGAAAAACGCCCCGACTGGAAAGGAAGTAAGGAGGTCTTTTTAGCTCAAGTTGTACGATTGGTTCAGCAATTTATTGACTCAGATAAAATTACCGTAAAACATGATTTGTTCCATCAGGATAATTACAAACGGAAAATTCTTATCATTTTAAACATGAATAAGATTATCCAACACATCTGGACACAAATACGTACAGAGAATACAGAAAAACTCTCTGCTGTTTTCGATAAAGAGCGACCAATCCGTTCAACTGGTGATATGCGGACTTGGTATACCAGTAAACCTTGTGAATGGATTGAAAAATCTCATATAAGCCATTGTGTATATGACAGCGGTTGGGAAGCAAGCGAAGCTTATTTTTTGGAGAAATCAGATTTGGTTAAGTCTTTTGTTAAAAATGACCATTTGGGTTTCTTCATCTTGTACAACTTCAATGGGGTTATCAGAAAATACTATCCTGACTTCATGATTAGATTGGTTAATGGTGATTTCCTGATTATTGAAACGAAGGGTGTAGATAACCAACAAAACCAGACCAAAAGAGAATTTCTAAACGAATGGGTTAATGCTGTAAACACTCACGGAGGATTTGGCCGGTGGCATTGGGAGGTGTCCTTTCATCCTTCAGACTTGGAGCAAAAGATAAAAAATTCGCTCAACTAAAGGCACAGTCCATCTGAAAGTATAAACCCTACTATCTAAAAAATGATACTACTTAATGACATCTTAAAACTTGAGAACCTTGAAAATGTCAAGGTGCGTTTTAATTTGATGTTTAGTGATAATTGGAATCCAATAGAGCTATTTAGAAATGGCGAGGAACGTGTTATGCTTGATGGGCAGTATTGGAACTATAGCAAGAAATCTTTTAAAGAAGGACAAATCACGATTGGTTTTATCCCTATAAAAGGCAGTAAGGACCTATGGTTATTGTTCCATATAGGTAAAGTGACGAAAGACCTAAATATTTTTAAAGCAGTTGGTTATGAATTTTCCAACTTGCCTGAATATGATAAGTATCTTGGTAGGTTGATAATAAAGTATAAGAACAAATCTCAAACCATGATTCGTCTTGCTGAGTCTGTAATTAATGAGTGTGAGGTTGTTCAGATTTTACCTGATACCTTTGATAATGAACTATTTCCCGGTTATGATAAGGTGGATATTTCATGGGAAGACTTGAGGAGAGTTATCGACAAGGAGTCTTGGAGGACGGCATTAAAGAATCAAAAGGGTGTCTATTTGATTACTGATACTTCCAATGGAAAGTTGTATGTTGGCTCCGCATACGGAGAAGATATGATACTTAATCGGTGGCAATCATATATAAAGAATGGACATGGTTCGAATGTGGAACTTAAAAACCTGAATTTTGACCATATTAAAAGACACTTTCGATACTCCATCTTGGATATCTTTAAGTCCACAATAGATGACCAAACGATAATAGATAAAGAACTTTGGTGGAAAAGGGTCTTGCTAACTAGAGAATTTGGGTATAACAGAAACTAAAGATGATGGTCCTTCCAGAATCATTTACACAAAATCCTGGACAGTTCCACCTAAAGCCATAGGCAGTTTCTCCAAATCCTATAAATCCTTGCTCTTTTTCTTATAATGTGCGATTAGCAAGTCCAGCTCTACAAGCGAAAGGCAACAGATATTATGCTTTTTTATTTCAAGCATATCTGTCGCCTTCAAGCCTATCTTCTTAATCAGTCCTCGGCGATATCCCTGAATATTGCCTTCGTCAAACCGATTGCATGACCTACATTGAGCGTTGCAGTTGAACTCGTCGAACCTTGTGGACATATGCTTCCTGTTGACATAGTGTCCACAATCACAGGAATCATAAGTGATGATAGCATCACAGCTGATACATTTGCCGTAGCCAGCCAGCGTGTCTCTTTTCCTGATAAACTTCGAGAATATTTCATCGAGCCTTGCAACCTTTTTGCTTTTTTCTGATTTTGGCTTTTGTGTTTGCCCCCACATTAGAAGGGCAGGTCATCGGAACCTTCCGAGCCGTCTGAGTGAGCGAAGTCATCCTTCGTTGCAGCATTTTCTGGTTTGGACCCACCTGAGGCGGTTGCACGATTATCCTGTACGTGCATCAGTTTTGAAATCTCAACCAGAGTAGCATAGACTTCATCGGTAACTTCAATATTTTTCATTGTGACTTTCTTTTTAGGTAACAACTTTGCGCGATTGTGTTTTCAGGAACATAGGACCAACCGCAATCGCAAACGTAGGTCCTTAGAAATGGTTCCTTTTTTTGTCTGGTGGGCAAAACATTCG
>Ga0209125_1001578_pt1 | contig 20534 bp, 18 predicted proteins | sample BarGraIncub1131A_FD_184503 | JGI IMG/M metagenome (GOLD analysis project Ga0209125, IMG submission 184503) | Arctic peat soil microbial communities from Barrow, Alaska - Barrow Graham LP Incubations 11-31A (SPAdes) (version 2) | ecosystem: Environmental > Terrestrial > Soil > Wetlands > Peat...
TTCACAGCGTTATGGGATTACGATCGACTCTGTTTTCACTGGTTCGTTTACCCGTGTGAATCATCTGATGAACCCGGATTCTGAAGCAAGAAAATTCTGGCTGTAGTGGTTCAAAAATTTTTTTCTGCTTGCATCAAGACTCGGAGCTAAAAATGGAGGAAGCCACTTCGGTATTCTCAGCTTTGCGTCTCTAAACGACCCAGAAAAGAAAGAATATCTGATTCAGGAAGGTATTAAAAACTGGCAGGAACTTTCTTTCTATGTGCAGGATCTTGGATTTAATTCGCTGATTTTTGAACCGATGTCTGTACCTCGTGAAATGGCTTACAGTATTGAAGATACAATAGATTTAATGGATCGTGTTAATACGAATAGCGGTGTACCAATGCGAATCTGTTTGGACGTTGGACATGCACCGCATCCGGACCAAAGAGATCCATATCTCTGGATTGAGCGCCTAGGTGCTGTGTCGCCGGTTATTCACCTGCAGCAGACTGTATTGAATAAGAGTAATCACTGGCCCTTTATACCGGAATATAACGAGATTGGAATTATTAAGCCAGATAAAGTTCTGAAAGCTCTGGAAAAATCGGGAGCAACCGAAGCGCTTTTAATTTTTGAGATCAGCCATCGTGAACATATGGACAGTGACTATCGAATCATCGAAGACCTCAGGACGTCTGTGGATTATTGGAAACCGTTTATAGAATCAGAGAGGGCTCGGTCATGAAAGCATGTGTCTTACATGGAATCGGTGATCTCCGCTATGAAGACGTGCCCAGACCGGTTCCGAAATCCGGAGAGGTCCTGATCAAAATCATGGCTTCGGGGATCTGTGGTTCTGATATTGGACGGGTCTTTGTAAAAGGGACGTATCACTTTCCGACGATTCCCGGACACGAATTTTCAGGTAGAATTATTGAAGCCGGCGAAGGTGTGGATCCGGAACTGATTGGGCGAAAAACGACTGTTTTCCCGCTGCTGCCCTGTATGAAATGCTCTGCTTGTCAGATCGGTGAATATGGACAGTGCCAGAATTATAGCTATTTCGGGTCTCGATGTGATGGTGGATTTGCAGAATATATAGCTGTTCCTGTCTGGAATCTTGTGCTGGTGCCAGAGTCAGTGTCTTTTGAAGAAGCGGCAATGACAGAACCTTCTGCTGTTGCTATTCATGCACTCCGGCAGGCAGGTGTCGAAATCGGTGACCAGGTGCTGATCTTAGGCGCCGGACCGATTGGTCTGATGCTTGGCAAATGGGCGCAGATATGGGGCGCCGAGAAAGTTATGCTGATTGATATTGATAAAGATAAGATAGCATTTGCAAGAGCGCAGGGATTTCCCAATGTCTGCAATAGCTTGAAGATGGATCCGGATGCCTGGGTGATGGAACAAACAGGAACAAAGGGCGCCGATCTATCGATCGAGGGAACCGGTGTGTCTGCAGGACTCGAACAATGCCTGAAAAGTACCCGATCGTTCGGTAAAATTGTTGCTATGGGCAATCCTGCCGGAGAAATAAAGCTTTCACAAAATGGATATTGGGAACTGTTGCGTAAACAGCTGACTATAAAGGGCACCTGGAACTCGAATTATGTGTCACTTCCGAAAAATGACTGGACTTTAGCCATTCAAATGATGGAGCGGAAGACTCTCTCGATTACACCCTTTATCACACATCGTCTGAGCCTTAATGAAGTGCCAGGCGGCCTTGAAATGATGCGGAAGCATAAAGAATTTTATAATAAAGTTATGTATATCGAGGAGGAGAAATAATAAAATGAAAGCAGCAGTTTTTGAAGGACTTAATAAAATGATTGTCAAAGAGGTGCCAACTCCCGAAATTGATGAAAACAGCGTTCTGGTCAAAGTTATGGCCTGTGCAGTCTGTGGATCAGATATCCGAATCTTTCACCATGGCAACAATCGTGTTAATCCTCCTGCGATTCTTGGACATGAAATTGCTGGTCAGATAGTCGCTGTTGGATCCCAGGTCACTAAATTCAAAACAGGAGACCGGGTCGCAATAGGCGCCGATGTACCTTGCGGAGAGTGCGTTTTCTGTGAAGCGGGTATCGGGAATAACTGCCAGATCAACTATGCGATGGGGTATCAGTTTGCAGGCGGATTCGCAGAATATGTTCTCCTAAATAAAATCGTTGTTAATTATGGTCCTGTTCACAAGATTCCTGATCATGTCACTTATGACGAAGCGGCAATGGCAGAACCTTTGGGCTGTGTTTTGAATGCACTTGAGTTATCAAATATAAAATTGGGAGAAAGCGTTGTCATTATCGGTGCAGGTCCGATCGGGTGTATGATTATCGGAGTGGCTAGAAAGATGGGAGCAACGAAAATCATCGTAGTTCAGCGATCGAGACCAAGAATGGAAATGGCCAGGAAATTCGGCGCAGATGTATATATCTGCTCATCCGAAGAGGACAGTATCGCAAGAGTTCTCGAAGAAACCGACGGACTTGGCGCTGACGTAGTAATCACGTCAAATCCGTCTCCTGAAGCGCAGCAGGATGCTCTCCATATGGCAAGGAACAGAGGTAGGGTGAACTTATTTGGAGGGCTCCCCAAGGACAAATCAATTGTTCCTCTCGATACAAATATAATTCACTACAAGGAACTGTTTGTTCATGGTGCACACGGGCAGATGCCGATCCATCATCAGAAGGCATTGAACCTCATTGCATCCGGAGCAATCGATGCAAAGCAATATATCTCTCATTCGTTTAGACTTGATGATATCAATGAAGCTTTCGTAACCGCTGAAGGCCATTCCGGCATGCGTGTTGTTGTTCACCCGTAGAGGAGAGGAGCACCAGAATGAAAAGTATGATCTCTCCATCAATGATGTGTATTGATTTTGCCCATCTGGAAGATAGTATTAATGTACTTGCCAAACTTAACGTTGAGTATTTGCATTTTGATATTATGGATGGTGATTTTGTCCCGAATTATACTTTGGGACCGGATTTTATGAAGGCAGTCAGGAGTATTTCAAGTATTCCTTTCGACATTCACTTAATGATTCAACGACCTGAAGACAAACTTTCCTATTTTGACATCAGACCAGGTGACCTTGTCTGTGTCCATCAAGAGTCAACCGTTCATCTGCAGAGAGTCCTCCAGAGAATCAGGGATATGGGAGCTAAGGCAGCTGTCGCGTTAAATCCTGCTACACCCATAACATCTCTCGAAGAAGTTCTGGACGATATTGATGTAATTGTTATCATGACGGTCAACCCAGGGTTTGCCGGACAGAAGCTGATTCCTGCAACGATCGGCAAGATCAAACATTTAAGAAATTATCTGGATGCGTATGGATTTGAACGAATTCCCATTGAGGTGGACGGAAATGTCAGTTTTGAAAATGCCGAACTTATGAGATCAGCGGGTGCCGACATTTTTGTGGCGGGGTCATCGAGTTTGTTTTCCAAAGATAGCGACCTGTATGCAGCCGGTCAGAAATTGCGTACAATCATTGTGTGACAAATATTTTATTTGAGATCTTGCATAACTAAATCTAAAGGAAAGAGGAGCTAAAATGAACAAAAGAGATAGAGTTAAAAATGCAATCTTGCATAGAAGTACAGATATTGTTCCATATAACATTGAACTTACTTCAGAAGAAATGGAAAAGGTTGCGAAATTTGTCGGTATTAATAAGTCCGATTTCTGGGATTGGTCCGGCAATCATATTGAGAAGATAAGTTATAATATTGGTGGAAGTTACATTTCTCCGGATCATTTTAGGGACGAATTTGGTGTTATATGGGACCGAAGTATTGACAAAGATATAGGTATTGTCGAAGCGGTTAAGTTCATTGAACCTGATATTAATACTTATGTTTTTCCCGAACCTGACATTGAAGAAATTAAAAGATCTACGGAGAAGTTTCTCAGTAATGGAAGAGACTCTTTTAAGTTTGGGAAAATTGGACTTGCTTATTATGAAAGAGCCTGGAGTCTAAGAGGAATGGAAAATCTGCTAATGGATTTTCTTTTAGAGCCAGAGTTCGTAGACGAGCTACTTGAAAAAATTCTTGCTTATAACATGAAAATCATTGATGCCGCTCTTGAATATGACTTGGATGGGTTCTATTTCGGAGATGATTATGGTCAACAGACCGGACTAATCATGAGCCCCGAAACTTGGCGGAGATTTATTAAACCAGGCATGGCAAAAATGTTCGGAAAAATTAAGAAAGCCGGAAAAGTTGTTGCTCTTCATTCCTGTGGAGATATTGGTGATCTGTTCGGAGATTTAATTGAAATCGGACTGGATGTCTATCAGACATTTCAGCCTGAAATATATGATATCAAAAAGGTTAAAGAAGAATTTGGCAGCAGTCTTTCTTTTTACGGAGGCATCAGCACTCAGAAAACACTGCCGTTTGTAAGTCCGGATAAACTGAAATTAATTGTAAAGGAAACCTTGAATATTATGTCCGTAAATGGAGGATATATTGCTGCACCGACTCATCAGGTCCCCAAAGATGTTCCCCCTGAAAATATTGTTGCTTTAGTTGAAGTTTTGAAGGCGCAATAGACTACATTACGTAGGTTGGAGGTGTTAATATTGCAGAAGAAACTTAGTTCCATAGCCGTAGATATTGGCGCAAGTAGTGGCAGAGTCATGCTGGGCAAATATGATGGAAATGCAATAAAACTAACTGAATTACATCGGTTTACAAATACACCCGTATATACAGTTGGCACCCTATACTGGGATATTTTAAGTCTTTATAAAGAAATGAAATATGGGTTAAATGTTGCATCAAAGAATACTGGAATCTCCATTTCTAGTATTGGGATAGATACATGGGGCAATGATTTTGGCCTTCTTGACAATAAAGGAAAACTACTTGGAAATCCTGTGCATTATAGAGACAACCGAACCGAAGGAATGATGGAGAAGGTTTTTGCAAGAGTAAGTAAATGGGACATCTATCAACAAACCGGCATCCAGTTTATGAGAGTAAATGGTCTGTATCAGTTGTTCTCTATGGTCAACAAAAATGATCCGGTAATGGAGATAGCTGAGAAAATTCTAACGATTCCCGACCTCTTGGTTTACTTTATTACCGGAGAAGCCGTTAGTGAATTTACGAATGCCTCAACGATGCAGTTATTCAATTCATCAAAATATGACTGGGCTTACGAATTGATACATGAACTGGGTATTTCGGGAAAAATATTCCCGCAAGTTGTTAAACCAGGCACCATACTTAGCAAATTGTCAAAAGATGTGCTGGACTACCCCCCATATAAAAACACGCAAGTTGTTTCAGTTGCCCAACACGATACCGGATCTGCTGTTGCTGCGATCCCTGCTTCCATAGAAAATTTTGTCTATATCAGTAGTGGAACGTGGTCATTAATGGGAGTCGAAGTCAAAAATCCCATAATTAACGAAAAAACATTTCAATTCAATTTTACAAATGAAGGTGGAGTTTTTGATACATTTCGCTTGCTGAAAAATGTAATGGGGTTATGGATTCTCCAAGAATGCAAGCGCGGTTGGGATCTGGATGAAGGGTCGATTTCATTTGCTGAATTGGAGACCCTTGGATATGCATCAAAACCTTTTAAATGCTTTATTGACCCTGATGACGAACGTTTTATTTCACCAGGAAATATGCCTGCAAAAATTACTGATTTCTGTTATGAAACGGGACAGGATTTACCAGCAAACAAAGGAGAATTTATACGATGTATCATGGAGAGTCTTGCACTCAAATATCGATATGTTTTGGAGATGATTGAACAAATTACAAATAAAAATTATGAGGCAATTCATATTGTGGGCGGAGGAGCAAAAGACAGGATGCTGTGTGAATTTACTGCCGATTCAACCAGCAGGAAAGTGGTTGCAGGTCCGAGTGAAGCAACTGCAGCAGGCAACCTGCTGATGCAGTTAGCCGCTTTGGGGGAAATTCATAGTTTATCTGAAGTTAGGCAGATAGCAAGAAATTCTTTTCTCACAGAAGAATACACCCCCAAAAATCATTGCGAATGGGATAGGGCATATGATAAGTTTCTAAAGTTCATATAAAGGACCTTTTGAATTTTGGCTTATGTGGTGACTTTGAAATTTGACTAACAATTACACTTCATATGAAAGTGGAGGATGAGTTATGAACGAGGAATACAGATTATGGGAAAAACGACAAATTGAAAAAGGAATTGATATTGGATGGGTCAAAAAAGAAATAAAGAGTTTCAGGGTTGAAACTCCCTCATGGGGGTATGGGGACTCAGGTACTCGTTTTAAAACATTTAAAGAAAAGGGAGCCGCAAATAGTATTTTTGAAAAATTGGATGACGCCGAACAGGTTAACAAATTCACTGGCATTTGCCCATCTGTGGCTATACATATTCCTTGGGATAAGGTTGACAATTACAACGAAATTAAATTATATGCCGAGACTCACAGTCTTCAGATCGGTACCGTTAATCCAAATTTAATATTTGCAGATGAATACCAATTTGGAAGTCTATGCAATGCAGATCCTTCTATTCGGAAACTGGCTGTTAAGCACATGCTGGAATGTGTGGATATAGCTAAAATTGTTGGCGCGAAGGTTTTAAGTCTTTGGTTACCTGATGGAACAAATTATCCAGGGCAGGGAGATTTTAGAGCGAGAAAACTTTGGCTTATTGATTGCCTAAGGGAGCTTGATAAAGCCATGGACGATGACATGCGTATGCTAATTGAGTATAAGACACATGAACCTGCGTTTTACCATACAGACATAGCAGATTGGGGTATGGCTTATTCACTGGCAGAAAAAATTGGAAAAAAGGCAGAAGTTTTGGTGGACCTTGGACATCATGCTCAGGGGACCAATATTGAACACATTGTAGCATTTTTGATAGATGAAGGAAAAATTGGTGGATTTCATTTCAATAATAGGAAATATGCAGACGATGATTTGATTGTTGGGTCAATTAATCCTTATGAATTGTTTTTGATCTTCAATGAACTTATTGCTGGAAAGCTTGATCCGCGAGCTGCCCGAACAGTTAACAATATATCATATATGATTGACCAGAGTCATTGTATCGAACCTAAAATACCTGCAATGATTAGATCGGTTATGAATATTCAAACCGCCCATGCTAAAGCGTTGCTTATTCAACGAGATTCTTTGAAAAAAGCACAACAATGCAATGATGTGATGACCGCTGAAGCTATAGTTAGAGAGGCTTTTGAAACTGATGTAGGACCTCTGTTAAGAATGGTAAGAGAAGAAATTGGACTACAGCCTGATCCGATGAAAGCATATTTGGAGAGCAACTACGAAAAAAAGAAACAAAAAAGATAGCTTTATGATAAAATATTATACAAATTATTGAACTAAAGCGGAAGAGAAAATGCTATCAAACGGGGGCATTATTGTGAATCAAGAAGTATTTTTACAAGTCAAACAAGTCAGTAAGACGTTTCCCAGTGTTAAGGCTCTGGACCATGTACAGATGATAGTGCACAAAGGCGAAGTACACGCCCTTATCGGGGAGAATGGCGCTGGCAAATCTACACTGATTAAGATACTGGCGGGCGTATATGAGCCCGATCTGGGAGCTGAGATTGAAATTGAAGGACAGTGTATCGAAAAGCTCAGTCCGATCACATCAGTCAGACATGGGATCTCGATCATATTTCAGGATTTCTCATTATTTGCAAATTTGACTGTTGCGGAAAACATTGCTATGGGCGGAGCCATTGAAAGTGGCAACGCCATCGTTAACTGGAAAGAGATGAGCGTAATCGCCAAGCACTCGATTGAACGTCTAGGTGTTGATATCCCGATCGATGTGCCGCTGGGAACACTCTCTGTTGCCAAGCAGCAGCTGGTTGCGATTGCCCGTTCACTCGCGTGTAAGGCTAAATTAATTATTATGGATGAACCAACATCCGCATTGTCGAAAGGCGAAGTTGATCTGCTCTTCACAATCATCCGCAATCTTCAGAAGGATGGAATAGCTGTAGTTTTTGTGAGCCATAAGCTTGAGGAATTATTTGAGGTCTGTGAAACTTTTACTGTTCTTCGTGACGGAAAATATATCGGAACCTATCCTGCATCGGAGATGGATAATAATAAGCTTATTTCATTAATGGTTGGACGTTCCGTCACTTTTGACCGAATGCCATCAAAAGGGATTGGTGAGACCTTGCTGGAAGTGAAGAACTTGACCAAAGCAGGCAATTATAAGGACATTTCTTTTGAGTTGCACCGCAGTGAAATTCTTTGTATTACAGGTCTTGTCGGTGCCGGCAGAACGGAAGTGGTTCAGTCATTGTTCGGTTTGAACAAACCGGACTCAGGAGAAATAATACTCGAAGGTAAATCCGTTAAAATCACAACTCCAGAACATGCAGTAAAGCTGGGGATAGCCTTTGTCCCAGAAAGCCGCCAGACGCAGGGCCTTGTGTTGCGGCAGAATATGCGCGACAACATCCTCCTGCCTATTTTAAATGAATTGGTTAATAAATTTGGTCTATTAGATCATAAAGCGCTGGAAGCGGAATCAGACAAGTGGATCAAGGAAATCAATATTATTCCTGCTGTTCCTGAAATGCTCGCCGGACAATTTTCCGGCGGTAATCAGCAGCGAATCGTTATCGGAAAGTGGCTCGCTACCAATCCGAAAATTCTGATTATTGATGAACCTACGAACGGAATCGATGTTGGAGCCAAATCTGAAATACATAAATTACTGCGTTTTCTGGCGGACAAAGGTATGGGCATAATAATGATTTCTTCCGAACTACCGGAAGTACTGGCAATCAGTGACAGAATATTGGTCATGAGACGAGGCCGTATCAATGGCGTCTTTGAAGGTGAAACAGTAGATTCCGAAAGCATAATGAACAAGGCATTCTTAGCAGATAAAAATATAAAATGAACTGTGGAGGGAGAGTATTAGGATGAAACATTGGGTTAAAACCAAAGAATTCATGGTTTTGATGATTGTCCTTACTATCATTATTATCGTTAGCATAGGTAATGGGAAAGCCTTTTTGACAACTGAGAATTTTTTCGACATTTTAAAATCCAATCTAATCCTGGCCATCGCCGCGATGGGTATGCTGCCGATTATCCTAACTGGCGGGATCGATGTATCGGTTGGTGCAATGATGGGTTGCGCTTCCGTTCTGTCAGCACAATGGATGATCAATGTGACAGGCAATATTCCGCTGGCTTTTGCAGCAGGGGCTCTGTCTGGAATTTTGCTTGGTTCTGTCAACGGTTTTCTAGTGGCAATTCTCAAGATTCCGCCGATCGTTGCAACATTGGGCACAGCGAGCGTATACATGGGCTTGATGTCATACATTACAAATGGTAACTGGATTAGTAATATTCCTGCAGGGTTTGTAGCTTTCGGGAAACAGTATGTATTCGGATATATACCGGTTCAGATTTTCTTCCTGGTTGCCATGGCAATCCTTACTTGGTGGATTCTAAAATACACCTTTCTGGGACGAGGGGTCTTTGCAGTCGGCGGTAATATGGTCTCTGCCGAGCGCATCGGCTTCAATGTCAAAAAAATTCAATTTTTGCTTTATGCTTACGCTGGCTTTGCATGCGGAATAGCTGCTGTTGTTCGTACGTCCATCTTCGGCCAGGTTGATCCCAAAACTTTTACCGGTTTTGAACTGAAAGTAATCGGTGCAGTTGTGGTCGGAGGTGCAAGCATCAACGGCGGCTACGGCAGCGTATTTGGTACACTTCTGGGTGTCGCTCTGATGGCTTTGCTGGAAAATGGTATGATTCTTCTGCGTATTCCGACTTTCTGGCAGAAAATACTTATTGGCGCGATCATTCTTGCAGCTGTTAGCATAGACTTTATACGTGCCAAACGCGCTGAAGCAAAAAAAATTATAGTAGATGTGACGTGAGCGGGGGAGAAGACATGTATAATTTTTTGAAACAGACTAGAAAGACAATACGAAGCGGCTCTAAAGAATTCATGCTGCTGGGGGTTTTAGTAGTAATTGCATTTATTCTGACGGTTTTGACCAAAGGCAAATTTATCAGTATGGCTAACCTTCAGTCCATGGCTTCGCAATTGCCAGAGTTTGGATTTTTTACCTTGGGAATGATGATTTGCATACTCACTGGCGGCATCAACTTAGCGGTTGTCAATACCGCTGCAATGTCTTCAATCGTAGGTGCCCTGGTAATGGTAAAAATATATGCTGGAGGACAAGGTTCGGCCGGCACAGCGATTGCGATCGGGATGCTGGCGGTTTTTGCAGTTGCTGCATTAGGTGGACTTCTGAATGGATTTGCCATTTCTTTTATTGGTGTTACCCCTATGCTTGCTACATTGGCGACCATGATAATGTTTGAGGGCATCGGCTTGCTGCTTAGCAAGGGTAATGCAATATCAGGTTTTCCTGAATCCTTCATATGGATTGGTTCGGCTAAAATTCTGGGAATGCCATTTCCGATGGTTCTTTTTATCGTCGCAGTCATCGTCTATTACATTCTTCTTGAACATACCCCGTGGGGCAAACGTGTTTATATGATCGGCTGCAATCCGATTGCAACTCGTTATTCAGGTGTAAACAATAATAAAGTTCTTATGAAAGTTTACATGATTTCCGCAATTTGCGGTGCACTCGCCGCACTGTTGATTATGTCACGCTATAATTCGGCCAAAGTTGACTATGGTTCTTCTTATTTGATGAAATCTGTAACTGCAACTGTGCTGGGCGGTACTGATATCAATGGAGGCTACGGACGTGTCATGGGTACCGTGGTAGCAGTCTTTATCATACAATCAATATCATCCGGACTTAATCTTCTTAATGTTAATCGATTCCTAACGGATGTGATCATGGGCGCCCTGCTTATTCTAGTTCTTGTTATAAATTTTGCGAGCTCGGTTGTAAAAAATGCCCGTAAGAAAAAGCAAAATGCCATCAAAGCCTGATATGTGACACCACGAGGTGCATATATATACAAAAGAATTCAAAAAAAACGAAGGAGGAAAAGGAACATGTTCAAAAAAACACTAGCCCTAACTCTCGCTGTATCAATGATGGCTGCGGTTATGCTGACAGGTTGTGCCGGTTCAGCCGGAACAACAACAGCTGCCACAACCAAAGCTGCTGCAACTACGACCACAGCCGCCGGAGCGACCACAACAGCAGGTGACACAACCGCTGCTGCGGGTAAACGCTACAAGATCGTCGTCATGCCCAAGCTGATCGGTATCCCATATTTCAACCGTTCACAGACAGGTGCAGAACAAGCCGGAAAAGACCTTGGTGTTGATGTCATTTACAACGGACCTTCCGTTGGTGACGCTGCACAGCAGGTACAAATGCTTGAAGATTATATTACCCAGGGAGTGGACGCAATCTGCGTTGCCCCTAATGATGCTGCGGCACTGACACCGGTACTTCAAAAGGCCAAAGACGCGGGCATCGTCATCCTCGACTGGGATACACCTGCTGATAAATCACTCGTGAACCTGTCAATTCATCAAATCGATGACAAGGAGTTTGCACAGACATATTTCGACGAATTCGTCAGGTTGGCCGGTACTGATACTGGCACCTATGCAATCATCACCGGTGGTCTAGCTGCAGCCAATCTGAATGGTTGGATTGACGCCGGCTTGGCTTATGCTAAAGATAAGTATCCAAATCTCAAGCTCGTCACTGACAAAATTGCTTCTGACGAATCCGCTGACGTCGCCTACCAGAAGACGCTTGACTTGATCAAGACATATCCTGACATCATCGGTATCCTCGGTTATTCAACTCCGGCTCCGCTTGGCGCTGCCAAAGCTATACAGGAAAAGGGACTCCAGGATAAGATTACTGTTTTTGGTTCGGTCATGCCGACTGATGCAAAACCTTACCTAATGGATGGCTCTTTGGATGAAGGAATTCTGTGGGATCCTGCAACTCTTGGTTATCTGACTGTTGCACTTGCCAAAGATATCCTTGATGGTACACCCGTCACCGACGGCATGGATGTTCCGAATGTCGGAAAGATCCGTCTTACTGGCAAAGATGTTGTCATGGGATCTCCTACACTCTTTACAAAAGAGAATGTGGACAAATTTAATTTCTAATCCAAAACCGATAGACATAAATACGAAACGAACAAATGATTTTTGTTGACAGAGTTACTCGTGGCAATGCTCCCACTAAGATTTGTATTTTTTCATCTCTTAGTGGGAGTTTATATGTACTTATGATTAGCAAATTAACAGATGGAGTACCAGAATGCTACCGAAAAAGAACGAAATGATAAAGCAACCGGCGCGGGAAAAGTGGTCTTAAAATTGAGGAAATCAATTTCCCTAATGATTTGACCAATGAAAGAACCTTCCTAAACAAACTTACTCTAGAGTCACTTCAATACCAAAAGCTGAACAGGAGATGCAGAGAAATTGATATTCAAACTGCAACACCTCTTTCTATAGTCATGATTATAAGGTAGAAGTGCACATATGTGCCGCTATTTATGATGTTACTATTCTTTCCATATTTTACTTAGGTGCTGGTTCTGTGATTCAAGATATTAGATGCATTGAATTCATCTGTAGATACATTGTGATTCATTGGAACACCATTGTCTTTGCGGTAGAATGTGATTAATCTTCAGACAAAAAATATTCTACAGCTGTTGCACAAGGTTTTGATGCTATGCTCTAGGCAAGGGCACATGCTAGTGAATATAAAGCCTATCAGTGAAAGGATATTGTAGCTGGTGACGGTGTAGAAGGGAATCCTTCAGGAGTGGTCAGTATATTTTGTAAGATAGAAAAAACGAATTCCAAAGAAGCGGGTTTTTTGTTTATCAAATGACGATCAATTGCAACGACTTAACTATTAAGGAGACACAATGAGATTTGAATTGCTTCACCCCGCTGACCAACTGGTAATGATGATGAACCGTATTTACTATCGTGGGATGACAACAACCTCCGGGGGCAATCTATCCATCCGCGACAGTAATGGTGATATCTGGATCACGCCGAGTGGCATCGATAAAGGCATGCTAACCCATGATGATATTATACAGGTCAAAGCTGACGGCTCTATTATAGGTCGCCACAAGCCGTCCGTAGAATATCCGTTTCACCTAGCAATCTATCATTGTCGCCCTGATATTTGTGCCGTGCTGCATGCTCATTCTCCTGGGCTCGTTGCATTTTCGATCGTACGCCAATTGCCTGACGTTCACCTGATCCCTAATATTCGCCGAGTTTGTAATGAAATTACAATCGTCCCTTATGCCTTACCCGGCAGTCAGCAACTTGGCGAAAACATTGCTGCTAAATTTGACAAGGGTTATCAAGTCGTATTGTTGGAAAACCATGGCGTAGTCATTGGTTCAGCTGATATTTTTCAAGCATTCATGGTATTTGAAACTCTTGAATCGGCTGCCATTTTGGAGATCAATGCTCGAAAGATTGGAAATCTAAGACCGTTATTACCGGAAATAATACAGAATGCTAATATAATAAACACAACAAAATATGACGATTTTATACCTTTTTCGCATTCGAGCGAGGAAAAGGCGGTGCGCCGCGATTTGATCAAAATTATCCGTCGTTCATATGAACAGGGTTTGTTCACAAGCACCCAGGGGACATACTCTGCGCGTCTTAGTGACGGCGCATTTATCATCACTCCGCATGGTCAAGACCGCATGTATCTTGAGGTTGAAGATCTTGTCCTAATCAAAAACAGTCAAAAAGAGGCCGGGAAGAATCCAAGTCGTTCGACGCTGCTTCATGAAGAGATCTATAGACAGCACCCGGAAATCCAATCGATATTGGTCGCCCATCCACCACATTTGATGGCTTTTGCGGTTACGGATACTGTATTTGACCCTCGGACTATACCTGAAAGTTATATTTTGTTACGTGAAACATTGAAAATTCCATTTGCAGAAAATCTTTTGCGGATCAAAAAAACAGCCTCAAAATTATCGCAACGCACACCGGCGATAATCTGTGAAAATGACGGCATAATCGTCACAGGAAGCAGTTTGCTTAATGCTTTTGACCGCCTTGAAGTCGCAGAATTTACGGCCAAATCGATTATTGAGTCCAAAGCCCTCGGGCAGATCTTTCATATTCGCGATCGAGAAATCGAGGATATAAACATCGCATTTGGCCTGACCCATTGAGCTTACACTGGATTTTAAGTAAGAAAAAGAAGGAGTATGGCAGCATGCTGGATTAGGACCAGGTCGGTGCAAATGCCTATTCAGCAAATGCGAGTGAGGCAGCGGATATTGCAAAAGCATACCTGATCACTAAGGACTGATTTGTGTTTTGAAGGATTAACCTACTAAAAACGAAAAAACAACAGAGAAAGTGAAGTCCTTTGGCAAAGACTTCTCTTTTCTGCTTAAAATTGCAGCACAATGAATTTAATATGTACCCATATAGAAAAAACCGCCACCTTCATTTTAATAGACAATGCAAATAAGACCAGAATTTGAGGCTTCTTTAATGCGGAGCTGACAACTAATTACAACTGAAATAAAACGACCGTTCTATTTACAACTTCACAGTGTTATATAAGACACTTAAGTGGAAACGTTTTTTGTAAATAATCTTTGTAAAAAATCTAAGTAATATTATTTAAGTACTGAGCCAGACGAAGAAGTTATACAAGGTCTTACTGCAGTTGGAGCAACTATCTACCGTACAGATACAAACGGGACAATTGTTGTGGAATCAGACGGCTCCACGATAACCACAAAATCAATTGAAAGAACAGCGTCCGTCGTTTCAGCAACAACGGCAGCAGTAACAACTCCTAAGGAAACAACAGCAGCTACTACGGTAGCAGTGACTGAGTCGACTGAAACTACACCAGTACCAGTGCTGGATACAGGTATCGGTGAAGTCTATAAAACAGAAACAGGATCAAAGTATCATAGTGACGGGTGTAGCTACCTAAGTAAAAGCAGAATACCGATTAGTTTAGCCGATGCAAAAGCTGAGGGATTAACTCCCTGTAGTAAGTGTAATTCGCCGCAATGAACGAGAGGTGTAGGACATGAAATATATTATTGACAGATTTGAAGGCGATTTTGCAATTGTGGAATTAAGCAACAAGACATTCGTTAATATTCCCAAAACAGCGATTCCACCTAAAGCAAAAGAAGGTGCTGCCATTATGGGTATTGTCCAAGCGCAAAAGTGTGCCCGCTATTTGAAAAAGCGTAAGCGGGGGACTTCTAATCTACCCAAAACAGTAAAAGTATAAGTTATATGCATACAAAAAACAGATTTTAGTTAATAATAGGATATGAGAGAGCGGACCACAAAGCATATACAGGAAAGCGACAAATCGGCAATTAGTGTACTGAGACCATTCAATATACCTCTCGACTCGATGATAGTACTTTTTGTGTTTTTGTAAGTGTCCCGTTTGGCAGAAGGCAAAGAAGGCGACCTCAAAGTTGTCATTACTTTTGACAAGTAATTACGAACGGAAAATTAGATTTTACCTGGAGGGCATATGGATAAGTATTTGATTGGCTTAGACAACGGCGGCACATTAATCAAGGCAATTGTTTTTGATACAAAAGGGAACGCGCTTGCCAGTGCCTCTGCCCAAACACCTATCCTGACGCCTGAATCCGGTTATACAGAGCGCGATATTGAAGAACTCTGGCTTAAGAACTGTGATTGCGTCGATCGCGCGCTGACGAAATCCGGCGTGGATAAAGACCAAGTGGCAGGCCTTGCGATATCAGGACACGGAAAGGGTCTTTACCTGTGGGGAAAGAACGGTGGTCCGATCTATAACGGTATCGTATCAACCGACAACCGTGCATGGCGCTACCCGGAAAAATGGAAGCAGGACGGTACATTCGACCGCAACTACCCGAAACTCTGCCAGAATCTGATGGCCTGCCAGCAGGTGTCCATTCTGGCCTGGATGAAGGACAACCGGCCGGACGTATACAGCCAGATCCGCTGGGTATTCTCCGTCAAGGACTACCTGCGCTTCCGTCTGACGGGAGAGGCTTTCTGCGAGGCGACGGATATCTCCGGATCGGGTCTCATGAATCTGCGCGACAAGTGTTTTGACAAGAAGATGCTCACCGATTTCGGCATCGGCGAAATGTACGAGTGCCTTGCACCGATCCGCTATTCCTATGATAACTGCGGGCTTCTGACCCGGGAGGCTGCAGAGCTGACCGGACTTAAAGAAGGCACGCCGATAGCCGGCGGCATGTTCGACATTGACGCTTGCGCCATTGCAATGAGCGTGCTCGAACCGAAGGATATGATCACGATAGCAGGCACGTGGAGCATTAACGAGTACATTTCAAAAGAGCCCGTTTTAAACAGGGATAACATCATGATGAACTCGCTTTACGCGATTCCCGGGTACTATCTGATAGAGGAGTGCAGCGCTACATCGGCAGGTAATCTGGAATGGTATATTAATCGTTTCATCGGTAAGAACGATATTCCGGAAGGGCAGAAAGTGTATGACTATATCGAGTCGCTCATACAAACGACAAAGACAGAAAAAAGTGATGTATATTTCCTGCCGTTCCTCTATGCATCCAATGTGCATCCGCTCGGGAAGGCATCTTTTATCGGCCTGACTTCCTACCACGGACAGGCTGACATGCTCCGTGCGATTTTTGAGGGCGTAGTGTTTTCACATAAGATGCATCTGGAGCGCCTGATTGCGACACGCCAACCACCGGAGGTTATCCGTCTGGCAGGAGGTGTGACGAATTCGCAGTTCTGGACACAGATGTTTGCCGACATTCTAAACTACCCGATCGAGTTGGTCCGGGTCAAAGAAATGGGCGCCCTCGGAGCAGCGATGGCCGCAGGGGTGTCCGGAGGTATTTTCAAAAATTATTATGCCGCCTGTTCAGAAATGACATCAATAGATAAAGTTATACAACCGAATCTTGAAATGCACGAGAAGTACCAAAAGAAGTATGAAAAGTACTGTGCAGTGTGCATGGCATTGAACGAGGTATGGGACCGTTTTGACCAGTAATCCGGGTAGTTAAATGAGATCAGGGGGGTATTGCTATCCTGGAAGCCAAAATGACCTGATGCATTATCGGAGGAAGAATCATGACCGTCTATCAGTTAGGTCTCTATGAGAAAGCGATGCCATCCGACTTAAGTTGGACAGAGAAGCTGGAAATCGCTCATAAAGCAGGATTTGACCATCTGGAAATCAGTATCGACGAGACAGATGCAAAGCTGGCACGCCTCTACTGGACGGATGAGCAGCGGGCAGAACTGGCTGCTGCGATTCGTTCCGCCGGAGTTCCGATCCGAAGCATATGCCTTTCCGTTCATCGTAAATATTCAATGGGCAGCCATGATCCAAAGATACGTGCCCGTGGCATGGAGATCATGGACAGGGCAATTGCACTCGCCGAATATCTGGGTATTCGTATCATTCAGCTTGCGGGATACGATGTCTATTATAAAGTCGGAGATCAAGAAACGCGCCGATTCTACGCCGATAATCTGGCGATCAGTGTCGAACATGCTGCAGCCAAAGGGATTATGCTTGGTTTTGAAACAATGGAGACACCTTTCATGGATACGGTCGAAAAGGCTATGGAGTATGTAAATTCCGTAAACAGCCCATATCTGGGAGTATACCCGGATCTGGGAAATCTAAAGAATGCCGCCTTAATTTATAACGGTGATGTTAATAAGGACTTGGAAACAGGTCGCGGACACATAATGGCGGTTCACATCAAAGAAACTATACCCGGCCATTACCGGGAGATTCCCTTCGGCACCGGACACACCGAATACGCCCGCAATTTTGATTTGCTCCGCGATATGGGCATACGAATGTTTGTCGGAGAATTCTGGTACACCGGCCAAAAAACATGGCAGGAGGAGCTGTTGCTTGCCAACACATTTCTGCGCGGTAAACTGGATGCAGCCTTCGGGAAAGAAAATGATTAAAGAATACTTGAAGAATTGAAACAAACCATTCTGGAGGCTAACCTAACTTTACTCCGCTATTACCTTGTCACATTTACCTGGGGCACCCTCACCCAAACTCCAACAATCAAGATTACAATTAGAAATGGTCAGTCGAGCAGTCACTTATAAGTGTCTTAAAGTCTTCATTAAATGGGATTGAATTGAAAATTGCTAAATGATACATGAACTAAATTGAGGGCAAAAAAGTTGATAGTAACATTTCCGGTATCATTGGAACTGATCTTCTTTTTCCAACTTAAAACCCGGTGTGTGTTCAAGGGGTCAGGCCAATACGTGTATACCGCTTGGAACGCTTGTATGTGGAACTATCACGTTAACCGAGCACGGATGCACTATGATCGGATTTGTAGGCTGGATTCGGAGTGGAGAGAGAAAATATAAAAGGTATAAAAGGAGTAAATAGTAATAGAATGAAACATTTTGCTCGAGTGATGTAAAGGGTTTACCATACGTTTATTAAGCCTCAGGGAGGGCAAAAAATATGCCCCAAAAAACATATACCGATTATTGCTCTATTTCGGGAGATCAGAGAACTATTACCATTCAGGTTATGGATCTCCCCTTTGCAACAGATCCTTCTTCAAAAGTATTGAAGCTTGACTTTGAATGCAACAAATATCTATATGGGTATTGTCCAAGCGCAAAAGTGTGTCCGCTATTTGAAAAAGCGTAAGCGTACTTCTAATCTACCAAAAATAGTAAAAGTATAAGTAATATGCATACAAAAAACAGATTATATTAAATAATTGGATATTGGAGAACGGACCACAAAGAATATACATGAAAGCAAAAAATCGGCAACTAGAGTAATGAGACCATTCAATATACCTCTCGACTCGATGACAGTACTATTTCGTGTTTTTGTAAGTTGTCCCGTTTTTGTCCCGTTTCATTGTAACCGTAGGGTTAATTGGAGTAACCGTAGGATTAACTTTTTGCCTCAAAAGGCCCGAAAACAGGCTGTTTTGGCCTGAAAGTAAACGTCAGGTTAACTTTGGAAGATCCATGGTAAGGATGAGGTCATCGGTTCGATTCCGATTAAAGGCTCCACTTGAAACCGCGGCGGCTGTAAGCTTTCGCGGTTTCTGCTTTTCAACCCAAATATACTTTTTATGGGTGATTTTGAGGGTCTTTTTAGCAGAAATTGATCAATAGTGTGAGGGTCGATGATTTTTGTCAATTTGAATGGATATGTGCTTATGTATCGTCCTCGCGTCTATGATACAACCAATAAAAACCGCCGCCCAAGAAAAATGAAATAGGAGAAACAAAAGCAAACTTATAATCTGAAAACGAAAATAATTTTACTGTTGCAAATATGTCTGAACTTCCACTTCCAATCATTAAATCCATTAAAAAGAAAATGACATACAGTGTGCATAACAAGGCCAACGTTGAGAGTACAGTATGAATTAAACAAGCAATTAGAAATTCTCTAAAATATTTACAGTGCCTTCTAGTTATCCAGTAGCCAAAATATAAAGAAGATGCAGTGACAGTTATATAAAAAATATAAAAGTAAACACAAAATATAAAAAATAAAATTTCTTTGCTAACTGGAAATAAAAAAGCGCTCGTACAAACAGAGACTACTATCACAGTATATAAAAAGGATGCTCCCGCTATACGAAGAAATTTGAGCGCCATACACTTTTCCATAATTGAAATCCTCCGTGACACATCAAAGGTAAACAGTTGGGTTAGCATTGCATCAACAGTATTAAGCAATCATATCAGAAATACAATTATTATTTAATAGAATAGATATAAAATAAGAATATAATTAATTTTACATCACATAGTGTTCCTTCAACTGGCTATGAAATTCATCACGGTTGGCTCAAGAGTAGATGATGATTACTCGACAACACAATGGTACATGGCCTATGGATACTTTAATGCTGATCTGTCGACTTTTGCTGGCTTTTATTAATTAGGACCTCATGGCATAGAATTATACAATGGGAGAATATATATGAATTTGAAGACAAAAAAGCTTGGAATTATTGGGGCGGTACTCCTTATGATACTTGCTGCCGGATGTGTGGCAGCTCCGCAGAATAAAGTTGTCGGGGGAGTGAATAAGGCGATAAGCAAGTCGGAGGAAACAGCGGCTACGCCTGCTCCTGCGGATGAATTGACTGAAGAGACACCCGACAGGATTGACACAGTAATAGAGGGGAAAAGCCGTTCGCTCACGATCAGTGCTGATGTAGTTGCGCCTGATATGAGAGAGATATTTACGGCTAAGATGGTTCCTATTACTGCTGATGAAAAACAGATGAACAAAATAGTCAGTATATTTTTCGGTGACGATGCTGACAAAAGTGTATATGATGCAACGTATGATTCATATAGCTTAAACAGTTCAGAGGCACTTTCAAATAATGACTCTGAGTCTATACCAAATAAAAGATTTGCAGGCATATCGTATGGCAGACTGGAATATTATGATTTGAATTTATATACATCGAAATATAATGAGACATACTATTTCGGCGACAAAAGCAATCCGCAGG
>Ga0209125_1001579_pt1 | contig 20525 bp, 18 predicted proteins | sample BarGraIncub1131A_FD_184503 | JGI IMG/M metagenome (GOLD analysis project Ga0209125, IMG submission 184503) | Arctic peat soil microbial communities from Barrow, Alaska - Barrow Graham LP Incubations 11-31A (SPAdes) (version 2) | ecosystem: Environmental > Terrestrial > Soil > Wetlands > Peat...
ATATTGCCCGTCAGGTATCCCCTACTGATATTACAGTCTTAATAACTGGCGAAAGTGGCGTTGGAAAAGAAAACTTTCCTCAAATTATTCATCAATTAAGCGCCCGTAAACATGGTTCTTATATTGCTGTAAACTGCGGCGCTATTCCTGAAGGGACAATAGACTCTGAGTTATTCGGACACGAAAAAGGGTCATTTACCGGTGCTCATGAAGCACGTAAGGGTTATTTTGAGGTAGCCAATGGAGGTACAATTTTTTTGGACGAGGTTGCCGAACTACCGCTATCCACGCAAGTTCGTTTATTACGGGTACTCGAAAGCGGTGAATTTATGCGTGTCGGATCTTCAAAAGTCGTAAAAACAAATGTACGCGTTGTAGCAGCTTCAAATGTAGATATCCCTGAGGCGATTGAACATGGAAAATTCAGGCAGGACTTATATTATCGTCTGAATACGGTTCCCATTCAGGTTCCCCCATTAAGGGAACGAAAAGAAGATATACCACTCCTGTTCAGGAAATTTGCTGTTGACTTTGCTGAAAAATACAGGATGCCCCCTATCGAACTCGATGATGAAGCACGAAAATTATTGACAAATTATCGTTGGCAGGGTAACGTAAGGCAACTAAAAAATATAACAGAACAAATTTCAATAATAGAAGAAAACAGATTGGTTACATCACCGATACTTACACGGTATTTGCCTAACAGTCAGTCGCATGATCTACCAATTCTTTATAATAAAGGGGCAGCGGCACCAGAGTTATCAGAACGTGAGTTACTATACAAGATACTCTTTGACATGAAAAGAGATATCAATGAACTAAAGAAACTTATCGTTGAAATTATGCATCATACAAAAATGCCTGCTTCGACTATAAAACCCGATACTTCTCAGATAATCAATCGTCTTTATCCTGATTATGGACAAGTATTTCACGAAGAAGAAGAAAATGATGATGACACAGCAATTGAGTCACCGGATATTCCTAAAAACGAAATTACTTTTCATCCTTCCGAAATTATTGAAGAAGAATTTTCTCTCCAAAAAAGAGAAATGGATTTGATAAAAAGAGCTTTGGACAAACACAAAGGTAAACGGAAACAGGCTGCGCTTGAACTTGGCATTTCCGAACGAACATTGTATCGGAAAATTAAAGAATATACTATCCAATAATGTATAAACTCTGGAAAAGTGATAAGTTGTGATCCATTTAGACATTTATTGACGATTCTTATTCTCATAGGTTGTGCGAGTTGCTCAACACAAAAGAATACGATGATGAGTCGTACATATCACAATCTCTTAACACATTACAATATTTATTGGAATGGAGATGAAGCCTTTAAAGAAGGACAAACTCAGTTAAATTTAAAACTGAAAGACGATTATAATCAAATCTTGCCAGTTTACATGACAGCCAATCAAGCAAATGCACAAGCTATTGATGGACAGATGAATCGGGCAATAGAAAAAGCAAATAAAGCTATTTCAAAACATTCTATTCTTTATAACTTCAAGGAATATAATCGTTGGATAGATGATTGCTATCTCCTTTTGGGAAAGGCATCCTATTTAAAACAGGACTATGGGAATGCACATCGAAACTTTGATTTTGTAATGACTCACTTCAATGGTCAACCTTCATATTACGAAGCTATGCTTTGGCAAGCCAAATGTTGTATACAAAACGAAGAATATGATCGTGCCGGATCATTTCTTGCGCAGTTACAGAATATGACTACACGTGAAAAAATATCCAGTTCACTAGTTCGTGAAATCCCCTTAGTTTATGGATGGCTTTATCAAAAATCAGGAAATGAAGGTCTAACCATAAAGTATCTAAATGAAGCACTTAAATCCAATTTTGAGAAAAGCATAAGAGCAAGGGTATTATTTATACTTGGACAATATTATCTTAAAACAGAAGATTTCACAAAGGCAACACAGTCTTTCGAGAAAGTCCTTAAAAATAATCCAACTTTTGATATGGCATTTCAGGCTCAGATAAATCTAGCCCAGGCTTTTGATCCTTCAACAGGTAACACAAAGTCGCTTGAAAAATCTTTACTAAAGATGCTACGTGAGGAAAAAAATAAAGAATATTCAAGTCAACTCTATTTTGCACTTGGAAGTCTTGCCCTTAAAGATAAAAACGACACGCTTGCTATTTCCCGTTTTAAACTATCAGTTGCATCAGCAGGAACAAATCGTACACAAAAAGCCTATGCAGCTTTAAAATTAGGAGAACTTCTTTTTGATAGACAGCAGTATGTAAAATCACAAGTCTATTATGATACAGCAGTTCAGTTTCTTTCAGAAGATCATCCTGAATTTGTGAAAGCAACTCAAAGAGCCACAATGCTTACAAAACTTGCAAAAGAAATACAGATCATTGATAAAGAAGATAGCCTGCAACGAATTGCCCGAATGCCTGAAGCAGCACGAAAGGAATTTATAAATAGTCTGATAGAAAAAGTAATAAAAAATGAAGATCAGACACGCGAGGCTGAAGCAAGAGGCAAGATAATTCAGCCAGGAATTGGATATAATGTTAATAGACAAAGTATCCCAGGAATGAGTGGCGAATGGTATTTCTACAATCCTTCGACCCTTAGTTTTGGATATTCTGAGTTTTTGAAACGTTGGGGAAGAAGAACGCTGGAAGACAATTGGCGGCTAAGTAATAAACGAATGGTAACTAATTTTGCAAATACGCAACCAAAAGATAGTGTTAAAGATCCAAAACTGTCCGATGGTGCAAATGCTGAAAGCACTGACCCACATAAACCTCAAATGTATCTCAAAAATCTCCCCCTTACCAAGGAGAAACTTAAAACATCTGACAGTCTGATTTGTATTGCATTATACAATACCGGCCTAATTTATCGTGAAGGATTAAGCGATGACAAAAAAGCTGCATTTTATCTTGAAGAGTTGATTAATCGCTTCCCTGAACAACCCAACGGGGCTATCCCTTATTTTCTTCTTTACCGTATATTCAGTGACATGCATGATATGGTTAAAGCAGAAAAATATAAGGCTTTATTGATTGAAAAATATCCTGAAAGTCAATATGCACACATTGTCTCTGATCCTGAATATTTTAAAACACTTGCAACAAACAGAGATAAGGCATTGAAACTTTATGATGAGACTTTAGATGCCCTTAAAAAAGGACAATTACAACTTGTCAGTATATATAGCAATGAAGCATTACAAAATCTACCGCTGGAAGACCCACTTCGTCCCAGGTTTGAATTTGCATTAGCATTGACACTCATAAAGACGGCTGGAATGGATTCTGCCCGGATAATACTTAAAAAATTATCGACTAAATACCCCACTAGTCCGGTTTCTAATCAGGCACTTGATGTCATTAAAAGTATGGATGAATTGCCAGCAGATTTGCTATTAGAAAAATCATACTTACAAGAAGACGTTTATCGATATGTAACGGATCAACCACATCGATATGCCATTTTGGCTGATTCTTCAAAATTAAACAGTATTGCCTTACAAGCCAGAATGAATGATTTAATATTAAAACAGTTTCCTGCAAGCGGATTAATAATTAATACCGGTAGCATAGGAAATATGACGCTGTTTTCAATATCAGGATTTACAAACAGTGCTAAAGCACTATTATTGTTTGATGCTGTAACCACGGAAACTTATATTCAGTCACTTTTGAAAGAAATTAAAAACTACCAGTTTATCATTACGGAAGATAACCTAAACCTTCTTATAAAGAACAATAAACCCGATAGTTATCTTAAATTCTTTCATGCCAAGTATAAGCGTTAAACTGGAAATCCCCCAATAATTCATAATAAAAGACGACCTTTTTTGGATTTTCTCATTGTTTATTAACTAAATCTGGCTATATTTGTTAAACACATAAATTTCTGTACCAATGGCAAATCTTACTATCAGCGAAACCCCGTCTGCTAATCTTGTACAGGCTGACACATATATTACCGGAGATATATTTTCAGGAGGGAATATACGTATCGATGGCGTCCTGAAAGGCAATATCAGTTGTATTGGAAAAACTATTCTAGGCCCGACCGGACGTGTTGAAGGAAATATTATCTCTCAAAATGCTGATCTTGAAGGAAAAGTCAAAGGCAACGTAGTCGTTTCTGAATTACTTTCTTTACAGGCTACTTGCGAAGTTAATGGAGATATTGTCAGCAACAAACTTGCAATAGAACCTGGGGCAAGATTTGCCGGTGCATGCAATATGAATGGGCCACAGAATATCAATGAAATAATTGAACTTCCCGATGATGTCATCCAAGAACAACAAGCAACAGCTTAATTCTTACGCCAGATATTCTAATATGGCATTTCAAATGGCTGCCATAATTGGATTATTTACATTCGGTGGCTATCATTTGGATAAGTGGATACATACCTTGCCGTTGTTTACAATTATACTTTCCCTGGCAGGAGTAATGATAGCTATTTATGTATCCATAAAAGATATCATAAAGAAAAAATAACTAATGAAGAAATCGTACAATAAAGCAATTCTAACAGCATCCCTTGTTTTGTTGTTGGTTATATTGTTATTTCGGGTTCTGTTACCAGCTAACTTTTTCCCCACCCTGCTTCCGGTAGCACTTGTTCTTTTTTCCGGCACATCTTTTTTAAGCTTCGGCATTCTTCAGAAAATACTGAATCGTTCTCCCCAACAATTTATCAATTATTACATTGCATTCAGTTTTATGAAAATGCTGGCTCATCTTTTTCTATTACTCATTATGGCACTTATCATCCGTAGTGAAGCAGTAGCTTTGATTTTGTGGTATTGTATTCTTTTTTCAATTTTTGTAACCATTGAAACAATCTTTGCATTTAAAATGGCCGCAAAAAAGTGATAAAATAACTTAAAAGAACTGTTGCTTAAGCTACTGTATACGCATCTATCCCAACCGGGCTTCTACTGCTCCGGTTTTTCTTTTATAACAGTGAACAAGTCTTAAGACGACTTGTTTAATAAAAATTTACTAACAGTTAAACAGATAAATCAAATTAGTTGACATGCTTTACATTACCAGAAAAGAAACTTTCAATGCCGCACACAGGCTATATAGAGCAGATTATGACGACAAAAAAAATCTGGAAGTATTTGGTAAATGTTCAAACCCTAACTGGCATGGACATAATTACACACTTTTTATCACAGTAGCAGGAGAAATAAATCCAGAAACCGGTTTTGTTATCAATCTGAAAGATTTAAGCAAAGCCATTCAGGAAAAAATAATTGAAAAAATTGATCATAAAAACATCAATCTTGAAGTCGATTTTATGCGTGGTAAAATGGCTTCCACTGAAACACTCACGATAGCTATCTGGGAACAACTTCAAGATGAAATAAAACGATTGGGCGCTCGTTTATTTTCTGTAAAACTATTTGAAACAGAAAATAACTTTGCAGAATATCTTGGAGAGAAGTAAATTAAGACATTTTAAAATTCTGATTATGAGCAGCGAAATAAGCAAAGGTATGATCATTGAAAATATGATGGATGATTATGTACATAGCGATGGATATGAAAAAATTGACTTATTCAATCTTGAAACAGTCAAAAAATTAGCCTATCATTATAAAGAAATATTGCAACTGATTGGAGAAGATACGGATCGTGAAGGTTTGCTTAAAACGCCTGAACGTGTTGCAAAGGCAATGCAATATCTTACACACGGATACTATCTCAATCCGGAAGAAATATTGGCTTCTGCAATGTTTAAGGAAGATTACAAGCAAATGGTTTTGGTTAAAAACATTGAAATTTACTCCATGTGCGAACATCACATGATACCTTTCTTTGGCAAAGCGCACGTTGCATATATTCCCAATGGTCACATCGTTGGCCTAAGCAAAATTCCACGTGTAGTAGATGCTTTTGCCCGCCGTTTGCAGGTTCAGGAACGACTGACTACACAGATCAAAGACTGTATACAGAAAACACTCAAACCGCTTGGTGTAGCCGTTGTCATTGAAGCACAACACATGTGCATGTCAATGCGTGGCATACAGAAACAGAACTCTGTCACAACGACCAGTGACTTTACAGGCGCTTTTCTAAAAGAAGCCACCCGTGCAGAATTTATTCATCTGATCGGACAAAATCTGCACTAAATAAAGGAATGGTACACTTTTTGATTATTGCCAATTCGTATTATCTTTGTCAAACTAAACAAAAAATCAAATATCATGGACTATCGTAATTATGATATGAAATCAAATCTTCAGATTAAGGAACAATCTGTTACAGATGTGAGGACTTTTGTCGCTAATGTCTTCTCATGGATGTTTGTGGCATTGGCTATAACGGCCGCTACAGCCTGGTACTTTGCTGATTCAGGAATGATTAAATACCTGATCAGTAGCACAGGATTAAGCATTTTAGGATGGATTGTAATGCTTGCCCCATTGGGATTTGTAATTGCATTATCCGCAGGAATCCAGCGTTTCTCAGCCTCCACAATGATCATACTCTTTGTGCTTTTTTCAATTATTATGGGTATGAGTTTTAGTTTTATTCTACTTGCTTATACGGGTTCATCAATTGCGCTTACATTCGTTACCACATCAGTGATGTTCGGAGTAATGGCAGTGGCAGGATACACGACACAATCAGATCTTACAAAAATGGGATCTCTATTGTTCATGGCATTAATAGGCATAATCATTGCTATGGTTATTAACGCATTTATGCACAGCTCTCAAATGGATTATATCATCAGCATTATAGGTGTTATTATATTTACCGGTCTAACAGCCTATGATGTTCAGAAGATTAAACGGATTGGAGAACAAGCCACTGAAGGTGAGATGACCAAAAAATTAACAATCATGGGTGCGCTGACACTCTATCTTGATTTCATCAACCTCTTTCTATTTTTACTTCGCCTAATGGGTGGTCGTAAATAAGGGAACACAAAATATTTATCAAATTTTATTTAACCAAAAACGAAGTACATGAAGAAGGCATATGTATTTCCAGGGCAAGGTGCGCAATTTATAGGAATGGGTAAAGATTTATACGATACCTCAGACCTTGCCAGGGAAATGTTTGAAAAAGCCAATGATATTCTTGGTTTCCGCATTACTGATCTTATGTTTGCAGGTACTGACGAAGACCTTCGCCAGACCAGAGTAACCCAACCCGCAATCTTCCTCCACTCTGTCATTCTTGCAGCAACGACAGGTGATAATTTTAAACCTGACATGGTAGCAGGCCACTCACTGGGTGAATTCTCAGCATTGGTAGCTTCTAAGGCTTTGTCATTTGAAGACGGCCTAAGGCTTGTTTATGCCCGTGCAATGGCAATGCAAAAAGCATGTGAAGCTGAACCTTCAACAATGGCAGCGATAATAGGTTTGTCAGATCAGATAGTTGAAGAGATCCTAAGTACAATTGACGAAATCGTTGTTCCGGCAAATTATAACTGCCCCGGACAATTAGTTATCTCAGGTTCTTTCAAAGGTATTGAAGTTGCCTGTGAAAAGCTGAAAGCAGCAGGAGCTAAACGTGCTTTGCCACTAAAGGTGGGCGGCGCTTTTCATAGTCCGTTAATGGAGCCTGCAAGAGTAGAACTGGCCGAAGCAATAAGTAATACGCCATTTAATACGCCAATTTGTCCTATTTATCAGAATGTAAATGCTCAGTCTGTTACAAAACCCGACGAGATTAAACAAAACCTCATCGCTCAGTTGACTTCACCTGTTCGCTGGACGCAGATAGTACAGAATATGGTTGCCGATGGAGCTACTACATTCGTAGAAGTTGGACCCGGAAGTGTTCTTCAGGGTTTGGTAAAAAAAATAGCCCCTACTGCAGAAACAATGGGAGCTTAATTTTCTCTTGAAAAGTATTTTTCATTTAAAAAAGGTCGTATTTTTAATAGAATACGACCTTTTTTAAATTTATCTGGTTACATATTGTGTTTCATAATACCGCTGATAACTACCGGTAGTAATATCATCCATCCAATCCTGATTATTCAGATACCAGTCTATTGTCATTTCGAAACCTTCATCAAAACGGATAGTAGGTTCCCAACCTAACTCAGTTTTAATTTTTGAAGCATCAATTGCATAACGCAAATCATGCCCTGCCCTGTCTTTTACATAGGTAATCAATTGAACAGAAGTCCCCGGCTCACGATTCAGCTTTCGATCCATGATTTCACAAAGCTTTTTAACCAAATCGATATTGGTCCATTCGTTATTACCACCAATATTATAAGTCTCTCCGGTTTGCCCTTTATGAAAAATCAAATCAATAGCGCGTGCATGGTCAACAACATACAACCAATCACGAATATTTTCTCCCTTTCCATAAACGGGTAATGGTTTGTTATGAAAGATATTATTGATACACAAAGGCAATAGTTTTTCCGGGAACTGGAATGAACCATAGTTATTTGAACAGTTTGAAACTATTGCAGGCAAACCGTAAGTATGATAATATGCACGAACAAGGTGGTCAGAACTTGCCTTTGAAGCAGAATATGGACTCCTAGGATCATATGCTGTTGTTTCAACAAATTTGCCTTCCGTTCCAAGCGAACCGTAAACCTCATCTGTAGAAATATGATAAAACCTCTTCCCTTCAAATGATCCCTTCCAGGCATTGCGGGCAGCATTAAGCAGATTAACCGTTCCGATAATATTGGTAAAGACAAACTCCATAGGATTTGAAATAGAACGATCTACATGACTCTCGGCAGCAAGATGTATCACACCATCAATAGTATAAGATGCAAAAAGCTCATTCATAGCCACTGCATCTGTAATATCCCCCTTTACAAAAGTATAATTAGGGGCATTTTCAATGTCTTTCAGATTGGCAAGATTGCCTGCATAAGTAAGCTTATCAAGATTAATGATATTATATTCCGGATATTTGTTTACAAATAATCGAACCAGGTGAGAGCCTATAAAACCTGCACCACCGGTTATAAGAATGTGTTTCTCAAAATGATTCATTGCATATTTATTTTGAAAGTAAAGATATAAAAAACTAACACCCGTATATAAATCGGGGCGTTGTCATCTTTAAAAAATCAATTAACTTGTTAAGCCTTCCCTGCTAAATGTTTTTCCCAGTTCCAGGCTGAACGCATCATCTCGTCGAGACTAATTTCTGTTTTCCAACCAAGTTCTTCATTTGCAAATGAAGTATCAGCCCAAACTTTTTCAATATCCCCGGGACGACGATCTACTATTTTATAATTCAATTTGACATTATTGATCCGTTCAAAGGCTTCAATCACTTCCAGCACTGTATATCCGTTGCCTGTTCCCAGGTTGAATATTTCCATTTTCTTTTTATTCTTTGCATCGATCAGCCTGTTAACAGCTACAACATGTGCCTTTGCAAGATCCACCACATGAATATAATCCCGCACAGCAGTACCATCCGATGTATTGTAATCATGTCCGAATACACTCAGGCATTCACGTTTACCAATTGCCGTCTGAGTGATAAATGGAATCAGATTGTTAGGTACCCCAAGTGGTAGTTCGCCAATCAGCGAAGACGGATGAGAACCGATTGGGTTAAAATAGCGTAAGGCAATTGAATTTATTTCTGTGGCAGCAGTGGTAAATTCAATAATCTCTTCACACATCTGTTTTGTATTCCCATAAGGGGACCATGCCTTTTTAATAGAAGCGCTTTCACTAACCGGCAAAGTATCCGGTTGACCATAAACAGTACAGGAAGACGAAAAGACAAGATTACGCAGATTATGCACCCGCATACCTTCCATTATATTGATCAAAGATTCAACATTATTCCGATAATACGCAAGCGGCTTAACCATCGACTCTCCAACTGCCTTATAGGCGGCAAAGTGAATAATCCCGTCGAGATCATGGTGCCGTGAAAAGAAATCTGCTGTTGCAGCTTCATCAGCCAGATCAAAGTTTTCAAAGTATGGACGTGTACCGCTGATCTTTGCAATATTGTCCAGAACTTCAATGTTTGAATTAGAGAGATTATCAACTATCAGGACTTCAAATCCTTTTTGTTGAAGTTCAACAACAGTGTGTGATCCGATATATCCGGTACCACCTGTAACAAGTATTTTCTTCATTTAGAACAAGTTTTTTATTTTTCTGAATCCTTGTCTATTCAGACTATCAACAGAAGATAATTACAAATAGAATAATGTCAAAGATTTTAATTAACCTTAAATTCTTAAAAATGCTATGAATAAAACCCTCCAAAACATTATGAATAAATATTTTACATAATGCAGATGATAATAAAAATATCACCTTATTAAGACTGCGAAACAAGCCAATAAGTACATTAACTTTTTCAACGTAAAATTACAAAAAATGTCAACTAGTGATCTGGTTTTTGGAGAGTATTAAATGTTTCATTTTACACACTATCTATCTTGTCCAATAGTCCAAGTAAATAAATTTTATTTTCAAGACTCCTTTTTAATTTTTGATACTTGATAGTTCCAGATACAAAGAGGTATTCAGAAAATAACAGAAATCTTAATTTTTCAACATCTATCACTTCATTTTTAGCAAATAATGATCCAAAAGACACTAATATTAGAAATGCTGATGATATAATTGTCAATATGCTGCAGATGATTAGTAACCTTGCTGCCTTCTTTAATAGTTTCTCAAGTGAATTAATATCACTACCGTATATTTTTTCTTTATAAGTCCAAATAGAAAGATATGGATTAAAAGACTTATCAATTTTTGAAATCCGATTTTTAATATCCATTTTAATTTCGACTATATTCATTACACTTAGTTTTTAAAATTAAAATTTTTTGATAAATTCGTATTTGATAAATTCGTATTTATTCGGAAAAATTACATTTATTATCGGGAATAACACCGATAAATACATTTTATCGGGTTATTACCCTATAAAATAAATATCGGGATTATCCTCTATATAATCACTGCTATCTATTGTTAAAACTTCATTGGAGTTTTCATTAATAATTCAAGTTAGCTGTTATTTTTTTATCAATAATTTTCTGAGTTCACCAGTATCACTTAATTGTCCTACATGCATGAAAACCAATCTACCTTCCTTATCAATTAAGAACGTCAAAGGAATTGCGTTATCAAGCTCATATTTCTTTATCAACGCATTATCCTGATAAACATTTGTCCAGTTTAAACCAAATTCCTTGATTCCATTTTCACAATCAACTTTGGTTTTATCCGACGAAACAGATATCATTTCCAACTGATCTACAGGAAAATCAGTTCTCAACTTATTAAATAACGGGAGTTCTGCTACACATGGGCCACACCATGTTGCCCAAAAGTTTAATAATACATATTTCCCTCTAAACTGTTTTAAACTAAACTTCTTACCGGACATATCTGTCGAAGTAAATTCAGGTGCCATCTGATTCAATTTCAACAATGGATCGAGTGCAAAGTAATCAGTTGGATATTGTTTCCTCTGAGATGGTGGTGTCGATAAATACGCTAATACGCGTTCCCCTTCAAAAAGATTTTTGTATTTTGGATATAAAACAGCTTTGTAAAAAGCCAATAAACTGTCAGTCGGGAAGTTTTTTGAAGTCTTTAACTGAATATTAAAAAGCCAAAAACTAAAATATTGATTGCTGTTTAATCTGATAAATTCCAAACATTTCTGATCGTATATTTTTTCTTTTTGCTTATATATCGACTTTAATGAGTCGTTGGTTTTCAATTGAGTTTTGTATTTATCATTGAAATCACTGAAATCTTTATTTTCTTTCAGGACGAAGAGTTTTAGTTTTTTTGCCTCCTCTGTATTAATTACTTCTTCTGCATTCGTTAGTTTACCATTTACAAATGGATATTCTTTTCCAGATTTATTTTTTCCATAGAAAATTACAGCGGATTCCTCTTTAGTTAAGAAATATGATTTCTGACTCTTGTAAGATGGTGAATACATGTTCATAAAAACATATTTTGAATACACTGGAAGGTTAATTTCCGCTTTCCCGTTTATGAATCTTGCAGGAAATACTTCCATTCCTTTTCCATCATCAAGCCACACAACAAGGTCAATTGTATCCAACTTAGGCACAAACTGAATCGTAATATGAAACTGTCTCTGACTAAAACAAAGCGTAGAAATAAAAAGAAAGATTAATAAACAACAATAATTTTTAATTTGACTACTCATAATTTGATTGTTTTAGTGTAAAAACGTAACACTTTTTACTAAAAGTCATAATAGATAAACAGAGAGTTCCAGCATGAATCCATCATTACTACAATAATTCTTTTATCATTTTCCGCATTGTATCTGTGCCCGGATAAGCTGTGAATTTATGCTTTAATACTCCGTTTTTATCATAGATTAAATATGATGGTATTCCTTTAAAACCAAAATTATCCGTCACATATTCCCATTCTTTAGCTGTAAAGTAATATTGTTCTCCGCCTATACTTTTGATTTTCCCTTGCCAAAGAGGTTTTGGAGATGATATATCGGTTAAATAAACAAAAACTACACCTTTGTCTTTAAGTTCAGTCTTTATGGGTTTCATATCATTCATTGCGTTCATGCATGGACTGCACCAGGTAGCCCAAAAATCAACCAGTACAACTTTACCCTTATACTTAGCAATCAAGGTATTCATCAATTTTTCTTTTGTTACCGCGGGTGTTACATTAACTTTTAAATTCTTGTTCTTCTCAAGGGATCTAATTAATTCTTCATTCCTATTCAACAGAATCTTTGCAATTTCTGCATTCCGGGTTTTGTAGTAATTATTAATGTTTAAAATCTGTTTACTCGTAAATGGTTCTTGTCTGTCAAATAATTGCTGTCCAAATACATTTGCTGCAAGAATATCATAGAATAATCCATTATCAAATCCAACTGCGTCTTTTACGGAAGCTTTTACCCCTACGAGCCATGATTCAATGGGCGTGTCTTTAATTTCAGGTATTTTGAATGCTTCAATTGCCGAAAAATACTTCAAAAAATCCGAATAATAGTAGCAATATAAATATTGAGGATTATTCAGATTATATTGTTTTAGAAAAGAATAATACGATTTATCGGGTTCTACGGCAGTGTATACTGTGTTAGGAGTGTCTTTTTGTTTAGACATTTTAAAACTTTTCTCTGCGTCTTTTTTATACCAGAAGAGCCGTCCCTTTAAAAAATTCAGGCTTAAATCATTTATCAGATGTTTTTTTATTTTTTCGGAAAATCCCAGTGAATCAATAGCAAAGTTAAGTCTCTTTTTAAGGCTGATTGTAAGCTCATGATCTGAAAACTCTTTAGGAGACATCTTATAAAATTCACCCCAGGTATGACAATCTTCAAATCGCCCCATTGCTTTCAAAATGTTCATCATGTCATCAAAAGTAAGATCGAGACAATTTTTAGTATCTACTTTCATACCGCCCTTATCATCGAAAACAATGTTCATTTCTAACCCTTTGCCTTGTTCTAAACCAATATTGCAATAACCATAATCTTTAGTTTCACTTTCAACATGGAAACCACAAATAGCCTTGGAACATTCAAGAGGAATATCAATTGAAAACCGGTTTCCCTTATTCAAATTAATAGCATACTTTAACTCCTCACCGGTAAATAGACTTCGGTTCCATATTGAAATCATGACTTTCTTGTCTCCTTCAGGAAGTTTTAAATTGCTAACACTACCGGATATTCTTACTATTCCCGCTTTAATCTTCGGATCAGGCAGCTGGTTATTGTTATTCTCCCTATTGGTGCAGGAAAAGAACATTGCAAAAAAAGCAATTAACAACGTTTGTTTCGTAAAATAAATAACATTATTCATTATATTGTTTCTTAGTGGTGGTATCTTTCATTAATATTAATAATCAAAATATTTAGTTATTAATCTCTAGTAAAGGTCAAGTATTTTTTTTGATAATTGCAAGTAATTCCCGACTTATTGTATGAACCCCCCTTTTTTTTGGATGAATCGCAAAATATTATTTATTACGGCAAACGATCCAATTTCAGTAAGGGACAGTCAATTTTAGAGAATCAGGAGAGAAACTGTATAGATGAAGGGGGAAATAGCCCCATATGAAGAGCATATGACATGGGTATTTCTCGCTAGTGTTTCGCTAGCGTTTCGCTAATGTCTCGCTATTGTTTCGCTATATAGAGCGAGATGCTAGCGAGACGCTAGCGAAACAATAGCGAAACGCTAGCGGGAAATAGGCAAGTCATATGCTAATATTCTCCTAATATTATGCAAGTGATATGCCTTTCATGGGAAAAGGATTACAGACTTATCCGATTGTGGATAAGGTACGGAAACAGGTACGAATAATCTGCAGAGGAAGTTCCGGATAGGTGTGAAATATGAAATTTTCATGGGAGCAGAATCACAAATTGCAATATTCCTGAACAAGTGTATTCAATATACTCCCGAAATACTATAGCTTTACGACGATTCCTTTTTTCAACTGATATTTTTCATGACTTTCCGGACAAACAGCAATGCCATCCTGATCAAAAGAAAGCTTATGACCATACTCGCTCATCCACCCTGTTTGATGTGCAGGATTACCTACAACCAGCGCGAAAGCAGGGACATGTTTTGTTACAACTGCGCCTGCACCAATAAAGGCATATTCACCAATATCATGCCCACATACGATAGTTGCATTGGCGCCAATGGTTGCTCCGCGTTTCACGATGGTATGCGCATACTGATCTTTACGGTTTATGGCGCTACGGGGATTTATTACATTGGTAAAGACCATGGAGGGACCTAAAAAAACGTCATCCTCACAAATTACTCCGGTATAAATGGAAACGTTATTCTGTACTTTCACATTATTTCCCAGAATAACGCCTGGCGAGACGACAACGTTCTGGCCAATATTACAATTATTCCCTATCACACAATTATTCATAATGTGAGAAAAGTGCCATACTTTGGTGCCATTCCCAATTATACATCCTTCGTCGATAATCGCGGTTTCGTGAACGAAATATTCCTTTTCCAACTTCCGGTATTTTATATAATAATGTTACTAAAAGTACAAATTAAAACCGGAAGTGTTGCTCCGGGTTTTATATTTATCTGTTTACATATTCGAGTATCGAAGACGTGATCAGTTCAAGTTGGTCTGCATCCAGTTCAGTATGCATGGGTAATGAAACAACATGTTTGCAAAGATGCTCTGTAACAGGAAAATCGCCTTCTTTATAACGAGGATCCAAATATGCTTTCTGCATGTGTAATGGAACCGGGTAATAGATCATGGCAGGCACATTTTTCGTATTCAGATAGGCTATCAGTCCTACACGATCAACACCATCAAGCACCAACGTATACTGATGAAAAACGTGTGTTGAATGTTCAAAATGAACGGGTGTCTTTAATGCCGGATGATTGGCAAATGCCTTGTCATAATAGGATGCAGCATAATTTCGTTTTTCGGCATAGTCATCAAGATATTGCAACTTCACTTTTAAAATTGCGGCCTGTATACTATCAAGTCTTGAATTTACACCAATGTAATCATGATAATAACGAACAGCCATTCCGTGATTTACAACTACCCGAAGTTGTTTGACCAACTCATCATCATTCGTAAAGATGGCTCCGCCGTCACCATAGCAACCCAGATTCTTGGAAGGAAAGAAAGAAGTACACCCGATGTGAGCAATAGTACCTGCTTTTTTAGTTGTGCCGTCTTTAAAGATATAATCAGCGCCTATTGCCTGACAGGCATCTTCAATTACAAAGAGGTTGTGCTTTTTTGCAATATCCATAATAGCTTCCATGTCAGCACACTGTCCAAACAGATGTACAGGTACAATAGCTCTGGTTCTGGAAGTAACGGCACGTTCTATTGCTAATGGATCAATATTAAATGTATCAGGATCAACATCTACAACAACTGGAGTCAGACCAAGCAAAGCTATAACCTCCGCTGTAGCGATAAAAGTAAACGAAGTAGTAATGACTTCATCACCGGGTTTTAAGCCAAGCGCCATCATCGAAACCTGTAGTGCATCTGTACCGTTGGCACATGGAATAACATGTTTCACGCCAAGATACGCTTCCAAGTCTTTTTGAAATTGCTGAACTGAAGGACCGTTAATAAATGCGGTAGAATCTATTACCTCGTGAATGGCAGCATCAATTTCTTCCTTAATATTTTCATATTGACTCTTTAGGTCAACCATGTTTATTTTTCTCATCAACGGTATACTTTGAAAAATGAATTACTTTATTAATGACCGCGCAAAGATAGCGATAATTCATTATTTCTTCCCTATATTGTTATTCCATTCACAAGCTAATAATTCAATAAATCGTACTACTTTTACTTTTTAATATTTCTCATAAGTCTATTCTTCGGCTAAAAGATTCATCTGATGCGTTTATTCTATAATCTCGCGATAGCACTTTATGTAACCGTTATTCACATTGCTGCATTTTTCAATCCAAAGGCCCGGTTATGGGTAAATGGACGTAAAAATATATTTAAAAAAATTGAGCAGGCGCTCAATGGAAACACACACCCACTCATATGGGTTCATTGTGCATCGCTGGGTGAGTTTGAGCAAGGACGCCCTGTAATGGAAGCCATCAGAGAACAACATCCTGATACACTTATCTTCCTGACATTCTTTTCACCATCGGGTTATGAAATAAGGAAAGACTATCCGGGTGCAGATTATATTTTTTATCTCCCTGCGGATTTATTCTTTAATGCCCGCCGTTTTTTAAAACTGGTCAGGCCAAAGCTGGTAGTCATTGTCAAATATGAGTTCTGGTTCAATTATTTGCGCTTACTTAGAAAGCAGCAGATTCCTACATTAATCATCTCTGCCATATTCAGACCATCACAACATTTCTTTCGATGGTATGGCGGATGGTTCAGGAGAAAACTCAAAGGAATCACTCACTTCTTTGTTCAGAATGAAGAATCAGCACATTTGCTTCATTCTATCGGTATCGCACAGGTTACAATAAGTGGCGACACACGTTTTGACAGAGTAGCAGCTATTGCTGCCAAATGCAAGTCTTTTCCACTCGTTGAACAGTTTAAAGGAGACAACAGATTATTTTTAGCAGGCAGTAGTTGGCCTGTTGATGAAACGCTAATTGCTTCGCTATATAAGACAAATCCTGGATTTAAAATTGTCCTGGCGCCACATGAAGTTCATGAAGAACACATCCGGAACATTGAACAACTTTTTGATGGACATACCCTTCGTTATTCACAAGCTACTTCAGAAAACATTTCACAAGCAGATGTGCTGATTATTGATAGCATTGGTATTCTTTCCAACCTTTATCAATATGCATATCTTGCATATATCGGGGGGGCTTTTGGAAAGGGGCTGCATAATATTCTGGAAGCTGCAACATTTGGTAAGCCCGTCATCTTTGGCCCCAACTATAATAAATTCAGAGAAGCAGTTGACCTAATAAATCGTGGAGGGGCTTTCTGTATCCATAATGCAGATGAACTGATTAATATTTCCGCTCAACTTTCAGAAGATCAGTCTGTTTATAACCAGGCATCAATCCATTGTTCCAATTATGTTACTGCCATGAGAGGCGCCACATCTCTCATTCTACAGGAAATCAAAAAACATCTTTTCTAAAGTTGGTAAAAGAAATGAACTGAAAGATGGTTATCTTAGCTAAAAATAATCAGCCATGAAATTCAATATAAAGAAGGTGCATAGTCTTGAAGGCATGCCAAGTATTATTGTATTGGCTGACAAGCCTGAAAGCCTGCCTACTGATCTTTTTAACGTCGAAGAAATTGAATATATCACCAACCAACATGCTGTTCTGAAAAAATGTCTGTTCGAGTTTAACAAACTGAATCGTTGGATATTCGTCCAACTGCTCAATCTGGAAGAACACACACCTTATAAAAGAGCTGAAAGTTTACGAAAAGCTGGTAATACATTCGCTTCATCCCTTAATGAACAGAAAAGTGAATCAGTAACCATTATCGACTGTCTAACTGCAAGTTTAGCTACATTTTATCTACTTGAAGGACTTGCCCTGGGCAATTATCAGTTTCTGAAATATCAGACTAATGCCATTGAGAAACTACATACACTTGTAGAAGTAAATATTATATCCACGTTCATAAAACAGGAGTCGATTGACCAGCTTAACTGTGTAGTTGAGGCTGTATGGATAGCACGTGATCTGATCAATGAGCCAAATTCAACACTTACAGCAACCCGGTTGGCTGAATCATTTAGTGAGATGGCTCATACCGCCGGAATAAAAGTAGAAATATTTAATCAAAAAAAGATTGAGGCGCTTAAGATGGGGGGGCTTCTTGCTGTAAATCGTGGTAGCGAAGAGCCGGCCACTTTTACTGTCATTGAATACAATCCAGCAAAAGCTGTAAATAAACAACCGTTGATTTTGGTCGGCAAAGGTGTCGTTTACGATACAGGAGGGTATAATCTTAAGCCATCCAGTTCGATGAGTACGATGAAAAGTGATATGGCAGGGGCGGCAGTCGCTGGTGCAACACTTTATGCTATTGCTAAGGCTCATCTGCCCATTCACGTTTTGGCTTTGATTCCGTCTACCGACAATCGCATTAATAGTAAAGCGCTGGTTCCGGGAGATATCATTACGATTTCTGACGGCACTACTGTAGAAATAAAAAATACAGATGCAGAAGGACGATTGATACTTGCCGACGCATTGGTTTATGCAAAAAAGTTTAATCCGATGCTTGTTATTGATTTGGCTACCTTGACCGGGTCAGCCACTTCCGCTATTGGAAATGTCGCTGCTGTGGCAATGCACAATGGTTGCGAAAATCACTTTGAAACATTGACCGATTGCGGGTTTAAAGTACATGAACGACTTGTTTCATTCCCGATGTGGGATGATTATGCAGAGATGCTCAAGTCGGATATTGCAGACATTAAACAATTGGGGGGAAAGAATGCTGGCGCAATTACGGCAGCTAAGTTTCTGGAACACTTTACAGACTATCCATGGATTCATATTGATATCGCCGGACCATCCTTTAGTGAGAAATGCGATTCATACCGTGGACTTGGTGGAAGTGCTTTTGGCGTCAGGCTGCTCTTTGATTTTGCAAAGGAATTGTCGGAAGAAGATTAAAACAAAAAAGCCCGTGACAATAGTCGCGGGCTTTTTCTGTTTTTATTTTGCCTTATTCATAATCTCAGTCTGGTGATTAATAGACTCCTGGTGAATGGCTTTGAATAAATTAGAGATAAACTCTGCGCTAAGCCCTTCAGCAGCACCCAATTCAATACTCTTATTCATAATCTCATCCCAACGACCAGCCTGAAAGATTGTAATGCTCTGTGTTTTCTTGAATTTTCCAATTTCCTCAGATACCTTCATACGGGTTCCCATCAAACGAATAATTTCAACATCAAGCTTGTCAATCTGTCCACGTAGCTCTTCCAGATTCTGAAGGAATGTAGGATCGCTGGTTTCAGGAGAACGCAATGCCAGGCGACCAAGCATGCGCAAAAGCTCGTAAGGAGTAATCTGTTGTTTTGCATCACTTAGCGCTTGCGTCGGATTGCAATGCGTCTCGATGATTAAACCGTCATAGCTAAGGTCGAATGCACGTTGTGAAATGTCTTCAAGCAAAGAAGTAGTGCCTGCAATGTGAGAAGGATCGCAGATTAAGGGTACTGTGGGCATCATGCGTCTTAAATCGAGTGGAATCTGCCAATGTGGAGGATTACGGTATGCAGATTTCTCGAAGCGTGAAAAGCCGCGATGTATTGCGCCAATCTTGGTTATGCCAGCACGCGCTATGCGTTCAATCGCTCCTACCCAAAGTTCTACATCAGGATTAATCGGATTTTTGATCATTACCGTAATATCAACACCCTGCAAGGCATCTGCAATTTCCTGGACAGCAAATGGATTTGTCGTGGTGCGGGCACCAATCCAAATAATATCAATACCAGCCTTCAATGCTTCATAGACATGCTTAACATTGGCAACTTCTGTTGCTGTAAGCAATCCTGTTTCCTGCTTCACAGTCCTCAACCATTGTAAACCGACGGCACCAATACCTTCAAACATATTGGGACGGGTTCTTGGTTTCCATATTCCGGCCCTGAAAGCAGAAACTTTGGTCAGATCCATCCCACGCGCTGTCTCCAGCATCTGTTCTTCACTTTCAGCACTACAAGGACCGGCAATGATAAATGGTTTTGGGTTTTTAACACCCCAGTTTTCAATAGGTTCGAACTTTATCTCTGATTTCATTTGTTTGCGTTTTGTAATAGTGTTTTAAAATTCCAGGATTATTTAAGCATTCACCCGTAGCCTGTAACCTAAGGATACAGATATTATTTGAGTATTTTTTGAATTTTATTTGCTTCACGGATCAGCCGGTAAACTTCAGCAAGGTTGCTGTCTGCAATACCTTGCCTGAATGCCTGCATTTTTTCTATGTAAGTATCGATTACTTCAAGAAGATTTGCTGAATTTTCATCAAAGATAGGTGTCCACATATCC
>Ga0209125_1001581_pt1 | contig 20519 bp, 19 predicted proteins | sample BarGraIncub1131A_FD_184503 | JGI IMG/M metagenome (GOLD analysis project Ga0209125, IMG submission 184503) | Arctic peat soil microbial communities from Barrow, Alaska - Barrow Graham LP Incubations 11-31A (SPAdes) (version 2) | ecosystem: Environmental > Terrestrial > Soil > Wetlands > Peat...
AAGAACCCTGAGACAAAGAATCAAAGTGTTAAATCAGCATAAGCAACCGTAGATTTACATAAAAATCTTTCGTTCGGAAGAGAACAGACCCAAGTAGGACAGTTTTTCAACGCCCTGCTAAGCGTTCCGATCCTCAAAGGGGATCAGTTCTTGGGTGTGGCTACTGCTTCACTCGATTTGCGACAGATCAGCGGCTTTCTCCAATCCTACAGCAAGGACAATGATGTTACCATCACTCTTACCGACAGCAGTGACCGAGTTATCGCCAGTACTGCTCCGGGTAGAGCGAGCATGCAAAAATGGGATCGGAAGAAAAGCGGCATTGTCACTCCTGTCATTGGCGCCGTTTATCGCTGGGCTCCGGGTGAAAAGAACCTCCCCTCCATGACCCGGTGGAAAAAATCATATTTTGTGCAGGAAAACCGAATCACCCCTGATATCCCCTGGACCCTGGTCGTGGAGTCACCCATCGCTCCGCTGCAAAAGAGTCTCTATGGCGTTTACGTACAAACCCTCTCAGTTCTGGCAGTCCTGGTAATCTTGACCCTGCTCATGGCCTTGGCCTTGAGCCGTTGGCTGGCCAAGCCTTTGGCAAACCTGGCCAGGCTCACTTCCAGCCTGCCGGAAAAGATCACCATGCAGCAGGTGATCGACTGGCCGGAGAGCAAGACTACTGAAGTAGACTCACTGATCGGCAACTTCCAGTCCATGTCCCTGGCGCTGGAACGCAGTTTTCAGAACATAAAGGATCAAGCCAATGCCTTGAATATGACACTGAACGCCACAGCCGACGGGATATTGGCCGTGGATGCAGCCGGCAAAATCATTTTTTACAACCGGCAGTTCGCAAACTTATGGGAAATCCCCCAAGGCATTTTGGATACCGGCGACGATAAAATGCTGCTTGACCATGTATTGGAGCAATTATCTGATCCCGATGCTTTTATGAAGGGAGTACTACGTCTTTACAATTCCGGCGAAAACAGTTTCGATGTAATTTACTTCAAGGATGGCAGGATATTCGAGCGTTATTCTTTCCCGCTGCAGCACGGAGAATCTGTGTCGAATGGGAGGGTGTGGTCGTTCCGAAATATTACTGAACGTAAACAGCACGAATCAGTTTTAAGAAAAAGCGAATATGAATTCCGCATGTTGGCCGAAGCCATGCCGCAGATTGTCTGGGTCTGTTCCCGGGATGGCATGAATACATACTTCAATCAGCAGTGGGTGGATTACACTGGTCTGACACTGCAGGAGAGCTTCGGCCATGGTTGGAACAAGCCTTTCCACCCTGACGACTATCAAAGGGCTTGGGATGCCTGGCAATACGCCATTAGTAACGGTGAAAACTGTACATTTGAATGTCGGCTACGCCGTACGGATGGTGTCTATAAATGGTGGCTGATTCGAGGGGTGCCGGTACAGGATGAAAACGGTGCCATTATAAAGTGGTTTGGGACCTGTACCGACATAGATGAATTAAAGAAGGCTGAAGAAGAAAAACTGTCACTCGAACTGCAATTGCAGCAGACGCAGAAACTGGAGAGCCTTGGGGTTCTGGCCGGTGGAATTGCCCATGATTTCAATAATCTCTTGGCCGTCATCACTGGAAGCTGCTATTTGGCAAGGATGAATCCCGGGAAGGTTATTGACAAGTTGAATACCATAGAAAGAGCATCTGAAAGTGCCGCCGCGCTCTGTCGGCAGATGCTTGAATATGCCGGACATACTCAAGTTGTTAAGAGCCAGATCAATATGGAAATGCTGGTGAACGAAATGGTCGAGATGCTGGCGGCAATCGGTAGTGTGAATGTCAAGATCAAGCCATCCATCTCGCCGGATATTCCGCTTATTCATGGCGACGCCAGTCAAATCAAACAAATAGTGATGAACCTGGTTATCAATGCAACCGAGGCAATTGGCGAGGCGCAAGGTGAGATTGACGTCATGCTCACCAAATCCGCCATCATTGCAGAACAACCTGAAAAGGATCATTTCGGCCGAAGCATACCCGCTGGCATCTATTTACGCCTGGAGGTCACTGATAACGGCCCTGGCATGGACGATGAGACAAAACGCCGCATATTCGAGCCCTTTTTCACCACTAAATTTACCGGACGTGGTCTCGGATTGTCGGCAACGCTCGGCATTATAACTGGACACGGCGGAGCCTTGCAGCTTCTCAGCCAACCGCACCAAGGCACTACCTTCAGAGTTTATCTGCCTGCTGCTGTCGAAGAATCTGCTGGTGATACCTCATTTCATCAAGTCACGGCCCCTGAGACCTGGCAAGCGAGCGGTACTATTCTTCTGGTGGAAGACGATGACCAGCTTCGGACGATCACGAAAATAATGCTCGAAAAACATGGATTTGGAGTCGTGGAAGCTGGCAACGGCAAGGAAGCGATTGAGTCGTACCAGAAAGGTTCCCCCAAGATCGACCTGGTTTTAACGGATATTGGCATGCCGGTTATGGACGGTTATGAATTGTTCTCTGCGCTGAAAAAATTAAATTCGGCATTGCCGATAATCATCTCAAGCGGTTTTGGAGACAAGACTATTACCTCAAGGATTCCCAAAGAGGAGATGGCCGGATTAATCAGCAAGCCGTATAATCTTGTCAAACTGATGGAGTTACTAAAGCGTGTTTTGGATGGTGTTTTGAAATGACGGGTACTGAAGAACTAATAAACGAGATATGCTGCCATGAGTGATCTCCTCGAAGACATCCTCGCCTTCCTCTATGCCACTGGTGGTGGGAAAAAAACATCATCACCCGATGAAGAGTCAACCTGCCCTCAATGCGGCGCGGAGATGGAGTACCACGAAGAAAGCGGAGTAATGCGCTGCCCGGAGTGCGGCGATCAGCCATAAAGCAAAAATCTCTTTCGCTCTCCCCAACTCTCCAGGAAACCCTGTCTGCCTGCTCTCCTGGAACGTTCCCGTTACTAGCGCTTTCCCTTCCATTCGGGCCTCGGTCTAGGCGTCCTGGATGCTGTCGCCGAAGTGCTCCTCGAGTTCCGCGGTCAAGCTTTTATCCTCCATCCAGTTCATTGCAGCGTCCTTGGTCAGAACCTCGACCCCTTCACCACCCCCGGTCGTGTTGCCAACACGCTTGGACCAGCGCGACATAGCTCCGCCTGCACCATGTATGAAAAATGCGCCGTTCTTGGTGCCGTACAGCTTTTCCTCGCACCACTTGGGGTCGCCTAAATTGAACCCGTTGTGCCACCTTGCGAGTTGCGTTGCCTTTTCCGTGTCGTACCTCTTGCCGTTGATGATCTGCTTCATGGTTGACTCTCCTTAACCCGCCTGGCAATGGATGGTGGATATCTGTTACGTTTTAGTTTATTAATAACAAAATCAGAGGTTACCCGTCTGTTCCCTGGGCGTCCCGTTTCAGAATGCCGCGCGATGTTTTCCCCCGCCCGCACTTCATGCGCGGGACCCGCGCCGAACAAAAAAAAGCCGGGGCCGCAATATCTATATGATATTTCGGCGACCCGGCTGTCTCGGTGAGACCCAGTAGGCTTTCCGTCCCACCCTCACGGGTGGTTTAGTATTGTCGTTTGTCTGAAAGCAAAAGGCTGCAATTTCGCCCGACGATAGCGCCAAGGACTGTTCCTGTCAAGGCTAATTTCCCCGCATGTCTGGACTGGGGATGAGGAAACGATGCCGAATCCAATCGCCATAAAGGAGACAGGCCTGGTGCGGGCCGGGCTGGCGGCGGCCTGGCCCATCTGTCTCGGCTACTTCCCGATCGGCCTCTCGCTCGGTGTACTGGCTCAGAAAGGGGGACTGGCTCCCTGGCAAATGGCCGCCATGTCGCTGCTGGTTTTTGCCGGCGGTGCTCAGTTCATCGCCGTGGCCATGCTGGCTACCGGCGCATCGGCGCTGGCGATCGTTTCCACGGTCTTCATGGTCAACCTGCGCCACCTGCTGATGAGTTCGGCGCTGGCGGTGCATTTCCCCGGTGTTTCCCGCCGCTTTCTGGCACTCTTCGCCTACGGCCTCACCGATGAAAGTTTCGCCGTGAACCTGACCCGCTTCAACCAGGGCGGGTGGAACCGCTTCAGTGCCCTCACGCTCAACCATGCCGCCAACGCCACTTGGGTTGTCAGCACCGTGGCCGGTGTCTACCTGGGGCAGCTGGTTCCGCCCGGCGCGGCCGGAGTCGACTATGCCCTGACCGGCATGTTCCTCTGCCTGCTGGCCTTTCAGATAAGCAGCCCGATCTTCACGGCCACAGCACTTTTGGCTGCGGTCCTCTCGCTTTTGACCTATCTCTGGCTGCCGGGCAACGCCTATGTCCTGGTGGCATCCTCCCTGGCCGCCACGGCCGGACTGGCCCTGAAACGGGCCTGGCGAAAAAGGGAGAAGACCTCTTGAGCAGCCGAGACTTCCTCCTGTTGATGCTGGCCCTGGGGGCGGTGACCTACCTGCCTCGCCTGCTCCCCTTGGTGATGCTCTCCCGCCGCACCCTGCCGGGCTGGTTCGCCGAGTGGCTGGAGCTGATCCCGGTCGCCATCCTGAGCGCCCTGATCGCGCCGACCCTTTTCGCGCAATCGAACCCGAGGGTTTTCACCCTTGGCAAGGTGGAATTGTTTGCCGCGCTGCCTACCCTTCTCTGTGCCTGCAAAACCCGATCCCTGGCCGGGACGGTAATTGTCGGCATGCTCAGCTACTGGGGATTGCGACAGATCATGTAGCATTAGCTTGAGGACGTATATGGTATCTGATATGCTCCGGAGCATAACAGGTTGAATCAAGGAGGATGATCATGACCACTCAGGGGAAAAACTATTCAGCAGAGCATACCGGCCCGTTTGAAACACTGCTGCAACGCGATTTCATGGGATTTCCCGGCAAATACTTCATCGGCGAAAAACTGGGGTTGACCGGTTGCGAGGTGTCACTCAACCGTCTTCCGGCGGGAAAAGGGATGCCGTTTGTCCATGCCCATAAAAAGAACGAGGAACTTTACATCGTTCTGCGCGGCACTGGAACCTTCTTTGTGGACGGCGAGGAGTTTCCGATTCAGGAGGGGAGCCTGGTCCGGGTCGCCCCCGCCGGCGAGAGGGCCTTTAAGGCGGGGAGCGAGGATCTGTACTTCATCTGCATCCAGGCCGAGGCGGGGAGCCTGAGCCAGGCCACCCTTGAGGACGGCATCCGCCTCGCAACCGCAACCTCATGGATAACCCCCAAAAACTCCGACTAGCCGCCGCCAGGGACCGGGAGATCTGTGCTGGAATAATGGTTTTTTCTATTGCCCTTGGCGTTGGACGTTGGCGTGGACCAGGGGGCCTTTCTCCCTGTGGTTGCGCCGTAGAAATTCGGCGAATTCCGCGGCGGGGAGCGGGCGGCTGAAATAATAGCCCTGCACGATGTCGCACTTTTGCTCCCTGAGGAAACTTAACTGGCCATAGGTCTCGACACCTTCGGCGACAACCTCCTTGCCGAGTTTATGCGCCAAGGCGATGGTGGCGGCCGCAATCGCTGCGTCGTCGGAATCGGTTTCCAGGCACTTCACGAAGGAACGGTCGATCTTCAGGCGGTTGACCGGGTAAAGTTTCAGATAACTGAGCGAGGAGCAACCGGTACCAAAATCATCGATGGCCAGTTCCACACCCATCTCCCGGAGCTTGCGCAGGTGAAGGCTAACCGTCTCGGGGTTGTCCATGGTGGTGCTTTCGCTGATTTCCAGCTCCAGCAGATGCGGGTCGATCCCGGTCTCCGCGATGATTTCTGCCACCAGGGAGGGAAGGTTCTCCTGCCTGAATTGCCGGGCCGAGAGGTTGACGGCCATCCTGATCGGCGGTAGGCCCTCGGACAGCCAGGCCGTCAATTGCCGGCAGGCGGCACTGAGCGCCAGGTCGCCGATCGGCAGGATGAGTCCGGACTCCTCGGCGATGGGGATGAACATTTCGGGCTGGACCAGGCCACGCTCGGGATGCTGCCAGCGCAGCAACGCCTCGACGCCAATCACCCGCCCGGAAGGCAGATCGATCTGGGGCTGATAGTGCAGCAGCAACTCCTCCAGCTTGATGGCCGTCCGCAGGCTACTCTCCAGCAACAGCCTCTCCCGGGCCGTCGAGTTCATCTCCTGCTTGAAGAATTGGTAGTTGTCACGCCCCTTGGATTTGGCATGGAACATGGCGAAATCCGCGTTTTTTATCAGCTCTTCGGCAGTTTCCCCGTCATGCGGGAAGACGCTTATGCCGATACTGGTGCTGATCTGCAGGTCATGACCGTCGAGCTGATAGGACTGGGACAGGGCCAGATGGATCTAGCTGACGACGCGAGCCGCGGCCAGTCCCGATGGGAGCTGTGTCAGCACCACAACGAACTCGTCGCCCCCCAGCCGGGCCACGATATCGGCGCTACGGACCGATTTCAACAGGCGCGCCGCAACCTGAAAGAGCAGCAGGTCTCCGATGTGATGTCCCAGCGAGTCATTGATGTTCTTGAAACGATCCAGGTCAATGAACATGATCGCCAGATGGCAGGAAGCCCGCTTGGCCAGTTCCAGCGCCTGGGATAGTCTTTCCATAAGGCTGAAGCGGTTGAGAAGCTTGGTGAGATGGTCATGCCGCGCCAGGTGCTCGATTTTCTGGGCAGCCTGTTTCCGGACGGTGATGTCGGTGGCAACACACACGATCCCCTGTACCCTGTCGCCGAGGGAAAACGTCGACGCCGAAAAGAGCACCGGTACGCTCTCGCCGGTTCGGGTCCGGTAGGAGGTCTCGACCGACCTGACACAGCCTTTGCTGGATAAGTCCTCGATGACCGCGCAGGGCCCTTTATCGGAACCGAAGATCACTTTCAGGGAATTGCCGATAAGATCCTCCTCCTTATATCCCAGCAAGGCACAGAGGGACCTGTTCGCGGAGATGATCCTCTTGTCGGGCGAGATGACGACCAGGGTCTCGCTCATGCTCCGGATGATATTGTCCACGTAATCCCTGGAAACGGTTGTCCTGTTGAGATCCGCGGCCATCCGGTTGAAGCTTTCCACCAGAACCCGTACCTCGCCGGTGCTGACGACTTCCACCTGGGTTGAGAGGTCACCCTTGGCGAGGCGCGCCGAAGCGTCGGCAAGTGCTGAAAGCGGGGTGAGAATGATTCTTTTCGACACCAGGAACAGCACGATTCCGAAGATGATGGCAACCAGCAGATTAAATTCCATCAGGTAATCCCCCGGCTCTGCCGGGGGACTCAAAAAGTTTGACAGTTCCTGCGAAATGAAGAAGCCTCCTTTAACGTGAACCGCTCAAAGATCACGAAAAAGGAGGCCTCATGGACGACGGCCAGAGTTTATGTCACTCGAAGTGGGAATGCAAGTATCATATTGTATGGATACCAAAGGGGCGCCGAAAGGTGCTATTTGGCCGTATACGCCAGTACCTTGGCGAATTATTGCACGAACTAGCCAGGCAGAAAGAATGCAAGATTCTGGAAGGCCATCTGTGTAATGACCATGTTCATGTGTTGATATCGATACCACCGAAATACTCCGTTTCGCTAGTGATCGGTTTCATCAAGGGTAAGAGTGCCATTCAAATAGCCAGAACGTACCTTGGCCAGAAAAAGAACTTCACTGGGATGCACTTTTGGGCACGTGGCTATTTTGTATCAACAGTTGGGGCGGATGAAGAAACAATCCGCTCCTACATACAGAAGCAGGAGGTCGAAGATAAACGGCTCGACCAACTGACACTGTTCAACGGAGGGTGACCACCGTTAGGTGGTCGGATATTCTTTTGAACTAACCGCTTTGAGCGGTCCACGGTTTTGAAAGCCCCCACCTCTGGTGGGGGATGTATTACTGCGACGACGGACAGAACGGCCTTGGCGATCTGTTGCTCGATGGAAAATTCAGAGAGTCCTATGGTCACGGTGCCGACGGTGTTGGTATCGATCAGCACCGGAACCGAGAGTTCGGTCACTGGCTCATGCCGTTTGATCGTCGCGATGATCTCCTGTGCATCACTGTCCCGTGGCATCTCCGAGAGGGTGGTGATCAGTCGCGGCGACCGGTAGCTGATACTGGCATACTGTGGGAGGTCAGATACCTTCCCTGGGGGTCCCTGATAACCGCATAGACGACATCTTCAGCCTTGTTGGCATCGTTGACTATGGCATCAAGCAGAATGCTGTCCCTCATGACCAGAGGTTCCTTGCTCAGCTTGGCTATGTAGGAGGCGAAGCTTTGTCCCCTGGCAATAAGCGAATCATGGAGCAACTTCCTGCCCTGGACGGCAATCACGGTGCTGGTCACGATGGTGCTGCAAAGGATGATGCTTGACATCACCGACAGGAACTTGCCCTGCAGGCTGTCGAAGGATATTTTTCTGGGGAAAATGGTCATCGTTGCATTCCTGAACGGCCAGAATCTTTGCAAGGTACCTGCTTTGGTTATGGAATCTTCTTAGTAATCGTTTTCATGAAGTTAGCTGGAATGCGAAACCTTCCTGCCTGTGCCGTTTTCATGTTGATGATCACGGTAAATTTTTTCAGGGGTTCGATCGGCAGCGCCGAAGGTTTTGTCCCCTTCAGTATCTTGACCGCCTTTGCCCCCGCCAGTCGGCCGACCGCATAAGAATCGGCGCACACCCCCAGCAATACACCACTCCCGACCAGGTCATCAAGGTGGGTTATGGTTACCACTCCCGCCTTGGTGGCCTTCTCCACGATCAACGTTATCTGACTGCTAACCAGGTTGCTGCCGGTTATGTAGAGCGCATCGGAGGTGCGGACAATTTCCGGGATCAACTGGGCAATTTCCTCCTTACTGCTCAGTGGCACCGGAATTACCTTGAGCCCGTACCTGGCCTGAAGCTCCTGCAGGTCTCGCAACTGCGACTCCGAATTTTTCTCGCTCGGGGAGTAGAGCACGGCGAGCCTCTTGGCCGGGGTGAATTTCATCAGACAGTCCAGGATTTTCGTCATGGGCACCTTGGGGCTGCAGCCGGTGGTGTTATTCCCCGAACTTTTCCAATCTCTGGCTATGCCCGCCTCCACGGGGTCATAGACCATGGCGAATACTATGGGGACATCCCGTATCTGCTGCGCCACCTGAACGGTGATGGAGGTCCCGGCCGTTACGATCAGATCCAGTTTGGCCTCGGCGAATTTCCTCACCAGTTGGGCAGCCTTTGCCTTGTTTCCTCCCGCGTTTCCCATGATGAACTCGGTACCCGGCTCGCGGTACCCCTTTTCACCGAGCGCTGCCTTGATTCCCCGAACCGCGGCAAGATATCGCGCTTCCTCGCTGAACATCAGGACACCGATTTTTATCGGTTTCAGACGGTTCGCCGAGCAGGGAACTGCGCCAGTCAGGAACAGGGCAACAATCAACGCGATGGACAGCTTCAGCATCCTCGTTTCTCCTCTATTGGTAACATCTACGTATTGCTTTTGACGTCAACCGATTGCGGTCAGTCCCCTTCGAGGTGACAAACCAAGGCATCGCCCACGGGGGGATTCATCGGCGTTTGCCGGTGTATTCTACTTCTATCGGCAAAAAGTCGGCTAAGTTGAGCAATTATTCCACAGATTGGATGCCTGTATTTCGGTGGAATGTGCCGGGGATTCAGCGGGTTAGCTTTGGAAGCGTCTCGGCGATGGAGATACCTACCGTTTCATTTGAAATAGACGAGGGTAAATTCAGTATAAAACAGTTAATAATCACCCTGCACGTCGGTAAATCGTGACTTAGGTAGACACCCTGTGTGATTTGGCCTTGGCTCCACTCCAAGGATACGACCTGTACCAGGGGTATGCGTGGTGCGATTGGGGTGATTGGAGAACAACCATGAAAATGACACTGGTTTCCGCAGATGGTGGCTCGAATTTCAACGCCGATTGACTGGTACGGGTCAAGCAGCGCGCATGATGTAAGCTTACCTTATTTTAACTCTCCGAAACTATTCAAGGATCACCCGCAGTAACAACCGCGTAAACCCCAAAATATCACCACTCGAAATTATAAGTGCCAAATTCGCTACATAATCGCTCAACATAGCCAACCTCGTGCCGATATCAGTAATAACAATCATCGGCACGATGGGCGGTTATGCGAACCACTCTTTCGAGATTGGGGAAATGCAAAAGCGGCTGGGAAATCAGGGCGCCATACTGCCGGTGATTGCCTACGCCGGACGGTCCCGGCGCAACCGGGGGCTCGCTTGAAGCAAAGGAGTAAGGACCGATGGAACCGACCGACGCAACGCTGAAAAGCGAGCAGTTGCTTGAGGATATTAAACGCCATAACAGCTCGAAGGAAATCGTCGATGTCGAGGAAGGGCGGACCAAGGTGGTCATCGTCACTGTCGGGGGCAATCGCTATGCGTTCTATGGCGAGGAGATCAGGGAGATCCTGCCCGCCTGTGAAATTTCATGGGTCCCCGGCCTCCCCGACTACCTCCCCGGGCTCATTGTCGTGCGCGGAGACATCGAATCGGTGGTCGATATACGGCAGTTCCTCGGGGCGGGCCAAGAGACCGGGCGGACGGGACTGATCGCCCTGGCGGTACGCGGCGATTTCCGCACCGGGATCATCATCGACTCTATCGAGGATGTGATGGATCTGCCGCTAAGCGCCATCAAACCACCGTTGTCGACGTTGAACGGTGCGGCTCGCGAGTTGCTGAACGGGGAGATCGACTGGGATGGAGCCGTAATCCCGCTGCTGGATATCGAAAAGCTGGCGGCCAAGATAACGCTATGAACGCGGCGAGCGACGCTGTTGACGGTGCGAGACTGGTCCTGATGCGGTTTTCCGCGGGCGGGGTCGTCTTTTGCGCCGACGCCGACCAGATAGAGAGTGTGGCGGTTTTTGACCGGACCGTGTCGGATGAGCTGGTCTGGCTCCGTGATGAGCTGGGCTGCGCCGGTGCACCCGTCAATGGCTCGCCGGTGGTCTTTACCATCAAGACGGGGACCGGCCTGCCGTACCGGGTGGTGGTGGACTGGATGTTGGATGTCTGCGAGGTGGCCGGCAAGGAGATCCGCTCTTTTCCTCCCCTCGTGGAACCCTTTGCCATGGAACAGGGGCTCTGGGGGGTCATCTTCCCGGGGGGACGGATCGCGTTCCTGATCGACTTCTTGCTGCTGGAGAGGGGGAAAAGATCGCTGGGAGGGGGTGAGCCGAGTCGATCGCGGCTTTTCGCTGCCGGGCGGGAGGCGGTTAGTGCCGGTTCTTGAAGCACTCGCACGTCTGGATCGCCATCACCAAGAGCGCGCCTAGGCGGCACGGCGCGGTAAAACAGGGAGCCATGATGAAGGTTACATTGCGCAAGAAGGTGCTCGGCTTGACGTTTTTTTCCGTGATCGCGATTGTGGTGGCCACTTCGGTCCTGTCCATCGCGAACATCGTATCCCGTGGCGAACTGAGGATCAGTTCATACCGCGAAATGGTCCTTTCCGAAAGGAAGGTGCAGATCAAGGGCTATGTGGACATGGCGGCCAAGGTCATGGAGAAGTTGCCGCTTGAAGAGGCGAAAAGAGCCGTGAAACAGATGCGCTATGGCAAGAACGGCTACCTCTGGATCAACGACTACAACAACGTCATGATAGTGCACCCCGACCCCCGGCTGGAAGGGAAGGATCAAAGCGACCTTAAGGACCCCAACGGCGTCTACATCCTGAGGGAAATAACCAAGCTCTGCCGGGAAAAGGGCGAAGGGTACCTGAGGTATGGTTGGAAGATGCCGGGGCAGGAGGCGTTGCTCCCCAAACTCTCCTATGCCAGGGGCCTGCCGGGGATCAACCTCATCGTGGGGACGGGGGTCTACATCGACGATATCGACAAGATGGTCGTCCAGGAGCGCCAAAAGGTCGATCGGGAAATATGGTCGGCGATTGTTCAATACCTGCTGGTGTCGGCCGTCATCTCCGGCCTGCTTCTGGTTGGGGCCGCGGTCCTGATCAAGAAATTCATCACCGGGCCGGTCGAGGCCATCACGGATACCATCAAGAATTTCAACAACGACCTGACCAAGACGGTTCCGGTCCTGACCGAGGACGAGATCGGCGAACTGGCCTGCTGGCTCAATGAGCACATTTCAGAACTGCGCAAGGTTATCGGCATGGTTTCGGAGGTCACCGAAAACATCTTCTCCTACTCCGGCACCATCTCTTCCAGCATGGAACAGCAGTCGGATTTCGCCACCCAGCTTTCCAGCTCGGTTGTGGAAATATCCTCGACCATGGAGGAATTCTCCTCGACCGCGATCCAGATCGCCCAGCACAGTCAAGGTGTAGTCGCGCGGGCGGACAAGACACTGGCCGACACCAAGCATGGCGCCCACGAGGTGGAGAACCTGACCTGCAAGTTCAACGAAATCAGCCAGGATCTCCACTCGAATCTCGACGAGATCGTGGCCTTGGGCCGCAAGTCGAAAGAGATCAACAAGATCATGGAGATCATCAACACCATCGCCAGTCAGACAAAAATGATCGCGTTCAATGCCGCGCTTGAGGCGGCCAGTGCAGGTGAGGCCGGCAAGCGCTTCGGGGTGGTCGCCGTGGAGATCCGCCGACTCGCCGACAGCGTCGTGGTCTCCACCGGCGAGATCGAGGCCAAGATAACCGAGATACTCGACGCGGTGAACCGCCTGGTCATGTCGTCGGAGAAGAGCTCCCTGATGATTCAGGAGGGACATGAGTACGCCGGGCATACGGTGGCCCTTTTGACCGACATGGTCGACGGGGTGGAGGAGACCACCAACGCCGCGCACCAGATCTCGCTTTCCACCCAGCAGCAGCAGGTCGCCAGCAGCCAGGTAGTGATTGCCTTGAAAGATATCGAGCAGGGGGTGCGCTACTCCACGGATGCGATCCGCAAGGCGAGTGCCGTCACCGGCGAGCTGGCCCATCTGTCGGAGAAATTGAAATCCCTGGTGATGACCTTCAAGCTGGGAAACGAGCAGGCGCCGCGCGAGTCAGGCAACTCCGGCAGGGAAGCCTGACGGATGAACCGTCCGGGAGCCGTCATCCGTGTGCTTATCGTCGACGACAGCGCGCTGGCGCGTGAACTGATCCGCTGCCTGCTGTCGGAGGATCCGTCACTGCGCGTCGTCGGAGAGGCGGCCAACGGTTGCCAGGCTGTCGCCATGGTTGCCGAACTCAAGCCCGATATCGTGACCATGGATATCGAGATGCCGGTCATGGGCGGTCTCGATGCCATCGGGAGGATCATGGCGCAGACACCGGTGCCGATTCTGGTGCTGACGGCGCAGGGGGACGCGTTCACCGCGTTCAGCGCCATGAGCCGCGGGGCTCTGGACGTGGTGGAAAAACCCGACATCAGTCAGGCCGGCGGCAGCGAGTTGCTGAGCCGATTGCGACTGCTCTCCGGCGTGCACGTCGCACGCCGGACCGCCAACGCGGTTGCCGCGCGGGCCGGTTTGCCCAGCGCCGCGGCGCCCGCCGGCGCGGGGGATGCCGGCCGCATGGTGGCCATTGCCGCCTCCACGGGGGGGCCGCAGGCCATAAGCGCCATTCTCTCGCAGCTCCCCAAGGGGTTCGCCGCACCCATTTTGGTGACCCAGCATATCGCAGACGGCTTCGCGCAGGGGATGGCTGAGTGGCTGAACAAGGTCACCCCTCTCAGGGTCGGCGTCGCCAGAGACGGCGATCGTGTCGCGGCCGGAAGGGTCTACATCAACCCCTCCGAATTCTCGATGCGGGTGACGCGGCAGGGGGTGCTGGTCTTGACCGGCAGGGAGAGCGGCGAAATCTATCATCCACCCTGTAATACCTTGCTCTGCTCCGTTGCCGAATCGTACCGGGAACGAGCGGTGGGGTTGATTCTCAGCGGCATGGGGGATGACGGCGCCAGGGGGATGCAGGCTATCCGGACGGTGGGGGGCGTCACCCTTGCCCAGGATGAGAAGAGTTCCCTGATCTATGGCATGAATCGCCTGGCCGTTGAGCGGGGTAGCGTGGAACGGAGCCTGGCGCTGGCGGATATAGCCGGAGAGTTGCTACGTCTGGTGAGCGGGAAGCTGGAGGCCGGATGTGAAATCCCAAGACTCGCTTGATCTTGCCGGATTCAAGGAACTGATGCTGCAAAGCTGCGGTTTCAGTTTCGAGAGCGATCGGGCCGTGACACTGGAGAGAGCCCTGCGCCGGCGCATGCAGGCGCTGCAGAGCGGCTCCGGGAACGCTTATCTTGCGCAACTGTACCGGGATAAGCAGGAATTGGATCGGCTGATCGAGCTGCTGACCGTTAACGAAACCTATTTTTTCCGCGAGGCCGATCATCTGAGACTCCTGATGGATCGGCTGCTACCGGAGCTCATGCGGGCCGCCAACGGCGCCCCGGTCAGGATTCTCAGCGCGGGATGCTCCACCGGCGAAGAGCCCTATTCGGTCGCCATGATGCTGCGGGAGCGCTATGGCGAGGAGAGCGAGCGGATGTTCTGCGTCGTCGGTGTGGATATCGACGCTGCGGCTATCGCCGCGGCCCGGCAGGGGAAGTTCCGCAAGGGATCCTTTCGGGGAGTCGACGAGGCTATGCGCCAGCGCTATTTCGAGCCGTGCGGAAATGACGTCAGCCGGCTCAGGGCCGAGGTCAGGGCTCAGGTCGAATTCGCGGTCGTCAACCTGCTCGGTCCATGCTATCCCGACTGCATGCAGCACCCTGATATCATCCTCTATCGCAATGTCTCCATCTATTCCCCTCAGGCGGTGCAGCGGGAGATCTTCCGCATGCTGGCGGGGGTGCTGCGCGAGGGGTGCTATTTCCTGGTGGGCGCGACCGAAACCATGCACCACGATATCGGCATACTTTCCCTGATTGAGCTGGATTCGCTGTTCCTGTATCGCAAAATTCCGGGCATCGTGATCGACGAGCGCCGGGGGCCGCGGCAAAACGGCGCACTGCCCCCCCGGGGACGGACCGCGCATGCTGCCACGCCAGTCGTGGCGGACAGCTCTGCCCAGCGGGTGCCGGTAGCCACGCCGCCACCCGTGCCGCCCTGGCCTGCTAGCGCGCCGGAACAAAGATCCGCTACCGGCGGCGCATCGGGTAGCCGGCGCCACTTCGACGACGCCCTGGAGAAGGCCCGCTCCAATCGCTATGAAGAAGCGCTCGCCATCCTGGCAGCCCTTGTCGCCGGGGACGGGACCCTGGTAAGGGCGCATTCGCTGCGGGGAAGCATCCTCGTGAATCTCGACCGTTTCGAGGAGGCGCGCTCAGCCTGCGACCGGGTGCTGACGCTCGATCCCCTCTGCATCGAAGGGCACCTGATGCTCGGCGTCATCGCACGACACCAGGGGGATAACGATCAGGCCCTGCGACGGTTCCGACAGTCGATCTACCTGAACTCGGCCTGCTGGCTCGCCAACTTCTACCTGGCGGAGATCGTGTTCGCCGCTGGCGACAAAAATCGGGCCTTTGGCGGTTACCAGTCGACGCTGCGCATCCTGGAAAGCAGCCCCCCCGGGGAGCAGAGCCGGGATTTATTCCCGCTTTCCTTCAACACGGAGCAATTCCTGGCCATCTGCCGTCACAAGCTGTCGCTCTTGAGGGGGAACGGATAAAGAACCATGGCAATCGATCCCGCAAAATTTCTGGCCCGGTTCGTGGAGGAGGCCCTCGATCACTGTTCCCGGATAAGCGCTGCCCTGCTCACCCTGGAACAGTCCCCCGGTGACATGGAAACGCTCAATGGGCTGTTCCGTTCCGCCCACACCATCAAGGGGTCCGCTCGCATGCTGAAGCAGCTAGGCGTAGCCGAGCTCGCCCACCGCATGGAGGATGTGCTGGATGCAGTCAGGGGCGGCAGGATCCCCCTAGCGGCTGCTCTTTCCGACCTGCTCTTCCGGACAGTCGACGCCCTGGCCGCCATGCTTGACCGAATCAGCGCGGACGGGGATTCGGGAGCAGCGCCCGACGCACTCTGCGAGGAATTGTCCCGGGCCGCCGGGGAGAAGGGCGCTCAACCGGCCTCTCCGCAAGACACGCCCGCCCCGGAAGTCGCGGCTCCCCGGGGAGAGACGGAACCGGTGCCTGCCATCACGTCCGTGACGAACGGCAGCTCGGCTCCGGACCATTGCGGCGTGACCGGATCTGCGCCGCCGGCCGCAACGACGCACCAGTCCGAATATTTCCGGATCAACGCCGCCAAGCTGGACGACCTGATCCGGCTGATGGGAGAGATCGTGTCCGAGCAGGGGCGCGCCAGAAAGCACGCCGCCAGATTGCGGGAGATCGAGCATGCCAGCGCCCGGTTTGTCGAGGAACTGGCCGAACAGCCGGGAAAAGGCGGCACCAGCGCCGGTCGGCGCGAAGCGCTGCTGGCAGCCGGTCAGGCCCTGCAGTTCTCCCTGCGCCAAAGCGTCGCCGCCATCTGCGCTACCTCCCTCATGCAGGACCATTTGACGGCCGACCTTCAGGAAACCTCCCTGGCGCTGCGCATGCTCCCCATTGCCACCGTGTTCGAGCCGTTGCGCCGCACCGTCCGGGAACTTGCCCGTGAATTTGGCAAGGAGATCGATTTCTTGGTCGACGGAGGGGAAACCGAGCTGGACCGAAAGATCATTGAAAGAATCGGCGACCCGCTCCTGCACATGATACGGAATTCCCTCGATCACGGCCTGGAGGGACCCGAGGAGAGACGCGCCGCCGGCAAGACCCCCAAGGGGAGCCTGGTCCTGTCCGCCTTTTACGACGGCGGCTGCGTTACCCTCTCCCTGCGCGATGACGGGCGCGGGATATCGATCGACAGGGTCAGGGAGAAGGCGCTCGCCAAGGGGCTTTACCGTGCCGACACCCTGGCAGCCATGACGCGCTCCGAACTGACCAATCTCATTTTCCTCCCCGGTTTCAGCACCAGCGCCATCATTACCGACCTTTCCGGCCGCGGTGTCGGCATGGATGTGGTCAGGAAAAACGTTGTGGACGAACTCAAGGGCTCGATCACCACGGAGACCGAGGAAGGGAAGGGGACGACCTTTCTCCTGCGGCTCCCCCTGAACCTGGCCGTGTTCCCGCTGGTGCTGGTGTCGGTAGGCGGCAAGGTCTGCGCCCTCCCGGCCACGTCGGTGTGCGAGATGCTGGCCGTGGCGTGCACCGACATCATCCAGATCGTCAACAAGCGGGCCATCCGTTTGCGTGAACAACTGATACCGGTGGAACAGCTGTCGGCAATTCTCAATGTCGGCCGGGAAAAAAGAGGTGATCCACGGGAGGAGCTGGTGGTCATCATCGGGAACGGCGCTGAAAAGCTGGCGCTCATTGTGGACGATCTGCACGGCCGAGAGGAGATGGTGGTGAAGCCGCTGCCCGCCCACCTGAAGAACCTGCCCATGGTTTCAGGGGTCAGCATCGGGGACGGGTACGCCCTCCTGAACGTCCTCCATGTCCCCGAGCTGTTCCGTTGCGCCCACCAGATCGCTCAACCCAGGGAACCAACCAGCGCGGCGCCGCGCACGACGACAATCCTGGTGGTGGACGATTCGTACAATACGCGGGAAATCGAAAAGAGCATCCTGGAGGCCTACGGCTATGGCGTGGTTACGGCCGAGGACGGGGAAGAGGCCTTTGAAAAGACCCGTGCCGAACAGTATGACCTGGTGATCACCGATGTCGAAATGCCGCGTCTGGACGGTTTTTCGCTGACCGAGCGGCTGCGGGGGGACGAGCGCTATCGCACTGTTCCCGTCATCATCGTGACCTCTCGGGAAAAGGATGAAGACAAGAAACGCGGCATCATGGTCGGCGCGGACGCCTACATCGTCAAGGGGGCTTTTGATCAGTCGAACCTGCTGGACACTGTCCGCAGTCTTATCGGATAACTAGGAGATACGGCATGGATGATCTATCGGTACATTTTCAGGCGATTGACGACGATCCGTTGACGGCGCGACTGGCCGGTCCGGTTCCAGGGTATTGCCATGGTACGGTGCCAGCCGAAGGGGGGCCGGATGTTTGGGAACGGATGTCGGCTTCACTGCTCCCGCGTGCCGACAAGGATGGGCAGCCATGAATACCCCGGCTCTCTCAGCTGCCATCAGGCTGAAAAGAATACGCGAATCCTACCTGAAACAACTCCCTTCGCAGTTGGAAAAGATCCGCACCTGCTACGCCGCATTGGATGCGGAAGCAGCGGGCCAGGCGGAATTTGCGGAGCTGCATCGAAGCATCCACACCCTGCGGGGTTCCAGCGCCTCCTTCGGCCTGAGCAAGGTCAGCGCCGCGGCGGCGCTGGCCGAGCAGATGGCAAAGGAGTCGATGCTGACCGGAAAAACGCGCGACGGCGCATGGTGCCGGCAGATGGAGGAATACTTCATCCAGATGGAGTGCGAGGTGGCAGCCGTCGACGCATCCCATGAGGTGGACCTGCACGGCATGGAACTCGTCGCTGCCGCCGAAACCTCACACGGGAAGGAACTGAAGACCATCTACCTCTGCGAGGATGACTTCTTCCAGCGCCAGACCCTGGCGACCCAGATCGGCTGTTTCGGTTTCCAGGTGATCTCTTTCGGTGCTCTGGAGCAGTTGCACGATGCGGTGCGCAATTCCGCCCCCGACGCCATCGTCATGGACCTGAGCTTTCCCGAACGCCCCCAGGGGGGCGCCGAGCTGATGGCGGAAATCCAGGCCGGCCGGGAGTCCGCCATCCCGACGGTCTTTGTCTCGTCCCAGAGTGATCTCCCCTCCCGGCTTTCAGCGGTGCGGGCCGGTTCCAGCGCCTATTTCACCAAACCGGTCAGCGCCACCGAGCTCTGCGCCTCCCTCAGCAGGCTCACCTCGGCTGATTTACCCGATCCCTATCGGATCATGATAGTGGACGACGATCCGCATCTGGCGGAAATGTACGCCACGTATCTCCAGGAGGCCGGCATGGTCACCCTGACGCTCAATGACCCTTTGCAGGCGCTGGGACCGCTTTCCGAGTTCAAGCCGGACCTGATTCTGACGGACATGTATATGCCCGGCTGCAACGGAATGGAGTTGGCCAAGGCGATCAGGCAGATCTGGGCATCGTTCAGTATCCCCATCGTCTATCTCTCCAGCGAAACCGATACCGACAAGCAGTTTCACGCCATGCGCATGGGAGGCGACGCGTTCTTAACCAAACCGATCTCGTCGGAACGGCTGATCTCGGCCGTTGCCGGCCGCGCTGAACGGATGAAGATCATCCGCTCCTTGATGGTTCGGGATGGCATGACCGGACTGTTTAACCACAGCGCCATCATGGAACAGCTGGAGTTGGCCATTACCGGGGCCCGAAGCCACGGGACGGAGCTCTGCTTCGCCATGATCGATCTGGATAAGTTCAAGCAGGTCAACGACAGCTATGGACATCCCGTGGGTGACCAGGTGTTGATCACCCTTGCCCGCCTGCTTCGGCAGCGTTTGCGCAAAACCGATATGGTCGGTCGCTTCGGTGGCGAGGAGTTTGCCGTGATACTCCCCGGCTGTGACATCGGCACCGCCGTCTCGCTGCTTGACAGACTGCGGGAAAGTTTCGCCGGAATCTGTTTCCCGGTGGGGTCTGAAACCTTTTTCACTACCTTCAGCTGCGGCATAGCCACGCTGCCGCAGTATGGCGCGGCCGAACTGCTGTGCAGGTCGGCGGACGCGGTCCTCTATGAGGCGAAAAATGAGGGGCGCAACCGGGTGGTTGCCGCCGGTAACGGTTGATGCGCTGACGGTCGTCATCCTCCCACTGCTGCGTCGTAAAAGGGGCGTTCGATCCGTCACGCAGTCCGACCGGATAACAAGGAGTTAGATATGGACGATACATCCGCAACTATTCTGGTGGTGGACGATGATGAATTTACCGCCGAACTGACAGCATTCATCCTGGAGTCTGCTGGATACAGTACGGTCATTGCCGAAGGCGGCCTGGACGCCCTGGAGAAGATGGCGGCTGATCCGACGGTGCGCATCGTCGTCTCGGATATGAACATGCCTTTCATGGACGGGGTTCAGCTCTTCGCCAAGTTCCGGGAACAGGGGTACCAGCAGCCGTTTGTGCTCCTCACCGGAGAAGATGCCGCCCCTCTCAGGCTGGCCCATCCGGACCTGGCCGCCGTTTTGACCAAGGATGAACAGTTGCAGGAGATCCTGCCAGGAATGGTTGAATCGCTCCTTTCACGCAACTGATAAACGCCAATTGTTGCGATGCTGCCTGAGTTTGACTCCAGATCTTGTCGTGAGGGTTCTCTGGATCTGATTTCATGAATAACCGCACGCAGAGAGGGCCGAGAAATGTCGCCGGCAGGGCGGCCTTTTCTGGTATCGGTAGCCAGTTTGTCCGGTCCTTTGTTGCCAGGGCAGTTCCTGAGTGTTTTCCCATTTCTGTTGACTTCAGAAGCGGAAAGGTGCTATTCGCATAGGTGATAATTCATGAGAAAGTTAGATTGAAGCGGCACGCAGGCTGATATGTCTGCCAGTAGTCAAGAAAAAACAGTGGTCCCTTGACACCGTTGTTACCGTGAGTTTGCTGCCTGTTTATGCTTCCAGGGTATAAAAAGGGATGCAACCTGATTCGCGACGGTTG
>Ga0209125_1001582_pt1 | contig 20501 bp, 18 predicted proteins | sample BarGraIncub1131A_FD_184503 | JGI IMG/M metagenome (GOLD analysis project Ga0209125, IMG submission 184503) | Arctic peat soil microbial communities from Barrow, Alaska - Barrow Graham LP Incubations 11-31A (SPAdes) (version 2) | ecosystem: Environmental > Terrestrial > Soil > Wetlands > Peat...
GGCGCCGGCCGTGGGCCATGGGGACGCCGGCGCTCTACCTGTTCGGGCTGCTGGTGCACTGCGTGATGATTGCCATCCTGTTGCTGGCCCTCCCGGCAGCCGACGCCCGGCATCTGTTCAGCCATATTGCCCTGCCGGTGCTCCTGCTCTACCCCCCCGCCACCCTGCTGCTTTGCATGCTGTTCCTGATGATGGAGCAGCACATTAGCGACGTGGAAACCCTGAAACGGAGCGAGGAGAGGATGCGCCTCTTCTTCGGCCACCAACTGGTGGGCATGGCCATCACATCGCCGCAAAAGGAGTGGGTACAGGTAAACGATAAATTTTGTCGGATGCTGGGCCGTACCCGGGAAGAGCTGACGCTCCTGTCCTGGGCGGACCTTACCCATGCGGAGGACCTAGCACAGGATCTCACCCAGTACAATCGTCTCCTGGCGGGAGAAATCGACGACTATTCCCTGGAGAAGCGGTTCCTCCATAAGGACGGCTCCATTGTCCACACCAATCTTTCCGTCGGTTGCGCCCGCCGCTCCGACGGCTCGGTTGATCAAGTGCTGGCGCTTTTTGAGGACATCACCGCACGTAAGCAGGCGGACGACGCCTTGCGTTTTTCCGAGGAAAAATTTTCCGCAGCGTTCCATGTCTCTCCCGACGCCATCATCATCAACCGCCTGAGCGACGGGATGTATCGGGACGTTAACGAGGGTTTCAGTGCCATAACGGGCTACCGCTCGGAAGAGGTCTCGGGCAAGACAGCGCGTGATATCGCCATCTGGGTTGATCCCGAGGACAGGGTACGGATTAAGAGCGCGCTCTGCGAGCATGGATTCGTCGACAAGCTTGAGGCTCGGTTCAGAAGGAAGGACGGCGCCGTCATCACCGGCTTGATATCAGCCCGCCCCATGATGGTGAATGGGGAGGCATGCGTCCTGAGCATCGCCAGCGACATTTCCGAGCGGAAGCTTTTGGAACTCAAACGCGACGAGGATCAGCGTTTTTTGCAGACCATCCTCGATTCCGTCAGCGATTTCATTTTTTACAAGGATAAAAACGGCATTTTCCTCGGCTGCAATGACGCCTATGCCACGCGTTACATCGGACTGCCCAAGGACCGGATCATCGGCCACCCCGACATTGATTTTGTCCCCGACCGGCAACTGGTCAGTAAGTACCTCGAATCGGACCGCCAGGCGATGGAATCGGGGAGTCCCGTGCTGATCAAAGCGTGGATCACCCAGGCTATCGGCCATAAGATCCTGATCGAGGTGCTCAAAACCCCCTTTTACAACGCGGCCGGATAGGTGACGGGGGTGATCGGGGTCGCGCGCGACATAACCGAACACCATCTGGCGCTTGAGGCGATTACTCGGGAGAAGGAAACCGCCCAGCGCTACCTGGACCTCGCCGGCGTCATGTTCTGCGCCCTGAACCGGGCCGGGGAGATCATCCTGATGAACAGAAAAGGCTCCAGCATCCTCGGTTATCACGACAATGAACTGCTGGGACGCAACTGGTTTGACGTCTGCCTTCCCGCATCGGCCCGGGAACGGATACGCGGGGTCTTCTCGCTGCAGCTGGCAGGCAACCTGGCACCGGTCGAGTTCTATGAAAACAGGGTCATCAACCGCAGCGGCGAGGAGCGGCTGATCGCCTTTCACAACTCGCTCCTGCATGACCAGGAGGGCGTTTGCGGGGTGCTCTTCTCCGGGGAGGACATCACCGAACGGCGCATGCTGCAGGACGAACTCCTCAAGAGTCAAAAGCTGGAATCCCTCGGAGTCCTAGCCGGCGGCATCGCCCATGACTTCAACAACATCCTCACCGGGATCATGGGGAACATCTCCTTTGCCCAGATGTCGCTCGACACGCCGGAAAAGGCGCACCGGCTGCTGGAAAACGCCGAGAAGGCATCCCTGCGAGCCGCGTCCCTGGCCACCCAGCTGCTGACTTTTGCCAAGGGTGGCAAGCCGATCATGAAAACGGTGTCCATCGGCCCCCTTCTGGAGGAATCCCTCTCCCTGTCGCTTAGGGGCGCCAATGTGAAAGGGGTGGTCGAGATCCCCGAGCCGCTGCACGCCATAGAGGCGGACGAAGGGCAGATAAGCCAGGTGTTCAACAATCTCATCATCAACGCGGTTCAGGCGATGCCAGGCGGCGGAACACTGAGCATCAGGGCCGAGAACCTCTTCCTGGAGGGCCGGAACTCGGCGCTGCTCCCGCCGGGGGATTACATCATGCTCTCCTTCGCCGACCAGGGGTGCGGTATTTCGGAAGGGGACCAGAAGAATATCTTCGACCCCTATTTCACCACCAAGTCGGGCGGCTCGGGGCTCGGCCTCGCCTCGGCGCACTCGGTGATCAGCAAGCATGGCGGGCGCATAGATGTCCACTCGGCCGTGGGAATGGGCGCGACCGTTACCGTTTACCTCCCATCCCTCGGTGCAGCGACCGCCGAGCGGTGCGAGAGCAAGGGTACCCTGGCCGCGGCCAGGCACGCGACGGGAGCCATACTTGTGCTGGATGACGAGGAGCTGATTCGGGATCTTACCACGGAGGTGCTGAAACATCTCGGCTGCCAGGTGAGGACCTGTGCCACCGGCGAGGAGGCGATAACGGCGTACCAAGCCGCCCAGGAATCGGGCGCCCCTTTCTTCGCCGCCATCATGGATCTCACCATCCCGGGCGGCATGGGGGGGCTGGAAGTTGCAAAAAGCATCCTGTCGCTGGACCCGTCCGCCCGCCTGATAGTCTCCAGCGGATATTCGAACGACCCCGTCATTGCCGAATATGGAAGTTACGGTTTCTGCGGCGCCATCACCAAGCCTTACAATGTCGATGACATGCAAAAGTTACTGGCAGGTCTGGCAAAACCTTAACCCATTGCTGCATCAAGGAAAATCAGTAATGCGGCGGCGGCTCCTCCTCGGAGGGGAGCCGGTTGTCGGAGGCGTTCATCCCCTGCAGGTGCTCCTTGATGGTCTTCAACTCGGACAGCAAACGATCGATACTGTTTTGTTGAACCGTCACCACCTCGTTGAGCTGATCTATCACATGCCCCTGATGCATGATAAGCATTTCCATATCCGTCAGACGCTGTTCCATGGTTTCTCCTTAACTATTAGTGTCCAGCCATTGACAGCAGGAACCTTCCGGCGTGACCCATGATTCACTATCACGCCAGGCCCCCGCACAGTTTTGTCTCTTTCACGATGGGCCGTATCGGGTGAGTAGGCAAATTCTAACTCGAATCGTTGCTATCTCCAAGACAAATAACTTCAAAAACCGATCGAATTCTGCTAATTTCCCCCTACCGGCAAGCGTCACCAAAGTGCGCCGGAAACGGGGGAAGAGAGCATGCCAGAGACACCTAAATCCAGCAGCGAGCGTCACATAGAAACCATCATGGAGGGGCTGGAACCGGGCTCGGACCGATACGTCGTGCTGGACAAGGCAAAGCAGTTCAAATCGTCCTGGGTGGAACTCGGGGAAAAGCTGCTCCAGGTGAGCACCAAGGGGCGTTTCCGGGAGTGGGGTTACGGGAGTTTCGAGGAGTACTGCGTGCAGGAGATCAGGATCAAGCGTGGCACAGCCGAGAAGCTGACCATGGCCTACCGGTTCATGGAGAAGGAGGAACCCGGGCTTCTCAGCGCGCGGGCCGAGCTGAAGCCGCTGCCGGATTACCGTTCCGTGGATCTTCTGCGCAAAGCGAAGGAGGAGAAAGGGTTTTCCGACGAGGAGTACGGTGAACTGAGGAAGAGCGTGGTCGAGGAGGAGCGCAGCCACCCGACGGTGTTGAAAAAGTACAAGGAAGTAGCCGCGCTGCGGGAAGAGGTGAACCCCCTGGCGCCCTTGAAGGCGAGCCTCTCCGCGGCAAGGCGGCTCGACTCGGCTTTGCGCGGGTTGAGCGACCCTCCGGCGCTGTATCTGGCCCAGGTGGGCGAGATAATGGGCCACCTAGAGGAGGAACTCGAGGCGCTCGGTCTGAACAGCCAGGCTGAAGCCGGGAGCATGCGGGAAATCTAGCACCCGGGGTTTTTCAGCAGCCTGAGCGGATTTTGATTCCGGACGGCCCGTTGAGGCCTGCTCAGTATCCGGTTCCGCAGCTATTTGTAGATGTCGTAGAACAGCTTGGCCGTCACGGCCAGCACCGAGCAGATGAACACCGGCCGGACGAATCCGGTCCCTTTTTTGATGACGAGACGCGCTCCCATCCGGGCGCCGAGCGCCTGCCCCGCCCCCATGACCAATCCCGCCCAGAGCAGCACATGGCCTCCCGCCACGAAGACCGCCAGGGAGACGATGTTGCTCACGAAATTGAAGAGCTTGGTATACCCGGTTCCCTTTCTCATATCGAATCCAAGGCCAAGCATGAGCGCGATTACCCAGAAGGAGCCGGTCCCGGGTCCCAGGAAACCGTCGTAGAAGCCGAGCAGCAGGCCGAAAAGACAATAGAAAAGCCCCTTCCCTAGGCGGGGACGGACCTCTTCGGCGCCCAGTTTCGGCGTGAAGACCGTATAGCAGAGAATCGCCAGGAGCAGAAAGGGGATGCAGCGCTTCAGGAACCCCGGATCTATCTGCTGCACGGTGTAGGCACCGAAGGCCGCGCCGGTCGCGGTCCAGAGTACCCCCGCCAGGGCGTCGCGAATGTTGACGGTTCCGGCGCGAACGAAATGAGCCATGGCGCTTGCCGAACCGAAGGTGGCTTGGAGTTTGTTGGTGCCGAGGGCGAACTGCGGAGGGAGGCCGATGCCGAGCAGAACCGGTATGGTGATCAGACCGCCGCCGCCGGCGATGGCGTCGATGAGACCGGCCACCGCTCCGGTGAGAAAGAGAATCGGGAAGAGTGCCGGGGAGATGGATACGGCGGGGGAAATTATCATGATCCTTTGTAAGCCCTGGGGTCGCTGCGGGTCAAGAACCAATCGCGCACGCGGAGGTAACGAAAGGGGACGAATACAGGCAGGTAAGGCACAAGCTACGGGGTTAAACCAAACGTTTAAAGGTCCATCCGAAATCCTTATCCGTCAGTTACCGTTTCATCCATGTGCGAGCCTGTTTATCCTGGTTCCTGAAGGTCACTCCGGGGGAATATCCCGCGACAGGATCGCCTCCGCAGCAGCCGGCAGGTCCGGGTAGGCTTTAACTCCCGCCGGAAGACTGGCCAACTCCTGACTGCCGTAACCGGTCAGGACCAGGAGCGACGTGCAACCGGCGGCGATCCCCGCCTCCACGTCGGCAAGTTTGTCGCCGACCATGAAAGAGGCTGCGAGATCGATATCGAGTTCCCGCGCCGCCTGATGCAGCATGCCCGGAAGAGGCTTTCGGCAGTCGCACTCCCGCAGGTAATCGCCGGTGGCATGCTCGGGGTGGTGCGGGCAGAAATAGCAGGCGTCGATCTCGGCGCCGAAACTGGCAAGGTCGGCGTGCATGTGGCCGTGCACCAATTCGAGCGCCGTTTCGTCGTAGAAACCGCGACCGATGCCGGACTGGTTGGTGACCACGACCAGGAGAAACCCCGCGTCCTTCAGGCGTTTCAAGGCCCAGGGCACCCCGGGGATGAACTGAAAATCCTCGACCTGGCTCAGGTACTGCACCTCAATGTTTATGGTGCCGTCCCTGTCCAGAAAAACCGCTTTTTTCTTTCCCATCGATCCCCTCGTGCCTTAATACATTCCGAGTTGAGAGGCGACCTTCAAGAGGCAACCGGAAAAACTCAAAACTCAAAACTCAAAACTGCTTTTCAGCCGAAGAGCTCTTTCTCCACCAGATCGCAGAGGATATGGATGATGGTGATGTGCCCCTCCTGGACCCGCGGGGTATCGTAGCTGGGAACGACCATGGCGAGTTCCACGACCTCCTTGATGGCGCCTCCGTCCTTGCCAAGCAGCGCGATGGTCCGGCACCCGCGCTCCGCGGCAAGCTGCAGTGCCAGCTGGACGTTGGGCGAATTGCCGCTGGTGGAGATGCCGACGATCACGTCACCCGCGATGGCGTGCGCCTCGACCTGCCGCGCGAAGAGACGCTCGAAACCGTAATCGTTCCCGATGGCGGTCAGGATGGAACTGTCGGTGGTGAGAGCCAGGGCGGGAAGCGCGCGCCGCTCCAGCTTGAAGCGGCCGACGATCTCCGCGGCGAAGTGCTGCGCGTCAGCCGCCGAACCGCCGTTGCCCATGACGAGAAGCTTGTTCCCGCTCCTGAAAGCACCCGTCAGAAGCGATACGGCACTCTCTATCGCCGGCATGAGATCCCTCTCGACAGCCGCCATTACCTCGCAGTGGCTCCTCAGCTGCAATCGTATTTTTTCTTGCACCTTCCCTCCTGCATGTTGTGGCACGTCCCCCCCCCGGCCATCGCGACGCTTGGGGTGAGTTACGGATAGCTGAGCCTGATCCTCTCGGAAAGCTCGGTGAAGGGAAGATAGGATTCGCTCCAGGGAAACGCGATGCCATCTACCGCAGGGACCGGGATGATGCCGGGATTTTCATCGGCGATGCGCTGGAAGATGCGACGCCTGCCGGCCTTGGTCGACAGGCGCGGAAGCGGTATCAGTTGGACATTTTCATGCATGAAGGCGAAGCCTCCCTGCCGTGCCGCCTTGTAGAGTGCGGCGGGAAGCAGGACGCGGTAGCTGTCACCGTGCCGTGCCCCCTTCAAGAGCAGGTCGAGCTTCTGCCTCAAAAGCGCCGGTTCCACCCCCTTCGGGACATGGACCAGGTAAGTTCGACCCTCGCCCCAGCGCTCAACGAAAAGCTCGATGCTGCGACGCAGGTTCTCCTCACGTCGGCGCTCCGACCCAAGCGGCGCCTCCTCCTGAAAGGAAACTGCGGGCCCCGGCACAAGGCAGGTCAGAAATCCCTTGGAACAGGCGCGCCGGGTGTAATCCCTCAAACACCAAGCGCCTCCATCCATCCCCTCGTCGAAACCGCCCACTGCCCGGAAGGCCTCCCTGCTGATCACCATGGCGCTAAAGGAAGCGCTCCCCACCTCGATCGGCTCCCCGCAGGAAAACCCGCCTGGAGTCAGTTGCGGAACCAGGATCCCCGCTTCCGGATGTGCGGAGGCGAAGCGCAGCAGCGGTTCCAGCCACCCCGCGCAGACCTCCGTGCTGTTCCTGACCAGGGCGATGTAGGGCGCTTCCGACCTCTCGAAACCTCGGTTCGCCGCCCGCACGAACCCGACGTTGCTGTCGTCGCGCATGAGGAGCGCCCGGTCATCGAGTCCGTCGGCGAACTCCTGCAGCAGCTTCTCGGTCTCGCGTTCGCTGCCGCAGTCCATCATGATGAAGCGCGCCCCTGGGGTATAGCTCATCAGGTTGACCAGGCAGGTGCGGGTTTCGTTCGGCCTGTTCCAGACAGGTATTACAACGTCTATGGTCGCGACAGGCATGATGGTCCCTCGTATTACCGCGGCCAGGTTCTGCAAGAAAAAAACGGGAACAGTGCTGCAATAGGCAACGGCGAGCGGTGCAACGCTACGACCCGAATCCCGAAGGTCGCCGGTTCGCAATAAAAAAGGGGTGGCTCGCCAGCGCCCGACCGCATGGCGGCCCGGCGCTGGTGAAATGCCACCCCTTTCCATATCAGCTTCGCTGCTAGGTGCTTACCGCCACATTGCGCAACAGGGCCAGTTCGTCCAGCACCTTGCCGGAACCGAGCACCACGCAGGAGAGAGGATCCTCGGCGGTCACCACCGGAAGCCCGGTCTCCTCGCGCAAGAGCACGTCCAGGTTGCGCAGCAGCGCTCCGCCACCGGCAAGGACGATCCCCTTGTCCACCAGGTCCGCGGCCAGTTCGGGGGGGGTGCGTTCCAGGCAGTTGCGCACTGCGTCGACAATCGCCGTAACCGGCTCGGAGAGCGCCTCGCGGATCTCGTTGGAGTCGATCTCCGTGGTCTTGGGTATCCCCGAAACCAGATCGCGCCCCTTCACCTCCATGTGGCGCAGTTCGGTTCCCGGGTACGCCTCGCCCAGCTCTATCTTTATCAGCTCCGCCATCCGGTCGCCGATCAACAGGTTGTATTTTCTCTTTATGTACTGAACGATCGCCTCGTCCATCTTGTCGCCGCCGACGCGCACGCTTTTCGTGTAGACAATTCCCGCCAGGGAGATGACCGCCACCTCGGTGGTCCCGCCGCCGATGTCCACGATCATGTTCCCGGACGCCTCGGTGATCGGAAGCCCCGCGCCGATTGCCGCGGCCATCGGTTCCTCGATCAGGTAGACCTCCCTGGCGCCGGCGGACTCAGCCGACTCCTTCACCGCCCGTTTCTCCACCTGGGTGATCCCGGACGGAACGCAGATGACGATCCTCGGACGAACCAGAGTTTTCCGGTTGTGCACCTTGTGGATGAAATAGCGCAGCATCTTTTCGGTGATGTCGAAGTCGGCGATGACTCCGTCCTTCATGGGGCGAATGGCGGTAATGGATCCCGGGGTGCGACCGAGCATCTTCTTGGCCTCCATCCCGACCGCAAGCACCTTCTGCTGCCCGTTCTGCATTTTTTGCACCGCGACCACGGAGGGCTCACGAACCACGATACCCTTCCCCTTCAGGTAGACCAGGGTATTGGCGGTACCGAGGTCGATGGCGAGGTCATTAGAAAACATGCCGAACAGGGCATCGAAAATCTTTATCATTTTTAACTCCTTTGGTTGTCACTCCCCGGGTGGTACGCGCCCGGTAAGAGGAAAGATATAGCAAAAACTTCGCACCCTTGCAACAAATAAAACCCGGTCCGACAAATTGCCGACGCTTCGAACCCCGGAAAGACGAACCTCATTCTCCTGTTGCTTTTGCGGCGGAATTACAATACTATTCGCAACTATTCTTTTATGGTCAGCGTCCATACTTTTAATTCAAAGGAGTCCCACTGCAATGCTCGGCATAATGAGAAAGTACAAACAATCGATGTTGATAAAGATAGTCTTCGCCGTTATCGTGTTCTCCTTCATAGGGACCATATTCCTGGTCTGGGGCCGGGGAGACGGCATGGAGAGCGGTCCGACTGGTTTTGCCGCGAAGGTGGACGGGACCAAGATCGGCACCGACGAGTTCCAGAAGAGCTATGACCGCACCCGCGGGGTATACCAGCAGATTTACGGGCGCTCCCTCACCCCGGAGATGGAAAAGCAGATGGGGCTCAAGAAGATGACCATCGAGAGCCTGATCGACAATGTGCTGATCAGAAAGGATGCCAAGCAGAGCGGTCTCAAGGTGACCAAGGACGAGGTGGCGGCCGAGATCGCCAAGGTCCCCGCCTTCCAGAAGGACGGCGTCTTCAACTTCGCACAATACCAGCAGACCCTGCAGGCTAACAGGATGACCCCGAAGTCATTCGAAAAGGCCCAGGGGGAAGAACTCCTGGTGCAGAAGGCGCGCAACAAGGTGAAGAGCACCGCCACGGTTTCGGACCAGGACATCCTGCAGGCGTTCAAACAGAAAAATGACAAGGTTGTACTGCAGTTCGCCTCCTTCTCCCCCGCCGACGTGAAGGGCGAGATCAAGGTCACGGAAAAGGATCTGTCGAGCTACCTTCAGGAGCACCAGGCCGAGTTCAAGACCACGGAGCAGGTAAGTATCGCCTATGCCCTGATCACCCCGGCCCAGTTCGCCTCCAAGGTAACTGTTTCTCCCGAGGATGCCCAGAACTACTACCAGAAGAACATCGATCGTTACCAGGGCAAGGGCGGCATACTCCCCTTCGCCGAGGTGATGGACCGGGCCACGGCCGACGCGCTGAAGCAGATGGCCGCCAAGGAGGCCTACGAGAAGGCCGCCGATGCCGTCAACAAGTTCCGGGGCGCCGCGAACCTCGAGGCGGCCGCCGCTTCCATCGGGAGCAAGGTCGAGAAGACCGCGCTCTTCTCCGCGAAATCCCCGGCCCCCTCGATCGCGGGCGAGACCGAACTGGTTTCCAAATCCTTCACCCTGAAGCAGGGTGAACTGGGAGGCCCGATCGAGACCGCCAAGGGGATCTACCTCCTGAAGGTCATCGATAGAAAACCTTCCGCGGTACCACCGCTTGCCCAGATCAAGGGAGCCGTTGAAAAGAAGGTACTCGAGGCGAAGGCGGCCGAGCTTGCCAGGAAGAAGGCCGAGGAACTCCTCCCCCGGCTCGCCAAGGGGGGCGCACCGTTGAAGGACACCGCTGCATTCGGCTACTCCGCCACCGGCGCCATCCCCGGCATCGGGAACTCCCCGGAACTGATGGAGCAGGCCTTCACCCTCTCAACGGCTGCCCCCGTCGCGAAGCAGGCCTTCAAGATCGGGGAGCGCTGGTACGCGGTGCGGCTGAAGAGCCGGATCGCAGCCCCGACCACGGATCTCGCCAAAAACTCAGAGGGGATCAAACAGGCCCTGCTCCCGAAAAAGCAGCAGGCGGCGCAGGAGAGCTGGCTCAAGGGGCTGAAAGCCAAGGCGAAGATCGAGATCAACCCGGCCATCCTCGGAGACTAGCACGAGGTCTGTTTCAGGTGACAGGAAAATTTGCGGCGAGGTGAAGGGTGCGGTTGCGCCCTTCACCTTTCACTTTTCACGCACAACGCGACGTAAAAAAGGAGAAAGCTTATGACCAAACCGGTGCTTACCACGGATTTCCCCGGCCTGAAACTTGCCGCTCGCGGGAAGGTGCGTGACATCTACGACCTCGGGGAAACGCTGCTCATCGTCACCACCGACCGGATCTCCGCCTTCGACGTGATCATGAATGAAGGGATCCCTAACAAGGGGTACGTCCTGACCCAGATCTCCGCGTTCTGGTTCCGAGAAATGGAGGGGATCATCAAGAACCACCTCATCTCCACCGAGGTGGCCGACTTCCCCAAGGAGTGCCAGCCCTACGCCGAGATCCTCGCCGGACGCTCCATGCTGGTGAAGAAGGCGGTGCCGCTCCTCGCCGAGTGCATCGTGCGCGGCTACCTGTCCGGCTCGGGCTGGAAGGACTATCAGGAAACCGGCGCCATCTGCGGCATCAAGCTTCCGGTCGGGTTGCAGGAGTCGGACCGCCTTCCCGAGCCGATTTTCACCCCCTCCACCAAGGCGGATCTGGGCACCCACGACGAGAACATCTCCTTTGAGGCCATGGTGGAGCTGTGCGGCGCCGAGACCGCGACCAGGGTGCGCGAGGTGACGCTCGCCATCTACCAGAAGGCGCGGGAGATCGCGGACACCAAGGGGATCATCATCGCCGACACCAAGTTCGAGTACGGCATCCACCAGGGCGAGCTGATCATCATCGACGAATGCATGACCCCCGATTCCAGCCGCTTCTGGCCCAAGGAAGGGTACCGACCGGGCGGCCCTCAGCCCTCCTTCGACAAGCAGTTCCTCAGGGACTACCTGGAGACGCTGGACTGGGGCAAGACCGCACCCGCGCCGCCGCTACCCGACGAGATCGTGGCAAAAACGGCGGAAAAATACATGGAAGCGCTGGTTAAACTGACCGGCCAGGGCCGCTGACCTTCCCATTCCAGGCCCCGGTCCAGACGACCGGGGCCTTTTTTTGTCAAGGCCCGCAAGTATTCCCCGTTATACCGGCACCCTTCACCCTTCGAAACCTTACCCCAACGAGAGAACGGCGTCAGCCGTGCGAGGAAGCCATGCTGAACCACCTGCTGACCGCTATAGTCATCCTCGCCGCCGGCGCGAGCTCCGCCCAGGAGATCCCTGTCGCTAGCTTCAGCAACGGTGATCTTTCCGGATGGAGCGAGAAGGTTTTTAAGGGGAAGACCAGCTACACCCTGGAAAACTCCGTCCTGAAGGCACACAGCGTCAGGGCGGGATCGGGGCTGATCAAGAAGCTCTCCGTCGACACCCAAAGGTATCCGAAACTCTCCTGGAGCTGGCGCGTCGATCACACGCTGAAGGGGGAGAACATCTTGACGAAGAAGGGCGACGACTTCGCCGCCCGGGTCTACGTGGTGTTCCCGCGCACCTTCTTCTGGCGCATGCGGGCAATCAACTACGTCTGGGCCGCCAAGATGCCGAAACTTGGCGAGGCGCGCAGCCCCTACACGTCGAATTCGGTGATAGTTGCCTTGGAGAGCGGGGATGACTTAGCGGGGAGCTGGGTTCATGAGGAGCGCAACATCTACCAGGATTATAGAAGGATCTTCGGTGAAGAGCCCCCCCTGTTGGGGGGGGTTGCCATCATGACCGACACGGACGACACGCAGGACGAGGCGAATGCCTGGTACGGCGACATCACGCTGCGCGCGCTGTGAGGGTGTCCCTACCCTATCATCTTGGTGAGACGCGCCCTTTCCTTCTCCAGGAGCGCCTCCCCCTCCGCGATTGCCTTCAGAAGCCCTTTCTTGGCCCCATAGGCCATGTCTTTTCCCTTATCAAGGATCTCCGAGGCGCGGTCGCCTACCGCCTCAGCCATGTCGGATACCTGGTCGGTGAAGTCCTCCACTGCCTCGACCGCTTCCTGGGTTCTCCTGCGTGCCTTCTTCGCGTAACGAACGATCCCCTTGCGGGTCTTTTCACCGCTTTGCGGGGCGTATAGAAGCGCGACACCCGCGCCAAGCATGCCGCCGGCCACCAGCATGAGCGCCCCAACCAACGCGCTGTTGTCTCTTTGTGACATAATTCTCCTCCTTTTCCCACCAATTGGTGATTAGACTACCCATTAAGAGTACCGTAACAGCGGCATTTGCCAAGGAAGCATCTTTTATAATGCTTTGAACCGGGACGCCATTACGTGTATAGTTGAATCACTGTCATTAAAATGTTACCGAGGTGTTCCATGCAGCAAAAATACGATGTGCTAATTGTCGGAGGTGGCCCCGGCGGGGTTGCCGCCGCGTATCTCTGTCACAAGAACGGCCTGTCCCACCTGCTGATCGAGTCGGGCAAGGCTGTATTCCAGGGGATTGCCAACACCTACCCGGAAGGGAAGAACGTCTATCCCTCAAAACCCAAGGACAACCCGGAGCCGTTCCTCGTGGAAGAGCTCCGGCCACCCGACAAGCCGGTGGCGGTGGAGAAATACATTCAGTACGTGCAGCATTTCGTCCAGCACGAGGGGTTGAACGTGCAAACGGAGACCCAGTTTGAAGCAATCGAGGAGGGACGGGACTATCTCAAGGTCTCCACTTCCAAGGGGAGCTACCAGGCGAGAAAGGTGCTGCTCGCCTTCGGCAGCAACATCCCGAAGGAACTCTCCGTCTATGGCGACGCAAAGATGGTCGCCAAGGGACTGGACGACCCGAAAAAGTACGTCGGCGTCCGCACCCTGGTGATCGGCGGAGGGAACTCCGCGGCGGACGTGATCATCTCTATCCTGAAGGAGAAAAGGAACGCCAACGACAAGGAGCCGGTCTACTGGGCGCACATGGCGGAGATCTTCGACGTGAACAAGGAGACGGCTCAGAGACTCGGGGAGGAAATTCTCCTGGGCGGCAACATCCGCCTGATGCCGGGTGCGACGCCCAGGATCGGCGAGGTGGACGAGGAGGGGGTGGATCGCCTGGTAATCCGGGTGGGCGAGGACAAGTTGCCCGGCGGGATCGAGCGCTACAACGCCATGAGCTTTCCGATGAAGAACGTAATCGCCTGCATCGGAAGCCAGGGACCGCTCTCCATCTACGACAGCATCGGCGTGCAGACCATCGCCTGCGCCGAGGGGGTCTGCCAGGTGGCCAAGGAAGGAGACCGGCTGATCCTACTGACCTCGGATTTCGAATCGACCAGAAAGGGGGTCTACGTGATCGGCGGAGCTATTTCCCCCTCCTACATGCGCATCAGCAAGGGGGCGATCCAGGAGGAGAGACATCCGAACCTGATCTACACCGCGGTGAACGACGCCCACCACGTGGTGCAGGCGATTCTATCCAAGCTGCAAAAATAGCTCATCTCACCACAAAAAAAGGGGCCGCAAGGCCCCTTTCCAACGGTCATCCCTGTCGGCATCAGCCGCGTAATTCTTCCTTGAGCCCCTCTATTACCGCCTTCACCTCGGCGATCATCTCGTGCGCCTGGGGTGAGTGCTCCTTTTTCAGATAGCTCTCGAAGTAGCCGATCGCGTCGGCCATCCTCTCCTCGTCGATGCAGATGTTCCCCATGGTCAGGTAACTCATGATGAACTCGGGATCGAGACGGATAGCTTCGAGGGTCTCGCGCTCCGCGTCCTCCAGTTCATCCATGTCGTAGTAAAGTTCGCCCAGGTTGAAGCGTGCCGTGGCATCACTGGGATCGATCTCTATCCCCTTGTTGTAAGCGGCGATCGCCTTGTCGTTCTCGCCCAGACCGTAGTAAAGATCCCCCATGGCGTTCAGGGCGAAGACATTCTTGGGATCGAGTTCGAGAGCCCTCTGGAATGCCTTCAGGGCGTCGTCGGCGCGCTCCATAGCGTTGTAGACGAGCCCCATGCTGACGTAGCCGTCGCAATCTCCCGGCTGCAGTTCCGTCACCCTGCGGTAACAGGCAAGCGCATCCTTATGTTTGCCTGCCTCAAAATAGACATCGCCCAGGGCCGTCAATCCGTCTAGGTCCTCGGGGGCGAAGTCGAGCCCCTTTTTCAGCGCGGCTATCGCTTCATCGGCCTTGCCCGACTCGGAGAGGGCTTCACCCAGGTAAAAGTACCCCTCGGCGTTGGCGGGTTCCAGAGCCAGACACCCCCTGAAGGCCTCGGCAGCCTTGGCGTACTCCCCCGACTCCATCTGGGATATGCCGTTTGCCAGCGCCTCATCAAAAGTTGTTCCCATGACTACCTCCGAGCTTGCCTGCTTCATTATTGGCGCCCACTATAACAGAGAAGATGCGGGTTTGCCAACAGCAGACCGGTTAAAATAACATTAAAATGCTTCACATTTCCTCCCCCTCACCTATACTGCGGGAATCACACGCAAAGGGGAGCACCATGCCGGAGGAAACAGGGGAAAAACTGGGACTTAGGACGCTGGAGGATATCAGCGCACTGATCCTCCACTCCCATGACCTGCAGGAGACCTTGGACAACATCGTCAACTTGGTGGCGAAGAGAATGGCCTCGGATGTCTGCTCCATCTACCTGCTCGACGAGGATGGCGAGACGCTAAGGCTCCACGCCACCCGGGGCCTCTCCCGGCTCTCGGTCGGCATCACCATGAAGACTTCCGAGGGGCTCACCGGTCTCGCCCTGGAGAGCCGCGCTGTGGTGGCGACCGACAACGCCCCGCTTCACCCACGCTACAAGTATTTCCGGCAGACCAAGGAGGAGAAGGTGCTCTCCTTCCTCGGCGTCCCTTTCTTCGAGAGGAAGAACCCGATCGGGGTCATCGTCATCCAGAACCGGGAGGCGCGCACCTTCACGGAAGCCGAGATCAGCGCCGTCTCCACCATCGCCTGGCAGATCTCCAGCATTATCTCGAGCGCGAAGCTGCTCGACTCCATCAGGAAGAAGGAGGAGGAGCGCGCCTTTTACGCGGCCGAGGTGGAGCGGCTCAAAAAAGACGGAGTAGTGAAGGGTGCCGGGCGTGTCAGGCGCGTCTCCACGCATCAGGCGGTCCTGACCGGGATCGGCATCGCGCCCGGTTTTGCAGCGGGAAAGGTATCGGTGCTCAGCCGGGGTTCTCGCGAGCAGGTGGTCCTGGAGCGAGCCAGGCCCCGGGCCGAGGAGCAGAACAGGTTCCTGCTCGCGTTGGAGAAGGCGCGCATCCAGACCATCTACCTGGAGAAACGGGTAGGCGAGATCCTCTCCGAGGCGGACGCCGCGATCTTCCACAGCCACCTGATGATTCTCGAGGACCGTGGCTTCATCAGCAAGATCGCGGCCCTCATCGACGACGGTCTCGGCGCGCATCGGGCGGTTTCCGAGGTGGTCGGCCATTACATCGCCGCCTTCGCCCAGATGGAGGACCCATACCTGCGCGAGCGTTCCGCCGACATGGAGGACATCGGCCGCAGGCTTGGCGACGCCCTGAACGGAAACCACCGGTCCCGGTCAAAGCTGCAGGAGAACAGGATCATCATCGCGCGCGAGCTGCTCCCCTCAGACCTGGCCATCATGGACCACGGCAAGGTGATAGGGATCGCCACCGAGAAGGGAAACCCGAACGCCCACGCGGCCATCATGGCGCGCGCCCTCGGCATTCCCGCCGTGTTCGGGGTGGAGGGGCTTCTGAAACAGGTGGGGGCCAGGAGCGAGCTGATCGTCGACGGTACCTCGGGCAGCGTCTACCTCAACCCGGAGCCAAGCGTCAGAAAGGAGTACCAAAGGCTCCAAGATGAGTTCGACCTGAAACAGCGCGCCCTGGAAGGGATCCGCGACCTCCCAGCGGTCACCCCGGACGGCTGCAGGGTGAGCCTTTTGGCGAACATCGGCCTTTTGAGCGACCTGCGCGTGGCGCACCTGCACGGCGCGGAAGGGGTGGGACTGTACCGGACCGAGTTCCCCTTCATGGCCAGAAACTCCTTTCCCGACCGATCGGATCAGGCCGCCGTGTACCGGAAGGTACTGGAGGGGTTCCCCGGGCTCCCGGTAACCATCAGGACCCTCGACATAGGAGGCGACAAGGAACTCTCCTACTTCCAGCACCCGAAGGAGGATAACCCCTTTCTCGGCTGGCGCTCGATACGGGTTTCCCTGGAACGGGACGACATCTTCCGGGAACAGCTGGCGGGGGTATTGCTGGCTTCGCCCTACGGCAAATGCAACCTGATGTTCCCGCTTATCTCCGGGGTGGACGAGGTGCGCTCAATCAAGCGGATACTGGGGGAGGTGAAGGAGGAACTGACACGGGAGGGGAAGGCGTTCGATCCGGATATCGCCCTTGGTATCATGGTGGAACTTCCGGCCGCGGTCCAGACCGCGGATATGCTGGCAAAAGAGGTGGACTACTTCAGCATCGGGACCAACGACCTGGTCCAGTACACGCTCGCCTGCGACCGCAACAACCCGCGGGTCAAGAAATGGTACGACCCGTGCCACCCGGCGGTGCTGCACTCCATAAAGAAGGTGGTGGATGCGGCGGCCGGCGCCGGCAAGCCGGTCACCCTGTGCGGAGAGATGGCCGGCGAACCGATCAACGCGGTACTGCTGATGGGGCTCGGCATCCGGAGCTTCAGCCTCTCCGCCCCCCGCATACCGCGGGTGAAAGAGGTTATCCGCCAGGTCACACTGGCGCGGGCACGGAGCATCGCGCAAAAGGTCCTCGGCATGGAGAGCGCCCTGACGATTCATGAGTACCTGGAAGGGATTCAGCGCGAACTGGGACTCTAGCCGCCGGAAACCAGGCTAGATCCAGCAGTCGCCGCCGTCGTAGTCGAGCGCGAGCGGGTCCTTCTTGGTCCCCTTGGCCCGGTAGGTGGCCCCCTTGACGCGCAGCTTCAGCTTCCCGAGCGCCTCTTCCTTCGCCTCGCCCAATTTCTCGCGTACCTCGCGGCCGGTCTTAGGCGTAAAGAGCAGCGCAGCACCGGCGGCCACTGCGGCTCCGGCGATAAAAGCCAAGAGTGCAGCCTGTTCGGTTCCTTTTTTCTTCGACATATCTAGCGCTCCTTATGATCAAGAGTTTAATTGCATATTATTTTTGCTGTATTCTTATCATATTCCGTGACGCATTAAAACCCCCAAGATATAAAACCCTCAACTATTTTAGGGATCTCTTATTTTGAGGTTGGAAATCAGTCACAACAAATGCTAATATCCCAAAAAAATTGCCAAAGGAGATGCAGATGTTTTCCTATAGAAGAATCGCCACCCCGACCCTCGCCGCCCTGCTCATGGTCACCCTTCACGCCTGGCCCGCACTCGCAGCTGAGAAGGCCGCCGTCAAACCGCCAGTGAAGGAGCAGTTAAAGACCTCCCCGAGCGACCCTATGGTGAAGGTGAACGGTACCACCATCACGCGTCTGGAACTGGACCGCGCGGTGAAGGTGATGTTGGCGCAGAACCAGATGCAGCAACCGCTTGATCCCGAGATCATGAAGCAGGCGCAAGAGGCAGCGCTTGAACAGCTCACCGCGGCCGAGCTGCTGTACCAGGAGGCGGCGAAGCTCGAGCCGAAGGACCTGGAAAAGCAGGTCGCAGAGAAGGTCGCACAGAACCGGGCGAAGTTCGGCAGCGATGCGGAGTTCGAAAAGGCTCTCAGCGGGGTTGACATGACTACGAAAGACATGCGGGATTTCACCCGCAAGGATATCGTGATCAGCAACTTCATCGAGACGCAGTTCGCCGACAAGGTCACGGTCTCCGACCTTGAGGCGCGCAAGTTCTATGACGACAACCAGGACAAGTATTTCAAAAAACCCGAAAGCGCCAGGGCGAGCCACATCCTGATTGGCTCGGATGAGAAAATCGCCCCCGAGGACCGCAAGAAGGCGAAGGAGAAGGCGGAAGCACTCCTGAAGAGGATCAAGGGTGGAGAGGATTTCGCGGCACTAGCCAAATCGGACTCGACCTGCCCGAGCAGCAGCCAGGGGGGCGACCTCGGGAGCTTCGGCCGCGGCCAGATGGTTCCCGCCTTCGAGAAGGCAGCCTTCGCTCTCAAACCGGGGGAGACCAGCAACGTGGTGGAGACCCAGTTTGGCTATCACATCATCAAGCTTACCGAGAAGCATGAGGCCTCCACGGAGAAGTTCGACGACGTGAAGGGGAAGATCGTCGAATTCCTTAAGCGCGAAAAGGTGCAGAAAGGGATCAGCAGCTTCGTCAGCAACCTGAAAAAGACGGCCAAGATTGAGAAACCGTAGAGTCGCAAAGATCGCTAAGTCTTAGAATTGCAGCAAGAAGGGCCCGCGAAAGCGGGCCCTTCTTGCTGCAAGCAGAAAACCTTAAGCCGTGACCAACGGGTCTGAAACCCGCCCGGCCATTTTTTCTTATCAGGGAGCAGTGGCCGCGGGTGGCACGAAGGCCCTCGCAGCCAGCTCGGCGTCCAGCATCAATAACCCCTGACCGTTGTCTCCTATCAACCTCAGCTTGCCGATGATATCCCGGTCGTTCTCCTCCTCCTCGATCTGCTCGGTGACGAACCACTGCAGGAAGATTTGGGTCGCGTGGTCCCTCTCCGCCGTAGCCAGGTCGCTAAGCTCATATATTGAGGAGGTGATGAACTGCTCGTGGGCGAGCGTCTGCTCGAACATATCCAGCAGATCCCGGAACTCGGCCGGCGGAGCGGCGATCGCGGCAAGATCGGTATGCTCCCCGCGGCTGTTCATGAAATTGAAGAACTTCATGGCGTGCACCATCTCCTCCTGGTACTGCACCATGAACCAGTTTGCGGTCCCCTTAAGGCCTATGGAGCCGGCGTAGGATGACATGGAAAGGTAGAGATAGGCGGAGTAGAGTTCCTTGTTCAGCTGTTGGTTGAGCGCGCTGCGGATCTTCTGGTTCAGCATGGCAGTTCTCCTTTACATGGTTTTCCGGCGCAGCTGATGCGGCCGGGAAGCTTGCCCTTCGTTGCCGACGATAAACGGTGCCACTCCGCGGCCTTCCTGACAGAGGTCGGGAACGATTCCTCCCCCCCGACCGCATGCTCCCTGCCTTGTCACCCGTCCCCAGGCCCCATCACGGTAAAGTCATGCGGTCTCCCCCAGCCGGGAAAAGCGCCGGCAGCTGTCCGGCGTGTCCCCTTCCATCGCGCCGGGACCAGGAAGAACAGCCGGGAAAGTATACACGGTCCGCCCGCCCAGTCAATTGTGGCCTTGCCAAATTCGCGCATACATGTTATCAAGAAACTCTAACAATAGGGAATCTTACATGAAACCTGCCACAAAGATCCTGCTCATAGAAGACGATCAGGGAAGCCGCGAGGCGCTCCTGATCCTTTTGAAGGTAAGCGGCTTTGCCATCAAAGGTTGCTCCAACGGACAGGAGGGGCTGCGCCTCTTGACCGGCGAGCGCTTCGACATCGTGATCAGTGACCTTTTCCTCCCCGACCTGAACGGCATCGAGATACTGACCCAGGTCAAGCGCGACTCGCCGCGCACCGAGGTGATTCTGATCACCGGGCACGCCTCGGCGGAAACAGCGGTGAAGGCGATGAAGGAAGGGGCCTTCGACTACATCACCAAACCCCTGAACATCGACGAACTCCGCATCATCGTCGACAAGGCGGTGGAAAAGGGGCAGCTGTTAAGCGAGAATGTTTACCTGAAGAAACAGCTGCAGGACAAATACGAGTTCGCCAACATAATCGGCGACTCCCAGGCGATGCAGCAGCTCTTTTCAAGGATGAAGCGGATCATCAAGACCGACTCCACCGTCCTCATCCTAGGAGAGTCCGGGACCGGGAAGGAGCTGGTGGCAAAGGCGATCCACTTCAACGGCAGCCGCAAGGACAAGCCGTTCGTGGCCGTGAACTGCTCCGCCATACCCGAGAACCTCCTGGAGAGCGAACTCTTCGGTCATGCGAAGGGGTCCTTCACCGGCGCCATCAAGGAGAAGATCGGAAAGTTCGAGGCGGCGAATCTGGGGACCATTTTCCTCGACGAGATCGGCACACTCCCTATGCACTTGCAGACCAAGCTGCTGCGCGTGCTGCAGGAGCAGGAGATCGAGCGGGTCGGCTCGAACCGCCAGATCAA
>Ga0209125_1001583_pt1 | contig 20494 bp, 18 predicted proteins | sample BarGraIncub1131A_FD_184503 | JGI IMG/M metagenome (GOLD analysis project Ga0209125, IMG submission 184503) | Arctic peat soil microbial communities from Barrow, Alaska - Barrow Graham LP Incubations 11-31A (SPAdes) (version 2) | ecosystem: Environmental > Terrestrial > Soil > Wetlands > Peat...
ATAATAAGTCACGTGGAGGAGCTTCGAAATAGAGTGCCGATAAAACTAATAGTATCACCAGCACAGCAGGGACAGGGAGGCAGCAAAGTAAATCTAGAGTATACGTAAATTGTCGAGTATGAAATTTCTCCGGCGTGCTTTGAAATAAGAGCTTGAGGCGTGAAATTTGATTAAGAAATTCTAATGTTTTGCAAATATAAAATTATCTGACGCTCACATTCGGCGTCCTGCCTCAGGTTCGCTAGCTTCCACTTCCTGTGGAAGCTCACGACAATTTTATATTTGCAAAACAAGAATTTCTAAATCAAATTTCAATGCTTCTGCGCTTCTTATTGCAAGTCACTATGGAGAAATTTCATACTGATATTAATATTGATATTGTGTGACTTTGCAGGAGAGTGTTAAATTACTAGATTCGAATGGAGGAAAACAAATGAAATGGTTTTTATATTATATTTTAGCTATTAACTTATATGGGGTTTTCGTTATGTATTCAGATAAGAATAAATCGAAAAAAGGAGGATGGAGAACACCAGAGAATACACTTTTCACTATAGCGTTTGCTTATGGTGCTTTGGGTATATTTTTAGGTATGCGTTTATTTAGACATAAAACAAAACATAGTAAATTTGTAATTGGGATACCGGCAATACTTATAGTTGAAATATTTATATTTTTTAGATACATTTACAGAATATTTTAATTTTAAAATTTTAAATTCACATCAAAAAACTACCCAACTGTATATATATGCAGCTGGGTAGTTTTATATGCTTTCATACCTAAACCACCCACTCGACATTTAACCCTTTCAATTTGTACACATTATCTATGAGATGAATATAATAGAATAGAATAATCTTATTGATCATTTTTAGCTGAACTAATTTTGAAAGGAGTGAATAAAAATGAATAAGCGAAAGGCCGCAGTATTGTCTATATTTTCTAATACTGCGTTAATAATCTTTAAAATTATAGTTGGAATATTAATGGGCTCAGTTAGTGTTATTTCTGAAGCAATCCATTCTTCTATAGATCTTTTGGCAAGCATTATTGCTTTTTTCTCTATTAAGATAGCTTCAAAAGCTGAGGACAAAGGTCATCCCTTTGGACATGGAAAGTATGAAAATGTATCTGGATTTGTTGAGGCTTTATTGATCTTGTTTGCAGCCATTCTCATAGTCTATCAAGCCATAAAAAGAATAGTTAAAGGCGGAACTGTGGAGAACGTAGGTGCAGGTATACTTGTAATGATTTTAGCTGCTGTAGTTAACTTTATTGTCTCTATGATACTATTAAAGACAGCAAAGAAAGCAGATTCTATTGCCCTAGAGGCAGATGCTATGCACCTTTTAACAGATGTATATACATCAATCGGAGTGGTTATTGGGCTTATATTATTGAAAATAACAAAAATACCAATTATTGATCCAATTACCGCCATACTTGTTGCGTTATTAATAGCTAAAACCTCTATAGAATTAATTAAAAAATCTTTAAATGATTTGGTAGATTCTAAGCTTCCCGATGATGATATTTTAAAGATATTAAGCATACTTGACTCACATCTAGAAATTACTAGATACCATGGCTTAAGAACTAGAAAAAGTGGCCCCACACGAGAAATTAATGTGCAAGTCCATGTTCTCAAAACAGCATCACTAATTGATGCTCACAGACTTTCTGATAAGATTGAAAACGAAATAAAAAATACTTTTCCAGGGGATTCAAATGTAATGATTCATCTAGAGCCAGAAACCTTTATTAAATAATATTAAGAGTGAAGTACTTATTTGACACCTGTGTATAACTATTCTGTGAATTCTATTAAAATTGTATTTATTAAAGATTTAAGGTAAAATAATCACGTAATTATGCAAAGTTATCCTCATTTCGTGGATAACTTTCTTTAAATTGTGGATAAATTTTTAATTATCTGAAAATTGATTATAATATGAAGTTTTTTAAAAAAGATTTTTAGAGCTAAAACTTTCTCTAAACTGTATAATATGATTCATTTTAGTTTTTAAAATTATCTATATCAGTGATAACAGTACTCAAAATTTTTATATTTGTATATGAATTTGTAAAGTGTTCTAATTTTTATAACTTTCCCTTGAAGTTTTAATATTTAGAGGTTATAATGAAGGTCGAGATAATACAACAAATTATCATAAATTCTGCATAAACAAAAATAAAATAAAATTTAGTAAATATTTAAACAATAAATAATAAATGTTTAAATATAACAATATAACAATATAAATTGGAGTAATATTACACAGATAATCTTATTAACATAAGTTTAAACCTGTGGATAACTTTATTCTAAAATTGAATATATATCATAAAAAATTATATTATTAGCATAATATGGTTTAAAAATGAATATTTAAAGAAAGTTATCCTCTTTTAGTGGATAACTTTCTTTAAATTGTGGATAAATTTTTAATTATCTGAAAATTCATTAAAATAATAAGTTTACAATACCACCTATGTTCCTTGAATTCGAACTAAAAATAACAAATTTCATTAAGAAATTCTAATGTTTTGCTTATTCAAAAATCTTCATAATCCAAAATTAGCATTATGCCTCGTCTGAGCCACCCCGAATTATCCATGTTATCATACGACATTTTTCGTATGTTCTCTGTAGACATTTTGTGCTAAGAGTAGGGAATTTTCCATGGAATAAACTTAGATTCTGTTTAACGAATGCACTACTATCAGAACAACCTACAAGATTTCACCTTCACGGATTACTTGAATACATCTCATAATACAACCCCTCTTTTCTATCCTCTTTAAGTTTAAATTTCTTCCTTAGCTGGATTACATTATCCCTGCAGATATCTGCTATAACTAGACCTTCTTGCATATATAAGCTACTTATAATATTACCTAGTGGATCTATAATCATGGAATCACCACTGTAGTTTAAGTTATTTGTGGTACCAACTCGGTTTATACCTGCAATATAGCATTGATTTTCTATGGCTCTTGCTTTTAATAAAGTAATCCAATGTTCACGACGATCCATAGGCCAGTTGGCGGCAACGGTAATTAAAGTAGAAGTTCGTGAAGCAATTTGAAATATTTCTGGAAAGCGTAGATCATAGCAGATAAAAGGTGTTATGGTAAAATCAAAAGCTTCGAAGAGTTTAACCTCACTTCCGCTTTCATAAAATTTAGATTCTGATCCAAAGGAGAAGGGGTGGATCTTACTGTAATTTACAAGTTCCAAACCTTCAGGTGATACTACGGAGTAATTATTTTTGGAACAGGTAGAGCCCTCTACATACCCAAAACCTATAAAAATATTAAACCCAGAACTCATTTCTTTAAAAAATTTTAAAGTTTCATTATTATTTTCTCCTATAATGGAGGTATTCATAGAAAAACCCGTTAAAGTCATTTCAGGGAAAAAAATCATATCTGCATTTTCAGCAGCTGCATGTTTTATATATTGAATTACGGTTTCTTTATTTTTAGTCTTATCTTCAAAAATAATATCTAATTGCGCTAGTGCTAACTTCATATTATCGACTCCTTATTAATTTTAGAGCATTTCTATGCGTAATTATATCATAGTATTGATATAATATGACTATTATTTAGTTGCATAGTACAGCAAAAGGTCTGGTTTTTTTATACTAGTTAAGCCGAAAATTTTCTAGAATATCAGCTATATTAACTGCTCATAAATAAATTCCTTCAATAATACATATTATATCAGAGTAAGGATAGAATCCTCGCTAGTATGAAATATATCATTTATAGAAGTGGGAGACTTTCCTTCTGAAATGTGGTTAAATGATTTTAGCAAGGCAGAGTTAATAAAACTACATAACTTATAATCTATGGAGGTGAAAGTATGTAAGGCAGTGACAGATAGTATATAATGAGTCTAGAGTCCGTTAATGAATTCTCTACTATCAGAACGACCTACATGCCGAAAAATCATTGGTTACTTCAGTTTAGTATGTGAATGTAATTTAAAAAGGTGGTGACTATATGTTAAAAAGTTTAAAACAACTTGGAGAAAGGGTTATAGATGATGATATTACTGCCCTTGCAGCTCAACTTGCTTATGATTTATTGTTATCCTTTTTTCCGTTTATATTACTGCTCCTTACCATGTTAAGTTACAGCGATTTAAAAAGTACTTATGTTATGGAATATTTACACCAAATAGTACCCAAGAGTGCTTTTGATTTAATTTACACTACAGTTATAAGTATGTCACGTTCAGCAACTGGTAATTTATTATCACTAAGTATAATAGGTACAATATGGTCGGGGTCTAGTGGTTTTAGAGCTATAATAAAGGGCTTGAATAAGGCTTACGATGAGGAGGAAACAAGGCCTTATTGGAAAACCCTAGCTATATCAATATTATTTATGGTAGGACTTGCACTTACAATTATACTGGCAGTAGCCTTAGTAGTATTTGGACAAATGCTAGGAAAACATATCGCGACTCGGTTAAATCTATCTAATAGTTTTATATTAAATTGGGATATTATAAGATACTTGGTATCTCTCATAGCCATGGCGTTTACATTTGCTTCATTATATCATTTTACTCCTTGTAGAAGATTAACCTGGAGTGAAGTATTGCCTGGAGCTATCTTTAGTACTTTAGGGTGGTTAATATCTTCTTTAGGTTTTGCATATTATGTTAATAACTATAATAACTATTCTGGAGCATATGGCGGAATTGGAGCGGTAATAGTACTTATGTTATGGCTATATATAACTTCTATAATAATATTATTAGGTGGAGAGGTTAACGCATTGCTTGCTTTCCAAAAACAAGGGAAAGAAAAGCCAAAGCGCAAGAGGTACTAGTGTAATCATGGACTGGTATTGTTTATAACTAGAAATGTCTTGTAAAATAGGGTTATATTTAATGTTATAGCAAGAATAGCGAAAAAAGTAGTTTTATATTATGATGGTACAAGTTTCATAAAATATTAACACTTATATAAAGGTATTATGGTATACTTAATATTGCAGTGAAGTCAAAGTGAAATGTATTAAAATGGGATTGGTATCTGTTTTAATGACATTAAAAAGTAAAAAGAATAGTTGAAGTTTATTACATATATATTAAATAAGAGGTGGGTTAATATGAAGGCATTAGGAAAATGGGAAAGACCAATATTAATATTAAGTGATGTATTACTAATAAACTTAGCATATATGTTGGCTTTCTATTTTAGATATAATTACAGAGATTTTGGGTTCTATTTCAACAGTTACAAATCAATTGCATTAATTGTAACAGTTATATACATAGTTTGTTTTTTTCTCTTCAAGCTATATGGAAGCCTTTGGAGTTATGCAAGTATAGATGAGTTTATGCTGGTTATTGGTAGTTGCCTTACTGCGAATATGGTAACCATTATCGCAACTAGACTTCTTGGACATAGATTTGCATATGGTGCTAGTGTAATTGCTTGTGCTTTTAGTATTCTTTTTATAGTTGGTTTTAGAATGTCATATAGAGTCTATGGTAGATTCGAAAGTATTATAAATTGGAATGCCAATAAAAGCGAAAAGAAGAGAGTAATGATAATTGGCGCAGGGGCAGCTGCAGCTATGGTTATAAAAGAAATGAAAAGCAGTGATCAGAGTAAATATAGACCTATAGTTGTAATTGATGATGATTGTAACAAAAAAGGAAACAGCATTATGGGGGTAAAGGTTCTTGGATGTAGAAAAGATATACCAACCATTGCGAAAGAAAAAGCTATAGAAATTATACTTATAGCTATTCCAACAATAGAAGATGAAGAAAAAAAAGAAATTTTAGAAATATGTAAGATCACAGACTGTAGGATAGAAATTATTCCAGGTATGTATGAAATAATGGACGGAAAAATTTCCTTAAATCAAATTAGAAAAGTGGATATTGAAGACTTACTGGGGCGTAAAGCAGTAGTGCTTGATATGGAGGGTATCGCTGGTTATATTACTAATAAAACCATACTAGTAACAGGTGGAGGAGGTTCTATTGGTTCTGAATTGTGTCGCCAAATTTCAAAGTTTGATCCAAAACAATTAATTATTTTAGACATATATGAAAATAATGCTTACGATTTGCAAATTGAACTTAAGTATAAATATCCTAAATTAGATTTGAAAGTACTAATAGGTTCTGTTAAAGATGTGCAACGCCTTGAGGGTATTTTTGAAAAGTATTTACCAAATATAATTTTCCATGCAGCAGCTCATAAGCATGTACCACTAATGGAAGAGAGTCCTATGGAAGCTATAAAAAATAACGTGTTTGGAACATTTAATGTGGCAAGTTGTGCACATAAGTATAATGCAGAGAGATTTGTAATGATATCAACAGATAAAGCAGTAAACCCAACAAATGTTATGGGTGCTACTAAGAGAATGTGTGAGATGATTATACAATCAATAAACAGCATAAGTAAAACACAATTCGTTGCAGTGAGATTCGGAAACGTACTGGGGAGTAATGGTTCAGTTATACCATTATTTAATAAGCAAATAGCTCATGGTGGCCCCGTAACACTTACTAATAAATACATAACTAGATTCTTTATGACAATACCAGAAGCAGCTCAACTAGTGCTTCAAGCAGGAGCATATGCAAAAGGTGGAGAAATATTTGTGCTTGATATGGGTAAACCTGTTAAGATATATGATTTAGCTTGGGATTTAATAAAGCTTTCAGGCTTTATTCCAAATGAGGATATAAAAATAGATATTATAGGACTCAGGCCAGGCGAAAAGCTTTATGAAGAGCTTCTAATGAGTGAAGAAGGACTTATAAACACTAAACATGAGAAGATTTTTATTGGAAAACCAACATTTACTGATTTAGGTGAGATAAAAGTGAGAATGAATGAGCTTACCGAAATTATTAAAAAAGATGATGTAGAATTATTAATTGAAAAAATAAAAGAAATAGTTCCAACATACAATAGAAGTATTGCAGAAAGTGAAGTTACTACTGTAGCAGAATAATTTTAAAAACAGGAGGGACATTATGGAAAGATTTCTTGATGTTATAATTAGTTTATTTATACTTGTGGTGTTATCACCATTCTTTTTAATTATTGCGTTATTAATAAAGCTTAATTCAAAAGGACCAGTATTTTTTACTCAGATGAGAATAGGTAAAGATAATAGACAATTTAAATTCTATAAGTTTAGGACAATGAAAATCGGAACTCCTAATGTAGCAACGGATAAACTAGATAATTCAAAAAGTTATATAACTGCAATTGGAAAAGTACTGCGAAAAACTAGTATTGACGAACTTCCACAATTAATCAATACATTAAAAGGTGATATGACTTTTGTAGGGCCAAGACCAGCACTATATAATCAATATGATTTGAATCAAATGAGAGAAGAGGTTGGAGTTCATAAACTAATTCCCGGGGTAACTGGATGGGCTCAAATTAATGGTAGGGATAATAATGATGATCGGGAAAAAACAGAATACGACGTATATTATTTAAACAATAAATCCTTTGCTCTTGATATTAAAATATTATTTAAAACAGTATTTAAAGTTATAAAAGCAGAAGGTGTTCTTGATGATAGAGGCAAAAAAAAAGATCTTGAAGAGATTTAAAGCATGGAAGATGATGATTTAGCAAAGAGTACGTTATATAGATGAAAATAGTAACTCTGCAAAAGGAGAAGTATATGAAGAATATTCTAATTACAGGCAAAAATAGTTATGTCGGTACAAACTTAAGAAATTACCTAAGCCAGTGGCCAGGTGGTTACACAATAGATACCATTTCAGTAAGGGATGATGCATGGAAGAAAAAAGATTTTTCAAAGTATGATGTTATATACCATGTAGCTGCAGTGGTTCACAAGAAAGAAAGACCAGAGATGAAAGAATTCTACGATATAGTGAACAAAGATTTAGCTATTGAAGTAGCCTTGAAAGCTAAAAACGAAGGAACAAAGCAATTTATCTTTATGAGTACAATGGCTGTTTATGGTGAGGATGGCAATCTTGATGAAAGTGTAGTAATTGGCAAGAAGACTGTGACTAATCCAAAAACATATTATGGCGCAAGTAAGTTGCTCGCTGAGATTGAACTTAATAAACTTAATAATGATAAATTTAAGGTTGTAATATTAAGACCTCCATTAATCTACGGGCCTAATTGTACTGGAAATTATGCTAGGCTTGAGAGGTTAGCTTTAAGTTTGCCAATATTCCCTATGATTGAAAACCAGAGAAGTATGCTACATATAGACAAATTAAGTGAATATGTTAAGGAATACATAGATGATGAGTTAGAAGGATTATTTTTACCACAAGATGAGCAGTATGTAAATACAAGTTTACTCGTGAAAAAAATTGCGGATGATAATAAAAGGAAAATGCATTTATCTAAAGTGCTTGGCTTTATTGTAAAATTAGTGGGTAAAAATATTAATTTAGTACAAAAGGTTTTTGGAAATCTGGTTTACGAAAAGTAAATTATGAAAGACATAATATTCTAATCAAAATTGAAAAAAAAGTAGGGATAGTATGGAAGAATTAACAAGTATAAAGGAATTAAAATATTCGGTTTTAATGTCAGTTTATTATAAAGAAAACCCTGATTATTTTAGGGAGAGTATAAATAGTATGCTGAATCAATCAGTTAAACCTGATGAAATTGTAATCGTAAAAGATGGTAAATTAACAAAGGGTCTTGATGATGTTCTTTGCGAGTTCAATGATAGTGAAATAATTAAAATTATTGCATTAAAAGAAAATAAGGGGTTAGGTGAAGCTCTAAGTATTGGAATCAAAAATTGTAGAAACGAATTAATTGCACGTATGGATTCAGATGACATATCAGCTAACAACAGATGTGAAAGACAACTCCAGAGTTTTAAAAATAATAAAGAACTTAGTGTAGTTGGAACCGCAGTATCTGAGTTTATAGAGGATCCTAGTGTTACAATCGCTTATAAAGGGGTTAAAATCAGTGATGAGGATATTAAAAAGCAAATGAAATTTAGAAATGCTTTTAATCACCCTAGTGTTATGTTTAAAAAAAGTGACGTTTTAAAAGTTGGTAGTTACGAGCACTGGTTTTTAAATGAAGATTATTATTTATGGATAAGGATGATGCAAAATAACTTTATATTTGCAAATATTGATGAGCCATTATTAAAAATGAGGACAACGAATGATACATACCTTCGTCGAGGTGGGTGGAAATACTTTGTTACTCAGAAACGTTTATTTGATTATATGTTAAAAAACAAAATAATTAATATATTTGAATACTTTTATAATAATTCAATTAGATTTGTTACACGGCTACTAATACCAAATAAAGTTAGAAAAATATTATATTTAAGAATGCTTAGAACTAGGGCATAAGGCGAAAGCTATATATTAGCTTATTATAATATAACGTGAACATTATTGTATAATATAAGCATTATAGTATAATGCTTATATTATAGAGAAAGGATGATTTTATGACTTTTATTTTTATTGTATTTAGACCATACCACATCATATCTGCCTACAATATTATCCAAGTGATCAAAAGTAAGTATCCAGATGCTAAATGCATAGGTTACATATCAAATGCTAACGATCAATTTTGGGATGATCTTTTTGATTATGACAAAATATTTGATGAAAAATATTATTCGCTTAACTTGTTTTTTGAAAAAAGTATATTTAATGCAGGAAAAGTAATACATAACAATTTTAAAATTGATGCATGTATTAATAATATATATTTTAATAATCCAAAAATCGATGGAATAATAACATTTAGCGATACATGGAAATTATATCAGAAATTAGTGGTAAAATATAAAGATGTAACAAAAAATTGCATAGTTATGGATGAGGGAGCAGCACTATATTATAAAAATACTGTAGCTGAGTCATCACCGGTGCGTAAATTGATTCGAAAAATTTTAAATGGCTGGGACTATGAGAGTTGTTCTATGGGAGAACATTCAAAAACTATAAAAGTGTATGCGAACTATCCAGATAAGGTAAAATGTGTTGAGAAAAAAGTATACTTAATGCCAAAACTTGATTACAGCACTATTGTAGATGTGATAAAAGTAAAACCTGAAATAATAAAATCTAATAAAAAGAAATGCCTATTTATATCTACACCAATATTTATTTTAAACAATAACGATAGAATCAATTCAGTGGACTGTACAATGAAACTTTTTGAGGTTTTATCTAAAAATAATATAGAAATTTATTTTAAAATGCATCCTGCTAATGAAACTATAGATGATATAAAAATATATTTAGATAAGTTTCCAGAGGTAAAAGTTATCGAGGACCAATCTATACCGGTGGAATTTTTATGCGCTGCAAACAATTTTGATTATATTATAAGTCCAATATCTTCTGCGCTTTTAAACTTATCTAGTTTTAAATTTAATTGCATTAGTTTACCATATTTTGCATCTAAATTTTTAGAATGTTATGATTTATTAGAACTATTCAAAGCAAATGGAATCAAGGTTGCTCAAAATCAAGAAGAGCTACTTTCAATAATAAAAACTAATGAAAAAATTGATGCTTTTAAGAAAATTGATAATTCCCCGAAGCAGTTATGCGAGGATAATTTAGTATTTCTAGATTCTTTTATTAGTTAAAATCTAAATTATAAGTTATTATTAATTAGCCCATTATGTTGGCTAAATACTTAAGATGTTAAAATACTATACAAGGAAGATGATGTATGAAAGAAGAAGTTATAGAGTGGTTTCAAACAGGTAATAAAAAAGAAATTTTCTTTTGGTTTCAATTTGTTTTGTTTTTCCTAACCAATATAAATACACATGCTGAGAATTATATAAGAGCTGGGATACTTGCTTTGTATGTAGTTGGACTTCTTTATATGGCATATAAGAATCCGAATTTTAAGCGTCCGCCTATGTACCTGGTAGTTATATTTGTTTTGTATATCATATTAAATACAATTTTAATAAGAACTTTCAGTGTACATATTATATATTGCGTAGTAAGTTTCATTATGATACGTGAACTTAAGTTTACGAACAAAGAATTACTGTCAATAATTAATAAAACAGCGATTGTATACTTGATAATATCTGTATTAATTAGTTATACTCCTTTAAGTGTTTTATCTATTTATGATACGAGACTTGTGGTAAATAGATTTTTTCCACATATATTATATAGATTTATAGGCGTTGAGGGCAGTCCAGCTGGTCCGGATATATTTTATGTGTTGGTACTAATTAGCAATATAGTTCTTAATAAAGGTAAAAACAGGTATTTCTATATTACCTTGAGCATAATGCTATTGATTTGGACTTCAAGTCTTGCTCCAATTTTAAGTATTGTAGGTGCACTTCTTATATTACCTTTTGTTAATAACAAATTAATGAAAAGTGCATACAGTGTTATGCTATGGTTGTATGAATTTATAGTTATCTTGATATTTAGTTATGGCTCAGAGACAGTGAGGAATCTTTTGAATGCTGCCAGCACCCTAAGAGCAAGAATATGGTTTAATATGTATTATAGTTTAATACAGCATTCCACGCTTCTACAATGGAATCTAGGAAGAAAAGGACTTGTGAATTTTGAGCATAGTCCGCATTACAATATTAACAATCCCCATAACTATAGCTTATTTCTGCTACAATTTGGAGGAATATTGACTTTTATTATCATTATGGTTATTGCTACAATGTACTTTAAGAATATAAACAATAAGTATAAGATTTTTATAGTCTCAGCATTATTAATATATGCCTCAACAAACACCTTTATATTATCTATCAGGGGCAATCCTATTTTTATTTTTGTATTAGCTACCTATTTATCCTCTGGAAATGAACCAGAGCGTGAAGTTGAATATAAACATAAGTGAACAAGAGGTATTGTGAATTAGATGTTTAGAGCTTAGTTGATTAAGCTAGTTAAGTATTTAAAAGTGTTGAAATATGTTGCAAGGAAGATGATGTATGAAAGAAAAAGTTATAGGGTGGTTTCAAACACGTAATAAAAAGGAAGTTTTTTATTGGGTTCATTTTACATTGTTCACTATCAGTAATCAAAATTTTGCTTTTGTAAATTATGTAAGGGCAACAATACTCGCTATGTATATATGTGGATTTCTTTATTTGGCAATTAAAAAGCCTGAATTTGAAATTCCGCCAAAGTGGATGTTACTTTTATTTGGTGCTTATATTATATTAAACATGTTAATTATAAGAACTGTAAGTGTACATATTATGTATTTGGCTGTGACTTTTGTTATTTTGAAACAAGTGAAGTTTAGCAAGAGAGAGCTACTAGCATTAATTAATAAAACGGCAATTGTATACTTTATAATAGCTATTTTATTGAGCTATACACCTTTAAATGTTCTTTCCGTGTTTGGAACAAGATTAATACCAAATAAATTTTTCCCTCATTTATTATTTAGATTTATAGGAATTGAAGGAACACCTGCAGGTGCAGATATATTTTATACAGTTGTACTACTTAGCAATATATTTCTTAATAAAGCTAAAAGTAAGTACATTTATATTACCTTAGGCTTTGTGGTTTTGGTTTGGACTTCAAGTCTTGCTCCAGTAGTTAGTATTATAGGAGCACTTCTTATATTACCTTTCACTAAAAATAAGGTAATGAAGATCACATACAGTGGACTGCTTTGGTTGTACCAATTTATAGTTGTCATTATGTACAGTTTTGGAACAGAACAACTTAGATATATTTTGAATGTATGTAGTACTTGGAGGGCAAGAATATGGTTCAATGTGTATTATGGGCTAATCCAGAAAAACTCTATTTCCCAATTGCTTTTAGGTAGAAAACAACTTATAGATTTTCCGCATAGAACAGATACAATTATCAATAACCCGCATAACTTTAGTTTATTTCTTCTACAGTTTGGAGGAATAATAATTTATTGTATAATTATCTTTATAATAACTATCTACTTTAAGGATATGCAGGATAAATATATGATTTTTGTAGTATCAGCTTTATTAATTTATGCTTCAACAAATACATTTATATTTACTATAAGGGGTAATCCTATTTTCATTTATATATTGATTATGTATTTAACGACATTTCAGAAGGAAAGTCCCCCCCAACTTCTATAGGGGGACGTTATATACTGTAGTGAAAAGAAAATTTTAGTGGAAGTCTAAATTTCCTTCTGAAGTCGTTAATACAGCACCGCAGGTGATGATTTAACAGCATTTCAGAAGGAAAATCCCCTGATACAATAGGGGGAAGTTATATACTGTACAATAAGTGGAAGTTGTAAACGAAAGAAGGAGTATTATGAATTTAGCCTATATAATACAAGCTCATACAGGTGAAAATCAATTGGTAAGTTTAATTAACCAATTAACAGATGTGGATACAGATATTTTTTTGCATATAGATAGGAAAAATGATGAGCTCAACTCGAATTTATTGGAACGATACTCACTGGTTTCTAATGTTTATATTGTTAAGGATAGGGTAGGGGTAAATTGGTCTGGATTTAGCATGGTTGAGGCGACTTTAAAATTAATGAATATGGTTCAAGGTATTGGTAAAAAATATGATTATATTAGTTTTATTAGCGGTCAAGATTATCCTTTAAAATCAAATGAGTATATTAAAAAATATCTTACCGATAATAAGGGGAAAGAGTTCATTGAATCCAGGGATATTGCTCAACATTTTTGGAGATTAAAATGTTATAATTTTTTTCGTGAAAATAAAAATAATAGAAAGTTATATATGAGGATTTTAGACAGCCTAATAAGGTATCCTCAAAAAAAGTTAATTTGGAGAAACAATTTTAAAAACACGAAGTTGTATTATGGGTCTACTTGGTTTACAATAACTTATGATTGTATGTTATATATATTAAACTACGTGATGGATAACCCGGAGTATAAAAAGCAGTATAACCATACATCATGTTCTGATGAGCATTTTTTTCAAATGATTGTTATGAACTCACAGTTTAAAAAGAATGTGATTAATAATAATCAAAGATATATTGATTGGGCAGAGGGAGCAAATAGTCCTAAAACACTTACGGTGAAAGACTATGATAACTTAAAAAATAGTGAAAAATTATATGCTAGGAAATTTAACTATAAAATAGACAAAGACATAACAGAAATGTTAAGAGAAAGTTTTTGCAATGAGCGACTAAATGTAGGGAGGAATAACATGTTAAACAATAAAACAATTTTAATAACTGGTGGTACTGGTTCTTTTGGAAAGAAATTCACTCAAATGATTTTGGAAAAATACAATCCAAAAAAAATAATAATATATTCAAGAGACGAATTCAAACAGGATTTAATGAATAATGAATTCACAAAGAGGTTCCCAAATGATATTAGTAAACTAAGATTTTTTATAGGCGATGTTCGCGATAAAGATAGATTATATAGAGCATTCGACGGAGTAGATTATGTTATTCATGCAGCTGCAATGAAACAAGTGCCTGCTTGTGAATATAACCCAGTTGAAGCAATTAAAACAAATATTCACGGTGCTCAAAACATAGTTGAAGCAGCAATAGATCGAGGAGTTAAAAAAGTTGTAGCTCTGTCCACCGATAAAGCGGTAAACCCAATAAACTTATATGGTGGTACAAAACTCGTGTCAGATAAATTATTTATTTCAGCTAATGCCTATGCCGCTGATAAAGGAACTATATTCTCAGCTGTGCGTTACGGAAACGTTGCAGGAAGTCGAGGTTCCGTAATACCATTCTTTGACACATTAATTAAAGATGGAAGAAAAGATTTGCCTATAACTGATTTTGAGATGACGAGATTTTGGATAACTCTTGAGCAAGGTGTAGAACTTGTTTTCAAGGCCCTCGAGGAATCAAAGGGTGGAGAAACATACATCTCTAAAATACCATCTTTTAAAATAACAGATTTGGCTAAAGCAATGCTTGATGATGTTAAACCTATAGAAGTAGGAATTAGAGAAGGCGAAAAACTTCATGAAGTTATGGTTACTAGTGATGATTCAAGAACTACATATGAGTATGATAAACATTACATAGTTTACCCTCATTTTGAATGGTGGAATTTTGAAACACACTTTACTCCTGGTGGAACTCTTATAGAAAATGGTTTTGAGTATAATTCTGCAAATAATGCGCAGTGGTTAGATGTTGATGGACTCAGAGCGGAAATGCTTAAATATAATATATATGATTGCTATAAAGCAAATGGATTAGACAGGTAATTTTTTTAAAATAAATTGACAATTAAATAATAATATTACAAAATACAGTTAAACAATAATATCTAATTTTAAAATAATAGGAGGTCGATTTTAATGAAGCTCGCTATCTTTGGAGGAAAACAAGTAAGAAACACAATGCTTGCATATGGTAGACAGTGTATTGATGAGGAAGATATTAACCGCGTTAATGAAGTTTTAAGAGGCGATTATCTTACTACAGGGCCTTATGTTAAAGAGTTTGAGGATAAAGTTGCAAAATATGTGGGAGCTAAATATGCAGTAGCAGTAGCAAATGGAACAGCTGCTCTACATATGGCATGTTTTGCTGCAGAAATAGGAGTGGGTGACGAAGTTATAGTTGCACCTATGACATTTGCAGCGTCAGCAAACTGTGTTTTATATTGTGGTGGTACACCTGTATTCGCAGATATCGACCCTAGAACTCATAATTTGGATCCAAATGAAATCGAAAAACACATAACGTCTAAAACTAAGGCGATTATCCCAGTAGATTATTCAGGTCAATCAGTTGATATAGATGCCATAAGAAAAATTGCAGATAAACATGGACTAATTATTATTGAAGATGGTGCACATGCCTTAGGAAGTGAGTACAAAGGCAATAAAGTGGGAACAATTGCAGATATGACAGAATTTAGTTTCCATCCTGTAAAACCAATAACAACAGGAGAAGGCGGACTTGTTGTAACTAACAATGAAAAGCTGTATAACAGAATGATGTTATTTAGGACTCATGGAATTACAAGAGACGAAAGCCTTATGGAAAAGAATGACGGTCCATGGTATTACGAACAAATAGATTTGGGATATAATTACAGAATAACTGATATACAATGTGCATTAGGTTCTTCTCAAATAAAGAAACTTGATAAGTTCGTAGCAAGAAGAAGAGAAATCGTAGCTGCATATAATGAGGGATTCAAGGATATTTGCGAAATAATAACTCCATATCAAGCTGAGTTTTCTAATTCTGGATGGCACATATATGTTGTTGAATTAGAACTAGATAAATTAACTTGCACAAGGAAAGAAGTGTTTGAGGCATTAAAAGCTGAAAATATAGGAGTTAATGTTCATTATCTACCAGTATATTTACATCCTTATTATAAATCATTAGGATACACAGAAGGTCTATGCCCAAATTCAGAAAAAATGTATAGCAGAATTCTAACACTTCCACTGCATCCTGGTATGACCAATGACGATGTACGCGATGTTCTAGAAGCTGTAAAAAAAGTTATTACTTATTATAGAAAGTAGGGTGTTTTATGAAAGTCGTTTGTATTATGCAAGCAAGAGTTGGGTCAACAAGATTACCAAGGAAAGTTCTAAAATCAATATGTGGTAAAACGATTCTAGAACATGATATAGACAGATTAAGACTAGTTAAAAATATAGATGAAATAATTATAGCAACAACCGTTGAGGGAAGAGATATTGAAATAGTACGCGAAGCTGAAAGATTAGGTGTAAAGTATTTTAGGGGTTCTGAGGATGATGTTTTATCAAGATACTACTTGGCAGCAAAAGCAAATAATGCAGACATAGTAGTGAGAGTAACTAGTGATTGTCCACTACTTGATAGTAGGGTAACAGATATGACAATTAGTTATTTATTAGATAATCTTGATAAGTACGATTATGTTAGTAATACACTTGAGGCTACATTTCCACGAGGCCTTGATGTAGAAGCATTTACATTCAGTTCGCTTGAGAGGGCATTTAATGAAGCGAAACTTCCTCGGGAGCGTGAACATGTTACACCGTATATTTATACTAGTAGCAACAACTTTAGATTAGGATGCTTTAAAAATAAAGTTGATTATTCAAATTGTAGATGGACATTAGACACAAAAGAAGATTTTGAGTTTATAAGTGCCATTTATGATGAATTATATAAAATGAATCCTAACTTTAATATGGAAGATATAATAAAACTAATTGAAGTTAAGCCTGACCTTGCAAAAATCAATGAAAATATTATTCAGAAAAGTATATAAGAGTGATTTATGGACATAAATAAATTTAAAATTGGTGACAAAGCAAGTATTACAAAACAGATAACAACAGAAATGGTTATACAATTCTCAGAAATTAGTGAGGATAAAAATCCACTGCATTTAGATGAAGAGTTTGCAAAAACCACTATGTTCAAAGGGCGTATCTCTCATGGCATGTTAGTTGGTAGTTTAATTTCAGCAGTAATTGCAACTAAAATGCCCGGAGAGGGATCTATTTATCTGTCTCAATCACTTAAGTTCCTAAAGCCTGTAAGACATAATGATGTTATAACAGCAGAAGTTACAGTTGATGAGATATTTTATGAGAAAAGCAGGCTTAAACTTAAAACAACTTGCACAAATCAACACAATGAGGAAGTTATCGTAGGAGAAGCCATTGTAATGATTTAACGACATTTCAGAAGGAAAGTCTCCCATTTCTATAAAGTGGAATTATATACTGTAACAAAAGAAAACCTTAGTGGCGTCTAAATCTCCTTCTGAAGTCGTTAATTACAGCTCCGCAGGAGATGATTTAATAAAAAAGGGGTGTGAATATGTCTCTAAAATTAAGAAAGATTAAAAATGAAGATTTAGAACTTATAATGAAGTGGAGAATGAGCCCACAAGTTACAAGTTATATGTATACTGATCCAGTACTTACAATAGAATCACAAAGACTATGGCTAGGAAGCATCTCTAAAAGTGATGAAGTTTTATATTGGATAATTGAATATGATAATGTTGCTATAGGAGTTATGAACATCTGTGATATAGATAAAGTAAACAGGAAATGCTCATGGGCTTATTATATAGGAGATACAAGTTTTCGTGGAAAAGGAATTGCTGTAACACTTGAGTGTAATATTTACGATTATGTTTTTGAGACATTAGGCTTTAATAAGTTATGTTGTGAAGTTTTTGAAACAAATGGTAGAGTAGTAAAAATGCACGAGAAATTTGGAACAGAAACAGAAGGAATATTAAGAGAACATATAATAAAAGGCGATGTAAAATATAATGTAGTCACAATGGGAATTTTAAAACAAAAATGGGACAATTCTCGTGAAAACTTTAAATATGAAAAAATTACAATTGAGTAAGGAGGATAAAAATGAAAGAAATAAAGATAAACAATACTATTATTTCAGAAAATAGTCCTTGTTATATAATTGCAGAGATGTCAGCTAACCATAATGGAAACTTTGATCATGCAGTTGAACTTATAAAACAATGTAAAGCGGCAGGAGCAGATGCAATAAAACTGCAGACATATACTGCTGATACAATAACAATAGACTGTAACAATAAGTACTTTCAAATAAATCAAGGTACTTTATGGGATGGTAGAGTATTATATGATTTATACAAGGAGGCATATACACCCTGGGATTGGCAACCAAAACTTAAGAAAATTGCAGATGATTTGGGAATAACATTATTTTCTTCACCATTTGACAAATCAGCCGTAGATTTTTTAGAGGATATGAATGTTGAGGCTTACAAGGTAGCATCTTTTGAAATAACAGATATACCATTAATTGAATACATAGCATCAAAAGGCAAACCAGTGATTATGTCTACAGGTATTTCAACACTTGAAGATATTGAACTCGCACTCAATGCTTGCAGAAAAGTTGGAAATGATAACATTATCTTACTTAAATGCACAAGTGCATATCCTGCACCATATGAGGAAATAAACCTAAACACTATGAAGAATATGTCAGAAACTTTTAATGTAGTTACTGGATTATCAGACCATAGTTTAGGGATAGAGATACCAGTGGCAGCAGTTGCTCTTGGTGCAAAAGTTATTGAAAAACATGTAACATTAAAAAGAAGTGATGGCGGAGTGGATTCAGATTTTTCACTAGAACCGCAAGAGTTAAAAGCTATGATTGAGGCTATTCGAAATACTGAAAAAGCATTAGGTAAAGTCACATACGAGCTTAGCGCTAAATCGCTTAAAAGTCGAGAATTTTCAAGGTCTCTTTTCATTGTAAATGATATAGCCTGCGGAGAAGCTTTTACAAATGAGAATGTACGATCTATTAGACCGGGATATGGTCTGCACCCTAAATATTTAAGTGAAGTACTTGGAAAAGAAGCAACAATGGATATGAAAAAAGGAACACCACTTAAATGGGAATTCATAAAATAGTGAGGTAGACATCTTATGAAAATAGCATTGCGTGTTGATGGTGGGTCAATTATAGGAATGGGACATATAATGAGAACATTAGTCTTAGCTAAAGAGTTAGCTAAGACTAATAGTGTTTTTTATGTATGTAGGAAAGATGAACCCTTAACCGAAAAATATATAAATGGAATAAATAAAGTAAAGCAAGAAGGTTTTGAAGTAGTTTTAATTAATGAGAATAATGTAATTGATGAATTGGCCAGTGTTAATGCAGATTGTTTAATTACTGACAGTTATGATGTTGATGAGGATTATTTTAATGAAACTAAAGATATGTTTAGTAAAACTGGATATATAGATGACATTAATGCATTCTATTATAATGTTGATTTTGTGATAAATCAGAATGTTACTGCAAATAACTATAAATATAAATGCAATGATGAAACACGACTATTTCTAGGCACTGACTATGTTATGTTAAGACAAGAATTTAGAGGAAGTAAACCTAATAAAATTAAGGCAAATATTACAGATGTATTGATTACAATGGGAGGAGCAGACCCCGCTAATTTCACAATGAAGTTATTAAAGTACATAAAAGATTTAGATTATAATTTTCATGTAGTAATTGGTCCCTCATTTTCAAAAATTAATGAGATAGAGCAAGAAGTAAAAAACATTGATGACATCAAATTATATTTCAATGCAAATATGGTTGAGATGATGAAAAAGTGCGATGTAGCGATTACAGCCGCGGGGAGTACATTGTATGAATTAGGAGCACTTGGTGTACCTACATTAGGTGTTATACTTGCAGATAATCAGGAAGCTGTAGCAAAAGAAATGCATAAAAATGGGTATATTATAAATTTAGGCTGGTATAACAAAGTAGAAAAAAAAGATGTCTTGGATGCCATTAGTAGAATTAATGATCTTGAAGCACGAGAAAAGATGAGTGCTCTCGCTATTAAACAAATTAATAAAAATGGCGTTGAAAAGTTATGTAGTGAGATTCAAAAAATATTATAATATTAATGAGGCAGCGACCCAGGAGATGATTAAGGTGGTACATATAAT
>Ga0209125_1001584_pt1 | contig 20493 bp, 14 predicted proteins | sample BarGraIncub1131A_FD_184503 | JGI IMG/M metagenome (GOLD analysis project Ga0209125, IMG submission 184503) | Arctic peat soil microbial communities from Barrow, Alaska - Barrow Graham LP Incubations 11-31A (SPAdes) (version 2) | ecosystem: Environmental > Terrestrial > Soil > Wetlands > Peat...
CCCCGAATGCGAAAGCGACGACCCAAGCCCTTCCCTTGGTTGAAGATCCCCCGCGCCCAGGCCCGACGAAAGATAGAGCTCCATGGTCACGCGTGGGAGCCTAAGTAAGTGCCATTCCACCTAACCCGACGTACTTATGCAAGTGGTACGTGGAAACCCCGTATCGCTCCCTTCGGGGAACTGTCCTATTGGTTCGTGATGTGCCCAGCCAACCATAGAATGCGCAGAGCCCTTATTATGTACAGACAGTTTGTTTCGCCACATGCTATTTGTAGCCAATACCTTTTCGTGACCGGGATTCCATCAAATCATCCTCGACTACGGGGGCGGAGCGGAAACCATAGCGCGCATACTGCAACGGCATAAGCAGTCGCGATCGCCGATTGTTGTATCGCTGCCGGCCGCCCCAACAAACGAAATCCGCCGCAGCGTCAGCGCATGCACGGGCCTTCCAGATCATCCCTATTCCCCGACCACCACTTTCGCGTTCGGCATCTCGCCGAATACTTCCGGCGCGTACATCGCCTCGACCCGGGTTGCCGGCAGCGAAAATTCGCCGGCGTTGTTCAGGCGCAGCGTGTAGTCGATGGAGAACTTGCCGCGCGGCACGTAGCTGTAATAGGCGCGGTAGGCGCTGAAGGTGCGTTCGACGTAGGTCGGCCACACTCTGCCGCTCTCGCCCTCGCCGATTCCTGCGATGTGCGAATCGCGGCCGTCGCCTTCGCCAAGGATGCGCGCGCCGGCGGGAATCGGATCGTTGAGCACGATCCAGGACAATTCCTGGTCCGCTTCGACCGTCAGATGCACGCGCCAGACGTCGCCGCGCGCGACCTTGCCGATGAACTTCTCCTGCACCGGCGTAACTTCGCGCGAAACGCGCAGGCCGTTGGCGCGCGCCGCCTTGACCGGCACGGCGGCGAGCACCTGCATAGCCGCCCACGGCTTGCCGGTACCTGCGTGCGTCAACTGCAGTTTGTCGCTGGCCGCCGCTTTTGCCGGCCACGGCAGCAACAGCTTGTTGGCCTCGTCCGGCTTGCCCGGCCAGGCAAAACTCTGTGCGGGACCGCTGCCGAGCGCGGCGCGCGTGCTGCCGCTCAACGTCTCACGCTCGAACTTACGGCCGAACTTGTCGAGCGCGATGCTCGCCCACAGGTTGGCGACGGTGGTCAGCCAGCGCCCGCGCTGCTGGCGCAGCATGGCGCCCTGCACGAGAGCCGGCAGATCGTCCCGCCATGCCGGGTCGTCGATTACCGCTTCGATCAGGCGGAAGGCGTTGGCGTCGCCGCTGACCATCAACCACCACCAGTAGTCGGAGCGCTCGCTGGTGAAGGCCAGGCGCCCGCCTAGATAGGAGAGGCGGTTGCGGATTTCGCGCTCGACGGCGGCCCGCTTCGCCGCGCGATCGGGCAAGGTAGAAACCCGCTTGACCACGAGATACCAGTCGATCAGCGCCGAGGTGGGCAGGCGCAAGGGCTCGATTTCCAGGCTCGAGATTGCCGAAAACGGCTGCTGCCCGCGCCGCGTCAGCGCTTCGAGCGCGCCAACTTTGCGCACGACGAGGTCGGCCTGCGGCGACCAGTGCTCGGGCTTAATCCGCCCTTCGGCGAAGGCACTCAAACCACGCTCCATGCGCTGCGCAAGTTCCGGCGGAATGGCGAAACCGGCCGCATGGCTGGCGTCGAGCAGGTATGCGGTAAGTGCGGGGCTGCCGGCGTTGCCCGCGCCGGCGCCGCCGCCTTCTCCCGGAAAGTAGCGCGCCAGTCCGTTGCCATCGAGGTAGGTGGGCAGCGCCTCGACCACCTGCTGCCAACGCACGGCATCACGCAGGCCGATGGCGACCGAGGCCTTCTGCTCTAAGCAGGCAAAGGGGTACTCCTGGAAGAAGCGCTTGAGCCCCGGCGGCGGCGTCGAGAGTTTCGCCGACAGGCCGACCTCAATGCCGCCTAGCGGGCCGGCCTTGCCGAGCAGCGCACCGGGAGGCACGGCGGCGGGAATATCCAACTTGCCATCGATGCGCGCAAAGGTGGCCTGCTGCACTGTGATCGGCACAGCCGGCTCGACCTGCTGCGTGATGCGCAGACGGTCCTTCGCGGCACCATCTTTTTCGGCGGCGTCGAACTCCCAGACGAGCGCCGTTTCGCCCTCCGGCGCGGTGGCCTGCCAGACGAGCTCGGTTGCGCTTTCGGCGTCGAGCTTCACTTCCTTGGTGTCGAGCGCGTGTGCGCCGGCGCTGTGGGAAATTTTCGCCGAGACGCTCACCGTCATCGCCTTCGCCGTGCCGTTGCGCACGGTGAGCAGCGCGCTGTAGCGATCTTTTTCGCGCACCAGCGGCGGTAAGCCAGCCATCAGTTGCAGGTCCTGTTTCGTGCGTAGCTTAGCGCTGCCGGTGCCGAACAGGCCGGCGCCGGCATCGGCCACGGCGACCAGCTTGAATTCGCTCAGCGAATCGTTGATTGGCACGCTCAGCGTGGCACTGCCGTTGGCGTCGAGCGCGATGCGCGGATTCCAGAGCAGCAGCGTGTCGAACAGCTCGCGCGCCGGCGCGCGACCGCCGCCGCCGCCCGGCGGCACGGCCTTCTTGCCGAAGTGGCGCTTGCCGATGATCTGCGATTGCGCGGTGGCAGTTTCCACTTCGTACGCGCGCTTTTGCAGCATCGCGTCGAGCAGGTTCCAGCTCTCGTTCGGGCGCAGTTCGAGCAGAGCCTGATCGACGGCGGCAAAAGCCACTTCGCTGCCGGCCGGTACGGGTTTGCCGTCCGGCTGCGTCACCCGAATCTTCACCTGCGCCTTGTCGTGCGGGCGATAGTCGGCCTTTTCGGGCGTCACCTCGACTTTCAGGCGAAAGGCGTCGACGCCGACGTCAATGGCGGCCAACCCAAGCTTGTAGGCCGGCTTGGCGAGATCGACCATAGCCGTCGGCTGCAGCGGATTCCACCATTCCTTGAACCACGCCAGCGGCTCGCGCCAGCCCCACTGCAACAGCGAATACCATTTGAGCGGCTGCACGCGGCCACGCACGACGAGCACCGAGACGAAGACATTCGGTCCCCACTCGCCCTTGATCGGCAGCTCGATCACCGGCTTGAAGCGCGAGAGCGGCACGACGAAACTGTCGATGATACCGCCGGCTTCGACCGAGACCAGTGCCGTGCCTTCGCGGAACGGCGTGCGCACCTGCAGGCGCGCCGTCTCCCCCGGCGCGTAGCTGCGCTTCTCGGGGATGACGTCGATGCGCTCCTGATTGCCGGCGGTGAACCACGTGTCCGAGGCGCCGGAGACCCAGTAGCTGGTGCCGGCATAGACGACGTTGCCGTCCTTGTCCTTGGCTTCGGCGAGCAGATAGACGTTGCCCGGTTCGGCGGTTTGCGGCGCGCAGAGCAGCTTGCCACGCGAGTCTGTGCGTCCGCTGCAGACGACGCCGAGGTCGGTGAATTCGGTGTGATTCTCGTAGGCGTAGAAGCCGCCGACGATGCGTTTGCGGTGCGCATAGTCGACACGGCGCTTGGCGCTGACTCTCACCGGCGCATCGGCGCGCGGCCGGCCTTGCGTATCGAGCACCACGATTTCGACGGCGCCACTTTCCTTGACCGACACCCAATCTTTGACGCGGATGCCGGCCACCAGACCGGCCGGCCACAGTTCAACCGATCCGTGCAACGTCTGGATCTCGCCGTTCGGATCGGGAAAGCTCATCTCGGCATAGAGCTCACTCGGCCCCTTCACCTTGGCCGGCAACTGCACAGAAAGCTTGCCGGCGCCGGCCTGATCGAGCGTCAACGGCAGCGCGTCGGCGACCAGTTGCTCCCGCTCGCGGCCGTCGTCCACGGCGAAAGCCGACCGCCCTTGCTCGTCGAAATCAACCTGGAAGCTGAAGCCGTCGTAGCCCTTGTAGTCCGGCCAGCGGGGCCGCAGTGTGGCCGACACCTCGACCTTGGCGCCCTTGGCGGCACCGCCGTTGAGGAAGGACAGGCCGAGCGCGAGCGGCACCGCTTTCGGCGCTACGAGCCGTCCCGGCACGCCCTGCACGCTGCCAGTAAACACCGGCAGGCGGAAGTCGGAAACGCGGAAATCGCCGGTCGAAGCGCCACCGCTCGGTCCGCCGCGCAACTCCACTTCGTAGGTACCGCGCTTGGCCGAGACGGGAATCTTCCATTGATTGGTAGCGACGCCGCGACTATCCCAGACCAGCGGCTGACGGAATTCGTCATCGCTGCCTTCGTGGCGGATGACAAGTTCGTTCGGCAACGCTTTCACGTCCGGATAGGCAAAGGCGTGGCTGCCGCGCTCACGCGCGATGTGCTTCATCGATACCGTCTGCCCAACGCGCAGCAGCGAGCGGTCGAAGATCGTGTGAATCTTGCGCGCTGCGTAATCGCCCCAAGTCTCGACGCCAAAACGCCAGGGCTCGATGCCCTCGTTCCAGTCCGAACGCACGAAGCTGTAGTCCTCGCCGAGGCGGGCGCTGGCGAAGAGGAAGCTTGCATCGCCGCAGGGCGTCTCGGTCAACGCAACGTCGATCAGGGCACGCCCAGCGCCGTCGCTACGCCCCAGCCAAAGCGACTTGCCGTCGCAGCTTGAAACGCGCACCTCGGCGCCGCTCACCGGCTGGCCGCCGTCGAGCGTCGTCACCCAGACGAGTGCGTTGTCCTTGCCGCGCTTCAGATGGACGGCAAGGTTGGTAACCAGCGTCGCGGCACGCACGTACATTGGTTTGGGCGTCGCCAGCAGCGCGGTGCCGAGAAGGCGGCTTTCGATTTCGACGATATGGTAACCGGGCATTTGCAGCGGGATGCCGATCACCTCGAACTCGGCGCTGCCGCCGGGCTTCGGCAGCTCGCGGCTGAGCACGCCGGCCTTGCCCTTCAGGAACGGCAGTTCGCGCGGGTAGAACGGATCGTCGTAATCGCGTGCTTCCTTGCCCCGCCCGATGCGGACTTTGCGCGTCTGCTGCTCGAATTTGGCGAGCGCGCGGATCGCGGCGATCACCTGCGCGTCGTCGGTCAGGCGCTGCGCGCTGAACCTGTGCGCGCCAGCGGCCGGCAGCTGCAGATTGGCCACCGGCAGGCCGGCTTCGACATTGCGCAGCGTCACCGGCAGCACCCCGCCTTCCTTCCATTCGACGATGCCGAAGTTGCCAGGAAACTTGGCGAGCGGCGGCAGCGCGCCCGTACGCAACTTGAGCGGGAAGTTTGCGGCATTGACCAGCGGGCGGCCGGCTTCGTCCTTGACACCCGCTGGCAACTCAAGCCGCAGCTCGGCATTCTGCGCGAAAGGGTGCTTGAATACGACCTCGCGCACGGTGTTCTCGCGCGCCTCTTCGCCTGCTCGCTCGAGCGGCTGACGCACGCCTTCCGGCGTCACCAGACGTACGCCGGCGGCAAGCTTGACGTCGAGCGGCGCCGAGAATTCGAGACGCAGATCGGAGAGCGGCGAGCACGGCGCGCTGGCCTTTTCGCGCTCGCAGCTAAAGGTGGCGCGGAAGGGTTCGCGCACGAGGTAGGGGAACTTCTGGCTGCGGGTCACTTTGGCGCCGTTTTCCGCTTCGACGCCCGCGCCCCAGACGAGCTGCATCTTCGCGCCGGTCGGCAGCCGCTCGGCACAGGCGATGGCCAGTGTGCCCGGTTGCGCGGCGCGCTGCAGGCTAGTGAGGATTTCGTTGCGCGTCGCCTCGGTCAGCAAGCGCACCGGGATACGGTTACCGACGCCGTCGGCCTCGCACCAGACGTTGCGCTCGACCGACTCGCGTTTGAGCGCGCCGCTCGTTTCGAGAAGGAAAGCCTGATCCTCTTCGATCGGCCCGCCCGGACGCGGCGTTAGCGAGCGTGGCCACGGACCGGGGGCGAAGAAGGCATAAGCCGCGGCGCCCGTGACAGCCTCGCCATTGGCCGCCTTGAGCCCCGCCTTGAAGCGAAAGTCACAGCGCTCGCCGGGCTGCAAAGGGCGCTCCAGCGCGTAAGACCAGTTGCGCGCGTCGCTCCAGCGTCCCTTGCCCTTCACCGCGCCGCAATCGACCGCGAACGGCGCGGCGGCGTCGGACTGGCCGAGCAGCACCATGTCCGCGTTGAACATCGCGCTGGCCCGCTGCTCCTGGTCGACCTGGCCTTGCGGGGTAAATTGGCGAAGCGCAGCGGCGTGGGCCGTCGCGCAGATCAGAACCGAGGCGCCTAGCCCGCCGAACAGACGCAAAGAGGAAGAAACCATCGCGTGCGACACGGCAACACCTCCGTAAGAAGAGTCCTGAAGCCGAAGATTATCCCACAGGGATGAGCTGCGCTCGCCGCCGCTCCGTCCAAGGCACTATTCATTGGGGATAAAGAACGGGACGAGCGACGCGGCGCTGTTTTTGATCTACAGCAACGAACTTACCCACCGCGCCAGGGGATATGTCTGTGCGATCGTTGTGCGACAAAAAAACAATTTCCTTGCCGACCCACCGCTTGGCCGCGCCGTACAAATAGCAGACAGCCCCCGGCAGCGCTTGAGCCAGTCCTCGGCGAAACCGCCATCCGACACAGCGCAGCAGACGGTATGACGGACGGCACAACAAGATTAACGGAACCAGTGACTGAACTCATTGGCTTGCGACGGGACTAATAGAGAGAAGTTGCCGCCGTCCGCCTGCGTTCTCCGGACAGCCAAGAGCATGCCAATGGCTCCGTCGAACGGAGAACATTAAAAAAAAAAGAAAAGGAAGGGTTTCATGCGTCTTTCCCTGCGTTTCGTTCTACCGTTGTTAGTAATTCTGGCGGCCTTCGCCTATGTCGTGACGCCCATGGTCGATGAGTTCACCTTGCGCTGGTCGGTGCGCGACCTTGACATGCGCTCGACGGTGATCGCCAACGCCATTGAGGAACCCCTGCAAACCGAGCTGGCGACCGGCTCGACGACCAGCGTCGCCGCCTTCCTGACGCGTATCAGCCAGGACGAACGCTTTTACGCCGTTGGCTATTGCGCCACCCCGGAGAGCAAACTGCTCGCTACACCGTCAGTGCCTGCCGAAATCCGCTGCAACAAGCTGGAGCGCTGGAATCGCCTAGGCGATAACATCCTGAGCCGACCCCAGGGACCACTGCATGTTGCGGTCAAAGCCGCGGCCAGCGAGGCCCACCCCGACGGCCGCCTGGTACTGGTGCAGGATATGAGCTTCATCGGCCGGCGCAGCGAAGAAACCCGGCGTTACCTCTTTTATTTCTTTCTCGGCCTCGCTGCGGTGGTCTCGCTCATCACGGTGGTCATTGCCCAGCTTTCCTGGCGCGGCTGGGTAGCCGGCACGCGCGCCCTGCTACGCGGTGAGGGCCTGCTGCGCCAGCCGATCAGCACGATCAGCACGCCGCCACCGGCGATCGACGTCATGGAGATCAAGCCACCAGCGCCGGAATTCCGGCCCATTGCACGTGACCTGAAACGTCTGCTCAGCGAACTGGAGGCCGAGCGCCGCGCGCGCGACGAGAGCCAACTGACCTGGACCCCAGAAACGCTGCGCGCCATCCTGCACGGCGATCTGCGCGGCGAAGACGTAATCGTCGTTTCCAACCGCGAACCCTATATCCACCAGCGCCGGGGCGATCGCATTGAGGTGCAGCGGCCAGCGAGCGGGCTGGTGACGGCGCTTGAACCGGTGATGCGCGCCTGCTCCGGCGTCTGGATCGCCACTGGCAGCGGCAGTGCCGACCGCGACGTAGTGGATACCCGGGACCGCGTCGCGGTGCCACCAGACCGCCCGGCCTACCAGTTACGCCGGGTGTGGCTGAGCGAGGAAGAAGAAGCCGGCTACTACTACGGTTTTTCCAACGAAGGGTTATGGCCGCTATGCCACATTGCACACGTCCGCCCGACCTTCCGCTCCGCCGACTGGGCGCACTATCTGGCGGCCAACCGAAAGTTCGCCGACGCCGTGCTCAGTGAGGCAAAGACCGACAACCCCATCGTTCTCGTCCAGGACTATCACTTTGCCCTCTTGCCGAAGATGATCCACGAGCGCCTGCCGGAGGCGACGGTCATCACCTTCTGGCACATCCCCTGGCCGAACCCGGAATCCTTCGCCATCTGCCCATGGGCCGAGGACATCCTGACCGGGCTGCTGGGCAGCAGCATCCTCGGCTTTCACACGCAATTTCACTGCAATAACTTCGTCGATACGGTGGACCGGCTGATCGAGGCGCGGGTGGACCGCGAATCCTTCACCGTCACCCAGGGCGGCAAACTTACCGCCGTGCGGCGTTACCCAATTTCCATCGCCTGGCCGCCAACCGAGGAAATGGTCGGTAAGCCAGTGGCCGACTGCCGGCGCGACGTACGCGACAGCAACGGATTGCCCGCCGACCAGTTGATCGGCATCGGCGTAGACCGCCTCGACTACACCAAAGGCATCATTGAGCGCTTCCTGGCCGTCGAGCGGCTGCTCGAACTCAACCCGCAGTGGGTCGGCCGCTTCACCTTTGTCCAGATTGCTGCGCCGAGCCGATCGCGCATCGACGAGTACCGCAACCACGAAGTCGCTGTACGCGATCTAACCGTGCGCATCAACGAACGCTTTGGCGGCGCCGCGCCGGCCATCCTGCTGAAGATCGAACACCACGAGCCGCAGCAGGTCTATGAGTACTACCGGGCCGCCGAGGTGTGCTTCGTGAGCAGCTTGCACGACGGCATGAACCTGGTCGCAAAGGAGTTCGTCGCTGCCCGCGACGATGGGCACGGCGTGCTGGTCCTGTCGCAATTCACCGGTGCCTCGCGCGAATTGCCCGAGGCACTGGTGGTCAATCCCTACAACATCGACCAGTGCGCCGTCGCGCTGAATATGGCTTTGACGATGCCGTTGGCGGAGCAGAAGGATCGCATGCAACTGATGCGCGGCCTGGTCGCCGAATTCAACGTGTACCGCTGGGCCGGCCGCATGCTGCTCGACGCCGCGCTGATGCGCCGGCGCAATAAGCTCCCGGAAAACCCGGCGGGCGCCGGGGTTGCAAGCTAGGCGCGCGATGACCAAGCGTAAAGTCGCCACGCCGCCCCTGGCGCAGAGCGGTTGGGCCTACTTTCTCGACGTCGATGGCACCCTCGTCGACCTCGCTGCGACGCCCGACGCCATTCTCGTCGATCCGGCGCTGCCGGCGCTGCTCGGCGCGCTGCATCAGGCGAGCGCTGGCGCGCTGGCTCTGGTCAGCGGCCGCGCGCTGTCCGATCTTGATCTGCGCCTCGGCATTCCGGCCCTGGCAATGGCCGGTCAGCACGGACTGGAACGGCGCGACGCAGTCGGCCGCCTTTGGCTCCACACTACGCCGCCGCAAGCCAAGCATGTCATCCAAGCGGCTCTAGCGCCGTTGCTCAAGCGCCATGGCGGACTGCTGCTGGAGGACAAGGGCCTGACCCTGGCGTTGCACTACCGCCAGGCGCCGGAACTCGCCTCCTACGTGCACCAACTGATGCGCCGCCTGGTCGCGCAAACTGGCGAAGGGCTTGTCGTCCAGGCAGGAAAGTGCGTCGTCGAGATCAAGCCAGCCGGGGTAGATAAAGGCACGGCAGTGGGCGAGTACTTGAGCGAGCCACCGTTCCTTGACCGCCGCCCGGTGTTCATCGGCGACGACCGAACCGACGAGCAGGGCTTCGCAGCGGTCAATGCGCGCGGCGGCATCTCGATCGGCGTCGGTCCCGGCAAGTCCTGCGCCCGTTACCGCCTGGCCGATGTCGCCGCAGTCCGCGCCTGGCTGAGCGGCGCGCTGGCGGGCGTGCCCTAAGCAACCTCGATCTGGTCCTGAGCGGCAACGGCACGCTCAGCGCGTTGATCGATGAACAGGCAAAGGTCGTCTGAGCCTGCTTGCCGCGCTTCGACGGTGATCCAGTGTACTGTTCGCGACTCAAGAAGACCGGCGACTTCGGCTCATTCTGTATCAAGGTCGCCGAACTCGAGCGTGCGGAGCAGGCCTACCTCGACCATACGGCGCTCCTCGTCACCCGTCTCTTCGACCGGCAAGGCGGCGTGGTCGAAATCACCGACTTCGCCCCGCGCTTTGGGCTGTTTTGGCGCATGTTCCGGCCGATCATGCTGATGCGCCAGGTGAAGCGCCTGGCCGGTAGCCCGCAACTCGTCGGTCGCCTGCGTCCGGCCTGCGACGAAAGCGCCGGCCGGCCGGCGGTGACTTGGGGGCAGCAACCACATCCGCTACGACACGCCGAGTTTCACCCTGCGTCGGAAGTCAACAAAGGTGATATTCCGCACTTGCCCCGGTCAACACACTATCGTGCGTATTCCGATGAAATCTGCCAGTGGCAAAATAGTCGAACTACGCTAGGAATGACTTTGTGTTTGCCAACACAGAAGCGGTAGGCCAGAAGCATGCCGACACAATCTAACACTTGGTTACAGTGACTTAGGAAAAATCCGCCGAAGGCGCTGTAAAAGCATCCAACATAAAAGCATGCGACAGTCACTTAGGGCATCTTGGCTTCAGGAGACCACCTCAGCGAACAGATGACTCGTGAAATCGGCGAATAGCCATTTGCTCGACCGTTCTCTTGAAGTCATAGCAGACCTCATGTCGGCAACTGATCGGATCGCGGGGCGCAGCCGCGCGCGAAGTGCGCGAGCGCTGCGGCACCGCCGATCAGGCGGCGTAACCCTCCGGACCCTGGCGCTCGGACTCCTGCTTGACTAGTGCGTAGCATTCGCAGACCCGTGCCTCCAGTCCCGCACGGTCCAGTACGGTGATGCGTCCACGACTGTAATCGATCAGCCCCGCCTTCTGCAGGTTGCCGGCCGCCGCGGTGACGCCTTCGCGGCGCACGCCGAGCATGGTGGCGATCCACTCCTGGGTCATGGTCAGCACGTTCGACGGCAGGCGGTCGAGGCTCAGTAGCAAGCGGCGACAGAGTTGCTGATCCAGAGAGTGATGGCGGTTGCAGACAGCGGTTTGCGCCGTCTGGGCGAGCAACGCCTGGGCGTAGCGCAGCAACAGCTGCTGCAAGGCGCCCTTGCGCCGGCCGCCGGCCCGCTCGAACGCCACCTTCAGTCGCTGTGTCGGCAGGCGGTACGCGGTGCCGGCGCTCTGTACGACAGCCCGGCTGGGCATCGTTTCGCCGCCAATGAACTGAGAGGCGCCGACCATGCCCTCGTGGCCGACGACCGCGATCTCGGCCGAGGCGCCGTCCGCCATAAAATAGAGCAGGGAAACGATGGCGGTGGTCGGGAAATAGACGTGGCGGATAGGCCTGCCGGACTCATGCAGAACCTGGCCGAGCGCCAGTGGCACCGCTTCCAGATGCGGCAACAACGGGGCGAATTCTGCCGCCGGCAAGGCGGCCAGAAGTTGGTTGCAACGGGAGTCGTGAAGGGGGCGGGGCATGATGATCTCCTCTGCCGTGCATGGAAAAAGGTAGCTATGTCGGTCGAATCGGAACGCTAGTACTCCTGCTTGGCCTTAATGTTGCTGGACACCGAGGTCACACGCTCGGTCGCGCGCGCAGTGGCAGCCGCCTTCTCGGCTTCTTGCTCGGATTGGCGTTGCCGCTCAAGATCACCGCGCTGTTGCGGTCAGTGCCGACCTCGATTGTTGCCAGCGTACGCATCTATTCCTCGGCCACTTTGGCCCTGACCTTCGTGGTGATGACCGCGTCCCTGAGGAAGGTCATCGGCGGGGTGTAGTCGGTGTGCAAATCGGCGGCGCGCCGTTTGCGCGTCATTGAAGAAATGGCAGCAGCCGCCAGTCCACCGGTCGTGGAAGGCGCCGCTCAGAAGTGTGCCGAGCGGGCGCCAGATTCTCCGGATTGGCCGTTATTCCGCGCCTTGGCCGGGCCTTTGGAAGAAACCGGACAGTACCACCAACTAAGCGCTGGCACCGGAGAGGCGAGTCGTGCGCGTCAGCAGGTTATCATGGAAGAAAGAGAAATGACCGCAACTCGCCCACAACAGCTCACCGCCGCTCACCGGAAGTCGGTTCCAGTATATGAACCCGGTCGGCCAGAGGCTGTCAGATTTGGCTGAATCGCTTGTAGGAGGAGTCCTGCACGCTTCGAGCCAGATTTTTCGGCCAGCGCAAGGAGATCCGTCATGTTAGCCGTCCCGTCATCAGTTTCATCGTCACCATCCCCGCCATCCCCTTCATCTGTCCCATTGCGCAGCGGACGCATAGCGCGCAACTGGCGTCACCTCCTGCTCGCGCTGGGCTGCGCCTTCGTGCTGCTCCTGCTCGGTTCGAGTCAGTGGCAGGCGAGCGCCAGTTTGCGGGCGCTCGGCGACCTGCGCCTGCAGGCCGATCGCGTGGAACGCCTGGACAACCTACTAATCCAGCTGATTGATGCGGAGAACGCCGTGCGCGGCTACCTGCTAAGCGGCAATCGCGACTATCTCGAACCCTACGAAAAGAGCCTGGCGACTGCCAACCACACGCTCGAGGAAATTCGCTGGGACCTCGGTCCAAACGCCGACAACGATGCGGCGTTGGCCGACCTCTCGGAACTCGTGACCATCAAGCTGAAGAGCCTGGACAAGGCGGTCGAGCGCGGCCGCACCGGCGAGGAAACCCGGCCGCAAGGCAAACGGTACACCGACCGCATCCGCGATCGCATTCTGGGACTGCAAACGCGCCTGGCGGCCGATGGTGAAGACTCCTTCAAGCGCTCCACTCTGCACGTCGAACGCAGTCGCTGGGTGGTGGCTACCCTGGCTACCGGCGCCCTACTGCTGATGGCTGTCCTGTACCTGGTTGTGGAGCGCCAGTTCAAGCTGCGCGAGCAACTGGCCAACCTTTTGCGCAGCGAGAACGAACGCCTCGACGCATTGGTGCAAGAGCGCACCGCCGAATTGAGCGATCTGGCAAGCTACCTAACCAACGCTCGGGAGGCAGAGAAGGCGCGTCTAGCGCGCGAGTTGCACGACGAACTGGGCTCCCTGCTCACCGCTGCCAAGATGGATTCGGGCTGGATCGCGCGCCAACTCGATGGCGCTCCCGCTCTCGCTCCCTGCCGCGAGCGCCTGGCACGGCTGGACGAATTCCTTGACAAGGGCATCGCCTTGAAGCGGCGCATCGTGGACGGCCTGCGCCCGCCGCTGCTCGAAGCGCTCGGTCTGGTCGGATCCCTGCAGGCGCTCGGCGAGGAGTTCGCTCAAGGCGCCGGGGAAGCGCTGAGTTTGGAGCTGCCCAAGGCCGATATCGAGCTTGCCCCAGCGCCGGCGCTGGCCCTCTATCGCATCGCCCAGGAAGCGCTGACCAACGTCCGCAAGCACGCTCGCGCCCGGCGCGTGAAGCTCGCCCTACGGATGACGGGCGAGCGTCTGGAACTAGTCATTGAGGACGACGGCGTAGGTTTCGGGAACGGCGCGGCGTACGGGCGACACCATGGTCTAGCTGGCATGAAGCACCGCGTCCAGATGTGTGCAGGGACATTCACCCTGACCAGCCAGCCCGGCGCGGGAACGCGCATCGTAGCGCGTGTCCCGCTGGCGACAGTGGCCGTACCGGCGCTGGCCGTCGCGCCTCAGGATGCTATCGCCTGATGCACGTAGGCGAGCAACTCGTCCATCTGCGTCGCCTTGTCGAAGAAACGCTCGACGCCTAAGGCGAAACAGCGCTCGCGGACGGCCGTCTGTCCATGGTTGGAAAACACCACGGCGCGCGGATGACCAAAGCGATGCGGGTTTCCGGCGATCTCGCGGAGGACGCCGAGGCCACTGCCGCTTCGCAACTGCAGGTCGACAATGGCCAGGTCTGGCCGCTGACGCTGCAGCAGCTCAATCGCCGAGCACTCATCTTCCGCCCCTCCGACGACCGCCACGCCGGCCAGTTCGCCGAGTACGGCGCCAAGCGACTCGCGCATAAGCCACGAGTCTTCGATCAGCACGACCGTGAGCGGCGAATTCGGATCGGTACGCGTCACGTTACCCCCTTCTTCTCTTCGACCAGCAGGCCGTTGCGCAAGGCGTAGACAGCGAGTTCGGCGTTACTGGCGACGCCCAATTTTTCCAGGAGGCGAGAGCGATAGGTGCTGACCGTCTTGACGCTCAGATTCAGCACTCCGCCGATCGCCGACACCGACTGGCCGCGGGCGAGGCGCAGAAAGACCTGCAACTCGCGTTCGGAGAGCTGCTCGTGCGGCGCCACCGGGCTGCCGCCGGCCACTCCATCGGCGAGCAGTTCCGCCATGCGCGGCGACAGGTAGCGACGTCCCTGGGCGACGGTACGCACGGCGCGCAGCAACTCGTCGCGTCCGCACTCCTTGCACAGATACCCGTCGGCACCGTGGCGGATCATCGCCAAGGCGTAACGCTCCTCGGGATAGCCGGTCAGCACCAGAACGCGCAACTCGCTTTGTCGCTGGCGCAGGGAACGCAGGACATCGACGCCGCTCTGTCCGGGCAGCCCGAGATCGAGCAGCAGCACGTCGCATGCCGTCTCGGGCAGACGGGCGAGCGCTTCCTCTCCCGACGCCGCCTCGAAGACGACACTGATACCCAGTTCGTCGGCCAGCATTTCGCGAAAACCTGCACGCACGATCTCGTGGTCATCGACGATGGCAACACGCAGCATGAGGAACCCTTCCATCCAGAGAATTGACCGTTAATCATTCGACCCGATCACGGCGAAGCGAGTTCAGCGTAGCGTTCATGCCCAAGTCAGGGCGCAACGCATCAAACCTTGCGTTTCCGGGGTACCGGCTAGCGCCGCGGGACTCGTCCTACAAGCAAATCGGCGACCTCCGACAGCGCGCCGCCGGGCACCGACCTACGATGGGTCAACTGTCGGCGCCGCCCGCACTGCGCTGGGCGTGGGGCGAATGCCGCCCACCCGCAGTCCACTCTATCCGAGGAGGACACCGTGATCCGCAAATATCTGGCCTGGCTCCTGCCACTATGCTTGCTCGCGCCGGGGCTCGCGCAAGCCGAGGCCACCCCCGATGCGCTGGTGAAGAACGTCACTGAGGAGGTATTGAGCATCCTGCGCGCGGACAAAGACATCCAATCGGGTAACCGCCAACGCGCCGTCGCCCTGATCGAGACGAAGGTCGCCCCGCATTTCGACTTCCCGCGCATGACCAGCCTCGCCGTCGGACGCAGCTGGCGCCTGGCCAACGCCGTGCAGCGCCAGGCCTTGACCGACGAATTCCACACTCTGCTCGTGCGTACCTACGCCAATTCCTTGACCGCGTTCCGCGACCAGACCGTCATCTTCAAGCCTTCGCCGCCCGCGCAAGCGGGCGAAGTGACGGTGCATAGCCAGATCAACGAGCCGGGTGCCCAGCCGATCACTCTCGACTACAGCCTAGCCAAAGCGGACGACGGCTGGAAGGTGTTCGACGTAACAATCGCAGGCGTCAGCCTGGTGACCAATTATCGCGGGACGTTCGCCAGTGAAGTGGAGAAGGGCGGCGTCGACGCCCTGCTCAAGAGCTTGCAGGAAAAGAACCGCCGACTCGAAACGGCGGCCCCTCCCGCCGCCTAACGCGGCGATCGTGGGGTCCGGGTGACCGGCGGCGCCGAGCGCCACCGGTCAATTCCCGGTCTCCGATTTCGCACTTTTCAAGAGGAGTACCCAATATGCGAAGCAAGACCCTTATCGCCGTAACGCTCGTTCTGCCGCTACTGATCCTCGGCTGCAACAAGGGTGAGCAATCACCGACCGCTTCAACGCCGAGCCAGGAGAGACGGGCCATGGCGCCTTCGACTCCGGACAAGATGATGGAAAGTTCGCCGCCGGCCGCCGGTACGCCGCCCGCCGCGCCGGACACGCAATCCACACCTTCGACGCCTGCCGAAACTTCTTCTGCCCCGTCGCCTGGCGCCGTTACCCCGAGCTCGCCCGCCAGCCCGCCGAGCGAACGAAACACGGGCCGCTACTGAGGCCGCGTCACGGAGGCACGCCAGGGCGCTACCGACGCCCTGAGCCCCGTCTCTTTGCAAGGGACGGGGCTGTTTTTGGCGGACCGCCGTGGGCGCGCAGCCCCCGGCCGATTGCCCCGAGCCGAGCGGTCAGTCGCCTTTCAAGGAGGCACTCATGAAGAGGCTACCGTACGCGTTGCGCGGGGCTTTTTTGTGAACGACGCATGCCCTTGGCTTGCCGGGCCATGGCGGTGTTGAGCCCGCGCCAGTGGCACAGGGGGCGGGCGGGCGGGCGCGCCGCCGGCGCTCGTCAAGCCAGCTCTGCCGAGCAACTTCGAACGCTTGGCAGCGGTATCAGGCGGCTCGACGCCGCCAAACGAGGCTCCCTGCCCCTCCACGACACAAAAGACCTGATCGGCTTTGCGGACGTTCTTCGCACCTGGATAGCAGAAACGCCGGCACAATTTCGCAAGGCCTGGGCCATCTACCGGGCCAGGAAATAAGGCCGGATGGCCGCGTCACTCAGCGCGGATCGTGCCGTCGGTTCTCGGACGGTGAGCGCCGATCCTTGGCGCGCGTCTGCCGTTTGCCGTAAAGGTTCATCAAGGGCGTCACCGAAATGCCGTGCACAACGATGGAGATGGCGACCGTGGTCAGGGTCAGCGTGATTGCCCGTTCGGCCAGCGCGCCGGACAGGCCATGGTGTAGAGAGAACAGCAGGTAATAGATTGAGCCGATGCCGCGGATGCCAAACCATGAGATGAGCAGGCGCTGGTCGCGCGACACGGCGGCGCCGAGCAGACCGAACCACACCGAGAGCGGGCGGACGAGCGCGAACAGGCAAATCACGAAGCCGATGGTGAACGCGTCGAAACGGGTGTACGGCAGCATGGCACCGACCACCAGCACGACCACCAATTCGGCGATGCGTTCGAGTTGCTCGTTGAAGCCCCGCACCGCCTGCATCATGTAGGCGCCGGCCAGGTCCGGATGGGTGGCTACCGCGATGTGCGCTTCCTTGCCCTGCAGGCCCGCCGGCCCGTCGTTCGGCACACGCTGCGCGCGCGAGGCATGTTTGCTGCGTTGCAGGGCGAGGCCGGCGGCGAACACGGCCAGAAAGCCTGACGCAAAGGCGAACTGCGCCACGCCGTAGGCCAGGGCGACGAGACCGAGGGCGAGGAATTCGTCCAGCCCGACGGCTTCCTGGTGACGCGTGCGCAAATAGACGACCAGCTTGCCGATCAGCGTGCCAAGGACGCTGCCGAGCACCAGTCCACCGGCGAGCGACCACAGCACGTCGACTGTCAACCAGCGCCAGCCCACCGCCCCGAGATCGTGCAGGCCGAGCAGGCCAAGACCGAGCATGACGAAGGGAAAAGCGGCGCCGTCATTCAGCCCGCCCTCGCCGGTCAGGCTAAAGCGTAGGCGGTCGCGGTCGCCGGGTTCGTCGACCTGGACATCGGCCGCCAGCACCGGGTCGGTCGGCGCCAGGATGCCGCCGACGAGAACAGCCACGCCGAGCGGCAGCCCGAGGGCGAGGTAGGCAACTGCCGCGATCAGCGCAACGGTCAGCGCCATCGACACGAAAGCCAGGCGCAGCGGCAGGTACCATTGGCGGTTCGAGAGAGGCAGGCCGAGCTTCAGGCCGACTGAGAAAAGCGAGATCAGCAGCGCCACTTCGGCCACGCGTTCGAGGACCGCGGCGTAGCGTTGGGGGTCTGGCGGCACCGGTCCCCAGTCGGCGGTGCCCAGCCCGTAGCCCACCGCCAGATAGAGCATCGAAGCGCTGACTGGCAAGCGCTTGAGCAAGGAGCCGGCCAGTGCCATGGTGATGAGCAGCGCGCCGATGACGAGCGCCCACGTCGGGAAGGACATCGCTGTCGGCTCCAACAAGAAAGGAGAAACGGCTCGCGTCAGCCGCCGGATTGGCCCACGCACCATGGTCACGAGCATCGCACGTGAACCGGCGGCGGCCTGTTCGGTAGCCCACACAAGGGTAATCGAGTAGCGGTTTGACAGCAGATTTCGACGATGGATGCGCGGCCAACATCGCGGCAAGAAAAGCGCACCTTAGGTCGAGGTCCGTTCGAGGCGCACGATGGGCCACGCAGCGCTTGTACGACGGCGCCTGATCACGCAAGGAACCGACAAGCGGGGCGGCGGTCTGGTTAACAGGGTCTGTACACCATGGGCAGACCGAAGCTCTTCAAGAAAGCCCCTTATGGAATCCGAGCCTGCGATGAACTGGTTGGAACTGTCCCTGACCCATGCCCAACCGTGGATCGAACTGGGCTTCGAAGCCGCGCTCGGCATCCTGATCGGCCTAGCCCTCCACTGGCTGCTCTACCGAATCGCACAGCGCATCTCCAGCGGCTTCGTCGTCGCACACACGCTGGTTTCCTTTGGTCGGCGCCCAGTGCAACTGCTGCTGCCGCTGCTTATGGTACACATCGCGGCGAGCGACGCGCCGGCGTCGATGTTCCTTATGAATCCGCTACGCCATCTGCTGACCATCGCCCTGATCGCCACGCTGACCTATCTTTGTATCCGCCTGATCAAGGGTGTCGGCGCCGCGGTGATCGGCATGTATCCAACCGATATCGCCGACAATCTGCGGGCGCGCAGCGTACACACGCAGACGCGGGTGCTGTCGCGCAGCGTCATGGCGCTCGCCGGTCTGATCGGCGTGGCCTCGATCCTGATGACCTTTCCCGGTATTCGCCAGATCGGCACCAGCTTGCTCGCTTCGGCCGGAGTGGCCGGGCTGATCGCCGGCATGGCCGCCCGGCCGGTGCTCGGCAATCTGATCGCCGGCCTGCAGATCGCCCTCGCCCAACCAATCCGCATCGACGACGTGCTGATCATCGAAGGCGAATGGGGGCGCGTCGAGGAGATCACGGGCAGCTACGTCGTCATGCGCATCTGGGACGATCGCCGGCAGATCGTTCCGCTCGCCTGGTTCATCGAGCATCCATTCCAGAACTGGACGCGCTCCTCGTCGCACCTGCTGGGCACTGTCTTCCTTTGGGTGGACTACGCCATGCCGCTCGAACCGCTGCGCCGGGAGCTCGAACGCGTTTGCCATGCGGCGCCGGAATGGGATGGCCGCCTGTGTCTGTTGCAGGTCACCGATACGAGCGATCACGCGATGCAACTGCGCGCCCTGGTCAGCTCGTGCGATGCGTCGCTGGGCTGGGACCTGCGCTGCCGTGTGCGCGAGGCGCTGCTTGCCTTCATTCAGGGCGCCTACGCGGACTACCTGCCGCGGCTGCGCGGCTCGTTCGACCACTTCGCCGACGATGGCCGCGGGTCGCAGGTACCTCCATCGGGCGTGGCACCCGGATGAGCCGCACGGCGCCGTCGCCGACCGTACTCGTCGCCGACATCGGCGGCACCTTCGCGCGCTTTGGCGTGGCGCAAGGTGGCCAGCGCGTCACGGAGGTCATCACCCTGGCACGTGCCGACTCGAGCGACCTGGCAAGTCTGTGCGCGCAAGGCCGGCGCGGCTTGAACCGATCCGTCGACGGCGCCGCAATCGCCGTAGCGGCCCCCGTGTCCGGCGGCCATGCGCAGATGACCAACGCCGACTGGAAAGTGGACGAGCGCGTGCTCGCCCAGGCTCTGTCACTCGACCGCGTATTGCTCCTCAACGACTTCGCGGCACTGGCCTGGTCCTTGCCAACGCTGCAGGCGCTCGATATCCTGGCGATTCCGCCCGGCGCGGGCAGCACCGGGCCCAGCGACCTCGCTGCCGCCTCACCGGACGCGCCGCGCGTCGTCTTTGGACCGGGCACCGGACTTGGTGTCGCGGCGCTGTTCCACCACGACGGCCGCCCACTGGCCATCGCCAGTGAGGGCGGACACATCGGCTTCGCTCCCGCGACGCCTTTCGAGGAACGGGTACTCGAGCACGCCACGGCGCGCTTCAAACGGGTTTCGTGGGAACGTATTCTTTCGGGTCCTGGACTCGAACTAATCGACGCGGTCAGTCGGCACGAGTTCGATGCGCCAAGCGCGCCGCGCTCGGCCCAGCAAATCGTCGATGCCGCGCGCGCTGGCACCTGCCCGGCGGCGGCCAACAGCGTGGCCTGCTTTGCCGGCCTGCTCGGCAGTTTTGGCGGCGACCTGGCGCTGACCTTCCGCGCCGCCGGCGGTGTGGCGATCGGCGGCGGCATCACCGCGCGGATCGCACCGCTCATCTCGCTGCCGGACGTCCGCGAGCGTTTCCGTCAAAAGGGCCGCTTCTCGGCCTGGCTAGATACGCTACCGCTATCCATCCTGCTCAATCCGAACGTCGCCTTGAACGGCGCAGCGTACGCCTTCGCCGAACGCTTTCCTGAAGACGCCGGCACCGCATAATGCTGGGTTCGACGGTGAGCGGCAGGACGAATCACGATTAATGAAATCTCCCAGCGCTAAAGCCTTTGGCTTGTCGCGGGGGTTTCTCGGTTCAACGACCAGAGTGCAGGGGTGTGGCCACCCAAGCGGCTTACCGTCGTCTCCCCGAGCGTGGGCGGCATTACTGCCGCCGATTCGGCGCTTTCCGCCCCTATCTTCTTGCGCTTTGTGACCCGGCATTTCTTCTTTTCCTGCCGACCGCCTTGCCCGGAGAGCAACAGCGTGACACTGCGTTGGGCAATGACCTGGCTCGCATGGCGATCGGCGTTGTCGGAATGTCCACAGCGTTG
>Ga0209125_1001586_pt1 | contig 20475 bp, 17 predicted proteins | sample BarGraIncub1131A_FD_184503 | JGI IMG/M metagenome (GOLD analysis project Ga0209125, IMG submission 184503) | Arctic peat soil microbial communities from Barrow, Alaska - Barrow Graham LP Incubations 11-31A (SPAdes) (version 2) | ecosystem: Environmental > Terrestrial > Soil > Wetlands > Peat...
GGCTTCGTGGGCCTCCTGGCTTATGGAGCCGTAGGACATGGCCCCGGTCTTGAACCGCTTCACGATCTCCTCGACCGACTCGACCTCGTCAAGCGGCACCGGCACGCGGATCTCGGTGTTGAAGTCGAGGAGGCCGCGCAGGGTGTAGGTGTGCTCGTTCTGGTCGTCGATCAGCTTGGAGAAGACCTTGAACTCCTGGTAGTCGTTGGTCCTGGTGGAGTTCTGCAGCGACTGGATGGTGAGCGGGTTGAAGAGGTGCTCCTCACCCTCCTGGCGCCACTGGTACTGGCCGCCCGGATCGAGGGTCGGCTCCGCTGCCACCCGCTGCGGGTAGGCCTTGCGGTGGCGGGTCAAGAGTTCCCGGGCGATGCCGTTCAGGTCGATGCCGCCGATGCGGGACGGGGTCCAGGTGAAGTACCTGTCGATGACCGACTGGTGCAGGCCGACCGCTTCGCAGATCTGGGCGCCCCGGTAGCTCTGGATGGTGGATATCCCCATCTTGGCCATGGTCTTGACGATCCCCTTGACCGACGCCTTGACGAAGTTCTTCACCCCGGTCTTAAAGTCGAGGCCGGGGAGCATCCCCTGCCCGATCATGTCGTCGATCGATTCGAAGGCCAGGTATGGGTTGATGGCGGTGACGCCGTAGCCTAGCAGCACCGCGAAATGATGCACCTCGCGGGGTTCGCCCGACTCCAGTATCAGGGAGGCATGGGTCCGGGTGGCGGTACGGATCAGGTGGTGGTGCAGGCCGGCCACGGCCAAAAGGGCGGGAAGCGCGGTGTATTCCTCGTTAACGCCCCGGTCTGAGAGGATCAGGACGGTGCTGCCGCTTTCGATGCAGTGGACGGCCGTTTTGAACAGGCTCTCCAGCGCCTTTTCCATCCCCTCGGCGCCGTCGGCAGCCTTGAAGAGGAGCGAAAGAGTGGCGGTCTTGAAGCCGGGCCGGTCCAGGTTGCGCAGTTTCTCTAGCTCCTCGTTGCCGAGGATCGGGTGCTCCAGGCGGATCACCCGGGCGCTGGTCGCCGTCGGCTTCAGGAGGTTCGACTCGGAGCCGATGCGGACCGCGGTCGCGGTTATGATCTCCTCGCGTATCGGGTCGATCGGCGGGTTGGTCACCTGGGCGAAGAGCTGCTGGAAATAGTTGTAGAGGAGCTGGGGCTTCTCCGAGAGGACCGCAAGCGGGGTGTCGGTTCCCATGGAACCAAGCGGCTGCATGCCGTCGGTGGCCATCGGGCCGATGATGGTCTGCTGATCCTCGAAGCTGTAGCCGAAGGCCTTCTGGCGCTGCACCAGGGTCGCGGGATCAAAGGAGTGCGCCTTTTCCGCCTCGGGGAGGTCCGCCAGCAACTGGTGGTTCACCTTCACCCAGTCGCCGTAGGGCTTGGCGCCGGCGAGTTCGCTCTTGATCTCCTCGTCGGGGATGATGCGTCCCTGCTCCGTGTCCACCAGGAACATCTTGCCCGGCTGCAGCCGTCCCTTCTTGATGACCTTCTCGGGCGGCACCTGCAGCACCCCCGCTTCGGAGGCCATGATGACCAGGTCGTCGTCGGTGAGGTAATAGCGGCAGGGGCGCAGGCCGTTGCGGTCTAGGACTGCGCCGATGACCCGGCCGTCGGTGAAGGTGAGAGCCGCCGGGCCGTCCCAGGGCTCCATCATGCAGGAGTGGTACTCGTAGAAGGCCCGCTTCTCGCGGCTCATAGTCGCGTGGTTTTCCCACGGCTCCGGCACCATCATCATCATCGCATGGGGGAGCGAGCGGCCGGACAGCGTCAGGAGCTCCAGGCAGTTGTCGAACATCGCCGAGTCGGAGCCGTTCGTATCGATCACCGGCAAAAGCTTCTTGATGTCGTCGCCGAACAGATCGCTGTTGAACATGGACTGGCGCGCATGCATCCAGTTGACGTTGCCCCTAAGGGTGTTGATCTCGCCGTTGTGGGCGAGCAGGTGATACGGGTGGGCGCGGTCCCAACTGGGGAAGGTATTGGTGGAGAAACGGGAATGGACCACGGCAATGGCCGTCTCCATCGCCGGGTCGCGCAGGTCGGGGTAGTACTGGTCCAGCTGGGCGGGCATCAGCATACCCTTGTAGACCACGGTGCGGGTCGACATGCTGGCAAAGTACCAGAAGGGATCGACACCTTTGTCGCGTATCTCGTGGAGGGCCCGCTGCTGCACGACGTAGAGCTTGCGGTTGAAGGCATCCTCGTCGGGGCACGACGCAGGCCGCTTGAAGAAGATCTGCCGTACCAGCGGTTCGCCCGCCTTGGCCGTAGCTCCCAGGGAGGAGTTGTCGGTCGGCACCTCGCGCCAGCCGATGACCTCCACCGCTTCCTCTGTGATGATGCGCTGGAAAAGGTGCTTGGCGGCGCTCCGTTCGGTGGCCTCGGGCGAGGTGAAGAGCATGGCGACGCCGTAGTGGCCAGGAGCCGGCAAGTCGATGCCTGATGCGGGGCAGACCTTGCGGAAGAAGGCGTCGGGCATCTGAATCAGGATGCCGGCACCGTCGCCGGTATTGTGTTCGCTGCCGACTGCGCCGCGGTGATCGAGGTTGGCCAGGACGGTAATGGCCTGCTGCACGATCTCGTGGGACTTCTTCCCCTTGATGTTGGCAACGAAGCCGACGCCGCAGGCGTCATGCTCGAACTGGGGATCGTACATTCCTTGCTTCTTGGGTAATCCGGTTGTTTTCATGTTCAAACCTTTGCGAGGTGGTGTGCGTGCGATAGATGATCGCTTGTAAGCACTCACCGTGCCATTTCTGTTTTGCCCAGACTCTGCAGGCTGTTAGCAGTGCTAACTGCCCGTATTCCCGCTGCGGGCGTTTCGTTTGGTCCCTGAGCCGGAGTTCATCTCCCGGGTGGGGTTTACTACAATAGCTACTCAATTGAGTACTCACTTCTGTGGTGTGCCGTGGGATGTAAGGCGGACATGGACGTCAAAGCAGTGCGGGTCGACGTCTATTCTGAGCATCGCAGGGGTGAAAAATGATGTGATAGCGACTCGCTGCGGTGGCTAAAAGGTGATTCAGCGATTGCGCTTTTGTACACCAAACTGTACACCAAAATTGGGGAAACATGGTAAGAATGCTTACATGGAAAGCCTGCCCGGGAGCGTTACGGTTTTTCAGTGTCACGCCAAAACTACCCTCTGATTGTGGCCATCCAGGGCATAGACTCGCGGTCTCCAAGGCATAGTAGCTCTGCCTCTCGTGCATGCTGTTTTAATACTCTTTCGTGCTTGAGGGTTTTATGCTAACCTCTGACTCCATATCGTCCGGATGTAAAATGTCATTTGTGGGCACGACGTGCCACCAAGAAGCTAATCTACCAGCCCAAGATTACCGTGAGGTGCCCCCTGTGAATGAAAAAGAGGTAGCTGCCAAGTTGTCATTAGACCAAATAGGTTTTTTGGATCTATGTGCAGGGTTGGAATTGAAGGTGGCTGAGTTGTATCATTACTTCGAGGAATTGTTTGCCGAAGATCTCCCGTTTTCCCTGTTATGGAAGAAAACTGCGCATGAAGAGGAGAACCACGCCGAGCAATTCAACCTGGGCATAAGACTAAAAGGCATTGGCATGAAAGGCATAAATGCAGATGTGTCTAAAACTATGCTTTATTTGCATAAAGTAGAAGCATTCCTGGAGCAGAGCATTGCGTCTCGTCCTTCTCAGGAGGAGGCCCTTACTCTATCCATCAAACTCGAGGAGCAATTGGCAACATTGCATATGTCAAGTATTGTGATATTTGAGGACTCCCAAATGCAGGTAATGTTTGAAGCAATGATGAAAAGCGATAGAGGGCACATCAGTATGCTGCGAGACTTCCTGGATAAGTTAAAGGCTAGGGAAGGGAACTATGAAGCATGATTTGCGCTGTGCGCGTTGAATAGTATTTAAGATGGGCCGAGTTATAACTTTACTGTCTAGCTTTATTGTGATCCACGACAACAATCGCAGTAATCACATAGGAACTAAACTTTGGAATCAACTGTATTGTCGGTAAAATATATCGATCTTTATCTTGAACTCGAAATAACTATGGCGATGTTGTATCAACGTTTTGAAAAACGTTATGCGGATCATAAAGACTTCTGGATATCCTTGATCGCTGACGAGCACGAACATGCTGGTTACATCAACTTCCATGATCTGAATGCCTTAAATAAGGTATCCTTCGCTGAAGGAAAGACTAGGATAGCTGCTTTGCAGTCAATCCTTGCCTATATAAACAGCTTAATAGATGAGTTTGACAAGCAACCGTTTCTATTTCAGAAAGCTATCAGTATCTGCTTAGATCTTGAAAGATCAGTCATTGAACGTGATGTTTTTAAACGATTTGATAGTGATTCCACCGAATTAAGACAACTGTTGGATATTCTGCGTCAAGCACAGGAAGAACATGTCCATAAAATAGAAAAGTTTAACGTCATGATTCAGGAAAAACGCTAAAGATAATCAGGTCGTACTGCACAGGCAGTCTACGATTTACCATCGCGGCTTACCTGACGCAGGTTAGATGCCAAAACAAAACAGGGGGTTAGCCGATTTCGGTTAATCCCCTGTTTTGTGTATGTGTGCCATGCCCTGTTTGGAAACGGACAGATCTGTTGTTCAAGCTTTGTCTGCCCCGCTGACATAGGGGGTATATGAAGCTACGTAGGAGAAATGGCCGGATTATACCTGTGCGACAAAACCTGTTACGCGCCCTGTATTATGTTGGCGGCAGGATGCCCCTTCGACTCCACTCAAGGACCGGGTGTTCGCTGAGCGGAGTCGAAGCGCCTGCAATCTGTCACTGGGGTTATAGCACGCAAAAGCGGTGCGGAGCGCTTAGTCATAGCGTCGTGGTCGTGAAGGTGGAAGGCACTGTGTCAATGGTCAAGGTGGTGGTAACCGGGGTGCCGGAGCTGATCAGGAAAATATTCTGGCCGCTTGATATGTTGATGGTTTGTGTCAAGGACGTAAATGTGATGTTGTCAAACGAATATGTACCGTTAGTGATGCTAATGGTATGTATCCCGCTCAACAGGTTCAGCGCTATGGCGCCTGAGGGCACCCGCGCTCCTGCCAGGCCGGTTGCGGTTCTGGCAAAACTCTCGACGGTCTGCGTTGTGCTGGTGAAGGTGGCGCTGACATTCCCGATGGTGAGGGTGGAGATGGTGGCGGTACCGAGGGCAGTTGAAGAGGTATGCGTCACCGTCACGGTGTCTCCGTTTTTCACGGTCCCTGCAGTGGCCGTGGCCGGAGCGACGTTAACTGAATATTTGCTGTCGCTTCCGACCGAGCCCGTGACGCTGATGGGGCTGCTCTCCGCGGTCAAACCGGCAACGGTGATGGCATCGGAGGTGACAGTTGCCGGGCTGGCGGCTGTGCTGACAGCTGCGCCGGTCTTGGTGGCGAAGGAAAATTGATCAGGCGTGGTCGGTAATCTCACGTACTCGGGAAACCACTCGACACTTCCGCACCCAGCCATCGTCAAGGCAACTGCAATCAGCATGTATCCGATTCGTCTCATATGATCCGCACCCCTGCTACTCGATCCCCAGATTTTGTTCGCCCGCATTTTAGCTAATCATTAATCTTTTGGCAAGTTGTTAGGGCTTCGCCGTCTTCGGTATCTATAGATCAGGGGGGCGGCATGGCCACTTCCCTCCGCTCTTTTGGCGCCGGTGCCGCCGGCCTTTTAAATGTTACCTCAACCATGCTCCTGTCTCGGTATTGGAAAATAAAGGCGACCGGGGCGGTAATGAAAATGATTTTTAAGCCGGGCTTTAGATGGCCAATGAATATAGCAGGCGAGACGATTCTAGAAAACAAATTGCTGGTTACTAGCTAACGCGTGAACAATAATAGTTATTTCACCCTGCATCATCGAGAACTGCAGTAACCTCGCGAGTCGATGTTTCGGGTGAATAATACTAAAATTTAAAAGTCTTGCTTTGTGCAGATCAAGCTGCTAAGGTGTCTTTAGTTCTGGGGCGATCCCAGACAAAAACCAGCAGAAAGACATCAGGAGAAGGTAAACAAATGGTAAACGGCACGGTAAAATGGTTTAACGACAGCAAGGGTTTTGGTTTTCTTGAGCAGGAAAGCGGCGAAGACGTATTTTGCCATTTCTCCGCCATCAGCGGCGACGGATTTAAATCCCTTGTTGAAGGCGATAGGGTAACGTTTGACGTAGTTAAGGGACCGAAAGGCCTCCAGGCTGCTAACGTGACCAGGATCTAACAACAATAGATTCTTTCTGAATCGAGATAAGCCCCGAAGAAATTCGGGGCTTTTTTTTATCTTTTTTCTGCTGAATTTGCGCCTGTCCCAACGCGTTGACCCGCTTTGCGGCGCGGCTTCTCTCCTTGGACATTTCAAGTATTCTTAAGCTTCATCCCTACCTCGCTGTCGGCACCAGATGCGTCACGCACAGACCCCCTTTAGCGCTCCCTCCAATTATAAATGCAGCCCCCAGGTTGAGGTTGAGTAACCGTTCCGACCCTTCCCTGCATGGATGGGGGAGGTTTACCGGATTCGGATTGCAGATTTGACAACCACGGGGTATGATACTGCATGAGTAAATACCAATCAAGGCAGCGTGGAGGTGGAGGCATGAAGATACGGAAGGCAACCCGATTTTTCTGGATACTGTCACTTTTTACCAGCCTTGCCGGTGTTAGCATCGCTATGTCGGCCGAGGAAAAGACGCGGGTCGAGTCGGGCAAAGAGCTCAAAGAGATGCCGGTTCTGACAGGTGAGGAGTGGCAGACCCTGCGGCCTGATACCAAGATCGCCTTCATCTGGGGTGTCGGGCATGTCGTGACTATCGAGGAACACGTGATTCAGCGGCATCCCGAACTGAGGAGACAGGGGTTTACGGCCAAACTTGCCGAAGGTTTGAGGGGCGTGCCGATGAGCACCATCATCCAGGAAGTCGACGCCTACTATCAGAAAAATCCCGATGATCTGGATCTTCCGGTGATGAGGGTCATCTGGAGGCAGATGGTAAAGCCCAAGCTGAAGACGGGCATTGCCGATCGTCCGCTTTCTGACGGGAGCAACCAATAATGTTTCTGCACAAGGCATAAGGAGGATATTCATGAGATCGGTGAAATTCCTGACAGTTGTAATACTTGCGGTTTCTACATTCGGTTGCGTCGGCATGTCGCGCCAGCAGCAGAGTACCCTGAGCGGCGGAGCCATAGGTGCCGGGGGCGGAGCTCTGCTTGGAGGGATCTCAGGGGGGAGTCCAGCTGTCGGTGCGGTATTGGGAGGTGCCGCGGGTGCCTTGACTGGGTACATCCTGGGCGACCAGGGGGAACCGCGGCACAGGCACAGAGGAGGCTACTAACCGTAGCGCAGGCGGCCGGGGCCGTCGGCACCCGTTGCTAAAAGGCGCCGGTGCCCGGGCCAGATTCTAAGGAGGTCACACCATGAAGATCGGAAAAAGTATGTGTCTAGCAGCAGCAGTTGCCCTGCTCCTGGTCGGTTTTATGGCACAGGCGGCCCTGGCAAAAAACGAGACCAAAGATGTTAAGGACGCCGCCAACGTCATCCAGGCCCTCATGAAGATTCCTGAGCAGGGCATACCGCCGGTCCTGCTGAGGGATGCCCAGGCCGTCGTCATCGTCCCCGGTGTCATCAAGGGTGCCTTTATCGTCGGCGGACGCCATGGAACGGGCGTGCTCCTGGTGCGCGAGGAAGGTGGACGCTGGAGCGATCCCGTCTTCGTCAGCCTCACCGGCGGCAGTATCGGCTGGCAGGTCGGGGCGACCTCGACCGACGTCATACTGGTGTTCAAGAACAGGAAAGGGGTCGAGGGGCTGCTGAAAGGGAAATTCACTCTGGGGGCTGATGCAGCGGTTGCCGCAGGTCCGGTGGGTCGCAGCGCCGAAGCGGCAACGGACGTCGTGCTCAAATCCGAAATCCTGTCCTATTCGCGCAGTCGCGGGCTTTTTGCCGGCGTCTCGCTGGAAGGGGCGGCGCTTTTGATTGACGATGACGGAAATGCCGCCTATTACGGAAAGAAGGGAATCCAAACCGCAGACATCCTGGCCGGCAAGGGGGGCAAAAAGGCCCCGGGCACCAGGCAACTGCAGAAGCTTTTGACGCAGTACTCAAGCATGAAGTAGCACGCAGATCTGAAACAGCAAGGCCGCCTGCGGCTGGGCGCTGACAACTCCAGCCGTGGCTGGCCAGAAGGCTCTTGCTTCCCGCAGGGGCGGGTCCCCGACCCGCCCCGATACACCGGTAGATTTTCTCCGGTTCCGCAGTACCAAGGCATCAAGGGGAGGTCCGGGACCCGCCCCTGTCAAAAACGACATGAAGGAAATGGCAAGGTTCTTAAACCGCGTCAGTATAGCTGCCTGCCGACCCCGCAACTCCTCAACTCCGCAAGCCCAAAATCTCAAAATCTCAAACAGCGCCGCCCGCGTGAAACTCTCCCTCATCCCTCGAAGGAAGAACCTGTCCCTGCTGTCCGTAAAGCCCTGAGTTAACTATAAATAATGCTGCATAGCCATGGCTTTCGCCTGGATCAGTGCCGGAATCTCCTTAAGTTCTCTCTCTGATTCGCCGAGAAGGAGTTATGGAATACACCCTACTGTATTAGAGGATTATATGTTTTTGGAACGCCGTGGCATCAGTCGGCTCGCTCAGAGGGGAATCTCCATTTCGCGTCCGCTGCCGGCAGTTATTGCGTCGCTGCTGGTACTGATGTCATTTTCGGTATGCCGTGGAGAGACTGCCGCGGCCGGTCAGGATCCGAAACCCGACCTGATGGAGATGAGCGTCGAGCAGCTGATGTCGGTCGAGGTAGCCACCGTGTTCGGGGCTTCCAAGTACGAGCAGAAAGTGACCGAGGCGCCCGCGTCGGTGAGCATCGTCAGTGCCGATGAAATCAGGAGATACGGCTACCGTACCCTGGCCGATGCCCTGCGCAGCGTCCGTGGGGTCTACGTCACCAACGACCGGAACTACAACTACCTCGGAGTGCGCGGCTTCAACCGCCCGGGAGATTACAACAGCCGGATCCTGCTGCTCGTGGACGGCCACAGGATCAATGACGACATCTACGACACGGCCCCCATTGGAACCGAGTTTCCCGTTGATGTCGATCTCATCGACAGGATCGAGGTGATCCGCGGGCCGAGCTCGTCGCTTTACGGATCCAACGCATTCTTCGGGGTCGTGAACGTCATCACCAGGCAGCCCGGCGACCTGCAGGGGGTAGGGGTGTCAGGGGCCGCGGGGGGCTTCAAAACCTATAACGGCCGGCTGAGCTACGGCAAGGAGTTCGCCAACGGCGTGGGTCTCCTTTTGTCCGGCTCCGCCATGCAGAGCGGCGGGGCGGAGCGCCTCTATTACAAGGAGTTCGACACCCCGCAGAACAACCAGGGATACGCTGAGCGTGCCGACGGGGACAAGAACTACCAGTTCTACACCAAGCTCTCCTACCGCGATTTCAGCCTGACCGGAGCCCTCGCTTCGCGGGAGAAGACCATACCGACCGCTTCCTACGGCACGGTCTTCAATGATCCGCGCACCCGTACCACCGACGGGCACAGCTTCCTCGACCTCAAGTACGCCCACAGCTTCGAGGACAACACCGAGGTCACGGCGCGGGCCTTCTACGACCGCTACCTCTACGACGGCGACTACCTGTACGACAGGGCGGAGCAGGGGGGGGCGAGCTCCCTGGTGCTGACCAAGGACCAGTCCTGGGGCACCTGGTGGGGCGGGGAAACCCAGGCCACCAGGACCTTCTTCGACCGGCACAAGGTGACGGCAGGGCTGTCCTACCGCAGCAACCGCGTGCAGCAGCGCAACTACGACGCCGCCCCGTTCATCCAGTATCTGGACGACAGGCGGACCTCCGCCATCTGGGCGCTCTACCTTCAGGACGAGATCCAGCTCCTGGACGGCCTGGTCCTCTCCGCGGGGCTTCGTTACGACCATTACGACAGCTTCGGGGGGGCCACCAACCCGAGGCTCGCCCTCATCTACCGGCCCCTGGAGGGAAGCGCTATCAAGCTCCTCTACGGCCAGGCCTTCCGCGCCCCCAACGCCTACGAGACCTACTACAGCGACAGCGGACAGACCGCCAAGGCCAACCCGGCCCTGAGTCCCGAGAAGATCCAGACCTACGAGATGGTCTACGAGCAGTACTTCCTGAAGCACTACCGCTCCTCGCTGTCGGGGTTCTACTACAGGATCAGCGACCTGATCAGCCAGCGGATCGACCGCACCGACGGCCTGATCCAGTTTGATAACATCGACGCGATCAATGCCAGGGGGGCGGAACTGGAGCTGGAAGGGAACTGGGAAAGCGGCCTCAAGGGGCGGCTCTCCTATACCTACCAGAAGGCCAAGGACGCCGATAGCGGTCGTCCCCTGACCAATTCGCCCGAGCACCTGGCGAAGCTCAACCTGGTCCTTCCCCTGCTCCGGGACCGGCTCTTTCTCGGCGTCGAGGAGCAGTACCAGGGGAGCCGGACCACGCTTGCCGGCAACCAGACCGGCGCCGCGTACCTCAGCAACGCGACGCTCTCCTGCCACACCCCGCTCACCGGGCTGGAGCTCTCCGTCTCGGCGTACAACCTGTTCGACGCGCACTACGGCGACCCGGGCGCGGCGGAGCACGTCCAGGACGTCATCCGGCAGGACGGCAGGAGCTTCCGCGTGAAGCTCGACTATTCTTTTTAGGGGAACCGATGACACTACGGCCTGCACCAGGCACCCTTTTGCCTGACCTCCCGCCCCGTTTCGCGCGGGGCAAACTGAGAGACAAGGCGCTCGCACTGGCAGCTATTTGTCTTTTTTTCGCCGGCACCCTCTGCTGTTTGCCAGCGGGGGCGGCTGCGGCGACCTCCGAGTACCAGGTGAAGGCGGCGTTTCTCTACAACTTCATGAAATTCATCGATTGGCCGGCAGAAGGGCTCTCCTCTCCCGCCACCCTGTGCCTCGGCATCCTCGGCAAGGACCCCTTCGGCGACGCGCTCGACGAGGTCAGGGGGAAGACCGCCAAGGGTCGCAGGGTCGTGGTGGTCCATTTCCGCAGCCTGGAGGAGGTGAAGGATTGCGACATCCTGTTCCTGAGCGCGTCCGAAAAGGGGCGCCTGCCCCAGATCCTCAAGGCGGTGCAGCACTCCCGCATGCTGACCGTGGCGGACCAGGACGGCTTCTGCCAGGCGGGGGGGATGATCAACATGGTGTTCGTCAAAAAACGCGTCGGCTTCGAGGTGAACCTCGCTGCGGCATCCCGGGCGAGGCTGCGGGTCAGCTCCCAGCTGCTCAAACTAGCGCGCAACGTGATGGAATGAAACAAAGGCAAAACTACATGATAAACCGTTTAGCTCACCTATCGATCAGGCGCAAGCTGATCGCCATACTCCTTTTGACCAACTGCATCGTGCTGGCGCTGGTCTCGGCAGCGTTCGTCCTCAACGAGGCGGCCATGTTCCGGACCGGGGCGCGGGCCGAGCTGGCGGCGCTGGCGGAGATCCTCGGCAACAACACCTCGGCCGCAGTCGCGTTCAACGACCGGGCCGCCGCCACCGAGACCCTGTCGGGGCTGCGGGCCAAGCCGCAGATCATGGCCGCCTTCGTCATGCTGAAGGACGGCTCGGTGCTGGGGAGCTACCTCGCCAAGGGGGGCGTCGGCCAGCGGCTCCCCTTCGCAGCGCCCCGGGATGACGGCCTCGGCATCGACCGCGCTAAACTCGCAGCCACCGTAAGCCAGGCGAGCTCCCCCTTCGCCCTGGCGCTCGATCTGTACGGTGTGTCGCCCATCATCCTGGACGGCCAGGAGATCGGCAAGGTCGTGATCCAGTCCGACAGCCGGGAACTCCTGAACCTGCTGTCGCGCTTCTTCTGTGTCGTGGTCGTGGTCATGCTGGGCGGACTGCTGCTGGTATACTTCCTCGCGGCCAAGCTGCAGCGCGTCATCTCGGACCCGATACTGCACCTGGCCCAGGTCATGAAAGCCGTCACAACGGACAAGAGTTACGCCCTGCGTGCGCAGAAACAGGGGGACGACGAACTCGGCACGCTGATCGACGGCTTCAACGAGATGCTGGTGCAGATCGAGGACCGCGACGAGCGGCTGGAGGCGCAGCGCGATCAGCTTGAGGAGGTGGTGTTAAGCCGCACCGCCGAGCTTTCCGCCACCAACTGCGAGCTGAACCAGACCGTGGCCAAGCTGCAGCTCTCCAAGGAGGCCGCCGAGGCCGCCAGCCTCGCCAAGTCCCAGTTCCTGGCCAACATGAGCCACGAGATACGCACCCCGATGAACGGCGTGCTCGGCATGGTGAGCCTGCTGCTGCAAAGCGGGCTTGCCGACGAGCAGGTCAGATTTGCCGAGGCGGTGCGCAGCTCCGGGGAGTCGCTGCTCTCGATCATCAACGACATACTCGACTTCTCCAAGATCGAGGCGGGACGGATGGAACTGGAAACGGTCTGCTTCGACCTGAACGGGGCGGTCGCCGAGGTGACGGAGATGTTTGCGGCGGGGGCGCAGCGCAAGGGGATCGAGCTCACCGCGCTGGTCCTGGACGGGGTGCCCCATTACGTCGAGGGGGACCCGGTCCGCCTGCGCCAGATCCTGGTGAACCTGCTCGGCAACGCGATCAAGTTCACCAGCCAGGGCGAGGTGATGCTGCGCGTTGCCCTCGTCGAGGAGGGGGGCGATGACCCGCTGATCCGGCTCTCGGTCGCCGACACCGGCATCGGCATCACCCCCGAGGCCCAGTCGCGCATCTTCGACAGCTTCTCCCAGGCAGACTACTCCACCACCCGCACCTTCGGCGGCACCGGACTCGGGCTCGCCATCGCCCGGCAGCTCGCTGAGCTGATGGGCGGAGAGCTCGGCGTGGAAAGCGAGCCGGGCCGGGGATCGACCTTCTGGTTCACGGCACGGCTCAAAGGGCATCCTGTCGATGCCGAGCACCCGCTCCCGGCCCGCTCGGAACTCGCCGGGGTGAAGGTGCTTCTGGTAGATGACAACGCCACCCACCTGAGCGTGCTGAAACACCAGGTGAGTTCCTGGGGGATGCGCGGCGACTGTGCCGAGAGCGGGGCGGCTGCCCTCGAGATGCTCCGCGCCGTGACGGGGGGCGATCCCTATGCCGCGGCGCTCCTCGACATGCGCATGCCCGGGATGGACGGCATCGAGCTGGCCCGCGCCATCAAGGCGGATCCGGCCATCGCGTCGGTCCGCCTGGTGATCCTCACCTCCTTTGGCTCCGATGACGACGCCCGCGCGGCACGCGAGGCGGGGGTGCTGCGCTACCTGAGTAAGCCGGTGAGCCCCGCTCGGCTTTACGACTCCCTCTGCGGCGTCCTGGCGCAGCAGGGGGGCGCCGCCTGCGCGCCCAAAAGCGCTCCTGCCGAGGCGAAGCTGCGCTTCGATGCCGCCATCCTTGTCGCCGAGGACAACCCGGTCAACCAGGACGTGGTCCGTCACATGCTCGCCCTCCTGGGCTGCTCCATCGAGATTGCGGAAAACGGAGTCACGGTGGTTGATGCGGCGCGTAGGGGGGGGTACGACCTGATCTTCATGGACTGCCAGATGCCGGGGATGGACGGCTTTGCCGCCACCAGGGCCATCCGGACCAGTGACGCCGCCCTGGGGCTCGAGCGCAAGCCGATCATTGCGCTTACCGCGAACGCCATCACCGGGGACCGGGAGCGCTGCCTGGCGGCCGGGATGGACGACTACCTCAGCAAGCCGTTCGACCTGATGCAGCTGCGCGGCGTACTGCAGCGCTGGCTCCCCGGCAAGCAGGTGTCGGCAGCGGGTGCGGGGGAGGAGCCGGCCGCTTCCGGGCCGCTCCCCGAGGAGCGGTCCGACGAGGGGGGGGCGGAGATTTTCGACCTGGAAGGCCTTCTGGAGCGGATCGGCGGCGACACGGATTTCCTGCAGCTGTTCGTGGCTAAATTCATCGAAAGCACGGGCGGGCTGATGGCTGCCCTGGGAGTGGCGATAGATCAGGGGGACCGGAGCGTGATCCACCTGCAGGCCCATAGCATCAAGGGGGCCGCCGCCAGCATCGGTGCCGTGGCGATCTGCTCGATCGCAGCGGAGATGGAGGCTTCGGCCAAGGGAGGGCTACTGACGGAAATGCCGGCGCTCTACGGCGGTCTGGCGGAGGCCTTCGCCGCTTTCCGGGGGATCGCCGTCGAGATGGCAGCGGGGTGAAGCGTCCCGGCGCAAGGCACCCCCAAGGGGTGCCGCTACAGGGCTTAATCGATCGTAACTATTCAGCACCAGTCGATCAATCACAAGTAACCCAAAGCATAAAGCCTCACCACAGAGGTACACAGAGGTACACAGAGGAAAATCAAAACCCGGTTTATGTTTAAAATAGACCTTAGCCTTTTGGTTTAAGATTTACTCTGTGTTCCTCTGTGCCCTCTGTGGTGAGGCTTTTGATTGTTTGTAATTGCCTCTCCTCGAAGTTTGCTGAATAGTTACAATCGATCAACGTTCCGGTAACGCCCGGCGAGTGGGCGTCTTTCAGGCAGAACTGCAGGGCGCCTGCGCGGGTGAAAAGCCGAGAAAACTCGCCTCTTCCTGGAGCTGAACGCCGGTCACGGCGCGGACCCGCTCCTTGACCAGCCGCGCCAGCGTGACGATCTCCTCGGCGCGGGCTCCCCCGGTGTTGATCAGGTAATTGGCGTGCAGGGAACTCACCCGCGCCCCCCCCACCCTCTGGTTGCGCAGCCCCGCCTGTTCGATGAGCCAGCCGGCCGGGACCCTGCCGTCCCTGCAGATCACCTCCCGGTCCGCCTCGAATCTTTCAATCAGGCCGGCATCGGTGACGACCGGATTCATGAAGAACGAGCCCGCGCTTTTTTCACACTGCAGCTTCCTGGCGGTCCGTCGCGCGACCGTCGCCTCGACCCGGTGCCGGATCTCCTCGCTAGCGCTTGGTGACAGCGCCAGCTGCGCCGAAACCACGATCAGGCCGGGGTCCCGCTTGAAGCGGCTGTCCCGGTAGGCAAAGTGGCACTCTTCCCTGCTCAGCTCGGCGAATTCGAGGGTTTTGCTGTTCAGTACCCGAACGGTTGTGCAGAGCTCCCCGATGCAGCTGCCGTACGCACCGGCGTTGCCGCGTATGGCGCCGCCCAGCATCCCCGGTATGCCGGCCAGCGGCTCCATGCCGGCGAGGCCCCAGTTTGCCACGCTGCGCACGAGTCCCGTCAGATCGGCGCCCGCCTCAGCCTCGACCCCTTTTCCCGCCAACCTGACGGCGTCGAATTTCACCCGGATCACCAGGCCGTCGAAGCCGCTGTCGCTGACGAGCAGGTTGGTCCCTCCCCCGAGCAGATAGAAGTCGACCCCCCTTTGGCGCGCGAAGCGCACAGCGTCCCGCAACTCCTCCGTGCTCCCTGCTTCCACGAGGAAGCGTGCGGGCCCGCCGATGCCAAAGGAGGTAAAAGGCGCCAGGGGTATGTTTTCTTGCAGAGTGATCATATGGGGTCCCTTTTTTTTGACCTGATCAGGGCGGCACGCCTTGTTGCCGGCGCTCCGGTTCATCGTGGTAGAGCAGGTAGCCCTGACGCAGGTTCAGGAAGTGCCGTACCTCGTCGTTCCACTGGGCAATGACCGCTCCCGCCGGTTCTCCCCCCTGCACCCCCCGGCGCAGCAGGGCGGAGCCTGCCATGTCGTCGAAGCCGGATTTGAAATATACCTTGCGCGCCGTTTCGGGGATCGCGGCATAGAGCGCACAGGCGACGGCTACCCCCGCCTCGACCGGAAGCACCTGGCGGTAATCGGTGATCTCGATGCGGACGCCGCCTAGTTCCCGGTTGCGGTATTTGGGCGCGCTCGATTTTCCGGGGAGGCTCACCGGTGTGAACCGCACCGGCTCGAAATGCAGCCCGGCCAGCCCCTGGCCGTTCAGACTCAGTGCCAGAGCCTGCGGGTCGATGCCGGGCCACCCTACCAGCCGGAACGGCTCCGCGCTGCCGCGCCCCTCGGAGGCGCTGGTCGCCTCCAGCAGGCCGATCCCCGGGTAGAGCAGTGCCGATTCGAAAGCGGCAAGGTTCGGGCTGGTCGACACCCAGGGGAGTCCCGTGTCGGGCCACCGCATGGAGCGCTGCCACCCCCGCATCCGGACCACGCTCAGCTCGAGCTGCGACAGTCCCGGCAGCATCCCTTCCCCCTTGATCATACCCGCGAGTTCGCCGACCGTCATGCCGTGTGCCAGCGGGATCGGGTAGAGCGAGGTGAAGGTCTCGGGAAGCTCGCGCCGCACGAACCCGGAGACGTAGCTGCCGCCCAGAGGGTTGGGGCGGTCGAGCACCACGAGCGGGATCTCCGCCTGGGCTGCGGCCTGCATCACGAGCCCCATGGTGGAGATATAGGTGTAAAAGCGGGCTCCCACGTCCTGGATATCGAACAGCACGAGGTCGAGTCCCTTGAGATCCTCCGGGCGCGGCTTCCTGGCCGCTCCGTAAAGGCTTTTGACCGGTATGCCGGCATCGCTGCCGTCGGCGAGATGCACGCCGTCCTCCGCCGCACCTTTGAGCCCGTGCTCCGGGGTGAAGATGACGGCCGGATGGAGGCCCGCTTTCCCCATCGCCTCGATCAGGTGGGCGCCGGAAACCATCGCCGACTGGTTGGTGACCAGGGCGAATCTCTTCCCTTTGAGGGACTGGAACCCCTCCTCGCTGAGGATTTCCGCCCCGGTCTTGACCGGGGCCGCGTGTGATGGATTGGGGCAAAAGATGGCCAGCAGGAGGGATACAACCAGGATGCAACGCAGCACGCGGACCGCCTTTGTTAATGCTTGAAAGATACCGCAGGTTACTCCGAAAACGACGGCGGGGCAACTATTTACTTGGTCCGCGCCATCTCCTTTGCTGGTTAGCGATGATCTTCAGCCATTGTTCAAAACCCCCTACACTGCCAGAAGACTTTTGCCGGACTCGCGTCTGCTGGCATAACATTTGTGGCCAAGGCACTGGAAACCTGCCGATCAGGCTGAAGCAAATTTGCACAGAAGAGGGGTAGGGGCTGTTGACTGGTTGGCAAATCTCCCTCTCTAGGTGACTTCCTGATCGGTGTTTCAGTCAAAAGTTTGTGCCTATCCTTTATGGCGTATTCCGCCTGCCTTCAGTTGCGCTGCCTCTCAGTGGAATGAAGAGAAGAATATTCTTCGCCTCGGTTGAAATTAGTCTTGTTATATTGTAGCATTTGAAATAAATTAAACACATTATCTGTTTCTCATAAGGCATGTCCTGGCGTTTCTTGTCTGAAAATTCAGGGAGGGGGGAAAATGAAAAAGATATTTCTCGTCTGCACGATCCTGCTCGCGGGGACCAGTCTTCTTTGGGCGGCAGGCGGGTCCAAGAAAAGAAAGCCGCTTCCCTACGAATTCGGCAGCGTCACCATCAGCAATTATTCCCAGCAGGCGGGGATGCCGCCGGCCGTATTCGATCACTGGCTGCACCGCAAAAGCTACACCTGCAGGTTGTGTCACGTCGATGTCGGCTTCGGGATGACCGCGAACTCGACCAAGATACGTGCCGCGGACAACGCCAAGGGGTATTTCTGCGGCAGCTGCCACAACGGCAGGAGTTCGCTTAACAAGGTCAGGATTTTCGAGTCCTGTGCCAGCAGCTACAGCCGGGAGGAGTACAAGAGATGCCAGAGATGTCACGCGCTGGAGAAGGACCCGGCCAGGGAGGAGGCCTTTTACCGGTTCATGGAAAAGATGCCCAAGGAGACCTTCGGTAACGGCATAAACTGGGAGAAGGCGGAAGAATCCGGAGCGCTGAAACTGGTCGACCATCTGGACGGGGTTTCCATCATGAAACCGGGGATGAAGATTCAGGGTGATTTCGCTCTCAAGGCAAAGGTCGAGGGGATGCCTGACATCATATTCTCACACAGCAAGCACACGGTCTGGAACGGCTGCGAACTCTGTCATCCGGATATCTTTGTCGGGATCAAGAAGGGTGCGACCAAGTACACCATGATCGAGCTTTTTGACGGGAAGTACTGCGGCGTGTGCCACGACAAGGTCGCTTTCCCGCAGACCGACTGCAAGCGCTGTCATGCCAAGCCTCTTTCGTGACCGGGCCATGACGACTCTACTGAGAAAGCTTAGGACCGCGACCGTGACGGGACTTTTTTGCCTCTGGCTGTTCCAGGGGCTGGCGGGCGGCGAGGAACCGTGGCGGGCGGATTTCGACCAGACCTGCGCCCAGACCGGCGAGGCCATGTCGCTTACCGTGAATGAACTGAACCTGCTGATCGAAAAATGCGCTGCCTTGCAAAAGGCGATCGAAACCGAGGAAGAATCGGTGCGCAAGGTCTATCTGAAAAGACTGCAGATGTGCAGGAACCTTTATGCCTACGTCCTGGAGTATAAAAAGAACCAACCCCCCTCGAAATGAACGGTAAGGTAACGTGGGATGCGCATGTGTGATACCTGGAAATATCTGGAAGCAAGGCTTGTGCCCGGCGCGCTGTTTGCTCTCATCCTTGTGCTTTCAGTCTGTGCCGACGGCACGGCGATGGATCGTGCCGAACTGGGAAAAGTCATCAAGTCCATGCCTCCCAACGGTCCCTTCTGGAAGTACGGCAACGTGGTCATGCGCGCCAGGTCGAGGAAAGCTGGGATGGCGCCGGTGGTCTTCTCCCACTGGAGCCACCGGGCGCGCTACACCTGCCGCGTCTGCCATCAGGAACTGGGATTCGGCATGCGGCTGGGTGACAGCGGGATCACCAGGAATCAGTATCTGGCAGGGAAATTCTGCGGGGCCTGTCACAACGGCTCGATCGCGTTCACGGTGGCTGACGGGCCCAAGGCCCAGTGCAAGAAATGCCACATGGATAGTACCAAGGACCTGGAACAGCGGTTTGCCGGCTTCACGGATTCGCTCCCCATGGCGGCTTTCGGCAACGGCATAGACTGGTCGGCGGCCCTGAGGGACGGCTCGATCAAGCCGGTCGATGCCCTCGATCCCTCCCGCCTCATACAGTTCCCCGAAAAATTGAAGCAGCCCTTGAAGCTTGGGACTGCGTCGCCCCGCAGCGATGTCGGTTTCTCCCATCAGGAGCATTTCGCGGAGCTTGACTGCTCCAGTTGCCATCCTGACATTTTCAACATCAAGAAGAAATCGACGGCGGATTTCACCATGGACAGCAACATGTATGGCAACTTCTGCGGTGCCTGCCACATGCAGGTGGCATTTCCGATGAACGATTGCCGGCGCTGCCACCAGTCGATGGGTAATGCCTCGTTCTGACGCTCTCGGCCTAACCGAGGGCCAGGCAGAGAGCCGCGTAAATGCGTGCCGCGGCGGCCACCTCCGCGAAATCCACCTGCTCTTCGGGGGTATGGCAGACTTCCAGGGCGCCGGGGCCGAGGATGAGCGGCCGGCACCCGGCCGCAAAGAAGAGGTTGCCGTCCGAGTGCGAGCGGAAGGCGTCGAGTTTCAGGGCGAGACCTAGCCGCGGGTAGATCTGCTCCAGGGCCCGGGCCAGGGGGTTGTCGGTCCCGAGGTTGTAGCCGGCAGAGGCGAAATCGAAGGCGACGCTCAGGTCGAGCCCGGGGATGTACTGGTCCGCCCCGGAAGCCAGCTGGCGGATGGCCCGCTCCAGGGAGGCCGGGTCCCGGTCCGGCGCGAGATGCAGGTCGATCCAGGCCTCGCAGCGGTCGGGGACCACGAACCCCTGCTGGGAGGAGCGCATCTCCCGGATCGAGTAGACGATCTCGGACTGCTCGCGGTTGAACAGGGAATTGCTCCCGAGGTGCAGCAGGACCCTCAGCATCGACTCCACCGCGTTATGCCCGAGCTCGGGAAGCGAGGAGTGGCTCTTCAGGCCATGGGTGACGAACCCCGCCTCCAGGTAGCCGTAATGGGCGAAGCAGGCCGAAAGCCCGGTCGGCTCGCCGATCACCGCCCAGGGCGCCCGGCAGCTCTCCAGGAACTTGGCGCTGCCGTCGCCGTTTTCCTCCTCCCCGACGGCGAGCAGCAGGCCCACGGGGGGGCGCTCGCTCCCGGACAGCGCCAGGGCCAGGGCGAGCCAGGCCTCGACCATGGCCGCGCAGCCGCTTTTCATGTCGGCGCTCCCCAGCCCGTGGATGATGTCCCCTCCCTCCTTGGCCCCGAACTCCTCGAGATCCCAGGCGGGAACGGTGTCCACGTGCCCCACCAGGTAGAGCTGCGGCTCCCCCTCGCCCATGGTCACCCGCAGGTTGTAGCGATCCTCCTCCACCTCCTGCCGCTCCACGGCGAACCCCGCCCGGACCAGGATCTCCTCCAGGTATAGCTGGATGTCCTCTTCCTTTCCCGACGGCGAATAGATGTCGATCAGCTCCAGCAGGGTCTTTCTGAGCCGGACCGAGTCGATGGCCGCGAGAACCTTCTCAAGGCGCCCGCTCACGGCTTCTTCACCGCTTTCTTCTTGTTCCTGCGCGACAGGTTGAGTGTCATGTAAACGTGCTCCTGGACGTTGTCGAAGCCGTGC
>Ga0209125_1001588_pt1 | contig 20456 bp, 18 predicted proteins | sample BarGraIncub1131A_FD_184503 | JGI IMG/M metagenome (GOLD analysis project Ga0209125, IMG submission 184503) | Arctic peat soil microbial communities from Barrow, Alaska - Barrow Graham LP Incubations 11-31A (SPAdes) (version 2) | ecosystem: Environmental > Terrestrial > Soil > Wetlands > Peat...
CGGCGGGCCGCCGCGAGCGCTATGACTCGGTGCACGGCTACGAGCTGCTCCGCTCCGAGGTGGTGCACCTGCTGGCGATGCTGCTCAGGATGAGCGACAAGGATCGCCGGGCGCTTCCCGGCCTCAGCCCGGACCGCTCCGACATCATCATCGCCGGCGTCACCGTCGTGGACGAGCTGATGGACTTTTTCCAGGTGAACCTGTTGCGGGTGAACGAGCGCGGCATTCGCGAGGGGCTGATCCTGCGGGGTCTGCGCAAGCAGCAGCTGCTGCCGCGGGATAAGCCGCGCCGCTCCTGGCGCGAGTCGGCGCTGGAATTCGCCCGCTCCTGCCATTGCGACGAGATACACTCCCTGCACGTGGCGAAGCTCTCCCTGGAGATCTTCCAGGCGCTTTTGCCCCGGTTCGAGTTCACCGACAGGCAGAAGCGCCTGCTGGAGGCCGCGGCACTGCTGCACGACGTCGGCTACTTCATCAACTACTCAAGCCACCACAAGCACTCCTACCACCTGATCCGCCATGCCGACCTGTTTGGCTTCAACCCGCGCGAGCGCGAGCTGATCGCCAACATAGCGCGCTACCACCGCAAATCGCTCCCGAAGAAAAAACACGATCAGTTCACCCGTCTTGCTGCGGCCGACCAGGTTCTGGTTTCCAGGTTCGGCGGCATAGTTCGCCTGTGCGACGGCCTGGACCGGCGCCGCAACAGCGTGGTCGAAAGGCTCGACTGCTTCCTCTCCCCGGGCGCGCTGCGGCTTGGGCTCGTGGGCCAGGACGACATGTCGGTGGAACTTTTCGGCGCGAGGGCCAAGAGCGATCTCTTCCAGTCCGCCTTCAACCTGAAACTGGTCATTGAGGAACAGGTTAAGGTTGAGGTTGAGGTTGAGGCTTAGGTACTCAACCTTAACCCCCGCCGGAATCGGAGCGCCAGGCTGCGCCGAGACACCGGCCTTGCTAGCGGCAATTGAAATGGCCCTGGTGGAAATTTTTCCCGGGGCTATTTTTGCGTCTATCACAAGAGATAGCGAGTTAAGGTTGAGGTTAAGGTTGAGGTTAAGACATAATGTTCACCATTGTGCCTGTCAGGTACCCGCGACGCAGCATCGCGGCAAGCCTGACTTCCGGCAGACGCAGTTCAGCCGGACGGGGAAGACGGATCGGCGGGACCTGCGGGCGCAGCACCCCTTCGTTGCAACAGCAGCTTCAGCAGCGGATAGCCAAGGAGTGCGAGTGGCGGGACCGTGATGAGCCAGGCGCCCAAAGCCCTGAGGGTGGCCCACCCGATCAGGCTGAGGGCCGCGCCTACCTGGCCGTGCAGGGCTCCGGTCAGCACCGCGACGGAAACCGCGGGTCCCCAGGGGAAAAGAAGCTCTCCCAAGCGGCAAAACGGGATGAACAGCGCCAGCTGCAGCGGGTAGCAAAGATAGTTGAGCGCCTGCATGGCGGCCTGGTTCAGCTTAAAGACGGCGGCGAGCCCGGCGCAGAGGATGGTGGTCCCCCACAAAACGGGCATGACGCCGGTGGCGGTTCCCAGGCAGACCGTCAGGGCAAGCTTCTGCGGTGTGAGCCCTCCCTGGAGCACGCCCTTGAGCAGCAGCCTCCCTTTTTCATAAAGCCGTGGGGCAATCCCCTTCAAAAGCATCCCTTCTCCTAAAATCAGTATCGGGTGCCGTAAAAGTCTCACTGCAGACTTGCTCTGCGCCGGAAGCAGTGGATACCGGCGCTTTATCGCAGGAGGACGGCTTCACGGACACGACAGGGTAACATTTCCTTGGCCCGGCTGCCAGCTAAAGAGCTTCAACCGGTAGATCGCCGTTCGGAAGCGATGGGCCAAAACTCCTCATGACGCTCCGCGCTTCGCTGTGCCAAATAAAAAAAACGGGGACCCGAGGCTTGTGCGCTCGGTCCCCGTTTTCGGCTTCCCTACCGGCAGACAGCTGCCGTTTAGACTTCCATCTCCGCGAAGGCGTCCTGCTCGTCGCTGGAAAACATCCGATCCAACTCCATCATGAGCAGCAGACGATCGGCGTGCCGGATCACCCCGCAGATGAAATCCTGGTCCACGCCACCCGTAACCAGGCTGGGCGGCGGCTGGATCTCGTCGCTGGAGATACGGATCACCTCGGAAACGCCGTCCACGACGAACCCCATCAGTTTGCCGGCGATATCCATCACGATGATGCGCGTGTGTTGATCGTGCTCGGAATCGGACATGCCGAACCTGCTTCTCAGTGAAACGATGGGAATCACCTTGCCGCGCAGGTTGATGATTCCCTCCACGGAGGGCGGGGTGTTCGGTATGTGGGTGATGGTGGTCATCCTGATGATCTCGCGCACCTTGAGCACCTCAACCGCGTACTCCTCGGGGCCCAGGTTGAAGCTCACCAACTGGATCAGTTCATGCTGCGCTTCACCCTTCTTTACCGGTACGATGGCTTTCGACATTGAATCCTCCCGCGGCTGTTTTCCCAAAAATGATCGCCAGGCAAAAGCCCTCTGGGAGCGTCATCCGGGAGGCAATGATCGCGATGGGGAGCCGCAGCCCGATAAATGTTATCCGGTACTGATAACACTTATCGGCAGCAGGCGGCAAACCTTAAGCGGGAAGCAGGGCGCCGTCACCACTACCTAGACCCAGGCCCCCAGCTCCTTGGCGCTGGCATCAACCGGTTTCAGATGCCAGATCTCGTCGCTGTACTGGGAAATGGTCCGGTCCGAGGAAAACTTGCCGCTCTTGGCGCTGTTGATGATGCTCATCCGGGTCCATCTCTCCCGGTCCCGGTACGCCTCGCCGACCCTCCCCTGCGCGTCGATGAAACTGCGGAAATCCGCGGCCACCATCCAGGGATCGTTCTTGGTGGTGATGGCGGCGATGATCGGGTCAAAGATGCCGGCCTCGAACATGTTGAAATGGCCGCTCCCGAGGAGCTTCATGACCCGGTCGAAATCCGGATCCGCAGCGATGATGGCGCTCGGGTTGTAGCGGCTGCGCCGCGCCTCCACCTCCTCCGCGGTGAGTCCGAACACGAAGAAGTTGTCGTCCCCCACCTCCTCGAGGATCTCGATGTTGGCGCCGTCCAGGGTGCCGATGGTGATGGCGCCGTTCATCATGAACTTCATGTTGCCGGTGCCCGAGGCCTCCTTGCCCGCGGTCGAGATCTGCTCGGAGAGATCGGTTCCCGGACAGATCACCTCCATCGCGGTCACCCGGTAGTTGGGGAGGAAGGCGACCTTGAGCCGGTTCCCCACCAAGGGGTCGTCGTTCACCACCCGTGCCACGTTGCTGATCAGCTTGACAATCAGCTTCGCCATATAATAGCCGGGGGCCGCCTTGCCGCCGATCAGCACGCAGCGGTCGGTCCAGTGGGCGGTATCGCCGCGCTTGATCCGATCGTAGAGGTAGATGACGTGCAGCACGTTCAGCAGCTGGCGCTTGTATTCATGAATCCGCTTCACCTGGACGTCGAAGAGCCCGGCGGGGTTGAAGGCGACACCGCACTGGTCCTGTATCAGCTCGGCTAAGCGCGCCTTGTTAGCCTGCTTCACTTCGTGCCACTGTTCCCGGAAGTCCGGGTCGTCCGCGAATGGGGCTATCTCCCGGATCCGGTCCAGTTGCGCCACGAAACCATCGCCGATCTTTCCGGTGATCAGGCGGCTCAGTCCCGGATTGCACCAGGCGAGCCAGCGGCGCGGCGTCACGCCGTTGGTCTTGTTGTTGAACTTGTGCGGCCAGAGCTCGTAAAAGTTCCGGAACAGCCCCTGGACCAGGAGCTGCGAGTGCAGCGCCGCGACGCCGTTCACGGAAAAACTTCCCACGATGGCAAGATAGGCCATCCGGACCTGCGGGTTCTCGCCCTCCTCGATGATGGACATCTGGCGCAGACGCTCGCCGTCGCCGGGCCAGTTGCTCGATACCTCGGAGAGGAAGCGGGCATTGATCTCCAGGATGATCTCCAGGATGCGCGGCAGCAGCTTTTTGAACAGGGCCACCGGCCACTTTTCCAGCGCCTCGGGAAGCAAGGTGTGGTTGGTGTAGGCCATGGTGCGGTTGGTGATCACCCAGGCCTCGTCCCACCCCAGGCCGTGATCGTCCATAAGGAGACGCATCAGTTCCGGCACGGCGCAGCTCGGGTGGGTGTCGTTCAGCTGGAAGCAGTTCATTTCGCCGAACCTGGTGAATTCACCCTTCTGCAGCGTCACCCAGCGCGCGATGACGTCCTGGAGGCTCGCCGAGGCGAGGAAGTACTGCTGGCGCAGCCGGAGCGCCTTGCCGTTCTCGCTGGCGTCGTTTGGGTAGAGCACCATGGTGATGTTTTCCGCCGCGTTCTTGGTCGCGACCGACTCGGTGTAACTTCCCGCGTTGAACTCGTCCAGGTCGAAGACATCGGTGGCGGCCGCTTTCCAGAGCCTGAGCGTGTTGACCGTGCCGTTCTGGTAGCCGGGGATCGGGATGTCGTAGGGGACCGCCAGCACGTCGTGAGTGTCCACCCAGCGGTGCCTGGAGGTGCCGTCGCCTCGGGCACAGCACTCGGTGCGCCCGTCGAAGCGGATGCGCTGGGTGTATTCCGGCCGTTCCACCTCCCAGGGGTTCCCGTCGCGCAGCCAGTGATCCGGCTCCTCCACCTGCCTGCCGTCCACGATGCGCTGCCGGAACATGCCGTACTCGTAACGGATGCCGTACCCCATGACCGGGAGCTGCAGGGTGGCGCAGCTGTCCAGGAAACAGGCGGCCAGGCGCCCGAGACCGCCGTTGCCGAGCCCCGCGTCGATTTCCTCCTCGGCCAGGTCCTCCAGCTGGATGCCGAGCTGAAGCAAAGCCTCGGTGGCGGCGTCGGTGATGCCGAGGTTCAGCAGGGCGTTGCCCAGGGCACGTCCCATGAGGAACTCCAGGGAGAGGTAGTAGCCAATCTTGCAGTCGGCGTCCAGGTAGGCGTAACGGGTGGATTTCCAGCGTTCCATGAGCCGCTCGCGCACGGTCAACGCCAGGGCGGCGTAGTGATATCGGGGGGACCGGCAGTACTTGTCGCGACCCAGCTGGTAGGAGTAATGGTGTCTGAAATCCTGTATGAGGCTCACGATATCAACGGCCAGGGGAGGTAGATCGGTAAGCCCCGGGCTGTATATCATCTTGTGCTTTTCTTTTTGCATCATGACGTGCTCCTTTTACGGACAAAGCTAGTTTCACTGAATGAAGAGCCTACATTCTACATTTTTTTGGGGAATTCAAAACCAAAAGAATTTCTAATGGTATCAGGAACCTGCGCCTGCGCGCCGCTTCGGTCAGCAGGCCTGGGAAGCGGGGAAGACACGGGACCAGCCATCACCTTTTCATTTTGGCTCAGGCGAGCGTCCCGAACCGGCCGCGGCGCACCAGCCATTTCGCCAGTTCCAACACCGGGAAGATGGAGCAGGCGGCGGGAATGATGACCGCCCAGTCCGCCGGGGTCAGGGCGAAGGTACCGAACGGTTTCTGCAACAGGGGAAGATAGACCACCAGGAGCAGCAGGAGCAACTCCCAGATGAGCGCCAGGTTCAGCCACCTGTTGGCAAAGGGGTGCTCCAGCACCGAATGCCGGTCGGAACGGAAGTTGTACGCCTTGCAGAACTCGATCAGCACCAGCGTGACAAAAGTCATGGTCATCGCCTCGGCGTCGCTGCGACCGGAAAGGCGGGCCCAGGCGAAGAGGGAGAGGTTGACCAGCGTGGACCAGCCACCCCCGGCCAGCATGAGGGTGACCACGGGCCGGGTGAAAATCCCCCGGCGCGGGTCGCGCGGCGGGCGGCACATCAGGTCGGGATCGGAGGGGTCGACCGCCAGGGCCAGCGCGGGAAGACCGTCGGTGGCAAGGTTCACGTAAAGGATCTGCACGGCGGAGAGCGGCAGGGGGAGGCCCAAGAGGAGCGCCCCGGCCATCAGGCCGATCTCGCCGATATTGGAGGAAAGCAGGTACATCAGGTATTTCTTGATGTTGTCGAAGATGGCGCGCCCCTCCTCCACGGCGGCCACGATGGAGGCGAAGTTGTCGTCGGTGAGGGTCATGGCGGCGGCTTCCTTGCTGACCCCGGTGCCGGTGATCCCCATGGCGATGCCGATGTCGGCCTTCTTGAGCGCCGGGGCGTCGTTCACCCCGTCGCCGGTCATGGCGACGATATGTCCCTTTTTCTGCCAGGCGGCCACCACCCTCAGTTTATGGGCCGGGGAGACCCGGGCGTAGACCTCGATCGATTCCACCTCGCGGTCCAATTCAGCGTCGTCCATCGCCTCCAGCTCTGCGCCGGTGACGGTCCTCCCCCCCTTCAGGAGCCCCAGTTCCCGGGCCACGGCCTGCGCGGTGAGCGGATGGTCGCCGGTGATCATCACCGGCCGGATGCCGGCTTCCCCGCAGATCCGGATGGCATCCCGCACCTCGGGACGGGGCGGGTCGATCATCCCGACGAGCCCCAGAAAGGTCATCCCCTCTTCGGCGTTTTCCCGGGTAGCGCCCTCCCTGCAGGCAACCGCCAGCACCCTGAGCGCGTCATCCGCCATGCGCCGGGAGGCTTCCAGGATCAGCTCCCTTCCAGGTTGGTCGAGCTCGGCCTCCTCCCCGCCGATGAAGCAGCGCGCGCAGGAGTCGAGGATTATTTCCGGCGCGCCCTTGGCATAGGCGACGCTCCCGGCAGGTGCGGCATGCAGGGTAGTCATCCGCTTGGTTTCCGAGGTGAAGGGGATTTCGTCGATGCGGGGAAAGCGCGCGTTGAGTTCGCCCTTGTCGAGGCCCGCTTTCCCGGCGGCCACGATCAGCGCCCCTTCCGTCGGGTCCCCCTTGACGCTCCAGCGGCCGGTGGCCTCGTCGAGGGCGACATGGGCGTCGCTGGCGAGGATCGCGGCCTGGAATAGGCGCGTTAAGGCTGCAGTCGGCGCCAGTTCGACTCCTTGGCGCGAGAAAACGCCCTCGGGCTGGTAGCCCGCCCCGGAAACCTCGAAGAGCTCACCGGCGGCGAAGCATCTGCGCACCGTCATCTCGTCCTTGGTCAGGGTGCCGGTCTTGTCCGAGAGAATCACCGAGGTGCTGCCGAGCGTCTCCACCGCGGGGAGCCGGCGCATGAGGGCATGGCGCTTGACCATGCGCTGGACGCCGATGGCAAGGGAAATGGTGACCACCGCCGGCAAGGCCTCGGGAACCACGGCGACCGCCAGCGCAATGCCGAAGACCAGCATCTCGAGGAACCCTTCGCCGCGCAAAAGGCCGAGCGCGACAATGACCGCGACACCGACGACGGCGGCGCGCGCCAGCATGCTGCCGACCCGGTCCAGGTTCTCCTGCAGCGGGGTCCTGCCGATCTCAATGGTCTGGAGCATCCCGGCGATCTTGCCGAACTCGGTCTGCATGCCGGTGGCGACCACCACCCCCCTCCCCCGTCCGTAGGAGGCGGCCGTCCCGGCGAAGGCGAGGTTCCGGCGATCGCCCAGGGCCAGTTCGGGAGAAAGGATCGGGTCGACGCATTTTTCGATGGCGCTCGATTCACCGGTGAGGGCGGCTTCCTCGATGCGCAGGTTGACCGCCTCCAGAAGCCTCAGGTCGGCGGGGATCTTGTCCCCCGCCCGCAGCAGAACCAGGTCGCCGGGGACAAGATCGCGAGCCGGGATTTCGATCTCCTCGCCGTCACGCACAACGGTCGCCGTCGGTGCGGCCATCAGGCGCAGCGCCTCGATGGCGCGCTCGGCCCGATATTCCTGGGCGAAACCGAGCAGCGCCGCGAACGCCACGATGACCGCAATGGCGACGGCCTCGACCCCGTGCCCCAGGAAGGCGGAGAGAGCGGCGGCGATCACAAGGATGATCACCAGCACGTTTTTGAATTGTTCCAGCAGGAGGGCCCAGGGGGAGACGCGCCTCGCGGCCGCCAGCTGGTTCGGGCCGCAGGCAGCCAGACGGCAGCCGGCTTCCGCCTGGGTCAAACCGGCGGGCGTGCTGGCGAGGAATTCGCACACCTGCGCGGCGGTCAGGGCATGCCAGGGGTGCGGGAGATCGAGAGCCGGCTTTTCCATGGGAGCGAATTCCTCGGGACTTCCTTATGGTTAGGAAAGCGGCGGGCGGCGAATGGTTACCAGGCAAAAGAGCTTTACCACTGAGGTGCACAGAGGAAAACCAAAAAACAGATCTAATTTGTAGGCCCTAAGCCTCTGTTCAGATTTCCTCTGTGATCCTCTGTGGTTAAGCCTTTGATGCCAGGGCTGGTTCAGGTTAAGTTTTCCTACAAGATCAAGGTATTCCATAGATTCAAACGTGCGGTCAATAAAGCACCGGAAAACCTACTGGGCCATCTGCTTCAAAGCCTGCTGCAGTTTGCGTAGTTCCTCGCCGTAGCCGGCCCAGTCTCCCTGGCGCTGCAGGTTGAGCGCCCTTTCGAAAATGGCCATCGCCTCCTTGGCGAGCCCGGCGGATGATCCCTTTACCCCTGTGGACGCGGGTGCGGCCTGGACGGTCTGCGCCGCCTCCTTTTTCCCACCGAATATCCTTTGCAGGGCAAGCTCCAGGGTCTGCTCCATGACCACCTGGTCTCCGAAGGCGACGATGACCCGGCGCAGTTCTGGAAGCGCCGACTTGTCCGCCGCGAGGAAGAGCGGCTGCACGTAGAGCAGCGATTTCTCGATGGGAATCACCAGCATGCTCCCCCTGACGACCTCGGAGCCGCGCTGGTTCCAGAGCGTCAACTGCTGGGAAATGAAGGCGTCCTGGTTAATGCGCGCGTCGATCTGCTTGGGGCCATAGATCAGGCGGTCGCGCGGGAAGGTATAGGCCTTGATCTTCCCGTAGTTCGCGCCGTCGCAGCGAGCGGTGAGCCAGGCGGCAAGGTTGTCACGCTTGGATGGGGTGAACGGCAGCAGCAGGACATACTCCTCCTTCTTTTCTCCGGGCAGCTTCATGACCGTGTAGGACGGTTCCATCGGCTTTTCGCCCAGGGTCGGGATCTCCCAGAGGTTCTCCTTGTTGTAAAAGACCTTGGGATCGGTCATGTGGTAGGCACCGAACATGGCGGCCTGGAGCCCGAGGAACTTATGGGGGTAGCGGATATGCAGGCGCAGGTCGTCCGGCATGGCCGACATAGGCTTGAAAAGCCCCGGGTAGATTTTCCCGTACACCTTGGCCATGACGTCCGCCGGATCGCAGATGTAGAAGGCGACCGAGCCGTCGTAAGCGTCGACCGTCACCTTCACCGAATTCCTCATATAGTTGATGCCGCCCTGGAGCGGCTTCGAGTAGGGAAGCTGTTCCGAATGTGTGTAGGCGTCGATGATCCAGGTGAGCCCGCCGGCCTTGGTCACCACCAGGTAGGGATCGGCGTCGAAAAGCAGGAATGGGGCGAGCGCCCGCACCCGCTCGTTGATGTTCCGGTAGTAAAGAATGCGGCTCTTGTCGGTGATGTCGGAGGAAAGCAGTATCTTCTCCGATTTGAACCGGGCGGCGAACAGGGCCTTCCTGGCCAGGGAGTCGACCGGCACCCCACCCTTGCCCGCGTAAGTCGTGTTGATGTTCCCGGTGGCTGTCGGATAGCTGAACTCGGGAAGCTTGGTCCCGACGATGACGTACTCGTTGGAGAGCTCGCCGTAATAGATTTCCGGCCGGGTCACCTTGATGTCGGCGAGGCTTACCGGCGGGATATCCTTGACGAAGAACTCTGGGAGACCTTCCTTGCTGATCCGGCTCACCGGTCCGAATGTGATGCCGTTGCCGTGGGTGAAAATGAGGCGCTCGTTGATCCAGTTGCGGCTCGGCAGGTCGGCGTAGGAAAGCTCGCGCGGCGAGAGCATGACCTGGGTGTACTGGCCGTTCACCAGGTAGCGGTCGTTGTCCACGTCGAAGAACTTGTAATAGGTCCTGATCTGCTGCAACTGGCTGTAGGTCTTCAGCAACGGCTCGTGATCCCAGAGCCGGATATTCTTGATGGTTGCGTCGTTGTTGGCGATGTCCGCGGCGGAGAGCTTCACGTCGACATCGAACGGGATGGTCTCGATCTTGTCCAGGTCGTAGCCCAGGCGGGTGAACTTGATGGTGTTCTCGATGTAAGGGGTTTCGAGGTCCAGTTCGTTGGGCGCGACCTTGAACTTCTGCAAGAGCGTCGGGTAGGCCGCGATGCCGATCCCGTACAGGGCAAAAAGCAGCACCGGCGGCAGCAAGGCCATGCGCCAGGCCCCTTTCCAGATCCCGACCGCGAGGACGGCCCCCGCAACAGGAGTGAGCAAGGCGAGCAGCCGATAGGTCAGCAGCCGGGAGTTCACGTCGGCATAGCCCGCGCCCTGAAAGCTGCTGTTCCCGGAGAGGAGCAGGTGGAAACCGTCCAAGTAGAAGCCGGCGGCGAGGGTGAGGAAGAACAAACCGGCCAGGACCGCCAGATGCTTCCTGACCTTGGGGTCGATGGCGGCGCCGCGCTCCGTCACGGTGATGCCGCCGCGCAGGTAGTAGACCACGGCGGACAGGAGCGTCGAGGCCAGCACCACGAAGCCGGCGAAGGCCTTGAGCTGTTCCAGGAGCGGCATGCTGAAAAGATAGAAACCGAGGTCCTTTCCGAGGACCGGGTCGGGGGTGCCGACGGTCACCGCGTTAGTGAAGAAGAGTACGTTTTGCCACTGCACGGCGCCCCAGTTAAAGGCGAGGAAAGCGAGCACCACGCTGGCGAGGATGCTGAGCGGCGCGACCAGCCCTGCCGCCTGGTCGCCCTTCAACCGGAGGAGGTTGCCTCCCAGGGGAAAGAAGCCCCTTTGCGGGAATGACGCATGGTTGGCAAAGTGCAGGTTTATCAGCGCGAAGAGCAGGAAGACGGCGCCGAAGCTTAGCCCCGAGGCGATCTTGGCCGTGAGGTTCGTGGTAAACACCGAGGAGAAGCCGGTTTCCACGAAAAAGAGCCAGTCCGCGTAGAAATCGAGCAGGGACGACAGGAAGGGAAGTACCAGCGCCGCGGCGATGAGGATGATGACGAACCTGTTCTTTTTGAACATGGTGCTCTCCTGGTTCATGTTGAGGGAGGTGAAGCCGCGCGAGGCGCCCCTCTCCGGAAGGGAATCATTGAACGGCGCCGAGCGAGGCCGGGAAACTCGCTTTGTTTCGAACGCGTTGGGTTACCGCGTTCACTCCCTGATTTCCTGCCCCGGGCTCACGAAGGAGATCCCCTGCCCTGCGGTGGTGCCGATCATGACGCACTCGATGATCGGCACGTTGATCAACCTGCCGGCATTCCACCTGACAATGAAGTTGGCGCCAAACCCGCCGCTCACGTCCTTTTCCTCGATGTGAATATAGGCGGATGCCAGGGGACCCAGAGAGATCGGCTTGCCGAGATGGCGTCGAACCAGTTTGCCGTTGGTATCGTAGTAGTCGATGGAGGTGACCCGAAACGATGCGGCGGGATCGGTGTTTCTGATGCTGAGCGTCGTCGCCAGTTGCAGGGGAAGCCGCCTCGGCCCGCTGAACACATTGGAGTAGGCCGGCACATAGACGGTTTGTCCCTTGGACAGTCTCGTTTCGGCTGAGGCCGACCAACCGGAAGTGGGAGCAGCCGCGCAGGCCAGCGAAAAGAGTGTAGCGATCAGTAACAGACGGTGGGCGCTTCGAATCCGCATGCGGAACTCCTTTTCAATTCATTTCAGAACCTAGCGGTTCATAATCGGCAGCAATCCTCGGAGAAAGTCCATGGTGAAGTTGCCCCCCGCAAAGGCGCCGATCATGCCCATGAGGTTGAAAAGCAGGGACAGTGTCGAGTTCTTCACTTTCCAGGCGATAGGCAGCAGCGTGAAAGACATGGACGCGTAGAGCAGCAGGGTAAGAAGGATTGCCGGCCATGCCAGATTGCTGGCGACGCTCACCTTATCGGCAAGGGTAAGAAAAACAGTTATTCCGGCCGCCCGCAGCAGCATCGCGTTCAAACCAACCCTGGTGCCGGACCGAAAGACAAAGAACCAGGCGATCGGCTTCAATAGCATAACAAAAAATATCATATTCATACTCCCTTCAAGCTGTTTCCTGGCAGTAAACCCTGACAGTGGTCATCTTCGCCTGCCGAGGTGCGGCACTTCGTTTTGCAGCTTCAGAATAAGGCTGCCGACCGGTTCAGTTCCTCGGGGTAATTCCATAAAGAGGCGTTTAAGTTCATGATTATCACACGGCATCTGAAAGGCAGAGCAATGGTCCAGACAGTCACAAAGCCACTTCTTTATACTCTACATTGCGGTACACGGCAACCTTTCGCTTAATAAGATTTGGCACATATCGATTGAAGACTATATCCGGAATCAGAAGCCTACTCTTTCCCCTTTGACAGGAATCTGCAAGCGTAATATAGTGCGCCTTGATTTAAACATTCTCACAGCCGCGTTCTCTGAGTGGAGCCCATTCATCAGATCCATCCATGGTGATCCGCAGCAAGGGGCACGCCTTGAAGTTCGTATGGAACCAAGTGGTACCAAGTGCATGACCTTTTCGTCCAACTGTTCTGGTTGCCGATGTTGACCGGGAGCGGTCCGAAGGAGGCTGTAGTGAGAATCAGGCGCGTGGCTGCGGTTTGCTATACGATCATCTCGGCGGGCGTCGCGGCATTCCAGATTGCGCTGGCAGCGGGTGTGCCTTGGGGTTCGTACGCGATGGGCGGAGCGTTTCCGGGCCAGTTCCCGCCCGCCATGCGCGTCGCTGCCGTCGTACAGGCAGCACTCGTGATCTTCATGGCGGCGGTGGTCCTAGCGCGGGCCGGAGTTGCCTTGCCAGCGTGGTCCAGTACCTCTCGGTGGCTCGTGTGGATCATCGTTGCGGTCGGTGCTGTAAGCCTCGTCATGAACATCATGACACCAAGCGTGGGCGAGCGAATGATCTGGGCGCCCATAGCGATTCTTCTACTGGCATGCAGTGTATTGGTCGCGACCGGGAGGCCGGGACCTGAAGAGATATAGCTACAGGCTGTCCGCCAGAAAAGCATATACAGGTAGATACACCCAAATTGGGGAAAACGGTGAAAAGCATCTATCTGTATATGCATGATTTGCATCTACAGATAGATGCAAGCATATACCAGTAGATACATGCATATACCTGTAGATGACGGTTTTTAACTGCTCAATTACGAGTTATACACCAAACCGAAAACTGCAAAAAAACGAGGTCATCATGAGTTTTTTATCTCCTGAACAGAAAATTGAATTGTTTGACGCGTTATCGAAAACCGGAGAAACAACCGTCAGAGAAAATTTAGCACAAGGAATATACGCCCCAGAAAACAAACGCGAGTTAATACGAGAATGGCTATATCAGCAGCGAGAATCCCGCGTTAATGATGCCACTTACCGTGCTGAATCTGCCGCGTCTCGTGCGGAAGCGGCGAGAACAGAAGAAATTTTGATACTACGTTCCAGCAAAAACAGTGCTCGTATTGCTGCTATCGCAGCAATATTTGCAAATATAATTGCTATTATTGCCATTGTTATTGCCATAAAAAAGTAACACTCCTTTCGATCAACAAATCAAAAAGACCGAGATTCAAAATATGGAATACATAATCATCGTTCTTATGGTCATCATCGCTATCCTTCTTTTCAACATCAATCACTTTTGCCGAGGCATAAAAAGAGACCTTTATGAAATCAAGACCCGCCGAAAGTGGGACGATGAAGATCATGACGGTGGAGTCTTTTAATGATTCAAACAATTCAATCTACCGTTACATCGATAGTCGAAAAGGCAAAATAAACCCAAGATAAATACAGCAAGGCAGAATAATCCCGAGGTAATAAAATTGATCGAAAAAATCTTCATCGGAAGTCTTGGTATTTTGCTCACAGCCCTGCTTTCTAGCATCATCGCTAGACATCATAAAGCCAGAGAAAGACGAGTGGAAGCATTTGATAAATTCAAAGACTCCTTTATCCCCACCTTTCTCATCATCGATACCGGCATAATAGCTACAAGGAATTTTTCTGATCTCGTTGCTCTTTTTGAGATTCAGAAAATTGCAATGTTGACTTTTATAGATCACCTCAAAGGTTCCATCAGACGCAACTTTGAAGAAAAATGGAATAAATATCAAGATTGGCACCGAGAATATAACGAACTTGAAAACAAGGCTCCTCACAGAGAAGAAGGTAAAGCCATACTTATGGAACTTATGATTACAGGTAAATTCAAAAACATGATTACAGAAATTCTTGAAGCTGCAAAAAAGTGACACCATCCCCCCCCCCTATTCGCTGGTGGGCTTGGACTTTTTGCCGTGAATACGACCATGGAGGTCATAACCATCGGCACGACCGCCCTGAAAACCGGCGGTCAGCCTCAGCCCCGTTGGCCACGGCAAGGATAAAATATAATGGACGAACCCACGAATGATCGCAGCCGTGCATCCCGAATAGCGGAAATGAACCTTGATGATACGCATAGGCTGGAGACAGAGTTCGCTTTTAGCAACATGAAAGATTATCTTGAGATGCTGGAGAGCCAATTCGAGATCCTCTGTGAAAATGAACGAAAAAAATTTCGGAAAATAATTTTGGTGATTGGCAATATGAGATTCAAGTTTTTGTTGACCGTTATGAAAGGGATTTCCCATCAAAGATTCGATACTCTTTTGTTGTTTTACTTCATATAGTGCTAGAAGACCGTCTACTCGCCGCCTGTGATGAAATTTCGGAAAGAACCTGTTTAACGCAAAAACTAAAGGATCTGAAGGGTCGCCCAATCGATCGAGCAAAAGAATTCCTGGACAAAATTGCAATGATCCCCCAGAACCAACAAGCCTGGCAGCAACTTAAGGACTCCCAAATGATCCGAAATTGCATAGTTCATACAAATGGCTATATAGAAGCATCCAAAGACAAAAAGCACATAAACGAACTCTGCAAGAAGGGCTTGGGTGTATCAAATGTTGGAGGTTTTTTGATTGTCGAAAAAGACTACTGCATCAGAGCATTGGAAGCTATCACAATATACTTTGATCATGTATTTGACTCAGCTGGATTTGAACCCTCCAAGTAGAACCTCAAGGGGACATTCTATAGTCTCCTGTGAGCGGTTTCGCGAACATGTAGCAAACGCGGCGCTTTAGAAATGCACGGGCATCTGTGGGGTCGCACATTGACATTGGACATTTCCAGGGTGTTTGTCCATTGTCCAGGTGCGACCCCACGGAATACCCGACCCCACGGAATACCCAGGTGGCTATTCGGAAGTACCAAAACCGTCGATGAGCTCGCCCTGACATCGTTTAAAGGAGAAGAAACACCATGGATTTCGAATGTCCCAACTGCAAGCTTGCCGGGAAAATCGATGACGCTAAGATCCCGAACACCGGCTTGTATGCCGGCTGCCCGAAATGCCATGAGCGGTTTTTGGTGAAAAAGGAACCGTCGCTGGAACCTTCGTGCGATTTCAAACCTGGACTCGCTGCTCCGGCCGTTGATCCTGATACGGGCATTGGCTTGGCTGCCAACCCCAGTGGAGGCAATGAAGCGACGGGAAGTGACCTGCTCCCATTGCCACCCCCGAGGGCACGTGTCAAACCGACGGCATCCAAACCCGACGCGGACCTCCAGATTTTTATCGGCAAGAATGCTGATAAGTACCTCAAACGGTTTGCCAGCTTCAAAAAGGGGACGACCGACGGTTTTGCCGTGACTTGGCATTGGCCGGCGTTCTTCGTGCCGTTCTGGTGGCTGATATATCGAAAGCAGTACTCGTTGGCAGCGTTTGCCTTTGTAGTTTCCTTCATTCCCTTCGCCGGTTTCCTCTTGATGCCCGTCTTCGGATTGACTGCGAACTATATCTACTACAAGTATTCAAAGAAAAAGCTGCTGGAGATAAGGGGAATCCCCTCCGAGATGAGCAGGGCAGTAGAGATAGCCCGCACCGGCGGGGTAAACAATGTGGCCCTTGTACTGGTGCCGCTGATAGGTGTGGCCATCGTCGGTATACTCGCGGCCATAGCAATACCCCAGTATGCGGCGTATCGGGTGAAGAGCTACAACTCGGCGGCCATGACCGAGCTTCGGAAAGCCAGGACATCCGTGGAGACATATCACACAGAGCACCAAGCCTATCCCGACAATCTGGAGCAGACAAATTACCAAAAGGTGCCGGAAATCGACGTCCATTTCGGCGACAGGACGACGGATAAATACACCATCGTCGCCACCCATTCGAAGGGCGACAGGGAGTTCGCATCGAAATCGGATTCCCCGAGTCCCCTATACAGATCGAGCCGCGAAAAGGACAGCGAATTCAAGCCCCTTCAATGACAGAAAATGGTTCGGAAGAAGAGGTGTTTGTGAGAGGCACCTTGACATTGGATATTCTCAAAGACAGACAAAGGGGACAGGCTATTTTTTGTATGACTGAAGACGGGGAAGGAAAAGTAGCATGTCCCCTTATTCTCCCCCTATATGGTATTCCCACCATTTCGCAAGTTTTCGGAGAATTCTGTGAATACATCAAGAAGCGCATTTCTTTTGCTAAGCCTCTTTTTATTTGTATTGCAAGGCTGTTGCACAATCGCTGTAAGTAATATTGGTGTTGAATCGGAATCAGTGCGACGTTGCGAACAAGTATCTGTTGGCGCGGACGGTAGTATTGCTGTTATTGTCAACTCGGTGTTTCACAAAGAAGGTCCTTTATCAGAAGGATACATAGAGAACAGCAGGATCGTAATGGGCTCGCGTGAAGTCGTAAGGAAGTCGGTAACAAGCAGCTCACTTCGTGACAAAGGCACATTGCTGGTACAGGTGAATATAGTCGATGAAGAGTCGAATGGCTGGCACATGTTGCCGTATCTACTGGACAAAAATGATACCTTCCTTAGCTATCTGCCCAAATCATTCCAAAACAACTCCACCTTTTAAGATTCATGTGCATTTAAGTACAGCATTGGTGATAAGTACGAAGATGTGTACCTGAGTGATTTTTCTTTTAATGGCAATAATAATAAGTCTAATAAGAGAACAAATATAAGCTTTTGGCACTATCCATCACAAATTCTTTTAATCCCAGCATTTATATTTGATGTAGCGACTGCGCCAATACAATTGATAATTCTTGGCCATGAGGTGGGAAAGCGTAACCAAATATAACTTCGTCAATCGTAGTCCAGCCCCAAACAGGCCAGGGGCAGGCATTGGGGTCTACTTGATAACTTGATAACAATATATAAGCGAATTTAAATCAAAAAAAACTTGTGACTGACGGGGACACTGGTAAGTTGCTTTTCTTATTAAGATAAAAAGTACTACATCCAAATAGCGTCAGGTCCGGCCAAGAAACGGCCGGTCAGGCGTATTGCGTCGACTAAATGGGAATCAAGTAAGGTGATAAGGCATGTCATCAATAAGAAGTCATATTTTACGTTTTTTTGTAAAGCATTACATGAAGAAGGTCTTCGACTTGGAGAAGCAGACGATCGAGCAGATGCGTCATAAATTCATTAATCTCTCCAAACGCACACCACTTCCCAAAGGTACTATCGTTGAAAAAACAACCGTCGCCGGCATGTCTGCCGAGTGGGTTCGGGCAGCGAATGTGCCCAAGGAAAATCAAAATTCGATTTTGCATTTCCATGGCGGCGGATTTGCGGGGTCCTGTGATACTCATCGTTCCATGGCAGCTCTGATTTCCAAGGCCTGCGCGGTCCGGGTCCTGATCGTTGAATACAGGCTCGCTCCGGAATATAAATATCCAGCAGCAACCGACGACTGCCTGTCTGCTTATAGGTGGCTGATTGAACAGGGCTCCTCTCCGGGGAGTATTGTAATGGGCGGTGATTCCTTTGGTGCAGGTCTCGCTCTCATGACACTGCTTTCACTGCGCGATGCAGGCGGTCCGCTGCCTGCGGCAGCCTATCTGTTTTCGCCTTGGGACTTTATACAATTTGATGGGGAATCCTACAACAGTCGGGCGAGGCTGGACCCGTTAAACCATAGAGAATCTTTTACAGTGTGTGCACACTCTTATATCGATTCCTCGAATCCGGAACCGGTATCCCTGAACAATCAAAATTTGGAGGGTATGCCTGATTTGTTTATTCAGGTCGGCGATCATGAAATCGTACTTAGTGATTCAATTCGGATTGCGGAACTTGCGAAGAAAGCGGGGGTGAACGTCACCTTGGAAGTATGGGACAATATGTGGCACGTATTTCAGGGCTTTGCAGCGATGATGCCCGAAGCAAAACAGGCATTGGATAATGTCGGTGCGTTTGTAGGAAAACATTTACACGATACATATAAGGTGAGGAAAGAGACAAACTAAGGGGACAGGCTGCTTTTTGTATAACTGAAGACTGGGAATAAAAAACAGCCTGGCCGCTTATTCTCCCTTCTGTTCCAGAAGGTGGAGGACAACAAGATGGATATGGAATACTTCTACGAACTCTTTACGGATCTTCCCCGGCAGGGACCGGGTTGCAGGGAAGCAACCCTCAGAGCGCTTGGTCTGCTGAAGGATCTCCCATCAAAGCCCAGAGTGCTGGATATCGGCTGTGGGTGCGGTATGCAGACGCAGATCCTCGCTCAGGAACTGAAGACAAAGGTCCTGGCGATCGACAACCACCGGCCCTTGCTGGACCATTTGGACTCGACTGCTGCGCGGAACGGCCTAGAAATCGATACGCGCGAACTGTCCATGATCGACATGCCCTTTGACGAAGAGAGCTTCGACCTGCTCTGGGCCGAGGGCTCGATTTTTATCATCGGCCTTGCGCGCGGTCTGCAAAACTTCAGGACCTACCTCAAGCCAGGCGGCTATCTGGCCTTCACTGAGATAAGCTGGTTCGTGAGCGACCCTCCGGCCGAGGTCAAGACCTACTTCAACAACGTCTATCCGGTCATCAGACACGCGGACGAAGTGCGCCGGATGGCGGCCGCCAGCGGCTACAAAGTGATCGAAAGCTTCAATTTGCCTGACAGCGCTTGGTGGGACGACTACTATACTCCGATGCTCAAGCGGATGGAAGGATTGAAGATCAAGAACGCAGGTGTGACCGAGGCAGATGAGGTCTACACTAACTGCGAAGCCGAGATCGAAATGTTCCGGCGACATTCGAAAAGTTACGGATACACATTTTTCGTGCTACAGAGGTTGTAGATTTGCCCTGAAATAGGGGTCGCTTCTGTAAAATTTACAAGATCAGGCCGGACGCTCAAAATGTCATTACGACCTTGAACCGAGGATTTCCCCCAAATGACACTTCTGATACATTGGCTCAAAATAGCGATTATCATCCTCATCGCGTTACTGACCTTGGTAATCGTCTTTCAGCGCAAAATGCTTTTCTACCCGAGCCACCATTCGGAGACCAACGGCCTTGCCGCGTGGAAGGTTGATGGTCGCCTGATAGGCTACGCCCGCATAGTGGAAAATCCCAGGAATGTCTGGCTTTTCACCCATGGAAACGCCGGTCAGGCGACCGACCGTGCCTACGCACTGCATTGCTTCTCCGACTCTGATTCGGTCTATATCCTGGAATATCCGGGGTACGGCAGCCGCCCAGGATCTCCAAGCAAGGCATCCTTCAATTCCGCGGCGGAGCAGGCGTATCGAGAGCTAAGAAGGGCCTATCCGAATATCCCCGTCTGCATCATTGGTGAATCCATCGGAACTGGACCCGCATCGAGTCTTGTACGATTGAACAAGCAGCCGGACAAGCTCGTATTGGTCGTTCCTTTCGACAATTTGGCGAGTGTCGCAAAAGATCACTTTCCTCTGGTTCCCGCTGGACTCGTGCTATTTGATCGATGGGACAATGTAGAGGCCATCAAAGGATTTTCCGGAAAACTTGAAATCTACGGGGCAGCTGACGACCAAGTGATACCAATTCGCCATGCGAGGACTTTGGCTAGGTCGCTGCCCATCGCGGTGTATCATGAAATATCCGGAGGACACAACGACTGGTCACAAAGCGCAATGGTGAAAATTCGCAACTGAACTAAATAAAGCCATCGTGCCGTGTTTATTGTTTATGGAAGGAAACATGCAATGAAACTGAATGATATTTTAGTCAGCATCCTGATTTCTATAGCAGCCTATATAGTTATAAGGATAGCTATACAACATGCCGACATTTCATTCTGCTTACTGACAATACTCGGAGGAGTGCTATTATTGGTTTACAGGCATACAATCGGGGGTTACACCGATTACACTAGTTTAACTTGCGGGTTCGGCTATATCAATAAGTCGACACCAGGTTGCCTGCTCATTCCGTTTGGCATCTCAATCATTATATTGGGATCAGCCCTGCTCATAAAGTCCGTGAAATAGAGGCAATCCAGGAGGCTGGACCGGGCCGAAAGGCAGCCAGGTCAATTTCCGCCAGTTAGGACTTCCCCAACACGAGGTGACGCTATGAACAACTCTCTCGATTTTTCCGGCAAGACCGTCGTCGTTATCGGCGGCACCAGCGGCATCAACCGCGGAGTCGCTGAACTCTTCGCCCGCCAGGGCGCCCGC
>Ga0209125_1001589_pt1 | contig 20454 bp, 20 predicted proteins | sample BarGraIncub1131A_FD_184503 | JGI IMG/M metagenome (GOLD analysis project Ga0209125, IMG submission 184503) | Arctic peat soil microbial communities from Barrow, Alaska - Barrow Graham LP Incubations 11-31A (SPAdes) (version 2) | ecosystem: Environmental > Terrestrial > Soil > Wetlands > Peat...
TTTTTTGAGGCTATAATTAAATCAAAAAGCACTTCATCTGAGGCCTCAAAAGCATAGCTGTCGTGATGTTCTTTAGTTATTACTACTGTAGCTCCTATTGTGTTCGGGTATATAGTTAAAAAAGCCAAATGCTTTTCATCTTCCCATATTTTATGTGAATGAATCTCCCCTATTAAAATTTTACAAAATATACAATTTTCCATATGTTATTTTTTGATTAATTAATAACCCTCTTCGCTTAATCTCTCATCTATTCTATTCATATCTCTTGGAAACATACAAGCTTCACGAATATTTTTTAAGCCTAAAAGTTGCATAGTAATACGCTCTGCTCCAAAAGCAAATCCTCCTTCAGGTGGTACACCGTATTTGAACGCTTCCAAAAACATTTTAATCTTAGCTGGATCCATCCCCCAAATTTTCACATGCTCCATTAGTTGGGCGTAGTTATTTATTCTTCTTCCTCCAGAGAGCCATTCTACTCCACGACAGATTAAATCTACTCCCTCATTATATTCTGGTTCATCTGGATTTGGATAAACATAAAAAGGTTTTTTGCGAGTTGGATATCCATAAATAAATACAAAATCAGAACCTGTTTCTTTTTTAACGATTTCACAGATTTCTCTTTCATCTTGAGGGTTAGTATCTTTGTCGCCTCTATTATCTCGTCCGTATACTTCAAAAATTTTTTGTTGAACTTCTTTGAGCGAATATGTGGGAGTTTTGTCTATCATCACGGGCATTTCAACATTTAACATTTTAAGATGTTCTACATTTTTAGTCTCAACTTGTTTTAAAATATATTTGACTGTTTCTTCTGCCATATCGCGTATATCTCTCCATGATTCAATAAATCCCATTTCAGCATCCAAACAAACAATTTCTGTGATGTGTCTAGTAGTTGAAGATGGTTCAGCACGAAAAACTTTATTTACAGAAAAACACCTTTCAAAAGCAGACATTACAATTTGTTTATAAAGTTGTGGCGATTGAGATAGATATGCTTTTTTCCCAAAGTAATCAATTTGAAAAACTTCTGCCCCTCCTTCTGCTGTTGCTGGAACCATAGAAGGTGCTTGAAATTCGAAAAACATTTCCTTTTTCATAAATTCTCTAAATGAGTCTATTATAGTTTCGCTCACTTTAAATACTGCTTGTACCTTTGGTTGTCTTAATACTAATGCTCTATTATCTAGTTCAGTACTTAAATCTAAATTGTATCCATCAACAGACATATCAAAAGGTAGTGGTGCGGCTTCAGCCAGAACTATTATTTCTAATATTTCAAGTTCTATATCCCCATTAAGAATATCAGCTTTTTTATTTCTTTCAGGTCTTTCATTTACTTTACCTTTTATTTTAACAACAAATTCATTACGTAAAGTCTTTCCAACTTCTAAAGTTTCAGTATAGTTTGGTAAAATAACTCCCTGTACTTTTCCTGTCATGTCACGAAAATCCAAGAAAATCATTTTTCCTTGGTCACGACGAACATCAACCCAACCAGCTATTGTAACTTCTTTGCCGACATGTTTACTTAATTCTTTTATATAGATACGGTCTTTCATAAAAAATTGTTGAAGTTGTGTTTAATTGTTTCAATAATTTATTATATCATTATTGGTACAAAAAATCGCCTCTTCAAACTTATCTAATTGATAAATTTGCAGGGGCGATTTTTGGTTCGCGGTGCCACCCTACTTTATAACTTAATTCATAATCTTTAACGCAGATTAACGGAGAGTTCTACTAACCAAATGGCTTTCTTCTCTCAACCTCCCCAGTGTCATCTGGATCAAGGGCTATATAAATAGTATCACATAAATATTTACTTGTAAAATTTTAGTGTAACATTTTACTTAGAATATCTATCGGATAAGCAAACATAAATGATAATATAACCAAAATCCAATAAAATGGAGCAAAAGCAAAATATAAAACTTTATCAGTTTTCCATAGAGGTAAGTACCATTTTTTAGTACGAATTAAAACTAAATTTATTGGATATGAAAATATACCCAGCACCACCACTATTAATGCTATTACGTATTTCATAATTTAAAAGTAATTAATTTTTAATGCTTTTTTAACTTCGGTCATTGTTTCTTTTGCTACTATGCGCGCTTTGTTTGTTCCTTCTTCTAATATTTTCATTATTTGTTCTGGATTTTTAGCCAATTCTGCTCTTTTTGTTCTGATTGGATTAATTATATTTTCTAAAATATTTATTAGTCTTTTTTTAATTATAACATCACCCAGTCCACCTTTTTTATATTGTTCTTTTAATTCCGAAACTTCTTTTTTATTGGAATCAAAAATATCCAAATAAGTAAATACAACATTACCTTCTACTTGACCACTATCTTCCACGTGTATATGTTTAGGGTCTGTATACATGCTCATAACTTTTTTAGAAATTTCTTCAAGTGAGTCAGAAAGATAAATCCCATTACCGAGTGATTTGCCCATTTTTATTCCACCATCTGTTCCCATGAGTCTAGGAGTATCGCCTACTAAATGTTTTACTTTCGTGAAAGTTTCTCCATAATAACGATTGAAAGTATCAACAATTTCATTCACTTGCTCTATTACAGGAAGTTGGTCTTCTCCGACAGGAATTAAATTGGCACGGGCAAATAAAATATCTGCTGCTTGGGAAATAGGATAACAAAGAAAACCAGCTGGTACGTCTTCCCCAAATCCTTTTTGTTTCATCTCATCTTTTACTGTTGGGTTTCTCTTTAGTCTTGCTAGTGTTACAAGATTTAAAAATATAACTGTAAGTTCTGCAATTTCAGGAATTTCAGATTGGATGAACATAATAGTTTTTTCTGGGTCGAGTCCACAAGCAAGATTATCTAATACTACCTCTATGACATTATTTCTAACTTTTTGTGGATTATTAGCATTATCTGTAAGTCCTTGTATATCGGCTATCATATAAAATGATTTATCAGATTCATTTTGGAGTTTTATTCTGTTTTGTATAGAACCCACAAAATGCCCGAGGTGAAGACGCCCAGTAGGACGGTCTCCTGTAAGCACAGTTTTCAATTCTTTTGACATAGTCCTAATAATACCAAAAAACAAATAGTTTTGCACATTTTACGCACATATTTATTAGAAAAATCAAGTATAGGATATTTAAAATTGATGATACAATACTTTTCATGACCGACAAAAAAACAAAACTTCGGGTGCCACCACAAAGTATTGATGCTGAAAAAGCAATATTGGGTTCCATTATGCTCAGGCCAGGAGCTATTCATGAAATAAACGATATCATAAGTACTGAATCGTTTTACGCAGCAAAGCATGCTCAAATATATAAAATAATGTTAGATCTTTCAAGTAAGGGTGAGCCAATAGATATACTCTCTATGTCCCACAAGCTTGAAGAAAAAGGATTACTAGACCAAATTGGAGGAAGTAGTTATTTAAGTGAACTAACTAATTCTGTTCCCGCATCTACGAATATAAAATATTATTCTGATATAGTTACTAAAAAACATATATTAAGAAAAATAATAGAAGCAGGAGATCATATTTCAGAACTCGGTTTTCATGAAGACGTTGAAGATGTTTTTGAAATTCTAGACCAAGCTGAAAAGAAAATGATGGGTATAAATAATAATACCAGTGGTCACGCTTTCCAATCTTTAAAAGACAGTTTGCCTGAAGCATGGGAACGTTTAGAAAAACTTCATGAAAATAAAGGTGAGCTTCGAGGTGTACCAACTGGATTTCATGATCTTGACCAGTATCTTTCTGGTTTGCAAAAGTCTGACCTTATTATTCTTGCTGCACGTCCTTCTATGGGTAAGACAACTCTTGCTCTAGATATCGCTCGCCAGGCTGCACTCAGTCATGGTACTCCTACTGTTATCTTTTCTCTTGAAATGAGTACTCAGCAACTTGTTGATAGATTGCTCGCTGCTCAATCAAAAGTAAATGCTTGGAATCTTCGCACTGGTAATCTTTCTTCCGAAGGTGAATTTGCAAAAATTCGTGACTCATTAGATAGCTTATCAAAGGCTCCTATTTTTGTAGATGATATGGCTGGAAACTCTATTATAAGAATGCGTTCTGTTTGTCGTCGCATCAGAGCTGAACACGGACTTGGTTTAATTATTGTAGATTATTTGCAATTAATGTCTACTTCAAAAAATTATGATAATATGGTAAATCAAGTTACGGAAATTTCTCGGTCTCTTAAGGCACTTGCTAAAGAGTTTGATGTTCCTGTTATTGCTCTCTCTCAGCTTTCTCGTGCAGTTGAATCTCGTGGTGGCCGTCCTCGGTTGTCAGACCTTCGTGATTCTGGTTCTATTGAGCAAGATGCCGACATTGTGATGTTTATTCACCGTGAAGATAAGGGAAAAGATGAAAGTGAAAAGACAAACATTGCTGAAATATTAATAGAAAAACACCGTAATGGACCTGTTGGTAAGGTTGATTTGTATTTTGATGAAAAATCTACAACATTTATGTCTATTGATAAATCAAATAATAACTATAGCTCGCCTCAAACAAGCGGAATGGATCAATTTTAAGAAGATAAAAAGAAAAAATTAAATATTATTTTATTAAGGTCCTCGGATGAGGGAGGACGAGGGGCCAGACCATTAATAAAACAACATTTTAATTTTTTCTTTTAAATAAATAACAATGGACCCAATAGAAAAACTAACAGAATACTTTAAAGAATTTCCTGGAATAGGAGAACGACAAGCTAAACGCTTTGTTTATTTCTTGTTGCATAAAAATCCTACTTACTCAAAAGAACTTGGGGATAGTATACTTGTATTAAAAGATATTATTCATCAATGTCCTTCATGTTTTTTATTTTTTAAAGGAGAAAGTAATCAATTGTGTGATGTATGCAAGAATCCTAAAACAGACAAGACTTCCCTTTTGATTATTGAAAAAGATGCTGACTATGAAAATATAAAAAGAAGTAAAAATTATTTTGGAATGTACTTTATTCTCGGTGGTCTAGCCCCTATAGTTACGAAAGAAACCCCGACTTTCCTTAGATTAAGAGAGTTGTTGAATACTATCGAAAATCGAGCAAAAAAAGATAATTTAAAAGAAGTTATTATAGCTTTGTCTTTAAATCCCCAAGGTGAACATACAGATATGTATTTAAGAGAACAATTATCGGAATTACAAAGTAAATATAATTTTAAAATCGTATCACTTGGTCGCGGACTTTCCACTGGCACAGAGCTTGAATATTCAGACGGAGAAACTATAAAAAATGCGTTAAAAAATCGTGCATAAATATTTAATTAAAATAAAGTAAACAATTTTTATTAAAAAGTGACTAAACTCAACTTCCATCGCATTACGCTATAGCGTAATGCGATGGAAGTTTTTAGGACAATCATAATATTATATATAACAAAATTTAAATATACATCGCTTTGAACGATAGCTCAAAGCGATGTATGTTAATAATATATGTGGACAAATAGAAATCGTGTATAAAAAATCCGGCTTGAGAAAGCCGGATTAAATGTTCTTAAACTGCACAAGTATTTTTCACTAGTTGGCTGAAACAGCAAACTACTAATTAAAAAACATTTTTAATTAGTTATATGCAACAAAACCCAAACCTCCACCTTTGTTTATGACTCGGAAAATTTTTCCATATTGTCTTAAAGAAGTTTCAATGTTTGAATTTTCAAACCAATAATCTGGTCCAGAATCATTTTCTGTAAGGTACATACAAATTTCTTCTTTCTTTTCTTCAGAAAGTGGCAAATCATTAGTACTTCCCATAACTAACATTTTTAACTGGATTTTTTCACCATCAACTGCAACTACATGATAGTGAAGACCTGCATTATCCAATGTTAATTTTTTGGGTTTTGAAAAACTTTCTTTTTCGGCATTAATTTTTTCAGAAACAGATACGAGTCCAAAAAACACGACTAGAGCAATTACAACAATAACAGCAATTCCCGCGTAAGGAACATGTAATAAAGTAATAGATAATGTTTCCATTGAGTTAATTTTATGGTGTTTTTAAATGATTTTATTTTACAATACAATTTATTGTAAATTATGTCAAATATCTATAATATAATAAAAAACCATCCTAATTTTATTAAGGATGGTTTTTTTGATGATTTAGATTAAATTATGTGTCAAATTTTGATAATAACTTAAATGAAATTTCCGGATTACCATCGACGAGATTTAATATTTCAATACAGGCAAGTCTTTGCCATTTTTCATTTATTTCATCAACTAATTTAGTAAATGAATCGTAATAAAAAATTCCGAAATTCTTTTTTAAACCATAAAGAAACATTCGAGAATTAAAATGTCCTTCACTTTGAAGAGTGCTCACTTCTGCAATTGCATCAAACACGAGGTGCTCAAGTAATCCCTGAGTCTTTCCTTGTTCTGGGTAATTTGGATCCCAAATGTAATAATTTTTGATTTCCAAAAGCATTGCTTGATCCCTATCAAGTTTAGACAGCAGTACAGAACAAATCATTTCAATAATTGCTTTTTGCAATTTAGTATATTCTCCACCCATTACCATAGGATGAAAAATCTTCAAATCGTAGAATTTATTCATGGTTGTTTAGAATTTTAAAGAATTAGAAAATATTGTCTTTTTCTTCAGATTACAACTTGTACAATAATTAGTCAAACATAAAAACAACCCCTTTCGGGGTTGTTTTTATTTAATTGCTGAGATTTTAACTTCTATAAAAGGTTGTCTGTGCCCATTTTTTTTAAGGTATCTACTTTTTTGTTTGTATTTAACTACGTTTACTGTTTTAGCTTTACCGAATTTTTGGAATAATGATTCAACTGTAGCATTTACGATATAAGGAGCTCCGATTGTTGTATCTGTCCCGTTATCTACAAGTAAAACTTTATCAAAAATTACCTTATCTCCAACATTGAACTCTCCATCAATTTTTTCTACTTTTAACACATCGCCAACAGCCACTTTGTACTGTTTGCCACCTGTTAAAATAACAGCAAACTCCTTTATTGCTGGAACTGCTTTTTTTGTCTTTTCTGCTGTTTTGATTGTTTTAGGCATAATTGATTTTAACCTTAGAAATCCTTTTAAACATGGACTCGTCAGGTAAACACCATAATACACAAAAGTTTTGAAAAAAGCAAGCTCCCACACCTATATTTTAAAAGTTGATTAGATAGACGTACAACCTCCGAAGCCAGCTAGAGGTTGGACGTCTATCAACTTTTAAAATATAGGTGTGGGAGCAAGCCCCAGCGTTCCTTCATTTACAATAGATAGCACAATTATAAAAATATGGGTGTGGGGACAAGCCCAAAGATAACACATTAAATTTTGTAAATACCTTTATACAGGTTATAATATTACCTGTATGATATCAAAATATAGACATAAAGAGCTAACCTGGATAGATTTAGAATCCCCCAGCGAAGAAGAGATTCTACATGTATTGGAACAGTATTCTATACCGTTGTCTATTGAAGAGGAGATAAGACTAAAAACAGAAGAATCTAAAACAAAACTAAATTCTGGTTTTATTTTTACTTCACTATACTTTCCACAAATCTTAAACTCTGAGGATAAGGTTATTAATAATAAAATTATTTTTATTATTAATACTAATTTTATTTTAACTATCCATAACCAGAAAGTTGATGCTTTTAGTGAATTTATAAAGAATTTAGAAATAGATACAACTCTTCCAGAGCAACTTCAAATAAAACATACAGACTTATTTTCTTTTTATTTAATAAAAAGTTTGTATGTAAATCTAAAAGAACAGTTGTCTATAAATGAATCTAAAATAAATGAAATTGAAAATAAAATAAGTAAATCATACAACAAAAATATTCCAGAATTAATTTTTAACGCGAACAAAATTTTAATTCAAGTAGAACAAATTATTGGTTCTCATGATAAAATTCTCAATACAATGTCTAAATTCCTGATTCAAATTTTTGGTGAAAAATTTGAGAATTACTCTTTTGTAATTATTGAAGAATATACAGAAACAAAGCTTGTTCTAGAATCACAAAATAAAAGTTTAACAAATCTATACAATTTTAATAATTTAAAAACTACAAATAGAAATTGTAAAAAACTTAAATTATTAACTTTTTTATCAATTTCAACTTTTATAATTATAATTCTGATATTTATATATGTCTTTAATCGTATTTAATACACTTAGTAGAAAAAAAGAAGCTTTTGAACCCAATCTTTATGGTAGTGTTGGTCTATATACATGTGGACCAACTGTTTACAATCATCTTCACATAGGTAATTGGCGCGCCTATATATTTACCGATTTACTTAAAAGATATTTAAAATACAGTGGCTATTCTGTAAAGCATGTTATGAATATAACTGATGTTGAAGACAAGATTATTCGTGAAGTTAAAATTCAAAATAAAAGTTTAAAAGAACTTACAGAATTTTATACGGAGGAATTCTACAAAGATAGAGACCGTCTTAATATTCTCCCAGCAGATATTTATACAAAAGCAACTAATTATATACATCAAATGGTTGTTTTAATTAAAAAATTAGAAGAACAAGGTTTTGCCTATAGAACAAGTGATGGTTCTGTTTATTTTGATATTCATAAAGATAAAGAATATGGTAAACTTTCGCACTTCAATCTTTCTGATTTAAAAGAAAACGCAGATAATCGTCTCAAAAAAGATGAATACGAAAAAGAAAATGCACAAGACTTTGCACTTTGGAAAGCATGGGATGAAACAGATGGTGATGTTTTTTGGGAAACCGATTTGGGTAAAGGACGCCCAGGCTGGCATATAGAATGTTCTGCTATGAGTATGAGTGAGCTTGGTGAAAGTTTTGATATTCACACTGGAGGAGTAGACAACATTTTTCCTCACCATGAAAATGAAATTGCTCAATCCGAATGTGCCACTGGTAGAAGTTTTGCAAAATATTTTATGCACAATGAACACCTTCTTGTAGATGGGCAAAAGATGAGTAAATCTCTCGGTAATTATTACACTTTGGAAGATTTAATGGAAAAAGGTATTGATCCAATTGCATTTAGAATGTGGCTATATACTTCTAGTTATTCAACCAGGATAAACTTTATTTTAGAGACAGTAAAAGGTTCGCAAACGGCTTTAATCCGGCTAAGAGAGGCCTTTTTAGCCCTTGGAAGTGATATTGGAGCAGTAAATGCTGCTTATAAAGCTCGTTTTATGGAATATATGGATAATAACCTAGATAGTCCTCAAGCTTTAGCTTTGGTCTGGGAGTTATTAAAAGATACTTCCCTATCTAATGCTGAAAAAAAAGCAACAATTTTAGATTTTGATAAAGTATTTGGTTTTGGCTTGGGTAAAATTAAAGAAATAAAGGAAGAAATTATTCCCGATGAAATTAAGCAATTAGTAATTGAACGTGAAAATGCTCGTAATGAAAAAGATTGGGCAAAAAGTGATGACCTAAGAAAGAAAATAAATTCCATTGGTTATGAAATAAAAGATACAGATACTGGCTCAAAGATTTCTAAAATATAATAAACAAAAAAATCGTAAGGAAAGTTCCTTACGATTTTTTAATTCCTCATTTAGTAGAATACCGCATTCAGTAGGATGAACTACTTGGTACTGTGTAATTATTAATTTTTAATTATTTACTCAACTCCATCTATTTTTACAAAGAATGTTGAACCATGACCAGTACCTTCTGATTCTACCCAGACACGTCCATGATGAGCTTCAACAATTTCTTTAACTAGATATAAACCGAGACCTGAACCAGAGCTGTTTAATTTAGCTCCATCACCACGTGAAAACTTTGCAAATAAGTTTCCAATTATTTCTTTTGATATTCCTACTCCCGTATCTTTAATTGAGAGTAATATTTTATCATCTTTATAATTCAAATTAACTTCAATTTGACCTGTCGGAGTATACTTCATTGAGTTATCAATAAGATTGATAAGAACTTGTCTTAGTTTCTCTTTATCCCCGCTAACAAAATATTTTTGGTCTATTGGTGAAATGTCTATTAATTTTAAGCCTTTCTTTTCGGCTGTAATAGATAAATCACGTACAGTATTACGGGCTAATTCACCAAAGTCAAATTTATCCATTTGATATTTCATTCCACCTTGTTCAATTTTTGCTACGTTCAATAAGTCTTCTACCACTAAGGTTAGATTATTACTCGACTCAAGTATACGATCCATGATTTCTTTTACAGACGGAATAATTTCACCATAATCTCCTTCAAGAAGCATAGAAGTGTAACCTTTTATAGCTGTAAGTGGACTTCGTAGTTGATGAGAAGCCAATGAAACGAATTCTGTTTTAAGTTTATCTAAACTTTGTAATTTTACATTAGCTTCCTCAAGACTCGAATTAGCTTTTTCTAATTCATTTTTGAGTGTTTCTAGTTTTTCACGTTGCTCCACTTCCTTTCTGACACTTTTAATTAATAGAATACCAACAATTATTGTAGCTAATAAAATAGCTCCATTAATGATTTGATCATGAGATGAAACAGATGTAAGTGTTCTAATTAATAGTAATATCCAAAGAATATAAGTAATTAATTCAGTAGCGATCACTTTAACGTCAAAAAGGCCATATTTAATGATGGCAAATGAAGTTAGTATGCTAAATGGCAATGTAAAAATTGAACCTAAAGATGTAAATTGACTAATATTAAAAAATGCTGGTAAAACCATATTAAAAATAATATGAAGAGAAAAAGTTAATATTGCACCAATTAATATATATTGAAATTGTTCCCGTTCAACTGTTCGACGATTTGTTTTTTTTAATTTAATTATTAAGGTATAGAAGCCAAAACATAAAACTATTAATATGGTAATACCATATATATATATTCCAAAACCATTTATTACAGATGCAACTCTACCCGAAATATCAAATTTATCTATTGATTTGAATACAAAAGGAGTAAAAGTTATAAAAGAAATAACTATTAAAAAAGGAATAACAAGCCTATGATATAATTTGGGTAAAATAATTGATTTTAATGGAAAAACAAAAAAAAGTTTCGCAAGGAAAAAACAATACCAAATTGCAAAAAATATTTCTAATCTAAGTAATATTAAAGATAAAATTGAAGAATGATAAGGTTGATAAAAAATATAATTACTTATATTCCACAATATAGCTGAAAGCGAAAATAAAATAAAAGTTATATTGGTAATATTTTTTTTATCACTAAAATATACAATAATTCCTAGAATGATACTGATAGCCGTTGCTATTCCAACCATTAGTAATGGTAAATTTAAAAAATCTATAAAATTTGTCATATTTATTTTATTGTAAGAATTTGATCAACTTGTAATCTTTTTGATTTAGCAGATGGATTTTTACCTTTACCAATACGAAAAGGTAAAGCAATTAGTCTTGATTTAACTCCAAAAATATTATTTATAATTCCATAATCATTAGTTATCAATTTAATTTCATTATCATTGAGATGATTGGTTATATTATGCGAAATCATTTTTCCTAAGTAAGTAGTACCTGCAGTTGGCTGAAGTGATAAACCATCTAAAATGAGGGTTAACCATAATCTTTCAAAAGAACGACCTGCATTAATAAAATTTAACTTGGAATCTTCTGGAATTGTAATAGCACAAATAGCACCAGAAGTACGATATAAACTACTACTTGATAATGGTATTAGTTTTCCTATTCCAAATTTTAGAAATATATTTAAAATTTTTCTTTTATTAAATAGTGTAAACATTTTCTCTTGAATTGGATTAAGTTCTAGAGTTTTAATATACATACCCATTTTATTTATATTTTCTTGCTCTTCTGTCCATTGAATAGTCTCAAATAAAACATCATGAATATAGGAATTTTCTAACATCATTCTTTCATTTAATGAAAATGCTTTTGAAAGTATACTTATATTTTTTTTATTATTTATTACAATTAATTCACAGTTAGCATATTGTGATACAAGATTTTTATAATAATTAATTTTTTCTTCATCGGGTGACTTACCGTTATATGGTTTTCTATTAGAAGATCTTTGTGAAATTGAATCGAATAATAGATCATTTTCTTCATTTTTTTCTAAAACAGGAGAGAAAGTTATAGTAGCAACATGATTTTCATTATCAGATTCTGAAAATAATAAAATATTCGCATCAAATCCATAATGTTTTGAAGCAATTGATATATTTTCCAAAAAAGCGCCATGAGCAAAAAAAGAACCATAATCATTAAAATTATATAATGATTTGTCTTTATTTGGAACATGATAAAATTCTAATTTGTCATGTTCAAAAATACAACTCCAAGGTTGCTTATTATCACCAGATGGAGCTTTTATTCCAGCTTCCACAATTGATTTAATATAATTATTTATAGACATATTTATGATTTACGAACCCACTTTTGTTTTATACCAGGCTTAAAGTATTTTTTATCCTCATAGTGGGTAAATATTAATTTTGGATGAGCTCTATTTCCAATGTGTTTTTTTAGCTCAGCAAATTCGGAACTACTTTTATGAAGATTTTCAACTATATTTTTTAAGGCTAAATATTTAATTTCTTTAGGTATAACTTTTATTCCCTTTTTAATTTCTATCACAATTTCAAGATATTGATCTTGTTTATTGTTAAATTTTGTACTCATACTAAATTTAGTAGTAAAGTATGATTGTAGTATATCATGAATCAGTGATTCCCTAATAACTTCTGGATAAATTTGAAGTCCATAAAGCGTTGTAGAAAGATCTTTTCTTTCATATACATAAACACAAGGCAATTTTATAATTGCATCAGATAAACCGGCATTTTTAATTTCTAAATCAAAATCTATATTTAATTTATTTAAACGTTCTTTAATATCGCTAAATGTAAAAGTACCACCATGGTCTCCTATTCCATATCTAACAAAAGGTATAGCATTTTTACCACTAATTAAAACCTCCCCATCTTTACTCTCAAATTGAAGCCATGATGGATTAAAATAACAAATTGTTGGCATTGTATGTTTTGCTCCAAAAAATGATTCAAGTTGCCCTTCTTTTTTTAACAAAAGACGTTTTAAAAGAATTAAAACTCCAGTTTCCCATGCCATTGCACCGATATCTGCACTTCCATAAATTGATAGTGTATCGCGATAAATATTTTTTACTTTAGTTTTGTGGCAAATATAGTCACGAAAATTTTCAGTAAATACTTCGGCTGCAAATATGAATCTCATTGTATATTTTGAAAAATCAATTTTTTCAATTTTAGCTTCATCTATACAATCCTTTATGAATGGAGGATATCCAGCCATTATTATATTTTTATAATTTGGAGCAATTAGTCTTAATGCTTTTATTATTTCAACTTTATTAACACCTGGAGTAAGAATAGAAATAGGTAAATTGTTGCGTATTCCTGCTGTTTCGAAAGCCTGATATGTTATAAGACCACCAATCCATACACCCATACCAAAACAAATTAAAACAAGTGTAGGTTCATTTTTAGTATCACCTCCCTCTTTGATAAATCTTTCTATTATATAAGAATATTGCTCATCAACTACTTTTGTACGGGGGAAATAAAAAGGCTCTCCAGTCGAACCAGAAGTAGAAGTTAATACTAGTGGTTGATAAAGAGAGTCCTTTAAAACGAGTTCTTCCATAGGAAATTTTTTTAAATAATTATCCTTTGTCATAGTTGGAAGTTTCTGAAAGTTTGCATCAGTTAATGTTTTTTTGTGCCATTTTTGAATTTTTAAAAATTTTTTATATGCAGAAGATTTAAGATAAGTCTCATGAAATACTTCAAACTTTTTTTCAACAAGTAAATTGTTCCAATATGACTCACTAGTACTTGTAATTTTTGCTAAAAAATTTTTATTATTCATAATATTTTAAAATTCTATTTGAATATTCTTTTCAACATATGGGGACTTATTTTCTCCAGAAACAATATGTTTAATTGCGATTGTTGTCACAACACCTCCAAGAAGTGCTGCACTTCCAAGTTGTGCCCAAGATACAAGCTCGTGATCAATAATTCTTTTTACAGAAGCAAAAACTCTTGGTGATACATTTTGTGGGCCACCTAAAACATCTCCAACAATTACCCCACCCATTTCTTCCATTGTTGGTTTTTTTTGGAATAACTCATTCCAATATTCAAACGGCTTATTAAAAACTTTATCATAACCTAAATCGTATCTCTCAATATGAAGCATCATTCCATCACCGTTATCAGTTGCCATGATTACCGGAATTTTGTATTCAAGTGCTAGTTTTCGAGTCATTATTTTAATGGCTAAATTATCGACTTCCTCGACAATAATGTCTATTTTCTTATTTTCTAAAAGATTTTTTAAATTTTCTTCATTTACACCTTCTTCAAACGATGTAACTGTAGCAAAAGGATTATCTTCGTACACATGTCTAGCAGCGATTATACATTTATTAAGTCCTATTTGATGACTTCCAGCAATAATTCTATTTAAATTAGTTGTATCGAGCGAATCAAAATCTGCAATGACAATTTCATTAGATATACCGGCCTGTGTAAGAGCTAATGCTATATTACTTCCGACGCTCATTCCAAACACAGCTACTTTACAATTAGACAATTTTGATTGTTCTTCAGCTGTAATTAAATCTTGATTTCTATTAGTTTTTAACTTTAAATAATCATTTTTTTTAACAGTTTTTACAATTGAATTATTCCATGGAAAATGAACAAAAATATAATTCATTGAGTATTCATTACAAAAATTTGAATAATTCTCCGTTTTATAGCCTTCCTCTTTTCTCTCTCCTGAATATATGGGATTATTAATTATGAATAATTCTTTTAATTGATGAGAAAAGGCATCAACAAAAACTAGACGAGTGTCGTCTAAAAGCATTTTTTTTATAATAGATTCATCTTCAATATAAATCGGAACGAAATTATTTTGCATGAGTCGTATGTACGTGAATATAAACTATTCGTTTAATACACGTTTTGCTATTAAATCCGCAACTTGACTTGGAGCGGTGTTCGATTCTTTACTTTCATTTAGAATATTAATAACTTTACCCTCAATATTTTTACATTTGTTTAAAACATCAGATTCATTGTACCCTCCTTCGTTCAATTCAGCGACAACATTTATTAAACCACCACCATTAGAAATATAATCTGGAACGTATATGATACCTCGTTCAAAAAGTGTTATCCCTTCTTTTGGAGAACTAAGTTGATTATTAGCGGAACCGCATATTATGTCAGCCATAATTTTATTCGATACTTCTTCTGTTATATCTTTTCCCAAAGCGCAAGGTGAAAAAATATCTATTTTTTCTAGATATGGTAATTCAGATGAAATAACAGAAATATTAGGAAAAGATTTAATTGCTTGAGCTACACGTTCTTCATTTATATCTGAAACAATAAGAACTGCACCTTCTTTATATGCCAGTCTTGCTAATTCCATACCAACCTTACCTAGACCTTTAATATAAATAACCTTATCTTTCAAAGAAGGATCATTGTATTTAAAAGTGAGAGCTCCACGTATTGAGTAATAAGTAGATAAAGCTGCAAATGGTGAAGGATCACCAGCTTTTGCTAGCGAACCAATAATGTTAGGAGTAATTTTAGCCAATCTTTCAATATCATCTTGACTCATTCCGACATCTTCACCCGTAAAAAATTTAGTTGAAAATTCTTTTAGAAAATTACCATATGCTTCAATATATTTATCTGATTTTGTATTATCTGTGGATGGTGCTATAAGTGCACATTTTCCCCCTCCGTATTTAACATCAGCCATAATACATTTATACGTCATTCCACGAGAAAGACGCAAAACATCATCTAATGCTTCTTCTTCAGACTTATAAAAATAATATCTAGTACCACCAACTGCGGGACCTAATTTTGTAGAATGTATAGCCAGAATTCCTTTTAATCCAGACTCCGAATCGTAAAAGCTTTTTACGAGCTCGTGATTATCATATTCGGGATGTTTAGTATAGTCTATCATCTTGTGATTAGTTTATGTGCTTATTGTATCATATATAAAATCAAGGCACAAATAATAATTGTTTAAATGATTAATTATATTTAATTGAAATTATGATCATTAAATACATTATTATATTTTTGTTAGATCAATTACCTTTTTAAAACCACCTTTTGAGTCTTGTAAAGCTCTAGAACCCCTCGTTACTGTTGCTATTCCTACATGAAGATTTGTGGCAATTTTATGCTGGTTAATACCAGTGTCAAGCATTTTAATTATTTTCCAGCGCTTATTTATTTCAGCGTATTCTGCTGGTGTTAATAAATCAATCAAAAAAGCATCTAGCAATGCTTTATCCTCACCAATTTTTATAATAATTTCTATCAAATTGTATTTTATATTATTTTTCATATTTTTATCTAATATTTATATATTTTAATATTTTTTAATGATTCAGCTTTCATTTTATCAAAAGCTGAAATTTTTTCAGAACAAATAAATAAACAATCCTCATTTTTAAATGAACTTAATGTATAATATTTATTAAAACCTAATTTATCTAATTCAACATGTTTACTGTTTATGTTTTTTATAGCAAATAAATTTGAACCATCTGAAAAAACCATGTTCATTGAGGTAAAATTATTATTTAAATAAGTAAAAGTATATATATCTTTAAAATAAGATTGAGATATTATATCTTTTTGACTTATTACGTTGTTAAAAAATTTAAGCGAGTCGCTTTTATTATCATTTTTATTTAAATCTGGATATAAAATAGTTCCATTGTGAGCTAAAGAAAAATTATTAGAAATAAAAGGTTGAGTATTTTCAATTGTTTTTTTACCCTTACTCATTTTGCGTAAATGAGATACAACAATATCTGGTTTTATGTTTTTAATTAAATCAATAATATTATCAAAATTATTATCATTCATAATAGACATAGTTGAACGATAATAAAGGCAAGGGACTTTATTTTTATATAAAATAATACCCCATCCATCGTTGTGTCCTTTTTTAATTCCGCAAGGTACACAACCATATTTTGATAAATCACGAAAATCCATCAATGATTTTATTAGAAGGTTGTTTGTTTTTTTAGAATTTTTAGTTTTATATCCAAATAATCTACACATATATTTTATAATATAGGGAGTACACTGTACTCCCTATAAATAATTATAAATACATCTTACATAAATCACGACAAGTATTAACCCAATGAATAATTTTTGAAACATCTGGAGTTGACCCAAACATTCTAAATTCAATTGTACCATGAATTGATAGACGTATTAGAGTCCAGTTTTTTCTAGGGTCATCATAGTAACCATTATCTATTGCATGTTGTACCCAAGAATTAATATTTTCATGAGGTGTAGGATCTAAATTACTACTCATTAATTTATAATAATTAATGCGTTCACCATTAGAATTATCTCCCATTTCAATAAGTTTATGCACATGCTTACCTAAACTATTGTATACCCTGAGTGCATCGTTTGCATTCGGCATACCTATATGAACATGAGTTCCAGCAATATAACAAGCAGCGTGTAGAATATCATTACTTAGAGAGGCAGCTATTTTGGCATATCTACCAGTAGGATCAGGGTAAACATCTAGTGGAATTTCCTGTCCAGCAGTATCAGCAAAATAACATGAAAACTTTAATTGCTCTTCAAAATCTTTTAATTCCAAAGAAGCAGAGAGTAATCCACCTTTAACTTCAGAAATATGATAAGGACCATATCTCATTTCAAGCTGACAAGCAGATAGTTCGTATCCAAAAGATTGAAATTTGGGTTGACCAAGTTCAATTAATGGAAGAATTTCAGGGACAATAGGAAGAATGAGACCATTACGAGAAATAAATGATTCACGCTCTATTCCTACATACAAAGTTTTTTCAGAATCATAATTAAATTTCTGAAAAAAATTATCAATAACTTGGTTATTATTCATAATATTTGCTTTTTTATGTTTGTAAAATAACTTATTTAATTTAATACTAGCATACTAGTATGTAATTATACAAACTATTACACTGTGGATAATTATTTATGCTAAAAATTATAAATCACAAAAAAAACAGACCTAGTGCCTGTTTTTTTAATTCCTAATATTGTTATTTCTGACTCTTAAGAGTAAGTAAGCAAAGTTTATATAAAACTCTAGCTCCAACATTGCCGTCCCATTCTCCTTCACCTTGAGAAACTTCGCATAAATCAAAACCTATTATTTTTCTGCCTGATTCTATTACCTCTTCAAATAAAAATACCATTTCTTCTATGGTGAATCCACCAATAACTGGAGTTCCTGTACTAGGACTTAAATAAGGGATTAAACCATCAATATCGAAAGATATATAAACATTCTGAGGAAGTTCTTTTATTATTTCAGCAAATTTTGCTTTTAGGGTTTTGCCACAAAAAATATCTTTTTTAATTTCATAATCAGTAAATAAAGAAATGCGTTTGCCTTCTTTTTTAATTAAATCATGCTCTTGTTCGCAAAAATCACGAACTCCAACTTGAACTAATTTAGAAATATTTTTAATTTTTAGTGCATTAAAGAAAATTGAAGCATGAGAATATGTAAGACCTAGATATGCATCTCTCAAATCAGCATGGGCATCAATATGAAGTATTCCAAAATCTTTATACTTCTTTGAAAGCGATTGTAAGTAACCAAGCGGAACACTGTGCTCACCTCCAACTATTCCAACTATTTTTCCTTCATTCAATAATTTTTCGGTTGCTTCCTTTACATAATCATTGAGATTTGAACAATCTGAATTTATTTGGCTCTGAAGTTCTTTGTCTATATTTTTATCATTATAACCTTCCAAATATTTTAAAGTCTTTTCTCGAACTTGCTTGCTTTGATAGAAAATACTGGATGGTATATCTTGCATTGCGATTCCCTCTTTCCATCCATTTGGATTGATTAAATCATACAAATCTATCTGCTGTGAGGCATCAAGCATGGCCTTAGGGCCCAGTGCTGCCCCTTCACCATACGAAACAGTTGCTTCCCATGGTATAGGCACCAATACAACTTTTGACTCCTTTTCATTAAAAGGCAGGCCAAAAATACCGTGATATAGTGCACCACTATCGTTGGGGTCAAAATTTGATATTTTATCCTCCAATATTTTTTTATTTTCTATTGAGTTATTCATCACTAAACTAGGCTGAATATTTTGCTATTAATTTATTTGCTTCTTCAGGATTTGCCTTGCATTCAAGTAAAGCTTGAATGACTAGGGGTACTACAATAGTGGCATCTGATTCAATTACGAACATTGGTGTGTCTTTTGTAAGCTTGTCCCAAGTAATCTTTTCATTTGGAGTTGCTCCTGAATATGAACCATATGAAGTCGTAGAATCTGAAATCTGACAGAAATATGACCAAGGTTTTACATTTTCTATTTGCATATCATATTTTAATGATGGAACAACACATATAGGAAAATCTCCTGAAATACCTCCTCCTATTTGGTAAAATCCAACGCCTTCACCTTTTGAAAGTTCTTGATATTGGTCATACCAAGCGCCCATATATTCAACACCAGACTTTGCGATACTCGCATTACATTCTCCTGTTTTAACATAAGAAGCAAAAATATTTCCAAAAGTAGAGTCTTCGTATCCTGGAACAACTATAGGAATATTGTTTTCTGCGGCAGCAAGTAGCCAACATTCATCTGCACTACCTTCATGTTTTTCTTTATCAATTGATTGAATTAAATCATAAAAGTATTCATGCCAAAATTTACGTGTACCATTTGCAGTATTTTCTTTCCATATAGGAACAATTTGTTTTTCAACAACTCGAAATGCTTCATCCTCTGGAATACTTGTATCTGTAACACGACGCATACGATCGTTTAATATTTTTGTGTCATCTTCTTTTGTAAAATATCTATAGTCTGGAAAATCAACATAGCTCTTGTGAGCAACCAAACGAAACAATGATTCTTCAAGATTTGCACCTGTTACAGACATACCATGAATTAAACCACCTCTAATTGCTGGTGCGAGAGTAATACCAAGCTGAGCAGAAGACATGGCTCCCCCCATTGCCCAAAACATTTTTCCACCTTTTTCTATATGACGCCAATATGCAAGTGTTGAATCTTTTGTAGCACGAGCATTAAAATTTTTGTAATTTTTTAGAATAAATTCTAAAGTTGGTAAGTTTGTATTCATATATTTTATAACAAAAGCTCCATAAATTATATTCTAAAAAAAGTCCTCGGATCTCCTCGCATAGAGGTCCAACCTCTGGCTGGCTTCGGAGGTTGTACCTCTATGCTCTGCCACCCATTAGGTGATTCCGGTGAATCAGACACATTTTATAAAATAATTTGTTTTGCTTTTTAAATTATTAATTCTTAATTATTAATTGATAATTACATTCTACTACCATCCAAAAGTTCTGCCTATATCTTCT